>Ga0315336_1003898_pt1 | contig 18885 bp, 19 predicted proteins | sample ASW5metaG_FD_204512 | JGI IMG/M metagenome (GOLD analysis project Ga0315336, IMG submission 204512) | Ammonia-oxidizing marine archaeal communities from Monterey Bay, California, United States - ASW #5 | ecosystem: Environmental > Aquatic > Marine > Intertidal zone | place: USA: California... | reverse complement strand
CCTGGCGACAAAGCTTCACCGCAATAATCCATCTCGCACAAAGTCGTCCCAGCCGCGAAGATCGGAGTGTGAGGATCCTCCCGACGCTAAGTTGGGTGAAGCCGCAGAAGCACGACCGCTTTTCTGAGCACGCTTCATGGCAGCTTTTCCCGCGGCTCGACGTCTGTTGGCGGCTGCTGTGGCTGCATCTTCCTCCCGCCAGACGGAAACCAGGTCACGATCGAGCACATCCTCGATGTCGCGCGGATCGAACACATGGAAGGTGATCTTCCTGGTCCGGCCACGCAGTTTCACAGTTCTGGTTCCTGCGCTCTGCAAGCGACCATCCTTCAGCCACCGATGCCGTTCCGCCGGCTTGATGGCGAGAATATTCTCAGCCTCGCGGGGGATCACAGGCAGATCTTCGATTTCCTTCATTGCTTTCGACACGATGGCAGCGGCCGCACGCACATCGCAGTCCATGCCTTGCGGCAGGCGCAGGGTAAGCACCCGAGACTCGATGTGAAGCAGCTTTCTTAGAGCCGCTGGGAGGCGGGCGCGTATTTCGAGGAAGATGCCTCTCGCCCTAACCGAAGAACCCAGGGTCGCGGCCGGCGTCAGCGGCCACTCACCGATCAGCTTGGCAGTTTCGTCGATTTTTCCGTGGATGGGCATGCTTCCTTAGATAGGTTTTCGAACCATTCCACGCCAATGGAAAATGCTCGATCAGCAAGGCCAAACATTACGCGCGCGTGCCTGTTCCAACGCGTCGGCGTGGCCTTGAACCGTGGTCATTTCTTATGTCGTTCAGCGGCGTCGATGCGCTTCAGCAGCGCCCGCATGGGCTCCGGCAGCCACCTTTCGGCGGAAAAGATCGGAAGGCTTCGGAGATACCTCCTCATGATCTCATTGCGAAAATAGCGTCGTGTCAGCTTTTGCTTTTCGTTGTCGTCCAGTTTCTCGGGCATTGGTCACTTACTCGCGCGGCATGCATCGAAAACTGCCGTCCTAAAAACCGGTTCCTTACCCCTCGGCCGGAGAGTTTCGCTCATCGCCCGGAACCAAGACGAAGTCGCGACATTGAGGAAACATCGACCCTCCTTCAGACGCAGAAAGCAACCCGATGACTCCGACCAAGAACAACCGCGAGACTGGTGCCACGAAGTACCCTGTTCGTGAAGGCAGCGATGCCACCGCTGAGTTTTCCCAAGATGCCGCCGAAAACAAAAAGCCGAAGGGTGGCTTCGGGCTGTCCGCGCGACCCGATCACGAAATGCACCGTACGGAAGGCCAAAATTCACAGCGGGCGGCTACGTCGCCCGCCACTCAAAAGGTGGCTGGCGCCGGCCCCGCCATTGCCAATCGCTCGAAGGACGCGAAGGTGCGAAATAGCGGCTCCGACCGAGTGGTAAAGGCCTGAATGATGTCAGTTATGCCGGCCCATCCAATCGCGGAGCAAGCAGCCATCCAACCCCAGGAGATGTCTGGCCGCCCGGCGCCGGCGGCAAAGTCAGCGGCGCCCATTGCAGAGGGCGTGATCGACCGAAACTGGTGCATAGAAATGCTTGAAGCGCGCGTTCGCAAGTTCGAGAGACAGAAGCTCTTCCACATAGCCAGGGCGTTGTCGTCGGTCGCCGCCGAAATTTCGAGCCATTGAAGATTCTCCGCTGCGCCTTCGAGGGCGCCGCGAAGCCTATTCGGTTCGGAACAAACACCGCAGCCTCTTGTTAGACACCGGCGAGACGACCCTCCGCCTGGTGAAACAACGACCCGCGTCGCACGCGTTATCAGAAACACTTCCCAGCCGCTGAATCTGGCAGTGGGATTGAACCCAGGAGCAGGAGCCCCCAATGGCAAAGCCTTCGCGCAGTTCTAACAGCAAGGCTGTTATTCACGATCAAGAACTGTCCCGCGGCAACGGCGGCGAACTGCACCAGATCGCAAAGGGTGACACGCCGCCGCTGACGACGGCTCAAGGGGGGCCGGTAGCCGATGACCAGAACTCTGTGAAGATCGGTGAGCGCGGACCAACCGTGCTGGAGGATTTTCATTTCCGGGAGAAGATTTTTCACTTCGACCATGAACGCATTCCGGAGCGGGTGGTGCATGCTCGAGGCTACGGCGCCCACGGCTATTTCGAGACATACGAATCCTTGGCGAAATACACGCGCGCCGACATTTTCCAGCGGGCCGGCGAGAAGACGCCGGCCTTTGTCCGCTTCTCCACAGTCGCCGGGAGCAAGGGCTCGTTCGATCTTGCTCGAGACGTTCGAGGATTCGCGGTGAAGCTATATACCAAGGAAGGAAACTGGGACATTGTTGGCAACAACATCCCGGTGTTCTTCATCCAGGACGCGATAAAGTTCCCGGATATGGTGCATGCGGTAAAGGAAGAGCCGGATCGCGCCTTCCCTCAGGCACAATCGGCTCATGACAATTTCTGGGATTTCATCAGCCTGACGCCGGAATCCATGCACATGATCATGTGGGTGATGTCGGATAGGGCGATCCCCCGGTCCTTCCGCTTCATGGAAGGTTTCGGCGTGCACACCTTCCGCTTCGTCAATGCCAAGGACGAATCCACATTCGTCAAGTTTCACTGGAAACCGAAATCCGGGCTTCAGTCGGTGGTCTGGAACGAGGCAGTCAAGATCAATGGCGCCGATCCGGACTTCCATCGGCGAGATCTCTGGCAGTCGATCCAATCAGGCGACTTTCCGGAGTGGGAGCTGCGCGTCCAACTCTTCGATCAGGGTTTCGCCGACAGCTTCGATTTCGACATCCTGGACCCTACCAAGATCATTCCGGAGGAGATCATCGAGCCGATGCCGATCGGGCGACTGGTCCTCGACCGGATGCCTGACAATTTCTTCGCCGAAACCGAGCAAGTCGCGTTCATGACGCAGAATGTGCCGCCCGGCGTCGATTTCTCGAATGACCCGCTCCTGCAGGGCCGCAACTTCTCCTATCTCGATACGCAACTGAAACGGCTCGGCAGCGCCAACTTCACCCACCTTCCAATCAACGCCCCGAAATGTCCTTTCCACCATTTCCAACAGGACGGGCATATGGCGATGCGCAACCCAAGCGGCCGCGCCAACTATCAGCCAAACTCCTGGGGCGAAGGCCCACGGGAGTCGCCGCAGCGCGGTTTCCGCTCGTTCACCGACGCCGAGAGCGGCCAGAAGCAGCGAATAAGGGCGGAGAGTTTCGCTGACCATTACAGCCAGGCGCGCCAATTCTTCATCAGTCAGACCGAGCCGGAGCAACGCCACATCGCCATGGCGCTGACCTTCGAGCTAAGCAAGGTGGAGACGCCAATCATCCGGGAACGGATGGTGTCGCATCTGCTGAACATCGACAACGGGCTAGCCGAGACGGTCGCCGACAAGCTGGGGATGAAAGACCTTCCCAAGCCGGCCGACGCCGCGGTGCAGCCGCGCGACGATCTTGAGCCATCGCCAGCCCTCAGCATTATCGAGAACGGACCTGACAGCTTCGCCGGCCGCAAGCTCGGAGTGCTCGTGGGCAACGGAGTAGATCCCAAGCTCCTCAAGAGACTGCAATCTGCCGTCGAGGCCGAAGGCGCGGTCATGGAGATCATCGCCCCAAAGGTCGGCGGTGTGGAGGGCGCCGACGGCAGCTGGATCGAGGCCAAGCACATGCTCGATGGCGGGCCCTCCGTCCTTTTCGACGCGGTGGCGTTGCTGCTCACCGAAGAGGCGGCACAGCACCTGACGGGGGAAGCAGCGGCTCGTGACTTCGTTGCCGATGCCTTCGCGCACTGCAAATACATCGCTTTCACGTCTGACACCGCGCCGCTGTTTGCCAAGGCCGGCATTGAACCCGACGAGGGCATGATCGAGCTTGGTGGTCCCGATACCATCAACACCTTCGTCGAGGCCTGCAGAAAGCTCCGTCTTTGGGCTCGCGAACTGGGGAGCAAGCTTTAGGGAGATCGGCCCTCTCGTTCACCAGTTCAAAATCCGGACCCTTACATTTTTAATGATATTTCGGCCGAAATTTTATGACCGGCCGTGCGAAATCCACTTCAAAGACAAGACTTGGAGGTGGAAAATGAATTTCTCGAATTGTTTGAAGTGGGGCGCGGCGGTCGCGTTCGGCCTCGGGCTTGCACTGGTTGCCGGGACGAGCGCGCAGGCGGGAGAAGTTCGCAAGTCCCGCGATGAAGCGCGAACTGTCTATCTGGTCAAATACCGGGTCAACGGCATGGTCCGGTATAACAAGAACCCCGCGATGGTGCACAAGATCTCGTTCTTCCAGTACCTGCACAGCAACCCCTACGTCTGCACCCCGAGCGGTTTCGGTCAGAAGTCGCGTTGTTATATGCGCACTTTCAAGCAGCCGGACGTGTGATTTGCGATAACATCTGACTGAATGGCCGTGCCGGGACAGGCGCGGCCATTCTGCGTTTACGGGAAGTCCAGGGCATCTAGAGCTCTTTGATGACCCGATCGCCCTTCACCAGCTTTCGCACGCCGTCATTCTTTCGCACCGGATTGTTGCGGAAGACATACCACTGGCCGCCCAGGCTGGGCCGCTGGTAGATGACGCCATTCTTTTCGCGATGCAGGAAGCAAGTAATGGCGCCGCTTCCGCGTTCGTTCTTGGCGGTCCAGAGCGCGCGCATGCAGAGCTTGCCGCCGCTGGTTACATACCAGTCGCCTTCGCCATGACCGGCCTGCGTTCGCGCCACGAAACGCTTCCGGCCGTGCTCGTTCTCGGAAAAATATCCGGCTCCGTTCTTCTCCCACAGCCAGGTGCGGTTGGCGTAAAGCTGCTCAACCGCATCCGCCTTCATGGGAGCTGCGGCCGCAGCGAGCTTGGCGGTGGCATCGACAACCGGCTTCGGCTCTGCCGCGGCATTGCCAGCCGCGAGCAGGAGCGCGAGCAGCGCCGTAGTTACGACAGTTGAATGGACTGAAGACATTTGCTTTTTTCCAATAGGTAGCAGGGAAAAGACCCGTCGCAGATCGCGACGGAAATGAGCGGTTCAATTCACAGTCGGTTTAGCCGCTGCGTTATTTTCGGTCACCGGATTCAGCGGGTGGTCCGCCACGCGCCAGTCAGGCCGGCCGACCTTTCGCGGCCAGGGATAGACTTCCAAGTCGTTGAAATAGACCACCGCTGTCATGGCGGGGAATTCGGCATGCGGCTTGTTCGCTTCCGAAGCCCAGTTCCGCACGTAGCTGTCGTCGCCCTCGTAGCCGAGCTCGGCTATGGCAATCGGCTTCCCGAAACCGGCAACGCGGTCGTAGCCCGGTTTCGTTCGCTCCACGAATGTCGTATCGTGGCCGACTTCCAGCTTGTCGTATGGTTGATAGCCGAAGACTGACAGGCCGATCACGTCGACGTATTTGTCACCCGGATAGTAGGCCTGAAGACCCTCGTCCCCTTTCGGCGACCACATGTATTTGGCATTCGGCAGGTACTTGCGACAGACGTCGATCACGTGCCTGTAGGCCTTCACATAGCCGTCGGCATTCCAGAACGCCCAGGTGAATTGACCGTTCTTGTCGTCCATTTCCTGCGCCCAGCGGATAGTGACCGGGCTCTTCAACTGTGCGGCCGCTGAGCAGACCGCGGACATGTTAGCGTCGTAGCGACCAGCGAGAATTCCGCTCAACAGGTTCTCCGGGCTGACGCGCCAGTCGCGGGCCCAGGACCAGGGCTCGATGGTGAGCAGCAACGACCGGCCGCGTTGCTTGGCGTAATCGTCCGCAACACTTAGGGTTGCCAGATCCACGTCTTCCCAGGGAAGAAAGATATGCTCGATCTTGGAGTTGGCGTCGTTGGTATAGTCTCCATGCGGATCGTAAGCACCGGGCGTGACGGCATCGGCCGCGATGAACGGACGCTTATCTTGGAACGGGTTCCGACTGTCCACACTGGCGCCGGAGACGCCGCTCGCCGCGTAGACAGCGCCCGAAATGACCACGCTCCCAAACAAGATGAAGGTTGTCTTCAAAAAACTATTCACAGGATTCTCCTTTTTACTATTCAGCGAGCTGCTCTCAGTCGAGTGCAGTCTTCACAGCTGAGATATGAGATGACACGAGGTCCGTCGGGACCAGTTTTTTTCCCTCGTCCTCGTCGCGAGGCTGGGCATGGCGAAAGACGTACCAGCTGCCGTCTGGCTCGCGCTTCTGATAGATTGTCCCGTTATCGAGGCGATGTGAAAAGCAGGTCGTCGCCGGGAATTGGCCGGCCTTGGAATGCCACGTCGCATTGAGACACATCTGTCCCGCCTCGGTGATAATCCAGCGGCCTTCGGCCCAGGACTTGCCGGTGTCGTCGTCGACCCAGGCGCTGAACCGTCGATGTTCGTCCACCAGATAAGCCGCGCCACCTTTCCACCGCCAACTCCTGTCGTGGTAGAGGTCGTGAATTTCGGCTGGCGTCATGACGCGCGCTGTCTTGGGCAACACGATTTCCTGCGCTGAAGCGCTCCAGACCGATCCAAGAAGCCACGTGAGGGTGGCGGCGGACAAGGCGTTGGCGAAGCGGTTGAAACGGGACGTGTTTCTACGTGTTAACAACGGAGCCTCCCATGCTCTCTGAGTGAGTTTGCGGCGATGTCGATGCTGCCTGGAATCCCGCATGCGCGCGCAGGCCCCTGCCAGTCGTATCCTGTCGGGAGGTTGGGCGCCCAATTGCCGAGACCCGGAAGCCGAGGGCTTCGGCGATGTCTGGTGCGAAGGCGTTTCTAAGATCTATCAGGACCGCCTGACGCATGACCTTCTTCAGGCGCGCCAGATCGAGTTTGCGGATGCTGTCCCACTCCGTGACGACGACCACGGCGTCCGCACCGCGCGCACATTCATAGGCATCGTCGTGGAGTTCGACGTCCGACAGGATGCGGCTGGCATTCTCAACGCCGACGGGGTCATAGGCGCGGATTTGGGCGCCGAAACGCTGCAGCGTCTCTATCAGCGGAACCGATGGCGCGTCGCGCATGTCGTCAGTGTCGGGTTTGAAGGTGAGACCCAGAACGGCGATCGTCCGGCCTTGCACGTCGTTGTCGAGAGCGTCCATGACCTTCAGAGCCATACGGCGCTTGCGGGCTTCGTTGGCCGTCACGGTTTCTTCGACGATACGCACCGACACCCCATAGTCCTGTGCGGTACGCAGAAGCGCCATGGTGTCTTTCGGGAAGCACGAGCCGCCGTAGCCGGGCCCTGCATTCAGGAAGCTGGTCCCTATTCGCCTGTCGAGACCCATACCCAGCGCCAGTTCGCCGACATTGCTGCCAACCTGCTCGCAGAGATCGGCCATCTCGTTGATGAAGGTGATCTTGGTCGCGAGGAACGCGTTGGCGGCGTACTTGATGAGCTCCGAAGTGCGGCGGCGCGTGACGACGATGGGTGTCTTTTGAGACTCGAGCGGAACTCCGTAAAGCGCGACCAGGCGCTCTTCGGCGAACTTGTCCTCGACGCCGATCACCACCCGGTCAGGCTCCAGGAAATCCTTGATGGCGACGCCTTCGCGAAGAAACTCGGGGTTGGAGGCAACCGAAAAGGTCCCGGCCTTGCGCGCCGATCCGACGATCTTGTGAACAATATCGCCGGTCCCCACGGGCACGGTCGACTTCACCACCACGACCGCATTGTCGTCGATCAGCGGGGCGAGTTCGCGAGCGGCCATGTAAACGAAGGAAAGGTCCGCATCGCCATGACCGGGCCGCGGCGGCGTGCCAACCGCGATGAACACGACCGCGGCTCCCTTGAGGGCTTCGGCAAGGTTGCATGTGAAGCTCAACCGGCCGGCGACCGAATTGCGCTCAACCAGTTCGTCCAGGCCCGGCTCATAGATGGGTACGGCGCCGCGGCGAAGTGCCTCGATCTTCTTGGCATCCTTGTCGACGCAGACGACCTCGTTACCCCAGGCAGCGAAGCAGGTGCCGCTCACCAATCCGACATAGCCGGTTCCGATGATCGCAATCTTCATGTGAATACGTTCCTTCCTATTGCTGACTCTGTTCGCCGGCATCGCCTTCGCGCCAGCGTGGACTGAATATGGTTTTGTGCGTATCGCGCCCGCCGACGCCTGCGCCGGCGACGGAGAAGCGATCGTCGAAGAGCGTGAAGCTACGCGTTCCCCAAGCGAGCGCCTCGATGCCGTCGCGACCCCTTTCGGCCGTAGCGAGGGTCGGCAGAGCGACCAGAGCGAGCAGGCTGGCCGCGAGCGCTGGCTGATAGAAGCGGGTGCGGTAGCGGACCGTGTTTTCACGTGCATGCTGCACTACGATCATGACCAGCAGCAGGATGTAGAAGCACGCATTTACGATGGCGAAAACGTAGAAGCCGCGAGTCTGGTAGTCGTCTTGGACGAGCAGCACCGGCAGGATCGATATAAGCACCACGAACAGGTATGGCGCCAGAATTCGCAGCGGCAGCGCGTCGACATCGGCCGCACCCTTGGGAGTGACCCGGAAGTCGACGAAGGTCCCGGTCAGCCAGTCGCGAAACGCCGCGAAGGTTCCCGCCAGGACCCAGGGCCAGCGGGCCAGTAGAAACAGCATCGCCTCCCAGCTCAGGATCTTGCCGTCGGCGGGCCGGAACGTTCCGCTTGCCCGCCACCAGAACGCCATGAGCAGTATCATCAGCGACTGCGGCGTGAAGTGCTGCAGGAAATCCGGGTAAGTCACGCTGACGAAATTCTCCCCATAGGCCAGGATGATCACCGGCAACAGGAACATCATGGCCAGGAAGAACGCGTACAGCGGATACCAGAACTGCGAGAAAAGGAACTGCACCTTCAAGTGCAACGGCATGCGGCCGATGAGCTTGGGCGTGTACTGGAGAAGGATCATCACCAGGCTGCGCGACCACTGAAACTCCTGCGTGACGAGGTCGGCAAAGGTGCGTGGGCCGTCGCCATGGGCGATAGCATCCAGCGCATGCGCTCCGCGCCAGCCATGCGCATTCATGAAAAGCGTCGTCGAATGATCTTCAGCGAGTTCGGGGCCCAGGCCACCGATTTGCTTCAGCGCAGCCGTACGGACGGCATAGTGCGATCCGATGCAGACCGTCGCGAAGCCTCCGTTGTAGCCGGCCTGCAGCGAGCCGTGCATGCTTGCTTCGACATAGAGCCGCCCGCGGGCGGACCAGCTCTCATGTGCATTGCGGTCGCAGATGCTGGGCGCCGAAACGTAGCCGACAGCCGGGTCCGCAAACGGACGCAACATCTGGAACAGATAGTCCGGCTCGGGAACGTGATCCGCATCGAGCTGCGACACGAAATCATAGTTCGCGTAACCATAGTGATCGTAGAAGAAGGCGAGGTTGCCTTCCTTGCACCGCGTGCGGCGGGGCCAGGACTGACGATGGTAGTCGGCACGTCCCTTGCGCGTGGAGACGAACACGCCATGGTCGCGGCACCAAGCGAGCGTTTCGGGCGACGGATCCTCGTCGGCGAGCCAGGTGTCGTGCGGCACGTTCTGCGCCAGCATCGCCAGCAAGGTTTCGGCCACGACGTGGAACGGCTCCGACGGAGCTTTCGTCACCACCATCGCAACCCGGCTCCCGGCCGGGATGCGCAACGGTCCGGCGGGCTTGCGCGCATTGAAGAAGATAGTGATGAAGTAGACCGGAAGAACGGTTATCCATGCCAGCAGCGCGCTGACCAGGATTGAACCGAGGAGATGGGTGTGTACGGCGTCCAGGATCCACCATTGCCAGAAATAGATCAGCGCGGTCGCCCAGATCGCCACGCCGATGACATATTCGACGCGTTTGCGGCCGGTGAATATCGGAACCATCAAGGGATCCTCCCTTGTGGGCATGTCGAGCCGGGGCATCCTCATCCTCGTAGCTCGAGGCCGAAGGTCGGAGCAGCGGAGCGGATGATCGTGTCCAGGTCCGAATAGAGCGCAAGAAACCCGAGCTTCTCGGCCGCCAACGAAGGGTCCGCATAAAGCGCCGGAGGGTCACCGGCACGGCGAGCACGCATCTCGACCGGCACGGTGCGACCCGTGATACGGCCGATGGCGTCGAGGATCTCACGGATGGACGTTCCGCGGCCGGTACCGAGATTGACGGCCAGATTTGCACCCTCGTTGCCGAGACGTTCGACCGCCAGAACATGCGCGCGAGCCAGGTCGAGGACATGGATGTAATCACGGATGCAGGTGCCGTCCGGCGTATCGTAGTCGTTGCCATAAACCTCGAGAAAATCGATCGTGCCGGCAGCAGCCATCATCGCTCGTGGAATGAGGTGCGTCTCAGGATCATGAGCTTCTTTCAGCTCGCCATCGAGATCGGCGCCGCATGCATTGAAATAGCGCAGCGCCACAAAACGCAGGCCATAGGCCGCCGAATAGTCGGCGAGCATATGTTCCGCGATCAGCTTCGTGCGGCCGTAAGGATTGATGGGCTGCTGGATATCCCGTTCGTGGATCGGCAGGTTGGCGGGAACGCCATAGGTGGCGCAGCTCGACGAAAAGACCACGTTACGCGTGCCCGTCAGGCGGCATGCTTCAAGTAGGGACAGCGTGCCGGCCACGTTGTTGCGGTAATATTTGGCCGGGTTCTCGACGGACTCTCCGACATAGGCCGAGGCGGCAAAATGGATGACCGAAGACGGCCTGTGCTCCTCGATCGCAGCCACCAGGTGCGCCGTGTCGAGGATGTCGCCCTCGACGAACGCTCCCCAGCGCACCGCCGCGCGATGCCCGGTCGAGAGATTGTCGTAGACGACAGGCTCGTAACCCTGCTTCGAGAGCAGTTTGGACGTGTGGCTGCCTATGAAGCCGGCCCCACCGACCACAAGCACAGTGTTCGCGGACATTTATGCAGCCTCGACGAGCTTCGCGGAAGTCTTGGTCAGCAGGCGTTCGAAATAGGCGATCGTCGACGTCAAGCCGTCTTCCAGCGCGACGGTCGGCTCCCAGCCGAGCTCTTTCTTGGCAACCGAGATGTCGGGCCGGCGCTGGCGCGGATCGTCGACCGGCAGCTGGTGATAAACGATCTTGGACCTGGTGCCCGTCATGGCAACGATGCGCTCCGCAAGCTCGCGGACCGTGAACTCGCCCGGGTTGCCGATGTTAACGGGTGTGTGGATGGCCGGCTCGGAATACATCAGCCGGTGGAAGCCCTCGATCAGGTCGTCCACGTAGCAGAACGAACGCGTCTGTGACCCGTCGCCGTATATTGTGATGTCCTCGCCCTTCAGGGCCTGGTTGATGAAGTTGGACACGACGCGGCCGTCGTCGGGGCGCATGCGTGGACCGTAGGTGTTGAAGATGCGAACCACGCGTATGTCGAGGCGGTGCTGCTTGTGGAAATCGTAAAACAGCGTTTCGGCCGAGCGCTTACCCTCGTCGTAGCAGGCCCGCGGCCCGAACGAGTTGACGTTGCCCCAATAAGCTTCCGGCTGCGGGTGAACGAGGGGATCGCCGTAAACTTCCGAGGTAGAGGCCTGGAAGATCCGCGCGTGATTGCGCACAGCGAGTTCCAGGAGGTTGAGGGAGCCGATCACACTCGTTTTCATCGTGTGGATCGGGTCAAGCTGGTAGTGTGGTGGCGAAGCAGGGCAGGCCAAGTTGTAGATTTCGTCAACCGGCAGATCGAACGGCTCGACGATGTCGTGGCGCACGACGCTGAACCCTTCGAAGCCCTGGAGATGGCGCAAATTCTCCATCCGGCCAGTGGAAAAATTATCCACGCAAAGGACTGTATGGTCCTCGTTCAGCAGGCGCTCGCAGAGATGAGACCCTAGGAACCCTGCACCACCTGCTACGAGTATCCTGCGCCTAGAACTAGACAGAGAGTTGAAATTCTTGGAGCTGAAAAATATGCTCATTACCGGCTTCCTTGCTAACTCCGAGAACGGCCTTCTGACCTTCGTTACTCTTGAAGATCCCGGAACAATCGGGAGTTTTCTTTCATGGCCAACTGATGCCTGAGTTAGCAGCTTGCCCCCGGGAGCAGCGATATCGGGAAATCCGGATACTTATCAAAACGTCCATTTCTCCGAATATCTGCGAGGGTGAATTTGCGGGGTGCCGTTGGCCCCGTGGATGTTGCGACACCGTCTGGGCTTGCAATTGATGGCGCAGATACTTCGATCCGTGTTCAGCGGACTTCCGGCAACCATCGCCGCGGAGTCAGAGCGTGGGCTGCGCAGACATGCCGTGACCGGCGCCAAAACAAGGGGCAAACGTCACCGTATCGAGACGGCGCGCAGAAAGTCTGCGGATGAACAAAACTAGGAGAACTTTAACGAATACCGTTCTAGGCCTTGGGTTGGTCGCAATCCGGGTAGTGACTGGACTGCAAGATGCCTGAAAAAAACAACGCCGCCCCGCCTACCCCAGTGCCCGTGGAACGCCGACGCTGGCCGCGCGTGTCTCAAGAGCCTCTCGGCAAGGACGAGAACACCGCAGCGTCCCTCGTTGCGCTGCGCTTCGAAACGGAGAGCCTTCCTGCTCCTGAGCAGTTCCGCGCGTGGCGGGAACATATCTCCTCGCTGGCGGAAGCGCGGTTGCCGGACAACGTCGCGCCGGATGATGGTTTCCCCGTCCGGCAGGCGGTTTGGAACCTCGGCGGAATGCTGCTCTTGGAACAGACCGTGCCTGCCTTCAGCTACGAACGCTCGCCGGACATGGTGCGGTTCAGTCCGCTCGACCACTGGCTGATCACCTTTCTCAAGACCGGCCGCTCATGGACAAGTGTCGACGGACGGGTGGCTGAAAACGAGCCCGGCATGATGGAGATCCGCTCGCTTGGTAACCCATTCAGGGGGCGTGCCCTGGCGTCGAGGTCGCTTACGCTTGTCGTTCCGGACGACCAGTTTGCGGATCGCGGTGGCCTGCCGCCGGCAAGCAGCAATACCGTCCTTGGTGGTCGCAGGGTGAAGTTGCTGTACGATCAGATGGCTGGCCTTGAGACCAATCTTGGCGGTCTCTCGCAGGATGACCTGCCGGGCATCAAGAGTCGCTTGCTAGAAATGATCCTCGATACCATGGCACCATTCCTAAATCGCGACGGTGACAGCGAGCGTGTATCGCAGATCGGCTTGATGACGCGGGCGCGGCGCTTTATCCGCAAGAACCTCATCTCGACGGACCTGACGCCCGAGGCTTTGAGCCGCGAGCTTGCGATTTCGAGAACACGGCTCTACGAACTCTTTGAATCCGTTGGCGGTGTTTCGAAGTACATTCGCCAACATCGTCTTCTGGCGGCCCACAGAATGCTGGCGGACCCGTCCGACCGGCGGACGATTGCCGAAGTGGGCCTGGCGATAGGCTACGACTCGGCCGCGAATTTCAGCCGCGCCTTCACGCAGCAGTTCGGTTACAGTCCAAGCAACATCCGCACGCATCGCACGAGCTCTGATGTTCAATTCGACGCGCGTCCGGAGAACAGTGCTGTAACTTTCGATCGTCTGCTGCAAACGCTCGGGGTGCATGAATGATTTTTATTTCAGTGGCTTAGACCGGAGACCGGCCCGGTCGACCCCGTGACGAAAGCGATCGGCCCGCTCTATGGCGACGCCTTCTCCAACGAGCTCGAGGCTTTCGATCGCCACATCATCGACCGCATGAGGCCGCTGACCGACCTTGCGGATTCGCGCCGCGACCTTGCGCTGATGGCCGAGATTATCGAGCGGATGAAGGCAATCGGTGGGACCTGAGGTCGCCGCCTATCTCGTATGGCCGCTGGCCGGCGAGGCAGACGACTGGATAAGCGCAAAAGCAAGTCACGATGGCATCAGGACGCCAATCACCGCAGCGCAGTCGCCCGCCTTGACCAGGCCCGGAAAGTGACGCGCGGCAAGCAATCCCGGCATCCTGCTTCTGATTTCCTGAGGAGCCTGGCCGGTGCGGCCGACAGGATGGATGCGTGCGACCACATCGCCATTCTCCACCGTTTCGCCGAGATCAACCATCGTTTCGATCATGCCGTCATCCTCGGCGAAGGCAAAGCAGTCGCCCGACGGCATGTCCAACCATTTAGTTCGAGTCTTCTCGACCGCACCGGAAACAATGCCGGCATGGCGAAGCACGTTAAGCAAGCCGCGTCGCGCGATGCGCACGGTCTCGGCACGCGAGGTTCCGCCCCCCCCGAGTTCGGTGGTGACGAAGACCTTGCCCATCTCCTCGGCGGCAGTGTCGTACATGCCGACCGCATCGATCTCGGTCATGCGCATCGAGAACGGCGCCGAGAAAGCCTCGACCGCGGCGAATGCCTTTTGCTCCTGCGCCTTGTCCGGCAGCGTGTGCGCGGCGCAGAAAGGAACGAAATCCAGCGTCTTCCCACCCGAGTGGAAGTCGAACACGATGTCGGCGCGGGGAAGCAACTCGCGCTGGAAATAGTCGGCGATCTTCTCTGTCACAGTGCCGTCCGGCCTTCCGGGGAAAGAGCGGTTCATGTTGCCCTTGTCGATCGGCGAGGTGCGCGTGCCGGCCCGGAAGGCCGGATAATTCATCGCCGGCACGATGATGACCGTGCCGGAAACATCCTTCGGATCGAGTGTTCGGGCAAGTTCGTAGAGCGCCAGCGGGCCTTCATACTCATCGCCATGGTTGCCGCCGGTAAGCAGTGCAGTCGAGCCCTTGCCGTTGCGGATGACGCAGACCGGGATCATCACCGATCCCCAGGCGGAATCGTCGCGGCTGTAGGGCAGGCGCAGGAAGCCGTGCTGGATGCCGTCGCGCTCGAAGTCCACGGTCGGCGCGATCGGCGACGGACGCAAAGCGGACATCGGCTTCAGTCCTTCACAAAAAGCTTGCGAGGCACATTGGCCAGGCATTCGACGCCGGTCTCGGTGATCAGGATCGACTCGGTGATCTCTAGCCCCATCGTCTCCAGCCACAGGCCGGTCATGAAATGGAAGGTCATGCCGGGCTGGAGCTCGGTGCGGTCACCTGGGCGCAGGCTCATGGTGCGCTCGCCCCAATCCGGCGGATAGGACAGGCCGATCGAGTAGCCGGTGCGGTTGTCCTTGACGATGCCGTATTTCTTCAGGACGGCGAAGAAGGCGTTGGCGATGTCCTCGCAGGCATTGCCGGGCTTGGCGGCGGCGAGGCCGGCCTCCATGCCTTCCAGCGTCGCCTTCTCGGCATCGAGAAAAGCCTGCGTCGGCTTGCCCAGGAAGACGGTGCGCGATAGCGGGCAATGATAGCGGTTGTAGCAGCCGGCGATCTCGAAGAACGTGCCTTCGTTGACCTTCATCGGCTGGTCATCCCAGGTCAGATGCGGCGCCGAGGCATCCGCGCCTGACGGTAACAGCGGCACGATCGCCGGATAGTCGCCGCCGATGCCTTCAACGCCGCGCGTGCCGGCATCGTAAATCTCGGCGACGAGGTCGCATTTGCGCATGCCGACCTCTATTTTGTCGACGATTCGCTGGTGCATTGCCTCGACGATGCGAGCGGCCTTGCGCATGTAGCCGATCTCGGTCGGGCTCTTCACGGCGCGCTGCCAGTTCACAAGCGCGGTCGCGTCGGCGAAGCGGGCATTCGGCAGATGCTTCCGCAGCGCGGCGAAGGCAGCGGCCGAGAACCAGTAATTGTCCATCTCGACGCCGATGGTGAGCTTGTCCCAGCCGCGCTGGGCAAGCACGCCGGCGAGATAGTCCATCGGATGCCGCTCCGTCGATTGCACGTAATGGTCGGCGTAGCCGATGATGTTGTCATGGGCGAGATAGGCGGTTCGCTTGGCGCCGTTGGCGTCCTGGCCGCGGCCGTACCACACCGGCTCGCCCGAAGGCGGTACGATCACCGCCTGATGCACGTAGAAAGACCAGCCGTCATAGCCCGTCAGCCAGGCCATGTTGGAAGGATCGCTGACGATCAGCACGTCGATCCCCTTGGCCTCCATGGCTTTGCGAGTCTTGGCGAGGCGATCGGCAAATTCGCTCCGCGAGAATTTCAGGTTTGGCTGCATTTTCTTGGTCCTCGTTTGTTGGGCCTGACGGCCAGCATCAGCTCTCAAGAATGGTCCCGGCATTGGCCGCTCGGGCGCGGTCGCGGGCCAAAGTGGCGATCGCCGTATCCTGCACGCCGGTGCCGGTGAGGTCGGCGATTGTGATGTCGCTCGCCGAGCGCCGGCCGGGCTTGTCGCCTGCGATGATCTGGCCGAGTTCGGTGACCTCGGCGTCGGCCGCCATCACGCCTGCGTCGATGGCGTGGCGGAGTTCGCCAAGGCGTCGCGTCTGCTTCGCGCTGTCGGCAACATAGAGGTTGGCCATACGAAGGATCGCCGGCGCAATCTCGTTCTTGTGCTCGGCATCCGAGCCCATGGCGGTTATGTGCTGGCCGGCGGAGATGAAGCCGGGCTTGATCAAAGGTTCGGTTGAAGGGGTAGTCGTGACGATGATGTCCGCATCGGCTGCAGCCTTCGCTGCATCCGGTTCGGCCCGCACTGAAATGCCGAGCTTCTCGCGCAGGCGGGCAGCGGCTGCCTCTGCCTTGGCCGCGTCGCGCGCCCAGATGCGCGCTTCCTCGATCGGCCGCACGAGGCGCAGCGCTTCCAATTGGAGGCCAGCCTGCAATCCGGCGCCGAAGATCGCCGCCACCTTCGAGTCCTTGCGCGACAGATGCCTGGCTGCGACCGCGCCGGCTGCGGCGGTGCGGATATCGGTCAGATAGCCATTGTCCAGCAGCAGCGCCTCGACGACACCGGTCTTTGCCGAGAGCAGCACCATCATGCCGCCGCCGCTTGGCAGGCCCAGCGTCGGATTGTCGAAAAAGCCGGAGCTGATCTTGACGGCGAAGCCGTCTATGCCGGGGACATAGGCGGACTTCACGTCGACCTCGCCGCGATGTTCGTGAATGTCGAGCCGCAGGATCGGCGGCATAGCCACCGGCTGCGTGGCCAAAGCGCGAAAGGCGTTCTCGACACACGCGACGGCCGCCAGATCGAGCGTCACGATCTTGCGCAGATCCGCCTCGGTTAGAATAGTCATCCGGCTCATGCGGCGCGCCCCGTTCCTGGGAGGTCGGCGCAGACGATGCGGCGGTGCAGGCCCATATCGATGTTCCGACCGGAGAGGATGAGAACGGTCGGGCCGCTCACATTGACCTTGCCGGCAAGGAGCGCGCCGATGCCTACGGCGCCTGCCCCCTCGACAATTTCGCGCTCCTGCTCATAGGCATGGCGGATACCTGTGGCGATCTCGTCCTCCGAAAGCAGAATGACGTCGTCGAGAAGTTCGCCGCACATGGCAAAGGTCAGGCGGTTGTCGAGGCCGATGCCGCCGCCAAGCGAGTCCGCTAACGTCGGCAGTTCCTCGACCTGCACGGGCCGGCCGGCGTCGAGGCTGGCTTTCATTGCCGCCCCGCGATCCATCGAGATACCGATGACCTTGGTGCCAGGGTTCACGCTTTTGACCGCGGCCGCCACACCGGACGCCAGCCCCCCGCCGGAGAGCGGCACCAGCACGGCCGCGGCATCCGCGACCTGCTCCATGATCTCCAATCCGAGCGTGCCTTGCCCGGCGATGATGTCGGGGTGGTCGAAGGGCGGCAGCATGACCAGACCTTCCTCGGCTACCAAGCGGTCTACTTCCTGTTGGGCGTCGTCCTGGCTGTTTCCGACAATGCGGATATCGGCGCCGAGCTGTCGAATGGCGGCGAGCTTGTTTTCGGGCACAAGCTTCGACATGCAGATCACGGCTCGGATGCGCTCGAGGTGCGCCGCATGAGCCAGCGCGCGACCGTGATTGCCGGTAGAGGCCGCGACGACCCCGCGCGATCTCTCCTGTGGACTCAGCACTGCGATGGCGTTCGAGGCGCCGCGCAGCTTGAACGCGCCAGTGGTCTGGTGGTGTTCCAGCTTGAGATGAACCGGGCTACCGGCGCGCTCGGACAGGCTTTGCGAAAGCATGCAAGGTGTCCGCTGGACCTTGCCGGCAATGCGGTCGCGCGCGGCCCGGATATTCTGAAGCGTGACTTCCATCTCGGTCACACGGCCAGCGGCTTGGTCATCAGCCGGCCGAACTCGGGCCGCGGTGTCTCGTCGCCGCACAGCCGCAGGCAGTTCCAGGCGCTCGCCTGGTTGCTGGTGACGACCGGACGCCCGATCGCTTCTTCCATGCATGGCGCCGCGAGCGCGGCACGCAACGCAGTACACGAAACGAACAGCGCATCGGCTTGCGGGTGCGTTACCTTGCGCGCCAGCTCGACCAGCGAAGCCGGCGTGATGCGTGCCATCTCGCGGTCGTCCTCGAAGCCGAGGCAAGAGAAGCTCTGGATGTCGAAGCCGTGCGCCGCGAAATAAGCCGCCATCGGCCGGCTGGTCTCGACCGTATAGGGCGTCAGGATGCTGATGCGCTTCACCCCGAAGGCGTTCAGGCCGCGCACGCCAGCCATTGGCGGCGTGACGACGGGAACGTCGGGTTTGGTTGCCTGGATAGCCTGCTCGATCTCGGCATCACCGATCACCACCGAGGCCGAGGTACACGAATAGCAGACCGCGTCGAGCGGCTCGTCCGGCAGGATGAGTGCCACGCCAGCCGAAAGCGAAGGCTGCATCCTGCGCAAATTCTGCGGCGTCGTCGGATTGGCGTAGGGGATGCGCGCGACATAGACCCCGATGCGCTCGCTAGCCACCATGCGGCGGAAATCCACCTCGCTGGTATGGTCGGTCGCAAGCGCGATCAGCCCGACGCGCTTTTCCAGCGGACGCGCATCGAGCGCGGGGCGCGCCGTCTCGAGGCGGATGTCGGGCAATGCTTTCATGACTCTCATCTTTCAATCCTGCCGTAGCGATGCTCCAGCCAGCGCAACAGCACGACCGAGCACAGGCTGATGACGAGGAAGAAGGCGCCGACCAGCGTCATCGGCTCGATGTAGCGGTAGTAGGTATTGGCGACGCTCTTGGCCTGATTCATCAGCTCCAGCACGGTGATCGCCGACAGCAGCGGCGTCTCCTTGAACAT
>Ga0315336_1003897_pt1 | contig 18886 bp, 14 predicted proteins | sample ASW5metaG_FD_204512 | JGI IMG/M metagenome (GOLD analysis project Ga0315336, IMG submission 204512) | Ammonia-oxidizing marine archaeal communities from Monterey Bay, California, United States - ASW #5 | ecosystem: Environmental > Aquatic > Marine > Intertidal zone | place: USA: California... | reverse complement strand
TGTCGTAACCCGGATAATTTTACCGCCGGCCCCACCTCTGGTTTGCGTCGCCGGGCCAACGGCACCGGGGAAAGCGATTCTGTCTTGCGCGATCGCTCCTGAGGCTTGAAAGCCCGCAAATCCGGCCAATGCGATCCATATTAGCACCAATTTTTTGATCATTTTTTCTCTCCCAACAATTCTCTCTTGACATAAGTTTTCAGAAGCAGCAATAAGAATGACACCGGTTACCGTATAAAACCGGATTGAAATTAGCGTGAATGGAGGAGAGGCATGACCAATTGGTTCCACTTTTCTGAAAATTATGTAGCAACCTGTCAGCTGTTTTTTTGCTTTGCAGAGTAACCGGTGTCATTTTGGCCATTCGGGCTGACTTTTGAAGAATTTTTGGGAGGAAATATAATGAAAAACAATTTTGGACATGCGCGCCGTTCCGCTGTCGCTGCGCTCGCGTGCAGCGTATCACTGGCCGGTTTGCTGGCCGCTCCTGCGCATGCACAGGATGGCGAGCAGACCGCGGACAGTAACGAGGTTATCGTTGTTACCGGCTTTCGGGGAAGCCTGAACGCGGCATTGGATGAAAAGCGTCTTGATGCCGGCGTCGTTGACGTCATCAAAGCCGAAGACATCGCCGATTTCCCGGACTTGAACCTCGCCGAGTCCCTGCAGAGGATCCCGGGCGTCGCGATCGACCGTCAAGCTGGTGAGGGACGCCGCGTTACGGTTCGCGGACTGGGCGGAGATTTTACCCGCGTCCGCATCAATGGCCTGGAAGCCATTTCGACAAATGGTGGTTCTGACGCTTCCGGCGGCACCAACCGTTCGCGCTCCTTCGATTTCAACGCTTTCGCTTCCGAACTGTTCAACGAACTGAAAGTTCGCAAAACCCAGTCGGCTGCGATCGAAGAGGGGTCTCTGGGTGCGAATGTTGAATTGAACACCGGGCGCCCATCCGATTATGGCGCGGGTTTGACCGGTGCGGTCTCGGTGCAGGGTTTTTATAATGATCTGTCGGAAGATATCGGGCCCCGCGTTGCCGGATTGCTATCTTATACCAACCCTGATGAAACATTCGGCGCGCTGGTTTCCATAGCCTATTCGGACCGCGACATTCGCGAGGAAGGTTTCTCGTCGGTCCGGTTCGATGATTTGGGGACGTTCCGGTCTGCAAATGGCGAAGATTGCACCGGCAATCCGACGGGCGGTGCCTGCGAGGAACTGCGCAATGCATATTATGCCCGGATCCCGCGCTATGGCCGGCTGGATTATCAGCAGGAACGCATTGGTATCACCAGTTCGCTGGAGTTTCGTCCTAGCGATCGGTTCAGCGTCACGTTCGACGGACTATATTCGAAATTCAACGGAGTTCGCGACGAAGAATTTCTGGAAGCTTTCGTGCGGAGCAACACCGACAATTTTGACGTAACCGATTATACCGTCAATTCAGACGGCGTTATCACACGGCTGGTTGCCAACGTGCAGCCCGATGCCGCAAACGGCCTCGTCCCGATCCGCAGCGAACATCGCCGGGATATCTTGTCCAATGAATATTACCAGATAACCGGCCGCCTCAAATATGATGTGACCGACACATTGCGGTTCGATCTACTTGGCGGAATTTCGGTATCCGATTTTAAGGTGCCGCAGCAGGCAACCATATTCTTTGATGCTGCCGACGCGGTCAATGGCTATTCCTATGACTTTACCAATGGCTTTGATACGCCTGCGATCAGCTATGGTGATCTTGATGTCACCAACCCCGGGTCTTTCCTGTTCACGCAATATCGTAACCGTCCGCAGGGCGTTAAGAACACCTATGATACGCTGCAGCCGAACCTTAGCTGGGAAGCCAATGACAATATTACATTGCGCGCAGGCTATAGTTACAAGAAATTTGAATTCTCCACTTTCGAAGGCCGTGCCGAGGGAAGTGTTGACGGTCTGCCAGGCTTCACAACGGCACCTGTGGTGTCCGATGCGCTGGCCGGACTGGTCACCGATTTTGGCAAGGGTCTAGGGGCGTCGGGTATCGATACCTCCTGGGTCTCGGCCAATTTTGAAGCGTCAGCTGCATTGATCGACCTGTTCAACATCGAACCGGTCCAGCGCCTCCAGGATACCCGCGGCGTGGTGGAAACAGACCATGGCGGTTACCTTCAGGCCGACTTCAATTTCGAGTTAGGCGGTATGCAGCTGCGGGGAGACGCGGGCGTGCGTTATGTCGAAACCAAAACCGCTTCGACCGGTTTTGTCGGCACGACCAATGTAACGCTCACCCGCAAATATGACGATTGGCTGCCATCCGTTAACCTAGTTCTGGAGCCGGCATCCGACTTCCTCATTCGCGGCGGTGTGTCGCGGGTGATGGCGCGACCTTCGCTTGGCAACCTGACGCCGGGTGGTTCGATCGACTCCTTCGCGGGCCCTCCCTACAAGCTCAGCCTTGGCAACCCGGGTCTCGATCCCTATCGCGCATGGACCTACGACCTGAGCTTTGAATGGTATTTCCAGCCGGAAAGTCTGCTGGCGCTGTCATTGTTCCGCAAAGATGTCAGCTCGTTTTTCCTGTTGAGCGATACGGTCGAAACGACCTTCAGTCAGACCGGTCTGCCGACCTCGGTTGCTTCGCCGACCAGTCCGCTGGGCATCGACCTTGCGAACGGACTGGATCCGCGCGTAGACATCGAGCAACAGGTGAACGGGGGAGATGCCAAGATCGAAGGTCTTGAAATCGTTTTCCAAACGCCTTTCACCTTCCTGCCGGGTCTTCTGAAAAATTTCGGCGTAACAGCGAACTACACCTATGTGAAATCGGACGATATCATCGGCTTTTCTCCGCATAGTCTGAACGGAACGCTCTATTATGAGGATGAAAAATTCAGTGCCCGGGTGACGGGAGCATATCGCGACAAATATGTGACCAGACGCCCCAACGCCAGCGGTCGCACCGAAGGCCGGGAAGAGCGGGGCGTGGCAGCGACGTTCAACCTCGACTTTTCGACATCTTACCAGTTGACCGAAAAGCTGTCGGTGACCTTCGAAGCGATAAACCTGACCGACGAGGTCGAGCACCAGACTTTCGACCGTCTGGAGCTGCCGACCCTGTATCACCATACCGGTCGCAATTTCCTGATCGGAGCGCGGTATAATTTCTAGATAATTACCCCGCTTTGAATATCCGGCGTTCGGGTCTTCAATTCTGGTTCCAATCCCGGAATTTCACAGACCGTTTCGCCAGCCAGGGCCGATTTCCACTCTCCCGGAAATCGGCCCTTTCGCATGCGCGGGAAATAATGTGGGGAAGACAGACAATTTGCCATCCGTCTCTTTGTGCCGTCAAAGCCTGCCAACTAAGCTCTATTTCTCCGGAGCCGCCACCGACTGCCGCTCGACAAATGTAGACGCAAGCATGGCATATTCGGGTTCACTGATACCCGGTACGGGCGGCAGAAATTCGGAGACGAGCATGTGCGCAGCGTGCGCGCCCATTTCGCGTATCGGCCAGCGCACCGTACTGAGGCGGGGCCAGATATGGGTGGCCGTCGGGGAATCATCAAAGCCGATAATCGACAATTGTTCGGGGACGGAAATCCCGTTGCCTAGCGCGACTTGCATCACGCCCGCGGCCATTTCGTCGTTACTGGCAAATATAGCGGTCGGCCGGTCCTTCAATGACAATAATTTATGTCCCGCCTCGGTTCCGGAATCTATCCGATAATTGCCCTGAGCTATGAGTTCTTCGGACATCGTCAGTCCCGCGCCACGCAGGGCATCCTGAAACCCGAGTTCGCGCTCCCGTGCGGATCGAAAGCCCTGGGGACCTCTTACAAAACCGATGCGCCGGTGCCCGAGTTCAATCAGCTTGCGACAGGCCTTTTCGACGACTTCTCTGTCATTTGACGATATGCATTTTCCCGGTTCGTCAAGCTCGGCAGAGCCGATCCGGACATAGCGGACGCCCAGCGACTGGCACAATTCGGTCAGATCATCATTTTCGGAAATTGGTGGCAGGAGAAGCGCGCCAATCGGCCGCTGTTTCTCCAGAAACACCCTAACATTTTCCAGCATATCGTCGGAATCGCGATCCACGGGGCGGACAAGAAGCGCGAGATCACTATCCTTGATTGCATCAAGCACGCCATTCTGAAAATTGAGTACCGTCTGGGCATTCGGATTGTCATGCAGCAACACGATGAGAAAATTCCGTCGAAAGGCGAGCGCCCGCGCCTGCGGATTTGGCACGAAGCCCAGTTCCGCGATCACCGTCTTGACCTTCTCTCTGGTCTTCTCGCTGATCAGGGGTGACTCGTTGATAACGCGGCTGACCGTCTTTTTCGATACGCCCGCCAGGGCCGCAACATCGTTGATCGTTGGCTGTTTTGTCTTCGGACGATTTGCTCTTGTGGGCATTCAGAAAATCCGTGTGTTGATCGGTATCATATTTCGAACCCGACAGGGCAATTTCCAGCGTTATTTGTACGGCGGCATAGCGCAAATAGATCATTAGGTCGACCGCATGCCGAAAAGCAATAGAAACGAAAGCTACTTGTTTTTGACACCGGTGTCTATTAAGGAAATTTGGGCAAAGAGGAATTATTGGCATGCAAGAAAATTTGGGACACCAATCGATCGCGGAAGCTTTTGTCGAAGCGCGCAAGACGGCGTCTGCCTTTCACTCTTATCCCGGTGAAATTCCGCAATCGATGGACGACGGCTATGCCATTCAGGATATCGCGATTGCCCTCGACGGGCGTCCGGTTGGCGGATGGAAAGTGGGTCGTGTCCCGGCTGATCGAACGGAACAATTTGCCGCCGAGCGACTGTCAGGGCCCATTTTTATCGATGAAATTGTTGACGCCCCCAATGGCGATGTCCCCTTGATGCCCATTTACAGCGATGGATTTGCGGCAGCGGAAGCGGAGGTCCTGCTGCGCCTGGGATCCGTACCCCAAGAAGAATGCAGCATTGATACCATCGGACGATATATTGATGATGTGAGGGTTGGAATCGAAATCGCCAGTTCGCCCTTTTCCGGAATCAACGGATATGGGCCGGCGGTAACGGTCTCCGATTTCGGCAATAACAAGGGTATCGTCCTCGGCCCCTTGATACCGGATTGGCCCGACGCCGATTTGCTGGCGATGCCGGTCAGCCTGCAAATAGACGGGGCAACCGTGGGGTCGAACAATATGGGAGACATGCTTGACGGGCCCTTCGGTTCGGTCGTGTTCCTGCTGGAGCTGCTCCGGAAGCGGAACATAGACATTACCCCCGGAATCTGGGTTTCGGCAGGTGCCATTACCGGTGTCCACGATGTCGAGAGCGGGCAGACCGTCAAAGCGACATTCGGGGACAATCTGGAGGCCCGCTGCAAACTGGTGGCGATCTAGAGGGGCATCGTCGAACATCATCCGAACGGCTATTGTGAGCGCGCCGGAAAGAGACAGGAGTTATGACATGAGCAATGATATCGCCGGGCAACTGGATGCCAGATTGGCCGCTGCACCGGTCGTGCCTCTGATCGGAGCGAGCGATCCCGACGTGGCAATCGCAACGGCCGAAGCCCTCAAGGCAGGAGGGCTCAGCGTGGTCGAACTGGTACTTCGGACCGACGCTGCGCTGGACTGTCTGTCGGCAATTGTCGAATCGACCTCGGATATCATTGTGGGTGCAGGCACTGTCCTCACCGTGGAGCAGGCCGAGGCCGTCCAGTCGCGCGGTGCGCAATTTGTGGTGTCGCCGGGGCTGGTGGATGATGTTGCCAGATTCTGTATCGACGCCGGACTGCCGTTTTTCGGAGGCACAACGACCGCTGGAGAAGTGCAGCGGGCCTATGCGCTAGGACTGCGGACCGTGAAGTTCTTCCCGGCCAAACTGGCGGGCGGGGTCCCGATGCTCAAGGCGTTCAGTTCGGTGTTTCGGGACATGCGTTTCATGCCGACGGGCGGTGTTTCAGCCGATAATCTCGCAGAATTTCTGGCGCTGCCGTCGGTCATCGCCTGCGGCGGAAGCTGGCTGACCCCAAAAGATGCAATCGCAGCAGGTGATTATGAAGCCATCACAAGATTGGCGCGGGAAGCGATCACGATCGCCCGCCCGACAAATACATAGGGAAGGATAAGAGATATGGCGGAGTTTTTGTCATTTGGTGAAATCATGCTGCGACTGAAATCGCCGGGGCATGAGCGCTTTTTTCAGTCGCCGGTGTTTGAAGCGACGTTCGGCGGCGGCGAAGCCAATGTCGCCGTAGCGCTGAGCAATTACGGCCTGTCTTCCGCTTTTGTGACCGCGCTTCCGGACAATGATATCGGCCAGCACGCGATAAACGAAGTGCGCCGCTTTGGGGTAGACACATCGATGATCCGCCGGAGCGGCGACCGGGTGGGCATCTATTATCTCGAATCGGGCGCAAATCAGCGACCCTCGAAAGTGGTATATGACCGGGCGCATAGTGCAATTTGCGAATGTCGTCCCGGTGACTTTGACTGGCCGACCATATTCGAAGGTGCCAAATGGCTGCATATTACCGGCATTACCCCTGCGCTTAGCCAGTCAGCCGCCGATCTCAGCCTTGAATGCCTCAAGGAGGCGAAAAAGGCGGGGGTAACGGTGTCCTGCGATTTCAATTTCCGCGGCAAGCTGTGGAAATATGGCAAGGCGGCACCGGAGGTGATGACCGAACTCGTGAGATATGTCGATATCGGCATTGCTAATGAAGAGGACTGCCAGAAATCGCTCGATATCAGCATCGATGTCGATGTGGAGACCGGCGAACTTGATACCGCAAAATATGAAGCCCTGTCCGAGAAAGTGCTCGCGCTTTACCCCGACATGAGCACCATCGCGATCACATTACGTGAAAGCCATAGCGCGGATCGCAATGGCTGGTCCGCCTGTTTGCGTGACCGCGAACAGGGGTTCAAGCTCTCGCGTCACTATGAGATCACCGATATTGTCGACCGGGTCGGCGGCGGCGACAGTTTTGCCTCGGCGCTTATTTATGGCCTGAATGCCTATGATGACAAACAGCAGTCGCTGGAATTCGCGGTGGCTGCGAGTTGCCTCAAGCACAGTATCCTGGGCGACTTCAATCGGGTCAGCGTAGATGAAGTGCAGAAGCTGATGGCTGGAGATGGTTCGGGAAGAGTGCAGCGCTGATCGCCAATTGAGGATAACAGGCTGTTCTGCATGGCCGAAACGGGGAGAGGCAATAATGCGATGCCGAGAGAACAAGACGACCGGGGTCCTGGCTTTGGGGGAGCATGCTGTCTTTTCCCGGCGGCAAATGCTTGTCACAGGCATCGCCGCCACCGCACTTGCCGGTTGTTCCAAGGCGCCGGGCTCAGTGTTCCGAACGGCCGAGTTTCATCCGGCAAGCTATCCCACATCCCTGGCGATCACCGAAATGGGCCGCCTGATGGAAGGCTATTCGGATGGCCGGCTCTCGATCAAACTATATGCTGGAAGCCAATTGGGCGCGGAACGGGACACGCTCGAAATGACGACCTTTGGCGGGATTGATATCAACCGGGTCAGTCTCGGTCCGCTCAATTCGATAGAGCCGATGACCAATATTCTGGGGCTCCCCTTCCTGTTCAACAATGTTGCACATATGCGCGATGCGATGGACGGCGCGCCGGGGCAACAAGTCCTGCGCTCGCTGGAACCGCATGGCCTGATCGGCCTGTGCTTTTACGATTCCGGCGCGCGTTCTTTCTACAATACGAAACGGCCGATCCGGACGCCCGAAGATATGGCAGGCATGAAGTTGCGCGTCCAGAACAGCGATTTGTACGTCTCGCTGATCCAGGAACTGGGTGCCAATCCGACCCCGATGTCATTGGGCGAAGTATATCAGTCGCTGGTGCAGGGGGTTATCGATGGCGCGGAAAACAACTGGCCATCCTATTTTGAAGGGCGCCATTTCGAGGTCGCGAAATATTATAGTCTGACCCGTCATGTTATCGCGCCTGAAGTGCTGGTGATGTCGCGGCAGCGTTGGGAAAAGCTGACTGCAAGCGAGCAGGAGATTGTCCGCAAATCCGCCCGTGAATCGGTGCCCTACATGCGTAAATTATGGGACCTGAAAACGCTGGATGCCGAAAAGACGATCCGCGCCAGCGGTGTGGAGGTGAATGAGGTGGACGACCAGCAGGCCTTTGTGGAGCGGGTTCAGCCCGTATGGCGCGACTATATCGAGACGCCGGCGCAACGAAGACTGATCGACGAAATCGCGGAAATAGGAGCGGACCATGCTTGATCACATCACGGCGTTCAACGCACGACTAAGTCAGGTGATTTTGTGGATAGCCGCAGCGGGCCTCGTCGCGATGACATTGATTATCGGCTGGCAGGTCTATGCCCGCTATGTCCTCAATGCCAGCCCGAGCTGGTCGGAGCAGACCGCGCTGCTGTTGATGACCTGGTATGCGGTGCTGGCGGCTGCGGCGGGCTTTAACGAAGGTTTCCATATCCGGATATTGGCGCTGCAAAATGCGCTGCCGGAAAAAATAGCCAGGCTGATGCGTCTGATGGCAGAACTGGTGGTCATCGGCTGCGGCTTTATGATGCTGATCTGGGGAATAGAACTTACCAATATCATTTCGAGCCACGTCATTCCCTCGCTGGGGATTTCCCGCTCTTGGGCCTATGTGCCGCTGCCTCTCGCCGGCGCTGCCATCATCTTGTTCTGCAGCACACGGTTTGTTGGAGAATTGCTGCGGCCCGGCTGGACCGCAGAGAAACCGATCGAAGAAATTTTGGCCGACGCGGGAGATTTATGATGGAGCTGTTCATCCTGCTCGGTGTTCTTCTGCTCATGCTGGCGCTGGGCGTGCCGGTGGCCTTCGCCTTGCTGACGGCAAGCGCCGCAGCGTTGCTTGCGCTTGATATTCCGCTTGCCGTGTCGCTGCAGAGAATGGTGGCCGGGATCAGTGTATTCTCGCTGATGGCGATCCCCTTTTTCATCTTTGCTGGCGACCTGATGTACAGGTCCGGCATCGCCGGACGGCTCGTCGATATCGCCGAGGCCTCGCTGGGCCGGGCCCGGGGAGGCCTGGGACAAGTCAATATCGGCGCGTCGATGCTTTTCGGTGCGGTGTCGGGGTCGGCCATTGCCAATGTGTCGGCCATGGGCTCGACCATCTCTCCGCTGATGGAAAAAAGAGGCTATGACCGCGACTATGCCGCGAATGTGAATATCACCGCCGCCATCGTCGGGCTGTTGATCCCGCCATCGCACAATATGATCATTTACGCCGCCGCTTCCGGGACCGGCGTGTCGATCGGCGACCTCTTTCTTGCCGGGATCATCCCCGGCATTGTGACCGGCGCCATGTTGATGGTGGTGGCGTGGCTGGTGGCCACAAAACGCGGCTATCCTGCGGGCATCTTTCCCGGATGGCGTCCGTTTCTGCGCGCGGTAACATTCGCGCTGCCGGGGCTGCTGACGGCCGTGATCATCATTGGCGGTATATTGAGCGGGATTTTCACGGCGACCGAATCCTCGGCTGTCGCAGTGCTCTACACGATCATGGTGGGTGTGCTGGTGTACCGCACGATCGGATACCGGAAATTTGTCGAATCGGCGATGTCGTCGATCCGGATAACCTCCATGGTGCTGCTGATCATCGGCGCGGCGGGCAGTTTCGGCTATGTGCTGGCAATCCTTGAAGTGCCTTCGGACTTGGCCGGTCTGATCAACGCTGCGACGGACAATCCGATACTGGTCCTGCTGATCATCAATGTCATCCTGCTATTGCTCGGGACATTCATGGACATGTCGCCGCTGATCGTGATCACGACACCGATTTTCCTGCCGATTGTCAGCGCGCTCGGTATCGATCCGGTGCATTTTGGCGTGATCATGATGCTGAACCTTGGCATCGGTCTGGTGACACCTCCGGTCGGGTCGGTGCTTTTCGTTGGTGCGGCGGTCGGCAAAATATCAGTTGAAGAAACCATCCGGACGATCTGGCCCTTCTATATGACTTTGATTTTGGCGCTTTTGATGATCAGCTATATTCCCTCGCTGTCGATGGCGCTGCCCAATCTGCTCAAATAGTCTGGATAGAATAGGGGATCGGATATTTTGACACTGGTTACCTAAAAAAGAAACCTTTCGGGAGATAGTGAATGAGGCCCACCCTGACCGGTTTACTCGGCGCCGTCGTGCTCGCTGCAACTATCGGATCTGCAACGCCGGTGTCGGCGGAGAGCAAGCATGATGCGATCGAAATATCCAAAGATGGGCGGCATTTCCGGCGAGCGGACGGACGCGCGTTCTTTTACATGGCGGATACTGCATGGGCCTTGTTCCACCGCCTCAATCGGGAGCAAGCGGATCGCTATCTCAAGGATCGCACCGAGAAGGGGCTTAGCGTTATCCAGGCCGTCGCGCTTTCCGAACTGAACGGACTTGTCGAGCCGAACGCCCATGGCCACCTTCCGCTGGCCGACCAGAATCCGTCAAAGCCGAACGAAGCCTATTGCGCGTATGTCGATTATGTTGTGCAGCGCTGCCACGACGCCCGGTAATCGGTGGTGAGCCGCGCGACGAAGGCATACGAGTAGGTTTTACAATCAGGGGCATGACCCGCGCCTTCGCTTCGACGATGATGACGTGCGTCTGGCAGCGTGGTGAGGGTTTCTGGGAGGTGCCGCCGGGCATAGCTACGGCAATAATGACATATGGCAGCCCGGACGTGATCCCGCAATCGGCGCGAACCGCCCTTGGTATGTTGCGCTTGATGATCCCGGTGCGCGACAGATGGGGTATTTGCGGCGGCTGATGGAAGAAAATCACTTTGAAACATTGGAGCCACGGCAGGATTTGATCTTGGACGGTTCCAGAGAGGGGCCTGCCAAGATACGGGTTACAGCGACCAATGGTGGGGCCTCTATTCTGGTTTACACACCGCGCGGTGAGCCGTTTACGATCGATCTTGGCGTATTGCCCTCGGGGAAGGACAATATGCACAGCCAGACGTGGCTCGATCCGCGCTACGGGGTAAGCTACGCTTTCCGGACCGAGCAAAGCCAGGGCATTCAGAACTTTGTCCCGCCATCCAGGGGTCGCGGGAAAGACTGGGTGCTGGTGCTGAGCGCTGAGAAATGATGTCCGTATCGGTGTATAAAACACGATTTTCAGTATCTTGATACTGACGAATTGCGACGCAAAGACAAAAAGAGTTATCCGGATGTGGGGCGCAACCACGGGTATCTATCTTCAATTCAATTCCCTCCTTTTCCGCCAGATATTATTCGTTTAGATACAGTGCTTTAGATGGTTGATGCGGATTAGAAGTGCGATCCCTGCGTGCACCGTCTTAGTCCGGTTCTTGGATCCGTCAGGCGAGGGCCATCACACGCCGTTCTCGCTAATGCTCCTAACCTTGGGCGCGACAAGTGACCAGAAGAACCGATACGCGTCGCTGGCCCCGGGGTTTTGGATGGCACGAGGGTAACCGGCTCCAGAAGAATCATCGTCAGTAACTGGGCCGACAGCGGGCGGTCTGCTTTTGTAGCCCTCAATCCAGTTAGCGGACAACAAATGTCGAGCTGTTTGGAATGGCGGCTTCCGCCCCAATTTCGGTCATAGATGAATGTCACATTTGGCGAAATGCATATGCAAGTGCCAATGTCATGGATGTCTCAAGCTATGACGTCTAAGCTTGCTTGGTTGTGATACGGAAAAATTGAACCAGCTTTTGGCCCCCTTGCAGATCAGAGGTGTTGTGTTAGAAATCTAACACAAAGAGCGACTGTTCAGCCTAAACTAGCGAACTTTCTAACACACTTTCTAGCACGTTATCCAAAAAGGTGGGTAAAAACATATAAATATCAATATCATAACCTTGCAGATATCCGTCTCATAACCTGAAGGTCGTAGGTTCAAATCCTACTCCCGCAACCAACATAAACATCAAATATAACAGCTTAACACAAAGCCCCGGTCGAAAAACCGGGGCTTTTGTGCGTTATTACAGCAAGCATATCCGCCGTTCGACGAGACAGAGCTTAACGGCCTGTCTTTGACCGATTATGGAATGTTAGCGGATCAGTCAGGACAAGAATTGCTGAATTGAGAGCGTTCTGGACAGGAGCGCATGATCTCATGACGCGTCTTGGTGAGCGGAAGAAAGGTTCACCTGATCAACGGCGGTTAAATTGGAAACTTTCCCATTCGCCTAAGCTTTGCGATTTTCTCTAAGCTTCGATCGGTGCTGGCCGCTTAAGCGCGTTGCTTGCATTTTACGCCTACTTAGTAGAAGAAAATTCCCGGCGTGTATTGGAAGGCAAGGGCTGGGCTGCCAATGGCAATCGACGGGCATCAGAGCAAGATTGTCGACCGCATCGTGGCAGGGCGATCGATCGTGGTTCTCTGCGCACCGCCGGGATTCGGGAAAAGTTGCCTTGCGCAAGAGGCGGCACGACGGATTTCAACAGCTAACGCGCTATCGCTCTGCGAATTTGGCCAGATAGAGCATCGTGCTGATCCTCGTGCTGTAGCCAATGCGCTACTCGCAAAGCCGAAGCAGGTGACGATAATTGAAGATGTGCATCTGGCCGACAGGAATTCCATTGGCCTGGCGTTAGAACGGATCAGTTGCCGCAATTCCGGCCAGCGCATTATAATGACAATGAACCAGCCCAGCGACTTTCCGTTGGCGCGGATCGCGACCCGGCACGCCATTGATATTCTCGACGCGAATGCTTTACGCCAGCGGGCAAAGGTAACAACGGATATTTTGAAATCCGTGCCACGCACGACGACCCGCTCGCGCCTTCGCGGTCTAGTTGGTGATTGGCCGGTTGCGTGCGAGCTTCTATGCGCCTGGGCCGCCAGTTCCCAAGACAGTTGCGAGAGCTGGAGTGACTTCGATATAGTGCGTGAAAGCCGGCTCGGCGAATTTATCGCCCAGGAGATCCTCACATTATTCTCGAAAACGGAATTATCGGCGCTTGTTCATGCCAGTTTGCTGGACGCGCCGGATCTCGACATTCTGGAGTCGGTGTCCGGTCACCAGAATGACGGCCGGATTTTGGCAGACCTGGCTTTCAAATTTAAAGGTCTGGTCGACCGGCACGAGAACCGCATCGATTTGCAGGGCGCATTGAGGATCTGGTTGCGAGACGCAGTCGAGGTCTTCGACGAGCAAACGCGAGTGGAACTGTTGGTGTCACTGGCAGACCAATGCTCGGTCAGGGGGCGGCTCGCCGAGGCAGCTGCGCTCGCAAGGATGGCGGGGGACAGCCGCCGAATCCGTGATTATGCCCAGGCCCACGGTGCATTGCGAATATGGATCGTCCACGGCTTTTCTGTACTCAAGGAGATGCTGGAAAATTCAAGCCAGCAGGACATCGCCGGTTCTATCGTGCTGCAAATGATAGAATGTATTGTCCATATGAAGGCGGGGCGGATCAAAGTTGCACAGGGCCTGTTTGGATCAATGGCCGAGAAAGTCGGGCCCGGACATCGAATGATCAAGGAGCTTGAAATCCTTCGTCTGACATTGCTTGTCTATGGCTGTTCCTTTGATCGGACGGGCGATCTCGAGTTGATGAAGAACCTGATGACGGAGCAAGCCGATGATGTCACGATGCGATCATTTTTCGCTACATTGTCCGCCGTTCTAAATTGCCAGTACGCCCGGTTCGATGCGGCTGTTGCCAATCTTAACGATGCGCGCGCGCAGGCGCGGAAGGTTTCCTCCCAATATAATCTGATGTTTCTTCTCATGCACGAAGCGTCGATCAATCTTGCTCAGGGCAAGTTGAAACATGCCCGAACCTGTCTTTCGGAAGCACGGTCGCGAAGGCAGCGGGATTTCCCGGACGATGTCGGGGTAGAGACCGTTGTGGCGGCGTTGAGCGCGTCAGTCGAGTTCGAGGCAGGGCGCCTTACCAGTGCCCGCAATTCGCTCAAGAAATCGGCGCATCGGATGCCGGAAGCAGAAGCCTGGTTCGACATATATTTTGCGGCCTATGAAACGATGATCCGGATCAACATCGTCGATCACGGGATCGGCGCAATGTATGCTGCGGTCGAGGACGAAGCCAGCAAGTTACGGGCTCAGGGCTTGCCGCGGGTAGCCGATCTCCTGATGGCAATCAGGCTTTGTGTTTGCGGCGAGGCCCGCCTGAAGGGGCAGCGGACGATCATATCCGAGACGGCTTGGGAGATACCCGAAATGGTATCGGCGAGCAGCTGGCAGGAACGGGAGGTCTTTTCCATTGCCAGGGCTTATGCCGAACATTTCGAGGGGAAAGACGATAAGGCGCAGGCATTGCTCGACCAGTCGATCGAATGGGCGGCGAGCCACGGACTCGACCGGTCGCGATTGCGTTTCCTGCTTGTGGCGTCAGCTATGGCGACCATTAGCGGAGACATGCATCGCGCCCACGCGACACTCCGGAGCGCGATTTCGATCGGAGCCGAAACCGGCATGCGTCAAATATTCCGGGAGATTGCTGGCAGCGGCCTGACGCCAGCGTTGAAGGCGCTTCGGGAGGATGCGGATCTCACAGAACTGGAACTCGGGTTTGTGGAATTATTGCTCAATCGTCTCGGAGACCGACAGAGCGTCGCCAGTGGGAAGCTTTCCGCGCGGGAGCTGGAAGTGTTGCGCTTGCTTGGTTCAGGTGGATCCGACAAGCATCTTGCCCGTCATCTCAATCTTTCGGAACACGGGGTCCGTTTTCACCTTAAAAACATATTCAAGAAACTGGGTGTCCATGATCGTTTGTCTGCCGTTGCCGCGGCACACAAGCTTGAGTTGATCCTTTAGACCTACTTGTTTCGGTAGGTTTTCATTCGTGACCAATAATTAAACCTACCGGGTAGAAGTCGAAACCTCCCAACCAACGCTGTTGAGCAAATCGGATCACTGGTTAACGTCAGTCATTCATTCAGTGGAAGGGTATTGATGCGGATTGGGGTTGACGTTGGTGGAACAAATACTGATGCGGTACTACTCGCCGGGAAAGACGTTCTGGGAGCGGTAAAGCGGCCGACCAGCGGTGACGTAAGCACGGGAATTTCCGATGCAATCGGCGCGCTGATATCGGAATGCAATATCCGGCCCGACGAGATCACGGCCGTGATGATCGGCACAACCCATTTCACCAATGCTTTCATTCAGCGTCGCGAACTTGTCCCGGTATATGTGATACGGATCGGCTTTCCTGCTGCACGCGGTATACCGCCATTCGCCTCCTGGCCTGAAGATTTAAAAGCGACGATCGGCGGCGGTTCCGCGATGGTGCCGGGTGGCTTTGAATTTGATGGTCGCGAAATTTCTGCGCTTGATGAAGCCGCTATATCCGAGGCGATATCCGAAGCGCGCAAGAAGGGCATAAAGCAGATTGCAGTGTCCTGTATTTTCAGCCAGTTGAATCCTGATCACGAAGACCGTGCTGCCGCTATGATCGGGAAGCAGGCACCGGAAATAGAGGTGTCTCTGTCATCCGAACTGGGCCGCGTTGGGCTGCTCGAACGCGAAAATGCGGCTATCATGAACGCCAGCCTGCGACCGCTCGCCGCGAAAATCACCGCGGCCTTTAAACGCGCTTTGCAAGACCAGGGGATCACTGCCCCCTTCTACATCAGCCAGAACGACGGCACATTGATGAGCGCCGACTATATGCAGCGTTATCCGGTGATGACCTTTGCGGCAGGGCCAACCAACAGTATCCGCGGAGCCGCATGGCTCACCGGGGCGGAGGATGCGATTGTCGTGGATATCGGCGGCACCACTTCGGATGTTGGTGTTCTCAAGGACGGTTTCCCGCGTCAATCAACGGTCCATGTCGACGTTGGCGGTGTCCGTACGAATTTTCGCATGCCAGACATTCTGTCGATCGGTCTGGGCGGCGGGAGTCTGGTTTGCGAGGACGGTGACAAAGTAACGGTTGGACCGGATTCGGTCGGCTATCGCTTGCTCAGCGAAGGACTGATCTTTGGTGGTGACACGTTAACCGCTAGCGATATTGCTGTTGCAGGCGGACAGATATCTTTCGGGGAACCGGACCGGGTCGGGGGCCTTTCTCCCGAGCTTGTTTCGCAGGCATGCAAGGCGATCAGGGAATTGATTGACGATGCCGTTGATCGGATGAAGACAATGCCGGGCGACATTCCAATGATATTGGTTGGCGGGGGTTCTGTCATCGTGTCGGAAACCCCTCAGGGTGTGTCTGAAATGTTGCATCCGGAACATGCCGGCGTGGCCAATGCAATCGGCGCGGCGATCGGACAGGTTAGCGGAGAGGTCGACCGGATCTACAATATTGCTGGTCCGCAGGAGCGCGCCGCAGCACTTGCAGATGCCGAAGCACAGGCCAAGGCGCATGCGATCAGTGCCGGCGCCCAGTCCGACAGTATCAAGATTGTGAATATAGAGGCTGTTCCGCTGCAATATCTGCCCGGAGGCGCCACCCGTGTTGTCTGCCGGGCTGTCGGCGACCTGGCCATGGCGGAGTAACGGAAATGGTATCTGCAATCACACTCGACAATATCGAGCATCTGGCCATCGGTTCTTCCTTTCTTGGTACCGGCGGCGGCGGTGATCCTTATCTCGGATCGCTTTTGTGCCGCGAGGCCATCGCGGAATATGGGCCGGTTCCGGTCATTTCGGTGGATGAGCTTAAAGACGAAGACAATATTTTCATTGCCGCTGCAATGGGCGCCCCCACGGTGATGATCGAGAAGCTTTTTTCGATCGAGGATCAGCATCGGGCGGTCGCAACACTCGAACGTTTTCTCGGCAGAGAGGCAAGCGCAATCATCTCGGCCGAAATCGGAGGCTGCAACTCGATGATGCCGGTGGCCTATTCCGCTATGCGCGGACTGCCTATCGTCGACGGCGACGGGATGGGGCGCGCTTTTCCCGCTCTCCAGATGACCAGCTTCAATATTGAGGGGGTTGCCTGTGCGCCGCTCACAATCGCCGACGAACATGGGAACAGCGTGCTCTATCAGACCACGACAGGGCTTAAGGCAGAGGAACTGGCTCGTCCCGTGGCGGCGGCAATGGGGGCCAGCGTGTGCATGTCCTGCTACCCGATGACGGGTGCCGAGGCACGGCGCGCGACCATACCGAAAACGCTGTCGGGCGCGATTGCCATTGGTGAAGCCATTGCCGACAGTTCTGATCCGCGTCCGCCACTCGCTCGGCTCGTCGCCGCGCTCCGCGGACATGAATATTATAATGATGCTGCCGTCGTTTTTGAGGGAAAAATTACTGCGCTGGAACGCGACACCTCCAACGGCTGGGTGTTGGGCAATTGCTCGATCTCCGCGATGGCCGGGACGGAAACTGCCGAGCTCAAGTTCCAGAATGAAAATCTGTTGGTGACCGTCGACGGCCGGCTGCGCTGCGTGGTCCCGGATCTTGTCACCATTGTGGACGTCGAAACCGCACATGCCATTCCGACGGAACGCCTTGCCTATGGGCAGAGGGTGGCAGTGGTCGTTTGCAGCGCTCCACCGCTTCTGACGACCGCCCGCGCGCTGGACGTCGTCGGACCAAAATCTTTTGGCCTCGATGAGCAATATATACCCGTAACCGAGCTGATAAAGGATCTGATCTGATGCGTATCCACCTCATTACACCGATTGTGACCGAAGGTATCCGTACGCTTGACGACATAGCGGCGTTTAACAGCGCCGACCTTTCGATCACGCAGTCTCTGATTGCCACTGGACCGGCCTCCATTGAAAGCGAATTTGACGAAGCCATGTCTGTGCCCGGTATCGTTGCCGAGGCGATTGCCGCCGAGCGTTCCGGTGCGGACGCAATCATCATTGATTGCATGGGGGACCCGGGCCTCAATGCCGCGCGGGAAGTCGTGTCGATCCCGGTGCTCGGGCCTTCGGAAACCTCGATGCATCTCGCTGCCATGCTGGGGCACAAATATAGCGTCGTGACAGTACTCGATTCCGTTATCCCGATGATCGAGAATCTGGCGAAGATTTATGGCACGAGTGAAAAACTTGTTTCAGTCCGGGCGATAGATATTCCGGTACTGGAACTGGAAGCTGCCCCCGAAAGACTGATCGCTGAACTGGCGACAGCATCGGTCGCTGCGGTCGAAGAGGATGGAGCCCATGCGATTGTTCTGGGTTGCACGGGCTTCCTGGGATGCGCCGAGGGAATCACGGCGGCCCTGGAGTCGAAAAATTATAATCTGCCGGTAATTGACCCGATTCCTTCGACCGCCTGCGTCGCGGCGGGAATCGTCCGCGCTGGCCTGACGCACAGCAAACGCACTTATGCCCAGCCAAGATCAAAAGATCTCAAGGGCTATCCGTCGATCAAAATCCAGGGGGAATAATATCATGACCAAGACGTATATCCGCACCAGTAGCACTCTCGCCATCGCAATCGGGGGCCTGGCTTTTGCCTCGCCGGTTTTTGCCCAGGAAGCGACTAGCGACCAGACAGAAGCTGGCGGGACCGAGAATATATTGGGTGAAATCGTGGTCACCGCCCAGCGTCGCGAACAGCGTGCCGATGATGTTGGGGTAACGATGAGCGTATTGACGGGAAGCGACCTGAAGGCTGCCGGCACGCAGTCGGTTGTGGACCTGGCGGCGATCACGCCAAATGTTCAGATCAAGAACGTTCTGGCCAATAGCGTTGTCAACGTCAGTATCCGCGGGATCGGCCTGAATGATTACGCGGCAAACAATAATCCTGCTGCCGGTATGTATGTCGACAATGTATATCTTGTATCACCCGCTATGTTGTCATTCGGACTTTTTGATGTCGATCGCGTCGAGGTGCTGAAGGGACCGCAAGGTGACCTTTACGGCCGGAACACGACCGCTGGTGCCATCAATATTATCAGCCGCAAGCCGTCAGACATCACTGAGGTGCTGCTGGAA
>Ga0315336_1003895_pt1 | contig 18897 bp, 18 predicted proteins | sample ASW5metaG_FD_204512 | JGI IMG/M metagenome (GOLD analysis project Ga0315336, IMG submission 204512) | Ammonia-oxidizing marine archaeal communities from Monterey Bay, California, United States - ASW #5 | ecosystem: Environmental > Aquatic > Marine > Intertidal zone | place: USA: California... | reverse complement strand
GATATCGGCAAGCAGAAGATAGGCGCCTTCGCGGCGATCCATGCGGATCGCCGCCTCCGCCTCGCGGCGGGCAGTGGCGAAATCCTGCGCATCGAGCGCAGCCCGCGCCACGGCCATGGACGATTCGGCGTGGTTCCTCTTCAGTTCCTGCAGCTTCCTCGCCCGGTTGAGGCGGTCGAGCACGGCGTCGCCCGTCCTTGCATGGGTGTAGAGCTCGGCGATGTCGGGATGCGGCTCGGCCTTCCAGGCGGTCTCCAGGATCCTGGAGCCCTTGCGCACGTCGTTTTGCCGGAAAACCATGTCGGCGGCGATCACCGCCGCCGGCGCGAAATCGGGCGCCAGCTTGTTGGCCTCGAGCGCCGCCGCGCGGGCCGCGCTCAAATCTCTGTCGGCCAATGCCTGGGCCTTGGCGGTAAGCAGCACGGCGCGGCGGCGGTTGGCCGCGTCGCGCTCGATCTGCCTTGTCGATTTCTGCGCTTCGACCAGCTTCAGCGCGCCGTCCCAGTCGCCGCGTTCGGTCAGCTCCTCGAGCGTCGATTCCGCCGCCCAGGCGAGTTGCGGCGCCACCGCCGCCGCGCGGCCGGCATAGTGGCGCGCGGCGTTGCGGTCGCCCAGCCGCTCGGCCTCGAGATAAAGCCCGCGCAGCCCGAGCAGCCGCATTTCCGGATCGTCGAGCATGCGCTCGAATTTCTCGCGCGCGCCCTCATGGTCGCCTTCGAGCAGCGAGGCCTGCGCGTCTAGCAGGTTGATCAGCGGCTCCTGGTCGGAGTTGATCAGCTTCGCCGCTTCCTTGGTCTTCTTGCGCGCCAGCGCCCCGTCGCCGGCGCCGGCGGCGATCATGCCCGTCGACAGCGCCTGGTAGCCGCGATCGCGGCGGCGCACCCGGAAATAACGCGAGATCGTGTAAGGGCTGTTCCACAGCGACTTGATCAGCCACCAGACGATCATGACGGCGGCGACCACGGCAACGATCGCCACCGCAGCAACCATCAGCGTGACCTGATACTGGTAGCCGTTGAAGGTGACGAGCATTTCGCCCGGACGGTCGGCGAGCCAGGCAAAGCCCAGTCCCAGCGCGAAAACGACGGCGAGGAAGACGAGAAGGCGTATCATCTTTTCGTCCTCACGCCTTTGTCGCGGCGGCAATCAGCGCTTCGAGCTGCTTTTCGACGTCGAGCCGCGCCTTCAGTTTGCCGGCAAAATCGGCGCCGGCCGCCTTCGCCGCGTCGGGCAGCGTGTCATACTCGCCAAGCGCCTTGGCATAGTCGCCCTGGTTGACCGCCACCTCCATGCGGGCGACGGTTTCAGGCGCGCCCTTGCCCTCGATGGCGCCGACCGGCCGCACCTTGACCAGCGATTCCGCGCTCGACACCAGGCTCTGGAAGAAGCCGGCATTCTGGTCGACTGGCTTTGCCGCCTCGATCATGGCATTGGCGGCGGCATCGACCTCCGAAGCGATGGTGGCGCGAGTCGGCACGCCCTTGTCGGCATAGGCGCGCAGCGCCGCGAGCTCAGGCGCATCCGGCGCGATCGCCGCGAAGGTGTCGAGCTCGGTCGCGAATGGCGCGCCGCGATCGAGCGCCGACTTCAGCGCCGCAGCCGCGATCGCCAGCGCGATCTTCGGCTGCGAAGCCTGCGCCTCGACCTTAGCGGAAAGCTGCGACACGGATTGCTCGAGCGCGGCGACCCGGTTGTCTTCGGCTTTCGCCGCATCGCCGGTCGATTTCGCCAGCGCGTCGAGGCCCGCGATCTTCTCGTTGAGCGGACCGAGATCGACAGGTGCGGCGTTACCCTTCTTCTGCAGGTCGGCGACGGTCGTCTCGAGCTGGCCGACCTTGTCGTCGATCGCCTTGAGCGCCGCGCCATCGCCCCCTTGCCCGGCCAAGGATTTCAACGCCGCGACGTCGGTCTTGACCTGATCGAGCGCCGAGGAAAGACCATCGACCTTGGCGGCGGCCGGCGTAGCGCCGCTCTCCTTCAGCGCCGCGATTTCGCTTTTCAGCGAAGCGACCTCGGCATTGACGCCATCGAGCGCTCCGCCGCCCGATCCCGGGGCCCCGAGCAGGCCGAGCGCCTGCAGCAGGCCGGCGCCGGCAAGCGCGATCACGCCGCCGATCACGCCGGCGGCAATGGCGTTGACGCCGGTCTTGCGCGATGGCTGCGGCACTCGATCCTCGCTTCGTGTTTCGCTTGGCTTCGGCGTGGAAGCGCTGGCGCCGGGCGCGGATGCGTCCTCGAAATTATAATCGAAGCCCTTGGACTGGCTCTTCGGCGCCTCGGAACCGCTAGGATACGGCGCCTCCGGCTCGCTCCTGCCGGCCTCTGACTGATGGACCGTTGCCTGGGCGGTGTCGCTATGCTCCCACGGCTCGATATCGGCCTGCTCGGCGTGGATGGGCTCTTCCGGAGCTTCCGGCTGCGAAGCGGCGGCGGCCTCTTGCGCCTTCGCCTCGTCGGTCTTCGGAGCTTTGGTCTCGGCCACATCCTCGCCAGTGATTCGCGAGACGGCGCCGGGCTCGAGGTCGATGGTCACCGGCTCTCGCCGGGTCTTCGAATGTCGCATCTTCGGCGTCTTGACCATGCTTTGGGCTCCGCGAACTGGCTTGAGGATGGTTCAAAGGGTCCAAGGGTTGCTCTAGCACATCACCAAGCGGTGAAAAGGGGCGGTGTGATGACGCGGCCTAGCCGGGCAGCGACAAAAGCGCCAGCAACGCATCTTCCTCTGGTTCCGACGCGACGCGGATCGTTAGACCGACGACTCCGCCAAGCGGTTCGGCGATCCGCGCCGAGAGCGCCAAACATTCTGTTTTTCCAAGGAGATGCTCAAGGATCGGCCGCATTGCCAGACCGGCCAGCGCGACGCTGGCCTTGGCTGAATAAAGCAGCGCGGCCTCGACCGGCTGGCCCGACAGGAGGGCGATCACTTCGGCATCGCCGTACCCGATCGTGACCGTGTCGTAGGTCTCGATCGCCTGGACATGCACGCCCGCCGCCGCCAATCGCTGCTCGAACACCGGGAAGCGAACGCGGCCGCACAGATAGACGATTGCCTTGCCGGCAAGGCTGCCGGCAATGGTGTCGGCCAGCGCTTCGGCATCGCCCGGACCTTCCGTGACGGAGACAAATCCCGCCGCGCGGCAGGCTTCGGCCGTCTTTTTCCCGACCGCGTGGCAAGGCAGGCCCGCCAGCGCCGTGATCAGCGCCTCCGGCGCATGGCGCACCGCATTGGCGCTAGTGACGGCTACGGCGACCGCTACGGTCTCGGCATCGATCACTGTTTCGACCGGCAGCGCCCTCGTTTCGGTGAGCGGCAGCAGGACAGGCTGGAATCCCAGGGTTTCGAGCCGCCGTGCCGTGCGCGACGCGCCGGGTTCGGGCCTCGTCACCAGGACGCGGACCATGTCAGGCCCAGCCGTCGAAGAATGTGGCGCCAGCCCTGGCGCGAACCGCCCGCGCGGCGTCGGTGCCGATTTCCGTGGCGTCCGCGGCCTCGCCTTCCAGCCGCACCTCATGCGATTCGGTGCCGTCGGGCGATATGATCAGCCCGTCGAAGGAGAGTTTCTCGCCCGATACCGTCGCATGGCCGGCGATCGGCGTGCGGCACGAGCCGTCGAGCGCGGCGAGGAAGGCGCGCTCGCAGGCCAGGGCCTGGCCCGTCGGCACGTGGTGGATGAGAGCAAGGATTGCCTCGACATCCCGGTCGCCGATGCGCGATTCGATGCCGATCGCGCCTTGCCCCGGCGCTGGCGGAAAATCCTCCAGCGGCATCAGGTCGGTGACGACATCCTCGAGCCCGAGCCGTTTCAGCCCGGCACAGGCGAGGATCGTGCCCTCGGCGATGCCCTCGCCCAGCTTGCGCAGCCTTGTCTGCACATTGCCGCGGAACGTCACCACCTCCAGATCCGGCCGCATCCGGCGGATCAACGCCTGGCGACGAAGCGATGACGATCCGACCGTCGCGCCATGCGGCAGATCGGCGATCCGCTTCACCCTCTTGCCGATGAAGGCGTCGCGCGCGTCCTCGCGCGGCAGGAAGGTGGAAAGCTGGAGTCCTTCGGGGAGCACCGTCGGCATATCCTTCGAGGAATGCACGGCGATGTGGATGCGGCCGCTGAGCAGCGCTTCCTCGATTTCCTTGGTGAACAGGCCCTTGCCGCCGGCCTCCGACAGCGGGCGGTCCTGGATGCGGTCGCCGCTGGTCGACATGGCCACCACCTCGAACGCCTGCTCGGGAAGGCCGTGCGCCTTCATCAGACGCGCGCGCGTCTCATGCGCCTGGGCAAGCGCCAGCGGGCTGCCGCGTGTTCCGATTTTCAAAGTTTGCATGGCGCGCGGTCCGTGATAACCCCCGTCCTTGGCCGAGGTCTGTCGAGATTCAGGTTGGGCCGAGCCGAAAGCGGTGGCTTCCGAGAACCGGAGCGGAGCGTACTTACCGTACGCCAGCACCGGAAGCGCAGAAGGCCGCCGCTTGCAGGCCGGCTTCACCTGAATATCGACAGACCTCCGGTGATACAATCTTCAAGGACAGCGACCAATTGATCCGCGTTCTGGGCATTGAGACGAGTTGCGACGAGACGGCGGCCAGCGTGGTGGCGCTGGACGGCGCCGCTGCGCCCGAAATCCTCTCCAATGTTGTGCTGAGCCAGATCGAGGAGCACGCGGCCTTTGGCGGCGTCGTGCCGGAGATCGCCGCGCGCGCCCATGTCGAGGCGCTGGACGGTATCGTCGAAGCCGCCCTTGCCGATTCGGCCGTGTCGTTGGATGAGGTCGACGCCATCGCCGCGACGGCGGGGCCGGGCCTTGTCGGCGGGCTGATCGTCGGTCTGATGACAGCCAAGGCGATCGCGGCGGCCGCGAACAAGCCGCTGATCGCCGTCAACCATCTCGAAGGCCACGCGCTGACCGCGCGGCTGACCGACGGCCTCGACTTCCCCTACCTTCTTCTGCTCGTATCCGGGGGCCACACCCAGATCGTCGCGGTGCGCGGCGTCGGCGATTACCAGCGCTGGGCGACCACCATCGACGACGCGCTCGGCGAAGCCTTCGACAAGACCGCCAAGATGCTTGGCCTGCCCTATCCTGGCGGCCCGAATGTGGAGAAGGCCGCCGCCAGCGGCAATGCCCGCCGCTTCGCCTTCCCGCGCCCCATGAAAGGCTCGGCGCAACCTGACTTCTCCTTCTCGGGCTTGAAGACGGCGGTGCGCCAGGCGGCGACCGCGATCGCGCCGCTGAGCGACCAGGACGTCGCCGACATCTGCGCTTCCTTCCAGGCGGCGGTGGCCGACGCGCTGGGCGACCGCGTTGGCCGCGCGCTTGTCCGCTTCCGCCAGGAATTTCCCGATCAGGCAAAGCCGGCGCTCGTCGTCGCCGGCGGCGTTGCCGCCAATCGCGCGATCAGGGCGACGCTCGAAGCGCTTTGCGCGCAAGCCGGCTTCGCCTTTGTCGCGCCGCCGCAAAAGCTCTGCACCGACAATGCGGCGATGATCGCCTGGGCCGGAATCGAGCGCCTGCGCGCCGGCATCGCCGACGAAAACACCGCGGACTTCGTGCCGCGTTCGCGCTGGCCGCTCGACAGCGTTTCCACGCCAATGGTCGGCTCGGGCCGGCGTGGTGCCAAGGCATGAGCGCCAAGCGATCCGCGAATGGCTGGCGCGTTGCGGTGCTGGGCGGCGGCGCCTGGGGCACGGCTCTGGCGCTCGCCATGCTGCGGGCGGGCCATGACGTGCGCCTCTATGCGCGCGACGCCGAAACCGTCGCCGCGATCGCCCGGGGCGAGAATCCGCGCTACCTGCCCGGCATCATGATCGAGCCAGGCATCGCGACAACCAGCGATATGGCCGAGGCGCTCGACGGCGCAAACTGCGTCCTTGCCGTGACGCCTGCACAGTCGCTGCGCGACGTGCTGGCCACCGCTCGCAACCATGTGCCCCAGGGAGCGCCACTAGTGCTCTGCGCCAAGGGCATCGAGCGCGGCACCGGCGCGCTGCTCTCGGCAATCGTCGAGGAGAGCCTGCCGGACAATCCGGTCGCGGCACTTTCCGGCCCGAGCTTCGCCAGCGACGTCGCGCGCGGCCTGCCGACGGCCGTTGTCGTCGCCGCCCGCGAGGCGGAACTGGCGGCCGCCCTCGCCGCCCGCTTCTCGGCGGAAAATCTGCGCTGCTATTCCAGCGACGATCTGATCGGTGTCGAGATCGGCGGCGCCCTGAAGAACGTCTTCGCCATCGCCGCCGGCGCCATCATCGGCGCCGGGCTCGGCGCCAGCGCCCAGGCCGCCATGGTGACGCGCGGCTTCGTCGAACTGCGCCGCATCGGCGCTGCTTTCGGCGCCAGGCCGGAGACGCTGATGGGCCTCTCCGGCCTCGGCGACCTCCTGCTTACCTGCTCCTCGGCGCAGTCGCGCAATTTCGCCTATGGCCTGGCACTCGGCCAAGGCAAGCCGCTTGCCGGCCTGCCGCTCGCCGAAGGCGTGCCGACAGCCGGCATCGCCGCCCGCATCGCCGCGGAGCGCCAAATCGAGGCGCCGATCATCTCAGCCGTCGCCGCCATCCTCGACGGCAAGATCACCATCGGCCAGGCCGTGACCGCGCTGATGACACGCCCGCTCAAAACCGAAACCGACATCTGACCCATCGGAGCCCTAGACATGCTGTTTGCGTTGATTTGCAAGGACAAGCCCGGCAGCCTGCAGGTACGCCTCGACACCAGGCCCGCCCATGTCGCGTTCCTGGAAGGCCTGAACGGCGAGGGCAAGCTGGCCTTCGCCGGGCCGTTCCTCGACGCCGAGGGCAAGCCGGACGGAAGCCTCGTGGTGGTCGAGGCGCCGGACCTGACGGCGGCCCAGGCGCTGTCGGCGGCCGACCCCTATGCCAAGGCGGGCCTGTTCGAAAGCGTCGAAATCCGCCAGTGGAACTGGACCTTCAACAAGCCTGCGGCTAGTTAATCCCAACCGCGCGCGCTGGAGGAACAACATGAACTACTGGCTGTTCAAGTCCGAACCCTCGGTCTTTTCCTTCGAGGCGCTGAAAGCGAAAGGCAAGGCCGGCACGCAGTGGGACGGCGTACGCAACTACGCCGCCCGCAACAACATGAAGGCGATGAAGATCGGCGATCTCGGCTTCTTCTATCATTCCAACGAAGGGCTCGACATCGTCGGCATCGCCGAGGTCTGCGCGCTGGCGCATCCCGACACCACCACCGACGATCCGCGCTGGGAATGCGTCGACATCCGCGCGTTCAAGGACGTGCCGAAGCCGGTGACGCTGGAGCAGGTGAAGGCCAATCCCAAGCTTGCCGAGATGGCGCTGGTCCGGCTCGGCCGGCTTTCCGTGCAGCCAGTGACGCCGGCCGAATGGAAAGAGGTCTGCCGCATGGCCGAGCTCAATCCGGCGCCGTGACCAGGCTCACGCCGCAGAGCGCGAAGAAGTTCATCCTCGACAACACCGCGCTGATGGCACCGCCGCATGTGCCGGAAGTGCTCTTGCATCTCGCCGACGAGGCGCATGACCTGTGGCTGCGAACCGAGGAGGAACTGGCGGCGATTGGCCTGCCGCCGCCCTTCTGGGCCTTTGCCTGGGCCGGCGGCCAGGGTCTCGCCCGCTATGTGCTCGACCATCCCGAAATCGTGCGCGGCAGGCGCGTGCTCGATTTCGCCTCCGGCTCTGGCCTCGTCGCCATCGCGGCGGCGAAGGCCGGCGCGGCCGAGGTGATCGCCGCCGACATCGACCCGTTCTGCGAGACGGCGATTGCGCTCAACCTCGCGGCCAATGCCGTCGACGCGCAATTCCTCGGCACGGATTGCGTCGGCTCCGACGATGGCTGGGACGTCGTGCTTGCCGGCGACGTCTTCTACGACAAGGCTTTCGCCGACAGACTGCTGCCCTGGTTCGCGGGCTTGCGGGCGCGCGGCGGCGAGATCCTCGTCGGCGATCCCGGCCGCGCCTACCTGCCGAGGACCGGGCTGGAATCGCTGGCCGCCTACCAGGTTCCGGTGACGCGCGTGTTGGAGGATGCCGAGGTCAAGCGCACGACAGTCTGGCGCCTCGCTTGACGGAATGACCGAACAAGCGTTCCATCGCATATCGATGCGGGGTGGAAAAGCATGGATCTTTCGGTCGTGAACTGGCTGGCGGTCGTCGTCGCCGCCGTCGTCGCGTGGTTGTTCGGCGCCGCCTGGTACATGGGCCTGAGCAAGCCCTGGCTGAAGGCGGCCAGGCTCGACCCGGCCACCATGCAGCGATCGGCCGTTCCGTTCGTCGTCAGTTTCGTCGCCGAGCTCATCATGGCGCTTGTCCTGACGCTGGTGGTGGGCGCGATAACCGGCGGCGAGCCGAACCCGATCGCAGGCCTGCTGTTCGGCTTCGTGCTCTGGCTCGGCTTCATCGCCACCACGCTTGCCGTCAACCACCGCTACGAAGGGTTCGGCTGGGTCCTGACGCTGATCGATGCCGGCCACTGGCTGGGCGTGATGTTGATCATCGGCGCCGTGATCGGCTGGTTCGGCGCGCCGGGGGCGCCGGCGGGCTGAAGACGCGTCTTAGGTGGGGGTTTTCGCCACCTCGTCCAACAGCCACTCGCGAAAAGCGATGACCCGCGCGTCGTCCTTCGCGGCCTGCGGATATACCAGGAAATAGGCGAATTCCGGCGCTACCTTGATGCCGAGCTCGAAGGGCCGCACCAGTCGCCCTTGCGAAAGATCGTTGGCGACCATGGCAAAGTCGGCCAGCGCCACCGCGTTGCCGTCGAGCGCCGCCTGCGTGGCATCGGTCGAGGACCCGAAGACCAGCGTTCGGCTGTCGTCGAAATCGTCGACGCCGGCCGCCTGCATCCACATGCGCCAGTTGGGCCATGTCACGCCCTGCCGCGACCATTCGATATGCGCAAGCGTATGGTTGAACAGATCGCGCGGCTCCTTCAGCGGCGGACCCGACGCCAGAAGCGCCGGGCTGCAGACGGGGATGATGATATTTTCGAACAACCGATGCGCGATAAGCCCCGGATATTTGCCCGTGCCGAAGCGGATGCCGACATCGATGTCGTCGAGATCGAAATCCCGCACGTCGTAGGTGATATCGAAGCGCAGCTCGATGCCGGGCCTCTGCAGGCGAAAATCGTCGACCCGCCGCATCAGCCATTTCGTCGCGAACTGCGCGTCGAGCGTCACCTTGAGCAGCGCCGTGCCGCGCGTCATCTTGCGAGCGCGGCTGACCGCGCGGTTGAGCAGGTCGAGCGCATCGACCGAGGCGTCGAGCAGCACGTTGCCCGCTTCCGTCAGCCGGATCGTGCGGCTGGTGCGCGTGAACAGCACCAGATCGAGCTGATCCTCGATTTCCTTGATCTGGTGGCTGACCGCCGCGGGCGTCAGGCCGAGTTCGTCGGCGGCGCGGGTGAAGTTGAGGTGCCTGGCGGCCGCCTCGAACGTCCGCAGCGCGCGCGTTCCGGGCAGCAGCTTGGCCATACGATCTCCAAATAAAACTTGATGATCAGAAAAGAACTACTCGTTTCCCGTTTGTTTTTCAATCCGGCATGATGACCACATCGAGATACCATCAAACCGGATTTGACATCCGGAGATTACGGATAGAGCCATGTCTGAGATCGCCCTGAAGACCTGCACCACTCTGGAATCCCCTTCCGGCGTCACCCTTTGGCTGCGCTCGGCACGCGAGTGGCTGCGCCAGGCAAGGGTCGCCGCCCAGTTACCTCAGGAGTCGGTCGAAGACCTCTCCGACAGCCAGTTGCGTGACATTGGAGGCCACCGCCGCGACATCGCAAAGGCGATGGACAAGGAGCTTCGCGAGATCGGGCTGCTCGGCACGGGCTGGCAGCGGCCGAGGGGCTATTGAGATTCAGGTCAGGACGAGCCGAAAACGATGGCTTCCGAGAACCGGAGCGGAGCGTACTTCAAGTACGTGAGCACCGGAAGCGCAGGAAGCCGTCGTTTGCAGGCCGGCCTCACCTGAAGATCGATAGCTCCTACCTCACCACCTTCACCACCGTCCTGTTCGACAGCAACGGAAGCAGCCTAGCCATGGTACGCGCCGTCACCGCCACGCAGCCTTGCGTGGGCGTGAAATCCGGCCGGGCCAGATGGAAGAAGATCGCGCTGCCGCGCCCGCGCCGGCGCGGCGCGATGTTCCAGTCGAGCACCAGGCAGACATCGTAGAGCCGGTCGTCCCGCTTCATCCGCTCATGGCTCGCGCCATAGGGGATCGTCACCGGCCGATTGTAGTTGCGGTCGTCCGGCACCTCGCACCAGCCTAGATTCGGCCCGATCGGCGCCATTGGCAGCCTCGTCCTGCGCCCGCCCGCAAAATGGTCGTTGCGGAAATAACCCGACAGGATGCGCATCGACGCCAGCGGCGTCGCGCCATCGCCTTCATGCTTGTTGGCGGTAATCCCGCTGCGCCCCAGCGCGCAGGCAAACACCGTTTTGCCGGCTTGCAGGAACCCCTGCGCCGGATTGCCGGGGCGCGCGCGCACGACCAAAACGCGCAAGCCCTTCGGCAAAAATGCACGCGCCTCATTGCGAGCGCGTTTTTTCTTGTATGATTGGGGCACGGAACAAATCACTGTGATCGGCTGTTACGCCGGTCAGCTTCCGCATAAATGGGGGTACGTCAACTGAATATTCTTTTTAAAACAACGGATTGATCCATGACATCACGCACCATCCTGATCGTCGATGACGATGATGACCTGCGCGCCACCCTGGTCGAGCAGCTGGCGCTTTACGAGGAATTCGACGTCCAGCAGGAATCGACCGCCGCCAAAGGCGTCGCCGCGGCGCGCGGCGGCGTTGTCGATCTGCTCATCATGGATGTCGGCCTCCCAGACATGGACGGGCGTGAGGCGGTGAAGATTCTGCGCAAGGGCGGCTACAAGGCGCCGATCATCATGCTGACCGGCCACGATACCGATTCCGACACGATCCTGGGACTGGAGGCCGGCGCCAACGACTATGTGACGAAACCCTTTCGGTTCGCAGTGCTGTTGGCGCGCATTCGCGCCCAGCTTCGCCAGCATGAGCAGAGCGAGGACGCCACTTTCTCGGTCGGCCCCTACACGTTCAAGCCCAGCCAGAAGCTGCTGATCGATCCGCGCGGCGCCAAGGTACGGCTGACCGAGAAGGAGGCCTCGATCATCAAATATCTCTATCGCGCCGACCAGAAGGTGGTGACGCGCGACGTGCTTCTGGAAGAGGTGTGGGGCTACAATTCAGGTGTCACCACACACACGCTGGAAACCCATGTCTACCGGTTGCGCCAGAAGATCGAGCGCGATCCTTCCAATGCCGAAATTCTTGTGACAGAAAGCGGCGGCTACAAGCTGGTTCCTTAACATTTCATGATCTAAGGCAGGTCCAGGAAGGTGTGAAACGGTCGGGTTCGGCGCGGTTTGCCCCGTAGCCTTCCGTCCGGAACTGAGTCACAAGGGATAGAGCGGTCGGGCGGGCCGCTTCGGGTGCGATCCTGGTGCTGGAGGGTGATGGATCGGCCCGATGGATGCCATGCACGGGTTTGCAGGCTGTTAGTGTTGGAGCGTTTCGTGCGCGTCCTTTTGAACGCGCCGCTCCAAAGGAGGGACTGGACTGACCGCTCGGGGACACAGCTAGGATGGCGCTGGATGACGACATCCGCATCCTGTCCGGCGTGAAGCTTTTCCAGGGCTTCACGCAGGAACAGTTGCGCCTGCTCGCCTTCGGCGCGGAAAACACCTTCCTGCAGGCGGAGCGCAAGCTCTATCTCGAGGACGACGAGGCCGACTCGGCCTACGTCGTGGTCAGCGGCCTGATCGCTCTCTACCGCGAGCATGGCGCCGAGCGCATCCCGATCGGCACGGCCGGACCGGGCGCCATGCTCAGCGAGCTCGCACTGATCGCAGACACCAGGCGTTTGACCAGCGCTTCGGCGGCGGCGGATTCGGAAGTCATCCGGCTCAGCCGCAAGATGTTCCGCCGCATCCTGGAGGAATATCCGGAGCTGGCGGTTCAGCTGCACGAACGCATCCTGGAGGAATTCCAGCAGATGATCGCCCGCATCGAGGAGCTGGCGCCGCGGTTTACCGGGTAGGACTCGACGAAATGCGCAATTGCGATTCGTCATTCCGGGGCGAACGCGAAGGCTCGCGCCTCAGCGGTCGCCGACACTAATCCAAGTCAAATGTCGCAATGACCGGCACATGGTCGGACGGCTTCTCCCAGCCGCGCGCGGCCTGCAGGATCTCGTAGCCTTTGAAATCCGGCACCAGATTGGCGGACGACCAGACATGGTCGAGGCGGCGGCCGCGATTGGAGGCCTCCCAGTCCTTCGCGCGGTAGCTCCACCAAGTGTAGAGCTTCTGCTCGGCCGGCACGTTGAGCCGCATCAGGTCGACCCAGCCGCCGGCCTCGCGCATCGCCTCGAAATTTGTCGTCTCGACCGGGGTATGGCTGACGACGTTGAGCAATTGCTTGTGGGACCAGACGTCATGCTCCTGCGGCGCGATGTTCAGGTCGCCGACCAGGACCGACGCGGACGATTCGTCCTGGCTCGCCGGCATGGCGTTCATCTCCTGGACGAAATCGAGCTTATGCCTGAACTTGCGGTTAATCTCCGGATCCGGCTCGTCGCCGCCGGCCGGCACATAGAAATTGTGCACCAGCACCGACTTCCCGCCCGCCTGGACCCTGACCGACAGATGCCGGCTGTCGTCGATTTCGCAGAAGCGCCGCTTTTCGACCAACTCGATAGGCCGGCGCGCGACGGTGGCGACGCCGTGATAGCCTTTCTGGCCGTGGAACAGGATGTGCTCGTAGCCCGCCTTGCGGAAGGCTTTCTCCGGAAAGAGCTCGTCGGGAACCTTCGTCTCCTGCAGGCACAGCACATCCGGCGCGCGCTCCTTCAGCAGCCGCTCGACGATCGGCATGCGCAGGCGCACGGAGTTGATGTTCCAGGTGGCGATGGTGAAGGGCATGCGGCGAGGTCCGGGACGGCTGAAGTCGCCGCACTAGTGGCAGTCCCCTGCCATAAAGACAAGCCGGGCGGACGCAGGCTTGTCTCTAGTGCCGCACCTGCCCGGATTCAGGTTAGCCCGACCCGATAACGGTGGCCTCCAAGCCGCAGTGGAGCGTACTTGAAGTAAGCGAGCATCGGAAGCGCGGGAAGCCGCCGTTTGCAGGCCGGCCTCGCCTGAACCTACCGGGTCTTGGTATTCAGCTCGCGGTTCGCCGTATAGTCGATCGCGAACGTATCGGCCGGGAAGCTGACGCCTTCCTTGGTGTTGAAGATCATCACCGTGGTGTCCTTGCCTTGCGCATCGGTGATTGTCCACTGGCGCAGATCATAGGTCTTCGGGTCGAACATCATGGTGATCATGGCATTGCCGAAGACCGACTTGTCGGAAAGCTTGATGGTGGTGAGGTCGTCCTCTTCCTTGATGGCCTTGACGCGGCCGCCGGAGAGGTCGATCCGGTCGTCGAGCAACAATTTCAACGGCGTCTTCGATAGCGGGTAAAGGTCGGAGGTGTTGAGCTTCTTGTTGAGGATCACCACCGACTTGCCGTCGGAGATCACACGGAAGTTCGAGGAGCCATCATAGTTGAAGCGGATCTTGCCCGGGCGTTCGAGGAAGAACTTGCCTCCGGTCTGCTCGCCTTTCGGGCCGAACTGGACGAACTCGCCGCTCATCGATCTCACCGAGGAGAAATGGTCGGCGATCTTCTGCGCCGCCGGCGGCACGGCGGCCTGCGCCGCGGCCACCAGCTGGTAGCCCGGCACGAGATTGAGAGCGGCGGCTCCGCCAAGCATCAAGCCAAGGCCGAGCAGCTGGCGGCGGGTGATGGCGAATTCGGGCTGGGTCTTCATGCCGGTCACTTCCTGTGATTCGTGTGGTGCCAGTATCTGGACTCCCAGTAGGGCCTAACTTTGGCGTGTGCGAGACAGCTTCGTCGCATAATCTCGGCCGCCGACCTGTCGCGTGAACGCGCCAGACGATTTCCGGTTGCCTGTTGACCCTGCTGGCGTTTCACCGGGCCAAGGTTTGTCGGGATTCAGACCAGGCCGAGTCGAAAATGGGTTCCGAGAACCGGAGCGGAACGTACTTGAAGCACGTGAGCACCGGAAGCGCAGGAAACCGGCATTTGCGGGCCTCACCTCAGTATCGACAGACCCTAGAATTTGTCCTCTTCGGTTGGCACCAGAATCTCGCGTTTTCCGGCATGGTTGGCCGGACCGACAATGCCTTCCTTTTCCATCTTCTCGATGATCGAGGCGGCGCGGTTGTAGCCTATGCCCAGCCGACGCTGGATATAGCTGGTCGACGCCTTGCCGTCGCGCAGCACCACCGCCACCGCCTGATCGTAGGGATCGTCGGAATCCTCGAAATTGCCGCCGCCACCGCCCCCGGAACCGCCCTTGGCGGACGGACCGTCCTCGTCGTCTTCCTCGTCGTCCTCCGTGATGGCGTCGAGATATTCCGGCACGCCCTGCAGCTTGAGATGCGCGACGATCCTCTCGACCTCGTCGTCGGAGACGAACGGACCGTGGACGCGCTGGATGCGGCCGCCGCCGGCCATGTAGAGCATGTCGCCCATGCCCAGCAGCTGCTCGGCGCCCTGTTCGCCGAGGATGGTGCGGCTGTCGATCTTCGACGTCACCTGGAAGGAGATGCGGGTCGGGAAATTGGCCTTGATCGTGCCGGTGATGACGTCGACAGAGGGACGTTGCGTCGCCATGATGACATGGATGCCGGCCGCGCGCGCCATCTGCGCCAGGCGCTGCACCGCGCCTTCGATATCCTTGCCGGCCACCATCATCAGGTCGGCCATCTCGTCGATGATGACCACGATATAGGGCATCGGCTCGAGATCGAGGTTCTCGGTCTCGTAGATCGCCTCGCCGGTCTGGCGGTCGAAGCCGGTCTGCACCGTGCGCGAGATCTTCTCGCCCTTTTTCTCGGCTTGCTGGACGCGTGCGTTGAAGCCGTCGATGTTGCGCACGCCGACCTTGGACATCTTGCGATAGCGATCCTCCATCTCGCGCACGGTCCATTTCAGCGCCACCACCGCCTTCTTCGGATCGGTGACGACGGGCGTGAGCAGATGTGGAATACCGTCATAAACCGAGAGCTCGAGCATCTTCGGGTCGATCATGATCAGACGGCACTCTTGCGGCGTCAGCCGGTAGAGCAGCGACAGGATCATCGTGTTGATGGCGACGGACTTGCCCGAGCCGGTGGTGCCGGCGACCAGCACGTGCGGCATCTTGGCGATGTCGACGATGACGGCCTCGCCGTTGATGGTCTTGCCGAGCGCCAGCGCCAGCTTGGCCTTGGTCGTCTCGAAATCGCGGCTGGCCATTATCTCCCTGAGATAGACCGTTTCGCGCTTGGCGTTCGGCAGCTCGATGCCGATGGCGTTGCGGCCGGGCACGACGGCGACGCGGCAGGCGATCGCGCTCATCGAGCGGGCGATGTCGTCCGACAGGCCGATGACGCGCGAGGACTTGATGCCCGGGGCCGGCTCCAGCTCGTAAAGGGTTACGACCGGGCCGGGACGGACATGGATGATCTCGCCCTTGACGCCGAAATCCTCCAGCACGCCTTCGAGCAGACGCGCGTTCTGCTCCAGCGCGTCCTTTGACAGACTTGGATCCTTTGCGACGTTCTTCGGCTCGGAAAGGAAATGCAGCGACGGCATCTCGAACGTGTCGGACCCGATCAGCGAGGTCTGCGCCTCGCGCTGGACACGGGCGCCTGGCACGGGGCGCGCGGCCGGCGCCGCGACGCGGGTCGCGGCATCGGAGCGGAAATTCTGCACCTTGGCCGTCGGCGCGGCGCGCCGCTGGACCGGCGCTTCGTCGTCGAAGTCGTCGAGGCCTACGTCCTCGTCCTCCTCGTCGAAGATATCCTGGTCGGCCGGATCGACCGAGGCGCTGCGGTCGTTGACCATGGCGGCGAAGAATTCCGGCTCGACGCGCGCGCGGCCGCCCGGGCTCATCCGGCTTTCGGCGAACTCGGCTGATTCGACCCGCTCGGCGGCGCGCCTCCAGGCGCTCGCCTTGGGCTCCATCGGCGGCTCGAACTCATCGCGCTCCTGCCTGCGCCGCGCGGCGCGGCGGTGCAGGAAGGCGCGGAACGACAGCCACCAATGGGTGACGGCGCCGAGCGCAAGTATCCCTTCGTCGCCCTCGTCCTCATCCTCCTCGAACAGCATGTCGTCCTGCTCGCGCGGATCGGGCCGGGCGACGCTTTCCATCACGGCAAAGCCGTTCTTGCGCGCGATCAGCGCCGAGCCATAGGCGAACAGCCAAAGGGCGGGGGCGGCGAGGATGACCGCGATGATGCTGGCGAAAAGGCCCTTCGGGTAGCCGCCGACGGCAATGCCGGGGATCTTCAGCACCATGTCGCCAAAGACCCCGCCGAGGCCGGTCGGCAGCGGCCATGTGTTGGGCGGCGTCACGCAGCCGGCGATGGCGGCGGCGGTGATCGCGAAACCGAACCAGGCGAAGCCGCGCTTCGGCATCTTGTCGACGCCGCGCGCGGAAAACAGAAGGAAACCCCAGATCACCGCCGGCACCAGGCCAGCGACGGCGGCAAGGCCGAAGAACTGCATGGCAAGGTCGGAGAACACCGCGCCGGCATAGCCCATGGCGTTGGTGACGACGTTGCTGGTGGCATGCGAGAAGCTGGGGTCGGCGACGTTCCAGGTGGCCAAGGCGGCCACCCCGAAGGCGGTGAACAGAAACAGCCCGGCGCCGACCAGCCGCCCGACCTGGCGCCGCGCGAATGCCTGGATGCCGTGCCCCGTATCGGACAGCGCGAGCGGTGCTGAAGCGCCTGAACGCATGCCTCTTCCCCGTGATCGTTGCCTGGCCGGGCGCATGGCGTACCCCCGGCAGATTCGAACGTCAGACTATCGGGGGGAAGGTTAAGGCCGCATTAACCATGGACCTTTAACTGGCCCGGGCGCGAACGAAGATGGCAGGCCTTGCGGCCCGCCATCCTTTGCCCGAAACGGCGAACGATCGGACCGTTCCGGGCCCGACCCAAGCCGTCACTTGTGACCGGCATACATCATCAGGTTGGCGCAGAATTCGGCGTGAGGCTTGCTCATCGCCGCGTCCTGGCATTCCTTCATCATCGAATCCTGCTTGTCCTTCGGCATCGAGGCCCAGGCCGCTTTGAAATCGGCCTCCGGCTTCATGGTCTTCATGCCGGCATCGGTGAAGAACGGGGCCATGTTGTCCGGCTCATCGAGAGCACCGGCAAGTGCAACGCCGCTGATCATCGAAAGAGCCATTGCTCCCAGCAAGATATTCTTGATGTTCATCAGGTGGTTCCTTCCCTCTTGTTTGGCGGGCGCCTTGATGACGCTCGCTATCCCAGTACGGAATCTGAGGGGCTGATGTTTCAAGCTGCCGCGATCAAGTGAATGTGATCGGAAAGCCACGTGCCGTGGTCAGGCGAAAAAAAAGAGGCCCGGAATGGCTTCCGGGCCTCAAGGCGTGAGCCCCTTTCGGGAGCATCACGACGGGATCTTGGGAGGTGAAGTCCGGGCCGGCGGGAGGAGGATCCGCCGGCCCTTGGGCAATTCCGAACGGCTTCCCATCCGCAATTGCTCCGAGGCAGAGAGCTGGCCCGGCCTTACGGCACCACTTCGCCGTGCTGGGTGACGTCGAGACCCTCGACCTCTTCCTGGGTGGACGGACGCAGGCCGACCAGAGCCTTGACGATGTAGAGGATCACGAAGGTGGCTATCGCCGTCCACAGGATGGTGAAGGCGATGCCGTAGACCTGCTTGCCGACCGAAGCGTCCTTGCCGAGCGCGTTGATGGCCGGATCGGCGAGCGCGCCGGTGAGGAGCGCGCCGACGATACCGCCGACGCCGTGCACGCCGAAGGCATCGAGCGAGTCGTCATAGCCGAGCGCATGCTTGAGCTTGACCGCCGACAGGTAGCAGACCACGCCGGCGATGATGCCGACGATGAAGGCGCCGGTCGGGTTGACGAAGCCGGAAGCAGGCGTCACCGCGACGAGGCCGGCGACGGCGCCCGAGATGATGCCGAGCACGGACGGCTTCTTGGCGACGATCCATTCGGCGAACATCCAGGCCAGCGCCGCCGCGGCGGTGGCGACCTGCGTGTTCATCATCGCCGCGCCTGCCAGGCCGTCGGCCGCCAGTTCCGAACCGGCGTTGAAGCCGAACCAGCCGACCCACAGCAGCGAGGCGCCGATCACCGAATAGACGAGGTTGTGCGGCGCCATGTTGGTGGTGCCGTAACCCTCGCGCTTGCCGAGCACCAGCGCGCAGACCAGGCCCGCGACACCGGCATTGATGTGGACGACCGTGCCGCCGGCGAAGTCGAGGACGCCGGCCGAACCGAGGAAGCCGCCGCCCCACACCCAATGCGCGATCGGCGCATAGACGCAGATCAGCCACAAGGCCATGAAGAGCAGCAGCGCCGAGAACTTCATGCGCTCTGCGAAGGCGCCGGCGATCAGCGCCGGGGTGATGATTGCGAAAGTCATCTGGAACATCGAGAAGACGAATTCAGGAATGTTCGAGACGCCAGGCAGCCACAGGGTCGAGACCGTGATGCCGTGGTGGAAGAATTTCGAGAAGCCGCCGAGATAGGCGTTCATGGCGCCGCCGTCGGAGAAGGCGAGCGAATAGCCGAACATGAACCACAGCACCGTCACCAGGCAGGTGATCGCGAAGCTCTGCATGATGGTTGCGAGCACGTTCTTCTTGCGCACCATGCCGCCGTAGAACAGCGCCAGGCCCGGAATGGTCATCATCAGCACCAGCGCCGTCGAGGTCAGCATCCAGGCCGTGTTGCCCGTGTCGAGGACCGGGGTCGGCGCGGCGGCCGCCGCCGGCGCCGCCGCCGGAGCGGCCTGCTGCGCGATGGCGGCGACGGT
>Ga0315336_1003894_pt1 | contig 18901 bp, 11 predicted proteins | sample ASW5metaG_FD_204512 | JGI IMG/M metagenome (GOLD analysis project Ga0315336, IMG submission 204512) | Ammonia-oxidizing marine archaeal communities from Monterey Bay, California, United States - ASW #5 | ecosystem: Environmental > Aquatic > Marine > Intertidal zone | place: USA: California... | reverse complement strand
ATTTATGCATAAAAATTTACTCTATAATTTAATGGATCGCCATAGATAAAACGTTTAAAAGACATCTTTTTTTTTACCTTATCTTTACAAATATGTCTGATGAAAAGGTATCAGATGAAATAGTTGAAAGATCATCAACCATTCAACAAGTAGGATCATGTCCCGAATACATCAATACGTTTATTCAACATAATTTATCCAAATTAATGGAAATTTATGAAGCAGGTTTTTCTGCTAATGATAAAGAAGGTTGTTTAGGATTCATGTGTAATCAAGAAGATAACAAAATGGATGTTATGTTCATGAATGTAGAAACTATTACATCAATGCTAACAGCGGATAGTTGGGAAAATCTCAAATTAAGTATTCCCGAAGGTAAAAAATTATTTTTTGTGAAAGATGAAGGACTGGGAGCAGTCTTTTTATTGTATATCTGAAAATAAAATGTTGGGTATAGTATAAAAAGATGGATGATTCTCTTTCTAACTATGAATGGACTATTGCAAATAAACTTGGATTCAATTATGAAGATTATCCGTCCTTCGAAAAGGTCATAACAATTAAAAAGGCAGTGGCAGCAGCAGAAGCAGAAGAAGAAGCAGGAGCAGCAGCAAGCGGTGACGGCTCTCAGGTAATGTATATTCCAGATCGAGTTATGAAACCCCTTACTAAAGAAGAAGAAGAAAAAATAATAAAAGAAATAGAAGCAAGAGCAAAAGAAGAAGCAGCATCAGCAGGAGCAAAAGAAGAAGCAGCATCATACGCAGCAGAACCAGAACCAGAACCAGCAACCGTGGCAGCAGAAGCACAAATAAAAAGTAATATCAAACAATGCGTTGATATGGGTCTTGATGGTAAAAAAGCGGAGATGTGGCTCAGACAAGGTGCCGACCTCGCAACAACTATTGATATGGTGATGGCGGATCAACTACCACCGTCGGAGCAACAAAAGGAATTGGACAAAGCGGGTGCAATATCTCGGGTAGACGAAATGTTCGCCTTTGGCACTCCCACCCAAAGACTAATACAAATTATAAATTATATGAAAACAGAATATAAAAATATGGTGGAAAGAAAATTGGATACCACCCTCACCCCCACAACCATTAGTTATAAAGATCTAAAAAAAGAGTATAAGTTGATATCGTTGTTTCTTCACCCAGATAAACTTGATACCAGCACTAGCGGTTTAAGTCAACCAGAAAGGGATAAATTGGAACGGATTTATCAGACAATGAATGAACTAGTATCAGTAATAGACCAACAGACTGCGCACAAGGGTGGTGGCAAAGCAACCCATTCAAAAAAAGGACGTAAATCTACCAAAAATAAATCAAGAAAACGTAAACCATCTAAACGTAGAAAACATTCAAAACGTAGAAAGAAATCTAAAAGAAAGAAAACAAAACGTAGAAGAAATTAATTTATTTTTATTCATATGTCTCTTTATTTTTTCATGTGCTTCTTCAAAAGTTGTAAATATTTGAAGATTCTCTATAGTCATTGGATTCCTTAAAGGATGTAAGCAAATCCGAATAATATAAATTTGTTGAAAGATATCTTTTTTAAGGATTTCATTTTCTTCCATATAAAACTATATAAATAATAGTATATTAATTTTAAATCCTTATTCAATTAATTCAATCTTAATGCGATACTGATCCACACCCATAGTATTCTTGCAAGCAATTATTTTACGATCATTCATATAGAATATTTCGGTATAATCTTTATTACAAAAAGTAATGTGTCCCATATCTTGACAATTGAGGGCCCATGAACCGCTCGGAAATACGTCAAGTAATTCGTGAGGTTCAAATTGTCTATCATATAAATCTTTTAATTTAAAATTCATATCTAAAAAATAATAGGGATCCATTATATTATTTAAAATTATTTTTTATATAATATATAAAAATGAATTCTTATTATGAATTATTAAATGTAACTAATAATGCTTCATCAACAGATATAAAAAAAGCATATCGAAAAGCAGCAGTAAAATATCATCCAGATAAAGGAGGAGATCCTGAAATGTTCAAACAAGTAGCCGAAGCATATGAAACTTTATCTGATCCAGTAAAAAGGGAACACTATGATAATTATGGATCTGTTAATCCAGAATTATCTATGGATCCTATGAATCTATTTGCAGAATTTGAACGTATGTTTAGTCAGTCATTTATGGATCCCGGAAATATAACATCCCACGCTTTTAGCGGATTTGGTCAAAATCAAAGCGGATTTGGTCAACAAAATCAAAGTGATCAGTTTAATGGTCTCAATATGTTTTTAGGTGGCATAGGAGGTATAGATGTAGGTGGTAGTATGACTTCTTTTAGTCAAACAACAATTATAAAGGATGGTAAAAAAATAACAACAACAAATAAAAATGGTAATATAACTATTACAGAAGAATTATTTGATAATGGATTTAATAGACTTACTTAGGATATCTTTCAATAATAATTTGATCATTATCTTGATCATAAATTATACCTGATTCACGTCCATCATCATATCTATGTTGACGCATTTTGCGTTTATAATCTTCTTCACCCATAACATTTGAATAAGTCGATGAATCTATCATTGAAAAACTTTGAATAGGTTGCTTAGGTTGTCTAGGTTTATTATATTTACGTTTACGTGCCACAGTTTTCTTTTTATTTGGTTGTCTTATTGTGTATAAGGACTGACTTTGTTTCTTTTTCTTTTTCTTTTTCTTATCCTTCTTTCTTGGTGTAACATGTTTCGGTTTTACTTTTCCTAAACCCGGTCGCTTTTTCTTCTTTTTACCACCTTTCATTAGTAATTTACCCATTATATATATTATATAATATTATTTTTTTGAACCCCTTTTCTTCTTTTTAGACCTTTTCTTCTTAGTGCATTTATAAATTTCATTGATACCATAAGCACATGCGCCAGCAACCGTAACTCCCATACCTACCGGATTCGCCATACATGGAATACATGCAGGCCCAACCCCTCCTGTTTGATGATAATCTCCTGTTTTACATTTACCTCCTTGTAGATAATCACCTCCTTGTAGATAATCACCTCCACTCTGATAAACTGAATAACGATTTGTCCCTGATAGTTCATACCATTTTTGTGGCCGCGTCCATGATCCCCCTGATTCCCATACCTTGATACCATAAGTCCCTTTATATTTATGACAAGGGAATTCTAACCATAGTCCAGGTTTCATCATAAGTGTTCTTTTTTTAGTTTGTTTAGAACCTGAACATTTGGATTTACTACTTTTTCGAAGTGGATGATCACCTCCATCCGGTGTCCATGGCATTATATATGGATAGAAAGTCTTTGAGGGTAACATGGTATAATTATCTGATAATTTTATAACTGAACGTAGTGCTCCAGGACCTGTTACAAAATCAACATCTAATGTTCGTAAGTCCATAGAATCTAAGAATGACTTTGATAATAAACGTTTCAATATAGGTGATTTAGAGATAGATCCAAAAAAAGAATTAGATAAAATAGGTGAATGTTGTAATGTATTACTTAATTCATTACATCCTATAAATTTTGTTTTTTTATTGAATAATTGAGTGACATCTTTTACAAGGAACATATTCGCATCAAAATAAAATCCACCTTCTCTATATACTATTTCATACCTCATTAGATCCGATATTTGTGCATATTTTGAATATCCATATTCTTCTTGATTTGTTTTATACATTGTTTTTTGACCTGTATATTCATTTATTTTAATACCTTGATATTTCTTTACTTTTTGAATGTAATCATAAGTTAGGGGAAAGTTTTTTCTTGTTATATCTTTATCATCCCATAATCTAACAGTATAATCAGGAGCATATGTTTCAAATGTTTTCATAAATTTTTGTAAATAAGGAGGTTGTTTAGGACCCAACCATATACAATGAATTTTTTTAGGAATGAGAGAAACATCTTTTTTTGAAGTTCTAGTTTTTTTAGTTTTTGTCCTTTTTGTCCTCATATAATATATAACATATATATTATAATGATTATTACAAATAATCGAAAAGTAGCATTTTCCCTAGGTTTACTATCTACTATTATATGGTGGTATACAATTATCTTATTAACACAGACTAAAGTTAAGATTGAACGAAGACATTATATAGGTTTATGTTTAGGAATTGCTGGATTCGTTTTATGGTTCTTTAAGTTCAGTTATACAGTTGAATCTCGCTAAAGATGAATCGCTTCTTCTAACATTTTTTCCATAACAGATTTTTTCACTTTATTTGTATTTTTTAGACCGTATGTATGTATTAAATTTTCTATATGTTCAGTTTGTTTATCTTTTAATCGATTTAATAAAATATTTCTTAATCTAGGTATATTCACATCCATTAATTCATCTATTTCATCTATTTCATGATTTATTTTATCTGTATCATTAGTAGATATGTCTTTTAATATTTTATTTTCTGTTTGTAATGTATTCACCGTATCTATTTGAGATTGTAATTGATCTTGTAACTGTTTATTTTCTAAACGCAATCTAATAGCATCTTCTGATAAACTCTGTAATTCTACTTTTTCTTTTTTAAGTGAATGTAGTTCTTCTTTTAATTTACCTATTTCTTCATCTTTTTCATAGACAAATGATAATTTATGTTTCATAGAAACGATTTCTTCTTCTAATGATTTAATAATCGTATTTTCTTCTTCATATTTAGTTTTTCCATTGAGTAGAGCATTCTGTTGAAAACGTTGATCATTTTGTAAGGGTAAAAATTCATTCGCAGATTGTGATGTACTAGTGGGTCTAAAATCTAATTCTTTTGTGCCATTACTAGTGCCATTACTTATGCCATTACTAGTGCCATTACTTGCGCCATTACCAATATCATCAAAAATATTGATGGAATAAGATTGCATACATTTAGAATACATATTTATAAAATTATATTAACGTGTTTTAATTATAGATTATTGTTTATTATCAATGATTCCTAATTTCTTGTTTTATAAAATGAACTCCGTCATTCATTCTATAACGTTTTCTCTTCGTTTTTTCTTTACGTGGTCTATGTCTTATTTTCTTTTTAGTTTTTTTATCACTAACCATAATAGGTTCTTCAAATAAACCTTGTAGATCAGATTCTAGTTCCTGTAAATAAGGATTTGCCCCCTTACTTGATGTCCATTTATCACTAGTTATTTCATCATATAGTAAACGTTTATGTTTCTTTAATCTCTTTTCATATTTAAATTTAAGAGTCTTATATTCTTTACTAAATTCTTTATTTAATTTTCTTACATAATTTTTCTTAACTTGTTCAAATTCTTGTTGTTCTTTTAATCTCTTTGTTTCAAACAATTCCTTTTGCTGATCTAATAGTTCCAGTTGTTCTTTGATATGTTGTTCCATAACTTCCTTTTTATAGTCTATATTACTTTGCTTAATTGAATCTATGGTTGTTTGTTTCTTTCGTTCATCTTCTAATTTATTTTTTTCATCTATTAATTGCTGCTTTAAATAATCTTTTTGTTGAACATAGGTTAACTTATCTAGTTTCATTTGATCTGTAATTTTCTGTTCAATATTTCTTAAAGTCCCTAATTCTGCTCTAGTTATTGATAATAGTGATTTATCTTCATCACTTGGAATATAAGTGTCTTCTGTGACTATTATATCAACAGGTTCAGCAGTAAGGATTGGTGGTTTCCCTGGTTCTACTTGTTCAGCAGTGACTACAACGGGATCTTTCACTTCTTCTGCTTTTATTACATCTTTATCTACTACTCCAGACACCACTGTTTCTTCTATTTTTTGAGTATCAATTACATCTTTCTTAATTTCTTCACCCGTTAAATCTTTTATTTTTTTAACTTTGTCTAATTCTTCTTTCTTTTCTTTATCTTTCTGTTCTTTATCAACTTGTGCCTGTTCTTTTTCTTTTTTGTCTATTTCATTTAATTCTTCAATTGCCCTATCTAATTTTTGTATGCTCTGTTTATCTCTATTTTTTGTAACAATTTTATAATCTTCACTTCTATTACTTTCTTTTAACGATTTTAAACTGTCTAGTAAAGGTAATTTACCTCGTATCTCTTTAGAATTTAATACTGTATAATAAGTTTCTAATCCTCTTTCTTCTAAATACTTATATGCTTCTTTTTTTCTTAATAGTTTACCTCTCTTTTCAAAAAAATCAGGTTTACTATGGACGTATTTTAATGTTTCTGCTAATAGTTTAGTTCTTTCTGTATTTATTGTTTTTAAACTTGAATGATAGAATAAAAAATCATAATAAGGATTAAATGTTTCCACTCCCTTACTTACCCCTTCTGATTTATTTGTTATTATTTGTATCATTTTTCCTATATTTTCCTTTTTTTCTAAATCAGTATAATTTTGATTGACAAAATCTTGCACACGGTCATTATCACAATATTCACTTATTAATAATTTTTTTAATCCTTCAATAAAATCTTCTTCTTTTCCTCCTCCTCCATACTCTTCTTCTTCTTCTTCAACCTCTTCTAAATCAAGATTTAAGGGAGTCGCAAGTTCTTTTATCTTTTCATACAGAACGTCACCTTCACTACATTTGCCTTCGGTCATTAATATTGTATTCATCTCTTCGCAAATTTTCTGGAGATCCTCATGGGTTTCTAACTTTTTTACCTCTTTCGCAAAATCTGTAAGGGCTTTGGACAATTCCTTTATCATATTCAATGATCCTCGTTCTCCTTCTCCCTCTTTTCCTTCTTCCTCTTCTTCTTCTCCTACCACTTTAGTGGCTCTATGTTCAGCAATTGTTTCTATAAATTTTAAACCTGATTGAATGTCTGCCTCCTTTATATCCTCACCATTTATATATATAATTACATTTGTTAATAGTTGTGTACCTTCTTTACCTCCACCGTGCACCATACCCATCCTACTGTTTCTCATATCATCCGGGAAAAATATTTGTTCTAATTTTAAATATATATCTTTTGTATCTTTAGTTTCTACATTAATATTTTTTGCTAGATCATCATTACGTGTTTCAAAGGTAGGAAGAGAACTTCCTGTAAATTTATATATGTCATCTATCTCTTCATTAAATGTTTGAAAAAATAAAAATGGTCTTGGAGGTGTTTGTGAACACATTAATTCGGTTATTAGTTCATTGATGAAATTGGGGAAATAATCATGTTCCTTTATATTTTTTTTTAATTTTAATAATAAATATACTGCTTTTTTATCCCATTCAATGATGTTTCCACCAAAATCGAATACTGCATCGAATAATTCTTCAATTTTGGGGTCTCTCCATAAGGTGCCGGAAGACAAATCATGTAACATATTTTCAAAAGAATAATACATAATTAAACCAGGACATCCTTTGACATCCGGATTACCTATATCAGAAAGAAACACACATGTTACATTCTCTATATAATGTTTCATCAATTCTGCCTCTGTTCTACTACCATCAGTAACATCATCTTCTAAAAATACATCCCAATTCCTTAAAACTCTAGGTTCTTTTTGAATCATTTTAACTGCTAAATCAAGGTTTACTCTACCGGTATTCGATTTTCCAATACTCATCACAAATTTATCTAGCAGTTCATCTTCCCCATCTAAAAGTGTATATTCATCGCAAGCAGTTAAAAGTAATCCTTCATTTCCTGGATCTAATGTTCTTTTTTCTTTGGGTAATTGATGAAAATTTAATAATCTTGGTTGTTTTCTACCTAACTTTTTCCAGTTTCTCTTACTTTTTAATAATTCTACTTCATTTTCTATATTTTGTTGCTCCATAAATGATTTTAAATCTACAACTTCTCCTTCTCCTACTCCTTCCCCTTCTCCTTCCCCTTCCCCTTCTCCTTCACTTTGTTCAACAAAAAGACTATCTAATATTTTTTTTTGTTCATTTGTAGGAGTTAAACTTTTTTTAAAATCAGTTAGTTTAGAATCTGTTTCATATAAAATAGCGTCTAAATCAGTTGTTTTTGTTCCTTTTTTTAATTCTTCTTTAAACTTTGTATAATCCTCTTTTAAACGTTTTATAATTTTATCATGTGCCTCTATTTTTGTTTTTTTAACAGTAGCAAAATTTTTTATATCTTTTTCTAAACCTTCTATATCTTTAAGATATTTTGCGTATTTTCTGTACCGGGGATTACTCAGTTTAGGTTTTGCTCTATCGTACCTCGTCTCATTCACATCTTGATTATATCGTGCTTCCTCTCTCTCAACTTCTCCACCTGGTCTATCCTCTAATTCTGTTTTAGCATCTCGAAGTTTTTGCAAAACTTCACTATAATCATCAGTTTCTTGAGCTTTTATTTCAGTTCCACTTGTAGCATAGCTGTCAAAACTCATATTATAATTTCCTGATAATTTAACTGAGTCGGAATCTTCTTCATAATACTCCGTTAAATTATATAAATTTAGATTTTTTGTTATAAGTTCTTTTATTTTATTATATCCTTCACCTAATATATCTGGTATATCTGTATTTTCATCAAAAATAATCCCCTTTGTCAGATTAGATTTTTTTTCTCGTAAATATTCTTTTACAATATTTATTTTTTTTTCTTTTATTCTTTCTTTACTTGATTTACTTTTTCCTTTTAACCATTGATTATAATTAGATTCTAATAATAATTTTTCTGATCCCTTTTCATATAATTGATCTAGTAATTTAAAATATTTTTTAGATTTAGTAAGAGCATATTCTATTTGTTCTGGTGTAGCATTTTTAAAAATTACCTTCATTTCTTTTTTTCTTTTTTTTTGATACACCAACGATAAAGCAGAAGCAGTAAGTAATGTCAGCACCCAAGGACTGAATAAGGCAGCGCCAGCCACTACTGCTGAGTCGCCTATTATAGTCGCGAAATTTCTCTTTAAATTACTTTCAGGATCTTTGCCACTCTTGTATATCTTATCTAACACACCTGTGTCGCTGAAAAAATCATTTGGGTCTAAACTATTATTAAGAGATTTTTTATTATGGGCAGGACTAGTATATGTTAAATTATCGTATTTTACACAAGTCTCTGCCCAAAATTTCAAAAGTTGTGAATTTATTTCATCTACTTTTTCTTTATATTGTTCTAATTCTTGTTCTACATCTATATCCTCTCCTGTTTTTTTGATAGGATTTGGACTACTTACTTCTGTCTTACTTACTTCTGTCTTACTTACTTCTGTCCCCTTAGATACTTCTTTAGGAGTTTCTTTTTTCTTATCCATATATCTATTCAATAGATATTATTTTGTTGTAAATCTACGTTTAATTATTTCCCATTTTTCAGCATTATCTGATAAAATTATATGAAAATTACCTTGTTTAACCTCTTCATATTTCATATTAAATGAACATACACCGTCGCCATCACTACCACTACTATTATAAAAGATCATTGTTACTTTTGATTTATGTAATTGAAGTTTTCCTAGTTGATGATTATCGTTGGAATTAAAGAAATATATGTAGTTATCTTTATAATGTGCTTTAATAGATAATTCATTTGTCATATTCAATAATTGAAAACATAATGATTTATCTTTCTCTTTATCTAAAGTCATAGTTACATACTCAACTAATTCAGTCAAAGGATTTACATGGGTTGATTCAGAACAGGTTATTTCTTGTATATTAGTGTCTACTCGTTCTAATAAAATATTCATTTTAGTGAGAATTTTTTGCCCATCATTGATCATGGAATAAAACATCTTATTAATTTTATCTTGATTTTCTTTAATTTTATTGATATTTTGAGATAAATCTCGGGATAAGTCATAGATAGTTTCATATAATTCACTAATAGTATTCATAGTTTGTTTACTCACTAATTCAGTTATTTTTTGAGACATTGATAAAGAATCACATTCATATAATTTTTTAATATATTCAATTGCCATTTCTAACACAAAGATATCAAGACCATATGCCGCAACAAAGACAATTAATTTTCCATCAATAATATCATAATCAATATTATTTCTTTTAGAAATTTTACTTTTATAAGATAGTAATATCCCATAATCTATATTTTGAGCATGTAAATCTCTCACTAATTTATCTACTTCTGTTGAAGGGATAGGTGATTCATAATTTTTATAATCAATCATTATCTGTTTAATGTTATGATTATCAAATCGAATAATAGCATCCCCCGATTTTTCGGTAGATGCCGTATCTGTATATTCTATATGAGGATTTCTCTTTGTAAATAATGAAGAAGCAAATACTTCTCCTAATCTACCATTCCTAGATGAATTTCCTACATTTTGAAAAGGTTCAAATAATCCTGTTAATTCTTGTCTTAAAGAATTCATTTCTAAACAACACCCACACGGTCTCATTATAGGAGAAATACATAAACTCATCATATATCCATTGTTAATAAGTTGTTTTATAAATTCTGATTTACTTTCAGTTTGTAGATATTCATCTATTATATTTTGATTATCTACTATTATAGTCATAATATCATCATTAATTTTTACTGTTACCTCCATTTGTATATCAATCTTCTATACTATATTAACCGTCCAGTATATTTAAATCAAATTTAAATCGTCAAAAATAAAATAAATATCATAGTATATATGGATATTGCTTGTACAATTCCACCGGGGTATATTGAAATTGAATGTAATATCCCTACTATGAAAAAATATAAATGTAAATATGGTGGTAATATAATTGAAGTAACTAATCCTGGAATATCAGAATCAGATTGTGTTGAATTTTCAAGTGAATCATGTGATGAAGCAATCAACTTAGATGATAGTGGATCAGCAGTTGATATAGTAGAAGGATCAGAATCAGATGATAGTGCGTCAAGTGTCTTTAGCAATATTTCTATACATTCTATTAATTGTGATAAATGTCACATAAAGGATGAGGGAAGTTGTGGTCAAACTGATCAAGATAATTGTTTTTGGCATGTAACTAATGAAAAAGAACCTAGTAGATGTATAGATAAGTGTCAGGCTAGAACAACGAAAGGAGCATGTGAACAATATCATGAATGGAATCGAACTGATTTAACAACCCAGATTTATGATTTTGATGGAACGGATAATCGGTGTCAATGGCATCAACATCCGAATGCTTTAGATGAAAGTATGGATAGTAAAGAAGGAGACTGTAGACCTAAACAAGAGTTCCAGGGAAACCAGATAACCACATGTTTTGATCCATGCACTAATGTAGGTCAAGTTTGTGGTGATAATGAACAAATAGGTCAATGTTATCAATTTAAAGAAGGTCCTCATTGTATCCCCTATAGTTTATATAAAGGAGATATAGGTGAGACATATTGTGGATATAATCATACATTAGATCATACTCATTGTGGTGACCCTGATATGACTTTAGACATTCCATGTTCGAATAATTGTGAATTATATGTTGATCCAAGATATTATGATGTACAAAGTGCATCTGAAGAAGATCAAGGTATATGTATATCAGATGGATTACAAGATATAAACTTAGAAACAGGTGAAGAAATGGGTGTCTTAATGACAGATGAAGAATGTGCTGACATATCATCCAGAGCAGATTGTTCTAATTATAATGGATATGGATGCATATGGGAACCTTTTAATAGATATTGTGTTCCTACGATAGATAAATCAAATCATCAACAAATGATTGAATCTTGTAAACCTTTATTGGGTCATGTTCCAGATAATTATGATTTAAATATGATTGAACAAGAACATATTAATGTTGCTGAATATCGGGGTAGAAATAATAAAGAATTTCCTTATTTATCATCATCTTATTTGTGTGATGTTTGTCATGTGAGAAATCTAGATTTAGATAATATGTATGAATTAAATCAATCTGATGATCCTGACGATCAATCAAAATTAGAATACTATATGATTAAAAAACAAATAAGTGAACCAGATAATCCAAATTGGAATGAAACTGATTTTCACGCTGAATCTATTTCATTAGAAAATTATTGCGAAAGACCTATAAATGAAGGAGAAGCTGATGAATTTAAACCATGTCAATGGACACCTAATACTGCCTCTGAAACTAAAGGCGGAACGTGTTCTAGTGTTTGTGAACAATTTAGTCCGGATGAAACAGATCAATTTAATTCTAGTGAAGATTTACAATATCATAAAGATGCATGTGTAAGTCATCAATGGTTCCCAGAAGATGATGTTCATACAACAAATTTCCCTAGTTTAAATAGAGGATCAGAAGAAACAGATGATTATTTCAATGATAGATATTGTACGTGGGATGGATTTGAATGTCATAATTCTATTCCATGCAAATTTGCTCAGCAAACACGGTGTGAAGATTTAGGATACGACTGGTATGAAGGAACTGCTATGGATGTTATGAATCAAGATCCTAGTGATTTAGGTATTCCCTTAGATTTATCTGCATCATATCCCGTAGAACGTAAAGGAGATGGAAAACCAGTTGAAGGAAATATGGAAGGTGTTTGTATTTATCCTAATACTGAAGCAAGTTTTATAGGACAACCAGGTAAATATGAAGTTCGTGGTGAATTTAATGGAAGACAAGTAATCATGATGAAATGGCGGGAATACGGATCAGGATGGTGGGAAGATAGTAGTTTACTTAGAAAGATGGCATCTAATCCTGGAATAGATGCAAATCTAGACGGCGGCAATACCCGTACTGCTAATGATCAAAATAGTTATTTCTTAGGAGAATTTGTAGCATTAATTCCTTTTGAAATTAATGCTGCTGATACAACCGATGATATTAAAAATTCACTTAATGCTGCTTTACAAACCTATCAATATTTTGTATTTAATGGAAAATGGACTGTGTGGGCACACGATGTTATTGATGCTATCGATAGATCTTATGATTCAACTATTGATGAAAATGAATATATTACAGGCGATGATGATGATGATCGTAAATATACGAAATATGGGTATGATTATTATCGTGATTCATCTGAAGGCACAAATGAAGGAATTAGTGAGGAAAATAGAAAACGATTAAATGTTCTATACGATTTACGTGGAACAATTCATATGATCCCTGTTGTAAATGAACATGCTGCCTTACAAATAACAGATTTATCTATTGATGAAAATTCAGGTTCTTATTCATTAGAAGTAAAAACAGATACCAATTCCAATATTAATAAATCAAGATTTCAATTTGTAGAATTTATTGGGCAAGAAATTTTTGATACCGAAGGTGAGACAGATAATTTAACATTGACTCTCTTATCTAAATTTCAATATGATACATCTTGTTCAGGTTTAGTTCCTCCTCATATGCCTGATTCAGTTGTCAATGGTCAAGGAACTTTATATGAAAATAAATTTAAGAAACATATATCTAATTTAGATGATGGATATAGAAGTACTATTATAGGGAAAAAAGATGATTATGATATACGGACACAGGCAGATGTAGATAATTTACAGAGTATTATAGATACATTACAAACTAATTATGGTTATACCTTATCTGATTTACAACAATGGGCAGCATATAAGGAATATCAAAATTACAATGTATTTTCTCAACCTATTGTAGAAATTAAAGATGAATTAGAAAAAGCAGAATATACTGATGCTACTGAAACTACATATTTATGTAGTGGATCTTTGGAAAGTTATAAAATATTACATTTAACTCCTGATTCAACATCTGATATTAGTGCTACTGCTCCTACATATCAAACATTTAATTTAGCAGGCACAACTGGTTCATCTGCTGCTAGTTCTATGCTTAAATTAATGAGAAAATATTTAAATGATGAACCATCTTTTGATAGAGGGACTGGTACAGGGACTGGTACAGGGACTGATACAGATTATTTAGACAACTATCAACCCACAAGTATATATGAGGCAGCAATATGGTCTATAACTAGAAATACACCTCACTTTTGGGGGAATTTATTTTATCATAGAGCAAAAGAAGGTAGTAGTGGACTTGTTGAAACAGAATTATATATGTATAATTCAAACTTTAATATAATAGATGGTCAAAATTCACCATTAAATGAAACATTTCATCATAATCGGTCTGAAAATACATTGATTAGACCTTTTAGTGAATTAGAAACTGATAAAGGACAACAATACATACGATGGGATAACGTGATGAAATATATTGGAGGAAATAAGCGTGAACTACAAGTGACTAGAAATGTTGCAAATGAAAATTATAATGCTTATATTTTATCAACGTTGGATGATGGCGCAGGACTGCGATTGGGTATAGCGGGTGATGGTACAGTCCCTGATTATTATAATGCTTTAAACTGGTCTCTTACAAACCCAAACGTCGACTCAAATGATAGGGTAAATTCTCTATTTAGTAGTTTAGAACCTATTGTAAAACTATCTAAAAGGGAATATTTATTAAGGTCATTACTTGATTGGAATCGCGCCGCCGAACCTACTGTCGCGATTGGAGGAAACAGTGGTGCCGGTATTTCCAGAATGGGTGCACGCCCCACTTCCACGCAAATATTACAATGGTACAATGCAAGTGACTATGATTCTCCTATTGATAGGGAAGCGCTTACTAGTGATATTAATCAATTTAATAGTAGTATATCAAATGCTATGACTGCTATAGGCACTATGGCGCTAAATCAGCAAACCAACAATATACACACATATCAATTTGCACATCCTTATATCCTGGGCGGCGCGCATGTCGGTCAGGCTCCCAACCCGGGAGAAACTTATCTTGAAATGGAGGAGAGGAACCATAGACATGGCGACGTAACGCTGCAAACGGATGGGAATGCGACAGCTTTTTCGGCACCCAGAACAGTCTACACGGGCGTGTGCGCAGGCGGCAGGGGCGGCAGTGGCGGGAAGTTGTGGCCAGAGGAAGGCGGTTCAGATGGAAAAATCTACAATACGGCTACGCACTGGAACTATACTGAACAGGCGTCCGACTCCTTGTGCGACACAATGACATTAAATAAATTGTCGTATAATTTATCTGACTCATTGCCTTCTGATCATTTATTTAATTATGATAAATTAGACCCTACAGCAACTAATTGCGGCGACAATGCACTAGAGAACCTGCATATTGATTGCCCGGTTCCAGATGAATATAATCCGAACATCACTTACACTGATGGCACTGATGCCACTGATGCCACTGATGCCACTATAATTAGAGACCTTTATAGAATATCTCATATAGAGTATGACAGCACGGATGTGGGTCCTTGGGGTGAAAATAGAATATCTAGATTAGATAGTGATGGTAGTGATTTATGGGATGGATTTGAAACATTAACTACTGGATCAAAAGATTATGTAAATAATTTAAAATATGATAATGTTGATAATAATTTATTGAATTGGTGTATGTCTACGGATGATTCTTTAGATGACACTAATATGAATGTATCCATAAAAACTGATTCTGATTTTCATAAGAATGAACATGTTAATTTTGATAATCCTGAAAACCATATGGGAATTTTATATGATAATTGGTTATCTGGTTTTATCACCGATTTTGTGATACCAGACCCAGATACAGAATTTTTTAATATAGATAAAAATGTAAATGCATGGAAATATCCTCATATATGTGAACCATGGAGGATGAGATCTGGAGATAAGTTTACTAGTAGTGGTGTTTCTTATAATAATATATTATCATGGGACGAAAGTAATGACCCTGCTCAAGATAAAAGTGTTATAAGTAATGATCTTAAACCTGACTGGTATCATGGGGCCGCACCATTCTGGGATAATAGTGCGGACGGCATCTGGTTTGGTTACGAAACTGCCACCTTGGATGATGATGCTAACAGTATAAGTAATATTTCCACTATACATAGAGATGATCAAAAAATTTACAATCTACTTTATCCCTTATCCTTAACTGCAGCGAGACCTCCTGAAAAACCTATCTATGTTGATATTACACCGAATAATCAAATTACCCAATCGCAAGGGGTATTAGATGGTTCTACTGATATTAATATCTATTATTTTGAAGATAATTTTGATACAAGTTTGGATAATATATCAACCACACCGGATAATACTGGAAAGACATCCGTGGTCAATCAATATGATTTAATAGGGGATTTTTCTACGAATGGTGTATCTTCATATTATTATTGGTTACATCCAGGTCTGCCGGGTTTTAGAGGATTTAATGAATTAGCAATAGCAGAGGGGATCAGTCCGCAAGGTTATGTTGATAATGATCCAGCAAACAAATATGTTAAATATTTTTACTCAGTTTATAAATTAATGACTAATACGGGTGATATTCAATTAGTAAGTGATAGAACTACTAATAATACTAAATATAATTTTAATGTATCTGGAACATTACATGGTGGTATATTTAATGAAGCACCGGAAACAACTATTCGTGATGTAGACTATTATTCAGATCATTATCCAATGATAGATCCAAATACATTGCCAATTAAAGTTGATTTCTTTGGAACAGGTAAGAATACAGATGATGTATGGATGAATGATGATAACAAATTGAATAATGATCCTGACACTGTGGGAATCTCCCTACAATGTTCGGCAGGTGATAGTATTTTAATAGATAGTGAAGATTTAAAATGGGATTCAGTCAAAAGTGCTAATCCTGCTAAATATTACAACATATCTATGATATTTCAAGGAGAATCTGGTATTAATACGAATGTATGTAAAGAATTAATTCGTGATAAATTATTAGAATGTGGATCAAGTACTAATTGGACTCTTGGTACTCGACCTTCAGGTGGATATACAGAGGAACAATATAAGAATGGGTGTAGTAATTGTTTTGAATCTAGTAATCCGGTAAATAGAGGAGAATGTGGTGATTATACACAGTTGATAAATGGTATAGGGGATAATACAATTTCGGCAATGGAAGGTGAGGAACAACATGATGCTAGTGTCATTTCTAAAGCAGTAGGTGTATGTGGTATATTATCTCATAAACATGAGAATAGGAAACCATGGGACTACATAGATATTTCAATTGAACCACCTGGATTTGGAGATAACATGCCTTCTACTAGTCCCTATGATATGGATAATAATAATTGTTCTAATTTAGATGGAATAGGGACTGATTTAAAATTTATTACACTTAATAGAGCAGGATCACTAGATTCTAATGAAGATTTAACATTTTTTAAACCAGCAAGGAATAACGTATCAGATATATTTATTGATAATAATGATGATAATGCCCCCTTTGGATGTATTCGTGAAGATGTAAGTTTAATGACAGAAGATTATATTAAATTAAGTTGTAATACAAATTTATCAACACCGGTTGAAAGAGATAAACATGTTATCATAAATTATATTATTAATAGATCAGAAGGTCAATTAAATACGAGTGACCGAACAAAAATGGCAATTATGTCTGAAGAAGAATTATTAAATAAAGCCATTGAATTAAACATACCTCTTCATGATTTAAATATATATACACGCCCTAGAATTCAAACGGAAATTCGTGATATAGAAAATGTATATATGTGTGAAGATAATGTAACACCTTGTTCTCCGAACAATGATGATGAATGTCCAGGAAAATGTGGACTATATGAAGAATGGAATGATTTACAAAAATATTATTTTAATATTCCGGGTAATAATGGATTAGATAAAGATGAATATACTGGGAAAAAACAATGGGGATTTATAGGATGTGGTCTAGACCTGAATTATAGTGATAGTTCATCAGGTGAAAATGTATGTAAAGATAAATATCCTGGTTTATGTGAAACAAATATTGATAAATGTGATTCTGAAAATGATGCGATTAGAGAAGCCATTATGTTAGATTGTCCTGAAACTTGTAATGTTCAATTTTCAAATTTAGATTCATTTAGTGGTGATCAAGTAGGTCCATTATCCATATGCACTAGCAGAGGTCGTTGTAGATGGTCTCATGATCAAGATCCATCAAATATGTTGCCTTACTGTGAAGAACATACGTCTAGGCAGATGGGGTCAAGTGAAAAATGTAGAAATTATAATTCATTAACAGAAGGTCCTAATGCGGGATCATGTAACTTATATGATTATGAAGATACACTAGATTCTCCTCAATGTGCTGAACAAAGGTGTATGAGTATGGAAGGTTGTGAATTTACGGCAAGTAGGACTGCTGGATGTTATAGTGAAGAATTTAATGATCCATCTATTAATAATGAAGAAGAATGTAATTTAAGAGATGGTAGATGGTTAGGTCAATCAGCATTATCGGGTAATTGTATTGTCCCTTCTTATTTTGCACCATTTTCGCCTTTAATGGATCCAGATGATTGTGCTATGATTAGAGGAACATGGAGGAATCCCATAGAAGAAACATGTGAATTTCACCCTGATATAGGTTTTATAGGTGAAGATCCTTGCTCTCATGTAGTTGATTTAGATGACTTATCAGAAGATGATCAATTAAGGTATTTTCATCCATCACCAGACCAACCTATTATATATGTACAATCTATTCAACCAGAATGGATGGAAGGAGATGATAGAAATGAAAATCCTCATCATATAAAATTAACTTTGACAGGAACTTTTATACCTTTAAATTCACAAGAGGCAGGGGGTATACCCGATAATACATTTCCAAGCAATAAATATATTTATATTGAAGGTGATCCAGATAATTTAGATTCGGTGTGTTCTCAATATCTATTAGGTAAATCAAAGATCGTTAAAAAAATATCTAATACTGAAGTCATTATAGGAGGTCCTAATAAATCGTATGTGTTACCTAGGGATATGGAAGCGTCTGCTGAAAGTGGTAAACAAATAGTGGATATAGGTAATACAGGTTATCTTGATACTTCTGATGATGTTCCAAGATTTTCTTCATATGCGTGTAGTGTTTCGGGAATCTATGATATTGAAAATTATTATGTGAATAGT
>Ga0315336_1003893_pt1 | contig 18906 bp, 10 predicted proteins | sample ASW5metaG_FD_204512 | JGI IMG/M metagenome (GOLD analysis project Ga0315336, IMG submission 204512) | Ammonia-oxidizing marine archaeal communities from Monterey Bay, California, United States - ASW #5 | ecosystem: Environmental > Aquatic > Marine > Intertidal zone | place: USA: California... | reverse complement strand
GATCGTCAACAGTTCTTCGATGCTGGCCTCGGGACGATCAATCAACAGGATGATTGCGTCACAGACTTCACTGAGGTTGTGGGGGGGAATGCTGGTGGCCATTCCCACAGCGATGCCGGTCGAACCGTTGACCAGCAGGTTGGGAAAGCGAGACGGCAGAACGACCGGTTCGTTATTCCGCTGATCGTAGGTGGGCACGTAGTCGACCGTACTGCGATCGAGGTCCCGCAACATTTCGGAGCCGACGGCCGAAAGTCGGGCTTCCGTGTAGCGCATGGCAGCCGGCGGCAATCCGGCCAGCGAACCAAAATTGCCCTGCTTGTCCACCAGCACATTGCGCATCACCCAGTTCTGTGCCAGCCGAACCAGCGTGGGATAGATCGATCCCTCACCGTGCGGATGGTAGTTTCCGCTGGTGTCACCCGAGATCTTTGCACATTTGATCCGTGAAGAGTTGGGCCCCAGACTGAGTTCATTCATGGCGACCAGAATCCGTCGCTGAGACGGTTTCAGGCCATCGCGCACGTCGGGCAGTGCCCGGCTGATGATGACGCTCATGGCATACGTGAGATAGCTCTCACTCATCTCCGACTGGATGTCGCGTTTGGGAGTGGCGTCATCCTCAGAAGTCGGTCCATCCGTGAAGTCGTTCTGCCCGGTCGACAAGACTGCAACTCCTATTTCCCCCCCGACGGTGGCGACACCGTACGGCGGTCTGTATCCATTCTCGGACCGAACTGCTCTCACACATTCGCAGCGACGTCACCTCACGGGTACCGCGCGCCATCGGCAGTTCCGCAATCCCTTCGCCTCAACATCCTTGCACCACCGTACCTGTACGTTGACCCGATCGCCGTCCGGCGCCCTGCTCCGGCGCCTGCTCCGGCGCCCCGTTCCGACACACTCCATTTCCTCGCTTTCCCGTTGGAGGGGACAGCCCCACCGCGGGAGCTTTCGCTTCGCGGGAACAGCGGGTTACAATACCCAGGTCAGACGGCAGGTGGTGCGCGGCGGAGCGTTGATCGACGGTTCCGGCCTTGGCTGCTGAGTCGGCACCCAGCGCGACGGCAGCCTCCAGAAATCATACTCGAAAACGGGCGAAATCACAACGAAGTGAGACCACACAATTCCGCAGTTCCCGGGGCCGAACTCCGCATTCAGGCGACCCCGGACACGCCGTGCGTCTCGGGGGCTCAGTGGGCGCATGCGGGGACTCGACGGAAGGGGAGGCCAAGGCATGGAGTCGAATCGAAAAACACCCGTTCACAGACGGCCAGACGACCGTCAGCGTGACCCGATCCCGGACACGGAACGCCAGGATCCGAGCCAGCAACAGCGTTCCGCTGCGATGAGCGTCCACAGCATATCGGCTCCGGCCGAAGTCCCGGGACTGACGTTTATCGAGAATCTGGGCAACGGGGCGTACGGCAGTGTCTGGCTGGCGAAGGAACGCAACACCGGCAAGCACGTGGCGGTCAAGTTTTACACGCATCGCCGCAGTCTGGACTGGTCCTTGTTGAATCGCGAGGTGGAAAAGTTGGCGGTGTTGTACACCAGCCGCAACATTGTCGGACTTCTGGGAGTCGGCTGGGATAGCGAGCCGCCCTTCTACATCATGGAGCACCTGAGCAACGGATCGCTGGAACGCCTGCTCAGCAACAATGTCCTGCCACCGGCAGAAGCGGTCCGGATGACACAGTCGGTTCTCCGTGGATTGGTTCACGCGCACGGCAGCGGGATCCTGCACTGCGATTTGAAACCCGCCAATGTGCTGCTCGACAGCGATTTTGAACCCCGGCTGTGTGACTTTGGTCAATCGCGGTTGTCACACGAGCAAGACCCGGCCCTGGGCACACTGTTCTACATGGCTCCGGAACAAGCCTCGCTGCAGGCCATTCCCGATGCGCGATGGGATGTGTATGCCCTGGGCGCGTTGCTGTACCACATGCTATGCGGCGAGGCACCTCACCGGACCACCGAGAATGAACAGCAGATCGACTCGGCCAAGCAACTCCCCGACCGCCTGGCGATCTACCGCCGCATCATCCGCGAGAGTCCCCGCCCCAACGGTCACCGCAAAGTGCCGGGTGTCGACCGCAGCCTGGCCGATATCGTGGACCGCTGCCTGCGACTGAATCCGGAAAAACGATTTGCCAACGCTCAGGCCGTCCTGGACGCACTCGACTCACGCGACCGCCAGCGCCAACGGCGGCCACTCATCGCTCTGGGTGTCGTTGGTCCGGTCGCCTTGCTGCTGATCATGTCAGTGGTTGTTCGCAATCTGATGCAGAATGCAGTCGACACAGCCCGCGACAATTTGACTCAACGGGCACTGGAAAGCAACGCCATGCCGGCACGCATCCTGGCCCGCAGTGTGGAGCAGGAACTCGACTCCCGGATTCGCGAACTGGTGGAAATCGCCGCATCCCCCTCCATCCGCGACACGATCACAGAGTACGTCAAAGTGTCCAGGGAGCTCAGGCAACCGCTGGTCAAGAGACTGGACACCGCCCGAAAAAAGACACTTTCCGCTCGGGAAGACACCAGTTGGTTCTTGACCGACGAACGGGGAGTGCAGAGGTGGCGGAATCCTGAAGACAAAAAAACAATGGACAAAATGTATGGTTTTCGAGACTACTTCCACGGACAGAACGAAGACTTCTCCGACCCGGGACGGATCACGTCACCGATCGCGCGACCACACATTTCGATCGCCTTCCGCAGCCAGGCCACGGGTCTGTACATGTTCGCGGTCAGCGTGCCCGTGCGGAACGCGGCGGGCGACGTCATCGCCGTACTGGCGCGGACTCAGCATCTGGGAGATCTGCACGAACAATACGCTCATCGCATGCGCGATCACCAGCAAGAACAACGCCGCGCCATCGCTCTGGTCGACCGCCGCGCCGGATGGAAACTCATCGATCACCCGTGGATGACCCGCGAACATCTGGCGGCCCACCCCGATTCGATCGACCAATTGCGCCTGTCGCCACACGCGGTGCAGCGTCTGCAGGCTCTGGTCGACGGTCCCGGAGGCGACGAACAACAATTACAGGACGTTCGCCTGTCGGACTACCAGGATCCGGTGCGACACATCAATCAGGCCGCCGCCAGGGCTTATGCCGGAAGATGGTTGGCTGCTTTCAGCCCCATTTTGGGCACCGACTGGATCGCGGTGGTTCAGGAACGGCGGCAACTCGCCTGGCAGCCCGTCGAAGAAATGCGCAGGGAACTGATCGAGTACGGTCTGTGGGCCCTGGGGATTTGTTTCTGTCTGATCGCGCTGTTATGGTGCAGCGTATTACGTGCCATGAACGACCGTCGGCTGCCGTTCTCGTCATCCAACGTCGCTGCATCCGCGTCGCAGTTCAAGAATGGATCCACGACCTGATGCGTTGGTCAGAGACTCGGTTGGTTTCGTCGCGTCTCCGCGGCGCCCGAACCTGCAATGTCTCCGGATCCCGTGGCTGTTTGACTTCACCACTCCGTGATTTCCTGCGCGCGTGTGGCCAACGCAAATGACCTCGACTCCCGTCTCCACTTCGGAGGGACCAGTCTGTTGCTTGAACTGATCGCTCAGGGAAGCACGACCGAACAGCAAACCCGCATCCTGTTGGCCGACGGAGATTTCCTGACGATCGGCCGCGACCCGGACTGCGCGTTTCCGGTGGTCTGGGATCCACACATCTCAAAAGAACATGTCCGTCTGACCTGCGCCCGGGAATCGGCGACGGTCCTGCGGATCGAACAGTCCAGCAATCCACTGTTTTTTGGTGGACAGACGGTCGACCGCTGCGAAGTGGGCCCCGGCGACCACTTTGTCCTGGGCCACACGAACTTCTCGCTGTTTCGAGCCGATGGAGCATCCCCGTCACCGGAATCCCGTACGATTCAAGAAGTCGCCTTCGACCCTCAAGATCTCAGAGACGTGCACTATGCGGACGCTCAGAAACGCATCGACGTTTTGACTCAGCTCCCCGCGGTGATTCGCGGCGCCCACGTCAACTCGGAACTCTACCAGTTGATGTCCAACCTGCTGCTGGCCGGTATCACGCGCGCCGAAGCCGTGGCCATCGTATCTCTCCGCAATGATGATTCGGTGGAAACTCTGTTCTGGGGCCGTCGCGAAGAAACGGCCGGTCAATTCCACCCCAGCACACGACTCGTCCGCGAATCACTGGATCGACGACAACAAACACTGCTGCATGTATTTGAACCCTCCGACGCCGGGTCGGAGAACTATACGCTGGTCGCCGACGTCGGCTGGGCTTTTTGCACTCCGATCAGCGGCCCTGCGACGCAACGCTGGGGCTTGTACGTCGCCGGACACCACGACGCCCTGATCCGACAAACCGGACAAGTCAACAGTCAGCTGTTGCAAAGCGACGTCAAGTTTACAGAGTTCGTCGCCGAAATCATCGGCTCACTGCTGAGGGAGAATCACTGGGAGCGGCAAAAGACGGCGCTGCGCCAATTCCTGGCTCCGCCCATTGTCGATGCGCTGGGCGATGAACTCGACACGAACATTCTGGAGCCTCGAGAATGTGACGTGACGGTGCTGTTTTGTGATCTGAGAGGATTCAGCCAGACCGTGGAAGACTCGGCCGACAATCTCCTGGAACTGCTGGCACGCGTGAGTGGTGCTTTGGAGATCATGACCAAACGCATCTTGCGGTTCGGCGGTGTGACGGGGGATTTCCAAGGTGACGCCGTGCTGGGCTTCTGGGGCTGGCCCTTCCTGTCCGAAGAGGCGCCGTTGAACGCCTGCCGCGCCGCGCTGGCCATCCGCGCGAACTTCGCTGAATTCCAGGATTACGAAGGGCACCCACTGCACAACTTTCAGATGGGAATCGGTATCGCACACGGCCGCGCGGTCGCTGGAAAAATCGGCACGCCCGAGCAGGTCAAGGTCACCGTGTTCGGTCCGGTGGTCAACCTGGCCAGCCGCCTGGAGAACATGACCAAGAGTCTGCGGTCGCCGATATTGATGGACGACCAGATCGCCCAGATCGTTCGCAGCAGCCTGCCCGCCGAGGAAGGTCGCACCCGGCGCCTGGCGCGGGTCCTGCCTTACGGCCTGGAAAATCCCGTGGATGTCAGTGAATTGCTGCCCCCGGCTGTTTCGTTCGGCGAACTGGATGACGCGTTGATTGCTGAGTACGAAGCGGGCGTGGACCACTTCATCGCCGGTCGCTGGGAAGAAGCGTACCGCTGTCTGCATCGCATGCCGGCCAGCGATCGAGCTCAGGACTTTCTGTCGACGTTGATCACTCAACACAACCGTGTGGCCCCTGCCGATTGGGACGGAGTGGTTCGGTTGCCCCACAAGTAGCCAGCCGGCGCAGCGGCGCGACATCCCGCGAAAACACCCATCCGCGTACGGGACCGCCCACCGACATTCAGAACAGACCGACTGCCGCGACACTCACAAATCCGCCTCTTGATTTGGATCCGGACAGCAAATGCCCCACGATGCAGCGCAGACCAGGTCGCCAATCGTGCACGACCACTTGTACGACTATCCCAAATACTATGACCTGGTGTTTGCCTCGGACTGGAAGGCCGAGTTTCATTTTCTGCAACAGTGCATCGCCAAACACGCACAGCGACCGGTGCGACGGATGTTCGAACCCGCATGCGGCACCGGCCGACTGTTGATCAAGCTCGCCAGCGCCGGTTTTGAAGTCTCGGGCAACGATCTCAATCAACGGGCCATCGACTTTTGCAACGACCGACTGCAGCGGCACGGTTTCCCAGCCACCGCAGTCGTGGGCGACATGTCAGCATTCCGCCTGCCCCGGCGGGTGGATGCCGCTTACAACATGATCAACAGTTTCCGTCATCTGCAAAATGAACAATTGGCTGACGACCACCTGAAGTGCGTTGAACGCAGCCTGGCCAAAGGCGGGCTGTACATTCTGGGACTGCATCTGACGCCCACCCGCGGCGCGCGTGTCGAAGACGAACGTTGGCTGGCCCGGCGAGGCAGCTTGACTGTCGAATCCTACATGTGGTCTAAAGAGCTGGACCTCCGCCGTCGGCAGGAACGGCTGGGCATGTCGTTCGATGTCCGTACGCCGACGCGCACACGACGCATAGTTGATGAAATGATATACCGCACCTACACTGCGGCTCAGATGGAACGTCTGCTGAAAAAGCGATCGGCGCTGCGCGTGGTCGCCACGTACGACTTTCTGTATGACATCGAGGCTCCAATCGACGTCGGACCGGAATCGGAGGACGTGGTCTATGTGCTCGAGAAATCCTGACAGTTGGCTCTGACAAACGGGAGCGATCGATGAGGCTGATGGGAATCCTGAGTCTGGCCTGGCTGTCCTCGACCCCCAGCCTGGCTCAATCCCCCTCCACAGTGGCTCCAACACCCCCCACAGTGGCTCAAGCAACCACTGACGAGGACCTGGCGTTCGGACTGTTGGCCACGTACGGCAGCGGAGACCGCAGCCTGCAGCGGGTCGATCCCGACATCTCCTTCGCCTGGGCTTCGGCGTCTCCCGACCCGCGGCTGCCACGCGGACCGTTCACAGCGGAATGGCGCGGCCAGTTGCTGCTGCGTCAAAGGACGGAACACACGTTTTCCGCCTACGTGCAGGGCCATGTCGCTGTAGAAGTCAACGGAAAAACCGTCCTGGACGCGCGGCGCGACAGCCCGGGATGGGTCACCGGAAAACCGGTGATGCTGGACTTCGGCGAAACACCGCTGCGCGTCAGCTTTCGAAAAACTCAGCCCGCTGCGCGGCTGTCGGTGTTCTGGTCGTCGTCTGTGTTTCCCATCGAACCACTCCCCAGCCAACTGCTCCTGCACGAGCGGACGCCGGCTCAACCGGCCGCGATCGAACGGGGGCGATCCGCTTTCACCGCGTATCGCTGCAATCGCTGCCACGTGCGCCAACAGGATCTCCGCGCTGCGGCGGGTCCGGACCTGACGGCAATCGGCCTGGGTGTCCAGCGGGATTGGCTGGTGAGCATGCTGCGCAATCCGCGGGGTCCGTCGGCCCATGCCCGCATGCCGGACTTTGCGTTCACCCAGACCGAAGCACAGGCCGTAGCCGCGTTTCTGACGAGTGGCACCGAGCCGCGGCGTCTCCCGAAACTCAAGAAGACCAAGGAAACCGACCGCCAGGAAGGTCAATTGCTGCTGCATGGATTGGGTTGCCTGGCCTGTCATCAGCACGGCCAACTGGGAACTGCTGCGCCGCATTCCGGCGGGGATCTGTCGCACATTGGCAGCAAACGCTCGGCGGAATGGCTGCAGGAGTGGCTGCGTGATCCGGCAAGTTTGAACCGGGATCACCGGATGCCGGTGTTTCCTTTGACAAAGCCTCAACGCCGGCAACTGGCCGTCGCTCTGGCAGCGCTGCGCGACCCGTCCCAAGCGGCGCCTGCGCCGCGCGCGGGGCCCGCCCCGGAGGCAGACCAGATCGCATTGGGACGGCAGCTGGTGGAAGCCGCCCGCTGTGCGGCCTGCCACCGCATCCCGCAGATCACCGTTGCCAAAACACAACTCCCGGACCTGGCCAACGTCAACGGGATTGACTGGTCTCGATCGTGCGTTGGCCAGCAGCCGAATCGTCGTGTCCGCCAGCCGAAATTCCCCGCCAAGATTGCAGCGGACATCCGGGCTTACGTGCAATCCCGCGGCGGAGCGTTGAGTGCCCCCAGCGCGTTTGATCGTGGCCGATCCCTGATGGAGCGCTCCAACTGCCTGGCTTGCCATCCGCGAGGCACGGGACAGGGATTTGCGGAATGGTCGGGCCAGATCGCGGCCTCCGTTCCCGGTCTGGCCCGCCAGAGCGAATCGATGATTCCTCCTTCACTGACGGCCATCGGCGACAAATTGGTGGATGCGGCCCTGCGGGCGTCGGTGACGGGAAGTCCCAGTGAACAACGCCTGCCCTGGTTACGAATCCGCATGCCCCGTTTCCGGCATTCGGCTGAGGAATTGGACGACATCTCGACCTATCTGATCGAACATGACCGCATTCCCGCGCAAGCCGCCGCGACACCGCGGCCGACCGTGGCCCGCGACGCGCGGTTGCTAGCCGGGCACAACCTGGTTGGAGCGCGCGGATTGAATTGCGTCGCCTGCCACCAGATCGGCAAGTTCCAGCCCCGGAACGTGGCACTGGGAACTCGAGGCTCCGAACTGCTGATGCCGGGCAAACGTCTGCGTCAGGAGTATTTTCTGCGCTGGACCCGGTCACCATTACGGATTGTGCCCGGTATGGAGATGCCATCCTATTTGAAAAGTGTGCCCGGTGTCCTCGACGACAACATCGACACCCAACTGTCGGCCATCTGGGACGCCCTGAACGATCCCAACTTCACGATCCCCACCAGCCCATCGGCGGTTGAGCAATTTCTGGTCACGCGCGCCGGCGATCCAGCGCGTATCGTGCGGGACGTGTTGACGCATCCCAATCCCGCGCCCCACAATTTCACTTCGCGTCCACTGGCGGTCGGCCTGGAGAATGGACACACGCTGGTCCTGGACATGGACACCTTTTGCGTCAGACAGTGGCTGCTGGGCGACATGGCTCGGCAGAGGACGGAAGGCAAGAGTTGGTACTGGGATGCCGCCGGAGTCGCATTGATGAGCGATTTCCCGTTGAGCCCGGACGTGCTTGTGTACCGCGGGGGCCAGACGGAACCGATCGCTCCTCGTGTCCGGCAGGGACGTCGCGGCCGACTGCTCGGTTACGCGCGCCGGGGGTTGGGCATCGCCTGGAGCTACGCGCTGCAGTTCGAACCGTCGGCAGCGCAACCGTCAGCCGCGTCATCCCCGATGGAAGTCGTGGTACGCGAGACTTTGCAGCCGATCACCGTCGACGATCGAACCGGTGTGGAACGAACGCTGTCGGTCGACCTGCCCGCTGGCTGGTCGGCGCAATTCGCTCGGACCAAGGCGGTCTCCGTTCTGGGTCAGGCGGGCATCGCCTACCTGGGAGACGCGGGCTGGAGCCCGCTGGTTTCTGGAAAGCCACCAGCTGCGCAGACGGCAGGCATCCCCATCCCGCGCCGCACGCCTCTCCGCATCCGCTACCTGGCCAGGTTGCAATCCGCCAAGCTGGATCCCAAACCAGCGCCCAAGCTGCCTCGGCAGCCGGTTCAGAGCGTGACCTCGGTCCCTGGCTTTGAGGGAACGCAACTTCCATTAGACCGTTCGATCATGCCGACAGCGATCACCTGGACCGCTGCGGGCCATCTGGCATTCACGTCGCTCAAGGGACATGTTTACCTGGCCAAGGACACCAACGGCGACGGGTTGCCGGACGCATTGAGCCTGTTCGAAGAAGGTCTGGCAGCGCCGTTTGGAATCCTGGCCGATGGTTCCGATCTGATCGTGGCCCACAAGCCGGAAGTCCTCAGGCTGAGGGACACGGATGGCGACGGACGCGCCGACCAGCGTTCGATCATCGCCTCGGGGTGGGGCTACACGAACAATTACCACGACTGGACCTGCGGCATCGTCCGGGACACGCGGGGGAACATGTATGTCGGCCTGGGAAGCGATTACGGTCAGCCGAAACGTCCCCGGGATCGGGCCCGCTGGCGGGGAGCCGTCTTGCGGATCACACCGTCCGGAAACACCGAACCGGTCGGATTCTCATTTCGCTACCCGGTGGGACTGGCGATCACCGAGGACGACCAGATTTTCGTCAGCGACAACCAGGGCGTTCAGAACACGTTCAACGAAATCAACCATTTGCAGATCGGGCGTCACTACGGAGTTCCCAACCGCTACGAAACGCAACGCGACGCTGCGGCCACCCCTCCGGCGCTGCAGATTCCCCATCCGTGGACCCGCAGTGTGAATGGACTGGTTTTCCTGCCCACCGGCGCGCGGTTCGCCTCGATCGGCGGCCACGGAATCGGCTGCGAATACGACTCACGGTTCCTGATTCGGTTCAGCCTGCAGCGAGTCGGCGACGTGTACCAGGGCGCCAGCTACTATTTCAGCGACCCCACGGCCAAGGTCAAATCCAGCAACTTCGAGGGCCCGATTTGTGCGGCCGTGAGTCCCCAAGGCGACTTGTATATCGGCAGCATTCACGACAGCGGCTGGCTGGGTGGCCGCAACACCGGGTCGATTGTCCGGCTGCGGCGCCGGGAGAGTCAGCCCAACGGCATCCGCGAACTGAGAGCCACAGCCGAGGGGTTTGAGATCGAGTTTTTGCGTGCGGTGGATCCCCGGGCCGCCAGCCGGCCGGAATCCTATTCCGTTTCCGCCTACACTCGAAATTGGAAAGGATCTTATTCCACCCCAGACGCCGATCGACACAAGCCGGTGATTGAGAGCCTGGCATTGAGTTCGGATCGGCGCACCGTCCGGCTGCGGATTCCACGCAGACGCACGGGCTTCGTGTATGAAGTCCGTTGCGGTGACATCGGTACGACCGAACAACCGCGGCTGTGGCCGACGACTGGTCATTACACGCTGCATGTCATTCCTCCGGCATCGACCCGTTGAGCGGAGCGCCACGATTCCGCCTGCAGAGACCAGTGGACACCTCGCCGATGTGCCTCACAACCAGAAACACAGCGGCAACACAGGCGACCGGTGCCAGTCGCGGCAACGGCAACAGCTGCGGTGTGCCCAAACGCAGACGCCGTGCGGACGTGCGTGGCACCATTCCGGGCAGCAGCGGCCGACAGAGGAACGGAGCGACATGAGCCACACGTCCGAATCACGTTTGATCGTCCTCACCGGAGCCACGCGCGGACTGGGTCGGGCTCTGACCGACGGCCTGATCGCCGCCGGCCAGAGGGTCGTGGGTTGCGGCCGCTCGGCCGCAGACATCGAGGCACTCCGACGTGATTTCCCGGCTCCGCACCGCTTCGATCAAGTGGATGTCGCCCATGCGGAGTCGGTCGCCGCGTGGGCCAGTTCGGTACTCCGGGAACAGGGTGTTCCGGATCTGTTGATCAACAATGCGGGAGTGATCAACCGCAATGCGGCCTTGTGGGAAGTTCCCGCCCAGGAATTCGATCTGGTGGTCGACGTGAATCTGAAGGGCATCGCCAACGTTTTGCGTGGCTTCGTTCCCGCGATGGTCGATCGCAGCCGTGGAGTGATTGTCAATCTCAGTTCCGGCTGGGGGCGTTCCGTATCGGCCGAGGTGGCTCCGTATTGTGCCACCAAGTGGGGAGTGGAGGGGCTGACGCGGGCGCTGGCCCAGGAACTGCCGGCGGGCATGGCCGCCGTGCCCTTGAATCCCGGAGTGATCAATACCGAGATGCTGCACAGTTGCTTCGGCAAGTCGGCCGATCATTACCCAACGGCAGACCAGTGGGCCCAGCGCGCGGTCCCGCACCTGCTCGGGTTGTCCACCCGTGACAACGGCCAGCCAGCCACGGTTCCCCACTGAACCGGCAGGCTTCCGCCGCGCAGCCCGCGGCTCGTTTTCATATCAGACCACGTTTTGGTAGCCAGAGGATTGCAGATGCAAGAGATTTCCATACTTGGTGACGGCCTGCCCGAACCCCTGCTGGCTGTGTTGCCTGAACATTACCGAGTGATCCCGTTTGCAGAGGTCAGCGGTGACTTGCCACACGTGCAGGGCATCGTGTGTTACGGCCACCCGACAGTCGACGCGGCATTGCTGGATCAGTTGCCACAGGTCAAGGTGGTCAGCAACCATGGAGTGGGTGTGGACCACATCGACGTGGCCGCGGCCCGCGCCCGCAATGTGGCGGTCGGCAACACTCCCGGCTGCCTGGACGCGGCCACCGCCGACATGACCATGGCCCTGATCCTGTCAATCGCGCGCAACGTGGTTGTGGGCGACGCTTACGCCCGCAGTCCGGAATTCCAGCACTATGACCCCTCGATCCTGATCGGCCAGGAAGTCACCGGCAGCACGTTGGGAATCATCGGCCTGGGGCGGATTGGGGCCAAGGTGGCCGAGCGGGCTGCCGGATTCGACATGCGGATCTTGTACCACAATCGCAACCGCAGGCCGGAATGGGAACAGCGACTGGGAGCACGCTACGTCGAGCGGGACGAACTGTTGGCCAGCAGCGACTTCATCACGCTGAATTGCCCGCTCACCGAGGAAACCACCGGTTTGATTGGCGCTGCGGAATTCGCCCAGATGCAACGATCGGCCATCCTGATCAACATGGCACGGGGGCCCGTGGTTGACTCGGACGCCCTGCACGACGCGTTGCAATCCGGCGCGATCACGGCGGCGGCCATCGATGTCACCGACCCCGAGCCGCTCCCCCGCGACCATCCATTGCTGGGTTTGCGGAATTTGATCATCACTCCGCATCTGGGCAGCGCTTCCAACCGCACCCGCCAGCGGATGATGGAAATGACCGTCGACAACCTGAACGCAGGCATCGCAGGTGGCCCGCTGCCGTTTCCTGTCCAGGCATAATCCGGAGTCACACTGGACGGATGGCCGTTGATTGGCCGATGGACTAACGGCATGGTGTGCGCCCGGTGCGGCAGTTTGCCGCCTGCGCAGAAGCTGCCGATCGGGTCGACCCCACCGGTTTGTCAGCCTGCGCCATGCCTCCCTTCTCGATGCGTATTCACGACAGGCGATCATCATGACTCGTGCCTCCACCGTTCCGCAGCGCCAGCAGTCCCGGTCCATCCGCACCGCGGCCGGTCCCCCGATCTTGCGCGGTTTACCGGCGTTTTTTCTCCTGCTTGGCGTCTGTCTGCCGGCGCCTGTTCGAGCCGCGGACATCTTTGTGAACAACCTCAAGGGCGACGATGCCTTCGACGGCTCGTCCGAGACGGCCGTCGACCCGCAGGTCGGTCCCACGCGGACACTGCGGCGCGCCCTGGCACGCACCGGTCCCGGCGACAGGGTGGTCCTGGCCAACACCGGTGTGCCTTACTATGAAACCATCCAATTGGTCGGGCCTCGTCACAGTGGCCTGGGCAACATGGTGTTTACGATTCACGGCAACGGCGCGACTCTGAATGGAACACGTTCCGTCCCGCAAAACGCCTGGCGGCAGGTACAACCGGGAGTCTGGAAGCTGACTCCTTGGCGGAAGGGGTTCTTTCAGTTGTTTCGCGACCGGAAGCCGGTAAGCGAACATGCCCTACTGGCGAGCGGTAAACTGTCGGCAATTCCCCAGGGACAGTGGTCGGTGCGACAGGGCTCCATTTATTACCGCAGCCGTCCACAGGAAGATCCTCGGGAACACGCGTTCCGCGTGGCCCAGCGGGGTGCGGGCTTGAGCCTGTATCGGGTGCACGATGTGTTGATCCGCGATCTGAACGTCGTCGGTTTCCGAGTCGATGGCGCACACGCGGTGGATCAATGTCGATCGGTGACACTGACCAACGTCACCTTGCAGCACAACGGCCGATCGGGAGTGGCGGTTTCGGGTGCGTCGGAAGTGTTGCTGAACAACTGCCGCGCCATTGACAATCGGCTGGACTCGGTCCGCATCAGTGGCCTGGGGGCAGCCGACTTGAAAGCCTGCCAGATCAGCCAACCGGTGCGTTTGGTGAAGTGATCCGCACCGCGGTTGCCGACGCGGAGGATCAGGCCCGTGCGAATGGCCCGTGTGGATCGGCGGACGTACCGCCGCCAGCCAGATCCTGCTGCATGCATTCGGCCAGCACCGAAGCGGCGCGAATCAGATCCTCGCGGCCGACGTCCAGATGGGTGCAGACCCGCAGACGTTGTCCCGAGGTGGCCCCGATCTTGACTCCGCGTTGCAACAGCTGCGCCGCCAATTGATTGGCGTGGCCGCGTTCGGGATCGAGTCGCAGGTAAACGATATTGGTTTCCACGACATCCTGGTCCAGATCAATCCCGTTGATTTCGCTGGCCAGATCGGCAAACAGGCGCGCGTGTTCATGATCTTCCGCCAATCGTTCGACGTGATGCTGCATGGCATACACCGCGGCGGCCGCCACGATCCCCGCCTGTCTCAAGGCGCCGCCCATCATTTTTCGCACCCGCCGGGCACGTTGCATGTCCTCGGCGGTGCCCACCAGCACCGATCCCATGGGGCACCCCAAGCCCTTGGAAAAGCAGATCGAAATCGAATCGATCTCCCGGCAGATCGACGCGGCGCTGTCACCACTGGCGACGACCGCGTTGAACAACCGGGCACCGTCCAGGTGCGACTTCAGGCCATGCTGTCGAGCCCAGCGTCCGAGCCGCTGCAACTGATCCAGCGGATAAGCCCGACCGCCCCCCATGTTGGTGGTGTTTTCCAGGCACAGCAGGCGGGAGCGGCACAGGTGTTGATTGTTCGCTCGGACCAATCCCTCCAGATCACTCACGTCCAGGAGACCACAGTTGCCGCGGACAAACCGCGTGGAGACACCGGTGATAGCTGCCGGCGCGCCGCCCTCGAAGTTCGAGATGTGGCCACCCGTTTCGATCAGCAGTTCATCGCCCGCCACGCAGTGCGTACCCACACCCATCTGGTTCGACTGCGTACCGGAACAGGCGAACACAGCCGCTTCCTTGCCGGTGATTTCAGCCATCATCCGTTCGAGTTCGTTGACAGTCGGATCCTCGCCCGACATATCATCTCCCACCTCGGCGGAGGCGATCGCATTCCGCATTTCTGGCGTGGGACGGGTCACTGTGTCACTGTACAAGTTGATCAAATCGGTCATAGTTAGCTTTGTGTGTTTGTGGCTAAGAGACGCATCCGCGGCGGAACGGGACATGCGGGCGAGTATGCAACAGCTCTCAAGGCACCCCAGCAAGAACGAAGAGGCGGACGTTCCGCCAATCTACAATTGTCGCGGTCCGGCATCAACCGGCGGCCGAATCTCACACATCCGGTCATCGGTCGCGGCGCGGCAGCCGGATCGGCCAGCGAAATCGACTGGGGTCCATCGGCCGGTCTGGCGTCATCCGACCTCGGAAGCGGAACTCTGCGTCCGGCAGACTGTGTTTGAACGGCAGACTGTGTCTGCACAGCGGAGCATTCTCGATCTTCGCCTTCTTTACGAACCTCGGCTCTCGACCTAGGATGGCGACAGCCGATTCACAAATTCAGGGCAGACCCCACGATGACCGAACCCTCCCACATGCCTGCCAGCATGGCCAGGATCACCTGCCGTGGTGACAACGCGCGGCAACTGCTGAGCCAGCTCCGTAAAAAACTGAGCCCGCGGGGGGATGTGGTCTCGGAAGCGAGCCGCCAGCGGACGATCGATCTGTTCGGTGAAGCACTCAGCCCTCAAGAGGTGGTCGCGCGCATCTGTGGCGATGTCGCCCGCGACGGCCTGTCAGCCGTGCTGGCCTACACATCGCAACTCGATCACCGCACCCTCGACCAGGACCGGATGCGCGTCTCCCCCAGCGACCTGCGTCAGGCGCATGAGTTGGCGGACATGCAATTCTTAGAGGCGATCCGGCGAATCCAGGCGAACGTCGTCGAATTCCAGCGGGCCATACTCAACCAGGATGTGTCGCTCGTCCGAGACTCGTCGAACGGACGTGTCGAGTTGCGTCAACGCTATGCGCCCTTGAAGCGGGTGGGCGTGTGCGTTCCTGGCGGCGCGGCGGCGTACCCGTCAACTCTGTTGATGACCGTCATCCCGGCCCAAGTCGCCGGCGTACCGCAGATCGCGGTCGTGGTCCCACCCACGGATTTTGGTGGCTACAACATCGACATTCTGGCGACATGCCACGAGCTGGGAGTCAGCGAAGTGTACCGCGTGGGCGGTGCCCAAGCGGTCGCGGCCTTGGCCTACGGCGTGGCCGGCATGGAACGCGTGGACAAGATTGTCGGCCCGGGCAATTTGTTCGTAGCCCTGGCCAAACGCTATGTGTACGGAGAAGTGGATATCGACTGCATGGCCGGACCGAGCGAAGTGGTTGTGCTGGCCGACGAAACGGCGCGGGCGGACTTCGTGGCTGCGGACCTGATTTCGCAAGCCGAACACAGTCCCGGTGCCTCCGTGTTGATCACATGGTCGGAACCGTTGCTGGACGCGGTGCAGCAGCAGTTGGCAGAGCAGCTCGGCCGCCTGCCGCGCGGCGATCTGGCTCGACAGAGCCTGGAAGACTACGGCGCGTTGATTCTGGCTCGAACACCGCGGGAGGCTTGTGAACTCAGCGATTCGCTGGCCCCGGAACACTTGCATATCGCGACCAGCGATCCCGAAGACACGTTGCAGCACGTGCAGAATGCGGGTGCAATTTTTCTGGGCCACGACACACCGGTGGCCTTAGGCGATTACGTGGCCGGGCCATCACACGTGCTCCCCACCGGTGGTTCGGCTCGATTCGACAACGGCCTGTGTGCCAACGATTTCCTGAAACGCTCGTCGGTGATTCGCTACGACCAGGCCGCGTTGCGGTCGGTGGCCGATGATGTGCGGCTGATGGCGGCCAGCGAAGGTCTGACGGCGCACAGCGCCAGCGTCGATATCCGTTTGACCGACACTGATGGAAATCACGATTGAGCTTCGGTTGGTCGGCGGTTGGAGGCTGAACGCAGAGGCAGAGAACCCACAAGCCGCTTGAGGGCCGCGTCGATCGCGGCCATCCGGCGGCCTTCCGCGTCGGCGGGCCGCAGCCGGCGGCCCGGTGAATTCTCCGTCGAACAAATCGTTTGACGCGCCCCAGAGGTTGCCGTATGATTTCGCCGACGTGGAGATTTCAGACCTGCCACGGTTGGCGACCGCTCCACGACCTCCGCAACCGGGCGCTGCGGGCACTTCCCACAACAGATTTCCGCCTTCTCGCCTCGCAGCGGCCTGTGTGACCTGCGATGCGGTGGCCTGGCACGAGGACAGCGACTTCGAGGATGACTTGAGAGTTTCCGGATAATCACCCGCCCTCAGGTCACTGGGCCTGAGGGTTTTTTCGTACGGCGCTGCACAACGAACACGGACAGTCGACGCGGGACAAGAAAGAACGTGTGCCATGGCCAGGATTGAAGTTTACGACACCACCTTGCGTGACGGGACGCAAGGCGAGGGGGTTAATTTCTCGTTGCAGGACAAGTTGTTGATCACGGCATTGCTGGACGAGTTGGGGTTCGATTTCATCGAAGGCGGTTACCCGTTATCAAATCCGAAAGACGAAGAGTACTTTCAGCGGGTTGCGGACATGGACCTGCAGCACGCGCGTGTCGCCGCGTTCGGCATGACGCGGCGTCGCAACATGTCGGCCGAAGATGACATTGGCATGTGCGCTCTGCGCGATGCCCGGTCACCGGTTGTGACCATCGTGGGCAAGTCCTGGGACTTGCACGTTGCAGAAGTTCTGCGTGTCAGCATGGACGAGAATCTGGCGATGATCGCCGATTCCGTCGCCTTCCTGCATGCCGAGGGCCGACAGATCGTCTACGACGCCGAGCATTTTTTCGACGGTTTCCGCATGAACCCGGACTATGCGTTGTCGTCGCTTCAATCAGCGGAACAAGCGGGCGCATCGATCGTGGTGTTGTGCGACACGAATGGCGGCAGCCTGCCGAATTGGATTGTCGAAGGCGTGGTTGCCGCTCAGAACGCCTTGTCGATCCCCGTGGGAATCCACTGTCACAACGATTCGGACGTGGCCTGCGCCAACAGCCTGGTGGCGGTTGCCCAAGGCGCCGTGCAGGTCCAGGGCACGATCAACGGTATCGGTGAACGATGTGGCAACGCGGACTTGATCACGGTGATCGCCAATCTGGCATTGAAACAGGATCACGAAGTGCTGACATCCGACGGAGTTCGGCGGTTGACCGAATTGTCACGTTACGTTTACGAGACCGCGAACATGAACTTCCGCTCGGGACAACCCTTTGTGGGCCTCAGCGCATTCGCTCACAAGGGAGGCATGCACGTCCACGCCGTGAACCGTGTCAGCTCGAGCTACGAACACATCGAACCTCAGTGCGTAGGCAATGTCCGACGTGTTCTGGTCAGCGAATTGTCGGGTCGAGCGAACATTGTTGCCAAGACAACGCAATACAAACTGGAACATGACGACGAACTGATGAGTCGCATTCTGCAACACGTCCAGAATCTGGAGAATGAGGGATATCAGTTCGAGGCCGCAGAAGCCTCGTTCGCCCTGCTGGTCAAGAAGGTCGCGGGCACCTTCACCCCCCATTTCGATCGGTTGCAATATCGCGTCAACGTCGAGACCGAGGACCAGCAGTCGCCCCTGACCGAAGCGACAATCAAACTCCGCGTTGGCGAGCACATCGAGCACGTTGTGGCCGAGGGCGACGGTCCCGTGAACGCGCTGGACACCGCGCTCCGCAAAGGACTACAGACCGTCTATCCTTGCCTGAGCGAAATGCAACTGGTTGATTACAAGGTCCGCGTGATCAACTCCAGGCAAGGAACCGCCGCGCGGGTGCGCGTGGTCATCGAGAGTCGTGATGCTGAGGATGTTTGGAGCACTGTCGGCGTGAGTGAGAACATCATCGAGGCCAGTTGGCTGGCCCTGGTCGATAGCGTGGAATATAAGCTCTACAAACAGGTCGATCGGAGCGAAGACACCGAGCCGCAGTCATAAGCAGCCACCATGGACGGCAGCCCCCGGGCTGCGATCTCCCCTACCGATTCAGGAAGGACCGCACACTCAGTCATGAGTAATGACCTCACCAAGGACACGGACCTCGCCAAGCAGTATGACCCGGGCGCGATCCAGCAGAAGTGGTACGCGTTCTGGGAGCAACACGGGCTGTTCACCGCGGACCCCGCGGCCGACAAGCCGCCACACACGATTATGATCCCGTTGCCCAACGTAACCGGTGCTCTGCACATGGGTCACGCGCTCAACGGCACGCTGCAGGACGTGCTCACCCGCTGGCGGCGGATGCAGGGATACGAGGCGTTGTGGATGCCCGGCACAGATCATGCCGGCATCGCCACTCAAGCCGTTGTCGAGCGGCGGATGCTCGAAGAAGAGGGGCTCACGCGACACGACATCGGCCGCGACGCGC
>Ga0315336_1003889_pt1 | contig 18931 bp, 21 predicted proteins | sample ASW5metaG_FD_204512 | JGI IMG/M metagenome (GOLD analysis project Ga0315336, IMG submission 204512) | Ammonia-oxidizing marine archaeal communities from Monterey Bay, California, United States - ASW #5 | ecosystem: Environmental > Aquatic > Marine > Intertidal zone | place: USA: California... | reverse complement strand
GCGTTGTTCGACAAGGCGGGTTTTCCGACCGTTCCCTGGCCGGTCGACTACCGTACCTCGGGCAGGGAAGGCGTCGGCTTCTACCGCGACAATCCGGTGGACTCCATACAGGCGACCACCATCGCTGTTCGCGAGTGGATCGGGCTATTCGCCTACAGGCTTTCCGGCAGGATTGATCAATTCTTTCCCGGACCGGGCGGCTGACCGAGCACTGCCTGCCGCGCCGCCGAGAAGAACTGGCGGCGCACAAGCACCGCCAGAAGCACCAGCGTCGACACCACGAACACCAGGGGATCGACGAACCAGCCGAGATAGCCTATCGAGAAGAAGACGGCGCGCAGGCCGGCGTTGAAGTGCTTGCCGGCGAGCACGTTCATCCTCGTTGCCCGCCAAACCGCCGTTTCGCTCAGCGGGTTGCGCGAAGCCGGGCCATGCGGGGTAGGTACGGCGCCGATCAGGATCGAGCAATAGTTGAACAGCCGGTAGGCCCAGCCGAACTTGAAGAATGCGAAGGCCAGGATCAGCACCAGGCCGAACACCTTGGACTGGAAGGCTTCACGCGACGCAGCCGCACCGAACGGCAGATCGGCCAGAATCTGCAGCACGCGGTCGGAGGCGCCGAGCAGGGCAAAACAGCCGCCGAGAGCAATCAGCGAAGAGGACGCAAAGAAGGCAGTGCCTTGCTGGAGGCCGTTCATGATGGCCGTGTCGACGATCCGGATCTCACGCTCGGCCATGTTGCGCATCCAGGCCTCGCGCTGGGCGTTCATTGCCGTGGTCAGCGACATGCGACGGACGAGCTTGCCGTCCGAGGCGAGGGTGTGCGCAACCCAAACCACCAGGAAGAAAGCCAGCGCTGCCAGATCGGCGGCCGAAAGATGAATTGAATCGCTCATCCATTGCTTTTAACACAATGGGTGCCGATGCTTCGACAGGCGGCGGAGCCCGATGTCGCTGGCGGAGCAAACAAGGTCGGCAGCCGCCGAGCCGCGACATGCAAAACAGCGGAAACATCCCACGAATTCCTATATGTAAGCCTTGATCGGCCCCCAGGAGACAACGGCCCCGTGTTCCTTTCGGTTTTCGACCTGTTCAAGATAGGTATTGGCCCATCGAGCTCGCATACTATGGGGCCGATGACGGCTGCTCGCCGTTTCCTCGACGAGATACTGGCGGGCGACTGGCCGCGGCCCGCCGGCGTCAATGTCGACCGCATCGGCGCCAGCCTGCACGGTTCGCTCGCGTATACCGGTATCGGCCACGGCTCCGACCGTGCCGTGATCCTTGGACTGGCGGGCCAGACACCGCAGACGGTCGATCCCGACGAGGCCGATGGCATCGTCGCCCGCATCGCTACGGAGAGGCGTATTTCACCCCCCGGGCATCCGACCTATCGCTTCGATCCCGCCAAGGACCTCGTGCTCGACCGCAAGACGCCGCTGACCGGCCACGCCAACGGCATGACCTTTTATGCCTATGACGCATCCGACCGGCTGCTGCTCAAGCGCATCTATTATTCGATCGGCGGCGGCTTCGTCGTTTCCGACGAAGAATTGCAGCGCATGAAGGTCAAGGGCTCGGTGACGACCGAGGGCAAGAAGGTGCCGTACCCGTTCAAGAATGCCGTCGAAATGTTGGCGATGGCGGCAAAGAGTGGGCTTTCGATCGCCGAGATGAAGCGCGCCAACGAGGAAAAGCACATGTCGCGCGCGGAGCTCGACGAAGGCCTCGACGCGATCTGGGGTGCGATGAAAGGCTGCATCGATCGCGGGCTGTCTCAGGACGGCATCATGCCGGGCGGCTTGAAGGTGCGCCGCCGCGCGCGGCAGCTGCATGACAAGCTGCAGGAACAATGGCAGCAGAACCGGCCCAACCCGTTGCTGGCCAATGACTGGCTGTCGATCTATGCCATGGCGGTCAACGAGGAGAACGCGGCCGGCGGGCGCGTGGTGACGGCTCCGACCAATGGCGCGGCCGGGACGTTGCCGGCAGTGCTGCGCTACTGGCTGCATTTCCATCCAGAGGCCGACCAGCCAAGCATCCGAGACTTCCTGCTGACTGCCGCGGCGGTCGGCGGCATCATCAAGTCCAATGCCTCGATCTCCGGCGCGGAGGTCGGCTGTCAGGGCGAGGTGGGGTCGGCCTCCGCGATGGCGGCGGCAGGCCTTTGCGCGGTCATGGGCGGCACGCCGGAGCAGGTCGAGAACGCCGCCGAGATTGCACTCGAGCACCATCTCGGCATGACCTGCGATCCTGTCGGCGGCCTTGTGCAGGTGCCCTGCATCGAGCGCAATGCGCTGGGGGCGGTCAAGGCGGTCACCGCCGCGTCATTGGCCATCAAAGGCGACGGGACGCATTTCGTGCCGCTCGACGCCGCGATCGAGACCATGCGCCAGACCGGCCTCGACATGAACGAGAAGTACAAGGAGACCAGCCTCGGCGGCCTTGCGGTGAACGTCGTGGAGTGCTGAGGTTTCGGGAAGACCGGGATTGGCCCTGTGGAGAAGTCGCTCAAAAGCGTTGACGCGTCGATCCTTGCGCTAAATCTTGGGGCATGTCTCTCAATCTCCTAAAACTTTGCGTCGGCTGCGACAGCGTCGAGGATCTTGAAGAATGGATCGCCTTCCGCCTCGATGAGCGGCGTCGCGCCGGTGAGCCGGCCGAGCACTGGCACACCACACGCATGGTGCCGACGCGTGGCGGCGAGGTCACCGATGGCGGCTCCCTCTACTGGGTGATCAAGGGTAACGTCCAGTGCCGGCAGTTGATCACTGAGATCCGTCCCTTCACCGATGGCGAGTGCATCGGACGCTGTCATCTGGTGCTCGATCCGGAGGTGGTGCGCACCGATTGGCAGCCGCGCCGGGCTTTCCAGGGCTGGCGTTACCTCAAGCCCGCGGACGCTCCCGCCGACCTCGGTAAGGGCAGGGCTGCGCTTGCAGAAATGCCGCCGAAGCTCAGGCTGGAACTCGCCGAACTGGGCCTGTTGTAGCGCGGCTTCGCGCTTGGCCGAGGCGCTGGCCCTTCGGCTTGGGCGATGTGGGGCTTGCAAGCGGAGGACCTCGGTCCCATCCTATTTCTTATGCTCAGTCATCCATATGCCGGCGCAAACCGATGGGCGTGATCCTTGCATTGGCGGCAATCCTTGTGGTGCTTTTCGGCGCCGCGGTGCTCTTCGTGCGCGCTGACGCGGCAAGAATGGCGGACGGTCTGCGATCGCTTGGGCCGGCTTTTCTGGGGCTGGTCGGCGCGCCGATGCTGCTCTTTGGCCGCAGCCTAATCGGCGGATTGCTTTTGCTCGCGGCGTTGGCCTGGGTCGGCTGGATACGCACGAGGCGGCCGCCGGCGCGAGCGGCCGTATCCAAACATTCGACGGTTCGCACCGCCGTGCTCGAAATGGACCTCGACCATGACAGCGGCAAGCTTGAGGGGCTTGTCCTGGCCGGGCGCTATGAAGGCAAGATGCTGGGGGCGCTGGGACTGACGGACCTGCGCCGGCTTCATGGCGAGCTCAGCCCGGATCCCGAGAGCCGCCAGCTCCTAGAGACGTATCTTGACGGCCGTTTTCCCATCTGGCGCACGGACGCGCAGCCGCACGGTGGCGAAGGGCTGGGTGTTGCGCCACGTACGGGCGCCATGACTAAGGAGGAGGCCTACAAGGTCCTTGGTCTTGAAGCGGGGGCTGCCGCGGCGGATATCCGCAAGGCGCATCGCCGCCTGATGCAGCGCTTGAACGCCGATGTCGGCGGCACGTCTGTCCTGGCGGCGCGGATCAATGAAGCCAAGGACGTCTTGCTCTCCAATCACGATTAGTCTCCTTCGACGCGGGTACCTTGCGGGAGATTGAAACCAGCCGCCTATTGCTGGACGGCGTAGCATGAGATCTTCTTGCGCTTCAGGGCATCGCAGGCCTTCCAGGCGGCGTCCTTCGAGCCGAAGCCGCCGAAGCGGGCGCGGTAGTAAGTGGTGCCGTCCTTGTCGAATGGGACGGTGAAGCCGGAAGCGTCGGCCAGGATCTTGGGTGCCTGCTTGGCGGTTTGACCAAGCAGGCTCTCGGCTCCAGATTTGGTGGGTGAGGAAGCGACCTGAACAACCCAGCCGGACGGGACCGAAGCCGTCTTGACGGGGTCGATGGCCGGTGCGGCCGGCGCCGGTTCTGCATAGGCGGTGACCACCTGGGGCGAAGCGTCTTGCGCTTTGGGAGTCGGTGCCATGGAAGCCACAGCAACGGTCTTCACCTTCTTCATGACAGGCTTCGTCTCTTCGGCGACCTGCTGGGTATCGTCCTCAACGTCATCGGTCGAGGCAACGACGCTGTCGTCCGTTGCCGGTTTGGCGTCCGGTGTCGGCGCGTCATGCTTGGGCAGGAAGACCTTGGCCAGCGTCTTGACCGGATTGTCATTGCCTTTGGCGATGAGATCGCCGCCACCGCGCGTCGAGGCGCGCGGCAGATAGGTGTTGATGAGCGCGGCCATCTGGTTGTCGCGACTGCGGCCGGAGGTACCGCCCATAACCACCGCGACGAGGCGGCGATCGCCATCGGCAACGGAGGAAACGAGGTTAAACCCGGAAGCGCGGGTGTAACCGGTCTTGATGCCGTCGACGCCCTTGATGCGGCCAAGCAGACGGTTGTGACCGTTGATGCGCTGGCGTCCATAGAGGAACGAACGCTGCGAGAAATAGCCGTAATATTGCGGATAGTGTTCCCGCAGCGCGATACCCAGCATCGCCATGTCGTGCGCCGTGGTGAACTGGCCGGGGTCGGGCAGGCCATTGGCGTTGCGGAAGACGGTGCCGTTCATGCCGAGCTGGCGGGCCTTGGCGGTCATCATCCGGGCGAAATTTTCCTCAGTGCCGCCGAGCATCTCGCCGAGCGCGGTTGCCGAGTCGTTGGCCGATTTCGTCACGATCGAGAGAATAGCGATCTCGACCGGAACCGAGCCGCCGGGGCGGACGCCAAGCTTGGTGGGCGCCTCGGCGGAGGCATGCGCGGAAAACGGGACCGGCGTGTTCTTGCTGATCCGACCCTTCGCCAGCGCTTCGAAGGTGAGGTAGAGGGTCATCATCTTGGTGAGGGAGGCCGGATAGCGCCGGCCGTTGGCGTCCGCCGAATAGAGCACCTTGCCGGTCTTGGCGTCGACGACGATGGCCGCCGACTTCGCGGCAAGAGCCGACGCGACGTCGGTGGCCACAATCGTCACCGCAAGCGCGGCAATCGCGATCGCCTTGAAGGAAATTGAGAATTTTGAGACGAAGCCCGACAACGCCTGACGCACCGTTACTTACCCTGAATTTTCGTTGCCCCGGAGGCGGCTACGGAGTGCCTGCCTCGCTTCCGGCCAAGCTATCGCGCTCAGCGTTACCAATCCGTTTATGGTAACCGCCGCGTTCACCATTTTCCGGCGATTTGAGCCTATGTTTATTCGAATTTTAGCCGTCGCCGGTCCTTGGATCCCTTGCTGCTCAAGGGAATCTTGACATTTTGTGCAGCGCACAATACGTTCGATGCATTGCACAAGGGCGCCCGGGCACACAGGGCGTTTCAACCAAGGGAAGTATGAAATGACCCAGACCTACGAGGACTTCACGAAATACGGCAAAGAGTTTGCCGACACCGGGCTGAAGAGCTTTGCCTCGCTCACCAAGGGCGCGCAGGCGATCGCCACCGAAGCCGGCGAATACACCAAGAAGAGCTTCGAGGCCGGCAGCGCCGCGTTCGAGAAGCTGTTCGCAGCCAAGTCGATCGAGAAGGCCATCGAGATCCAGACCGATTACGCCAAGCAGAGCTATGAGAGCTTCGTGGCCGAGGCCAGCAAGATCGGAAATCTCTATGCCGAGCTCGCCAAGGAAGCCTACAAGCCCTTCGAATCGGTGGTCGCCAAGGCGAAGTAATTTCGCCCGATCACAGCCGATACGGCCAGCCGGCCTGCGGAAAGGACCCGGTCGCGGAAACGCGGCCGGGTTTTTTCATGCACAATCGCAACCCGATGCACATTGCCGCATTCACGATTGAGAAATTCGCTGAGGTTTGCCCACCTAGCCATATTGTCAGCTAAACAGAAGGGCTTAAAATCGTCCATCGAGAACCTACATGTTGAACTCGCATGAGGATTCGAAAAGGCTGGACTACGTGACGATCGGTTTGACTGCCACGGCAGGCGTGGTGCGAATGCAAAGTGACGGAGACCGCAACGATCCCGGTCGCGGCACGGCTGTCATCACGCGCACCAAAACCAAGACCAAGAAACCCAGTCTTTACCGGGTCCTCATCCTGAACGACGACTACACGCCGATGGAGTTCGTCGTTCACGTCCTGGAACGGTTTTTCCAGAAGGACCGCGAGGCCGCCACGCGCATCATGCTTCATGTTCATAATCATGGAGTGGGCGAGTGCGGTGTCTACACATTCGAGGTGGCCGAGACCAAAGTGTCCCAGGTCATGGATTTCGCCCGACAGAATCAGCATCCGCTGCAATGCGTGATGGAGAAAAAGTGAGGTAACATGCCGGCTTTCTCCCAAGGCCTGGAAAAGGCGCTACATCAGGCGCTGACATTCGCCAACGAGCGGCATCACGAGTATGCGACGCTCGAACATCTGCTGCTCGCCCTGATCGACGACACCGAGGCGGCCGCCGTGATGCGCGCCTGCAACGTCGATCTCGACGAGCTCAAGCACACCGTGCTCACCTATATCGACACCGAACTCGATAACCTCGTCACCGGTTACGACGAGGATTCGAAGCCGACAGCAGGCTTCCAGCGCGTCATCCAGCGCGCCGTGATCCATGTGCAGTCGTCCGGCCGCGAGGAGGTGTCCGGCGCCAATGTGCTGGTCGCCATCTTCGCCGAGCGCGAGAGCCACGCCGCCTATTTCCTGCAGGAACAGCAGATGACCCGCTACGACGCGGTCAACTACATCTCGCATGGCATCGCCAAGCGCCCCGGCGCTTCGGAATCGCGCACGCCGCGCGGCGCCGATGACGAGCAGGGCGGCCAGAACGGCGCCGAGCCGCAGGAGGAAAACGGCAAGAAGAAGCAACAGGACGCGCTGACGGCCTACTGCGTCAACCTCAACAACAAGGCACGGGCCGGCAAGATCGATCCGCTGATCGGCCGCGACAGCGAGATCAATCGCACCATCCAGGTGCTGTGCCGCCGTTCCAAGAACAACCCGCTCTATGTCGGCGATCCAGGCGTCGGCAAGACCGCGATCGCCGAAGGGCTGGCCAAGCGCATCGTCGAAGGCGACGTGCCGGAAGTGCTGCGGGACGCAACGATCTTCGCGCTCGACATGGGCACGCTGCTGGCCGGCACCCGCTATCGCGGCGACTTTGAGGAGCGGCTGAAGCAGGTCGTGAAGGAACTCGAGGACTATCCGGGCGCGGTGCTTTTCATAGACGAGATCCACACCGTCATCGGCGCAGGCGCCACTTCGGGCGGCGCCATGGATGCATCGAACCTTCTGAAGCCGGCGTTGTCGTCCGGCGCCATTCGATGCATCGGTTCGACGACCTATAAGGAGTTCCGCCAGTTCTTCGAGAAGGACCGCGCGTTGGTGCGGCGCTTCCAGAAGATAGACGTCAACGAGCCGACCATCGAGGACGCCATCGAGATCATGAAGGGCCTGAAGCCCTATTTCGAGGAGTTCCACAAGGTCCGTTACACGAGCGAGGCCATCAAGGCTTCGGTGGAACTGTCGGCGCGCTACATCAATGACCGCAAGCTGCCGGACAAGGCGATCGACGTGATCGACGAGACCGGCGCCTCGCAGATGCTGGTGCCTGAGGCGAAGCGCAAGAAGACGATCGGCATCAAGGAGATCGAGGCGACGATCGCCACCATGGCGCGCATCCCGCCGAAGACGGTTTCGGCAGACGACGAGAAGGTGTTGCAGGGCCTCGATATCGAGCTGAAGCGCGTCGTCTACGGCCAGGATACGGCCATAACTGCACTGACCTCGGCGATCAAGCTGGCGCGCGCCGGCCTGCGCGAACCGGAGAAGCCGATCGGCTCCTATCTGTTCTCAGGCCCGACCGGCGTCGGCAAGACCGAGGTCGCCAAGCAGCTTGCCGCCTCGCTAGGCGTCGAGCTGATCCGCTTCGACATGTCGGAATATATGGAACGCCACACCGTCTCGCGGCTGATCGGCGCGCCTCCCGGTTATGTCGGCTTCGACCAGGGCGGCTTGCTGACCGACGGCGTCGACCAGCATCCGCATTGCGTGCTGCTGCTCGACGAAGTCGAGAAGGCGCATCCGGATCTGTTCAACATCCTTTTGCAGGTGATGGATCATGGCAAGCTGACCGATCACAACGGCAAGCAGATCGACTTCCGCAATGTGATCCTGATCATGACCACCAATGCGGGTGCGTCGGACGCGCAGCGGGCGGCGATCGGCTTCGGCTCGACCAAGCGCGAAGGCGACGACGTCGAGGCGATCAACCGGCTGTTCACGCCGGAGTTCCGCAACCGCCTCGACGCGATCATTCCGTTCGGCTCGCTACCGGTGCCGGTGATCCATCAGGTGGTGCAGAAGTTCGTCATGCAGCTCGAGGCGCAACTCTCCGAGCGCGGCGTCACCTTCGACCTGTCTCCGGAGGCGATCGCCTGGCTGGCCGACAAGGGCTATGACGAGCGCATGGGTGCGCGTCCGCTGGGCCGCGTCATCCAGGAGCATATAAAGAAGCCCCTGGCCGATGAGGTGCTTTTCGGCAAGCTCAGGAAGGGCGGTACGGTGCGCGTCACCGTCGAGAAGAAGGAAACCGGCGAGTCCGGCCTGAAGCTCGAATCGCTCGCCGACGAGTCGCCCGTGCAGCCGAAGAAGGAAGAGCCAGAAGACGCGCCGAAGCCAAAAAAGGCGGTCGCCAAGAAGCCTGCGCCCAAGAAGGCGGTGGCACAGAAGCCGGAGCCAAAGGGCAAGGACGGCAATAAGCGCAGCCTTGTGCCGCAACTGCCGCGCAAGGGCTGATAGGCCTTATCGCGAATTGCAGAAAAGCCCCGTCGCCGGGGCTTTTTTGTTGCAAAAAAAGACGTGGAAATCGGCCGGATTGGCATCCTCAACGGTGCGCTACGCCCGCGAAAATCGAGCATCGCCACCGCAATACAAGAGATATTCGGTCGTCTGGATGAGTCTCGGCGTCGATGCTTTTGCTCGCGCGGCACCTGGCTGGACTGCCGGTGGATCCGGTGCCGTGGCCGGTACGACGATGGCAGGAAGGGTTGCACAACCCGGTATCCACGACCTGGAAGTCGATACGTCGCTGCTGACCCCGCAGGATTGCGCAGAGGCGATTCGGCTGCACCTGTCCATCGGGCCGGAGCCGTCAGCATTCCGGATCCTGACGCAACTACCGGTTGGCTGAGGCGAAGGTCGACTTCCCAGCGCCGCGCGCATCTTGCCCGCGTTTTAGGGCAGGGTTTGTGGTTGCCCGCGTGGCCGATGTCCTGCAACCGCCAACAGATTTTCCTGGATCAATGGAAAGACGATGCGCCGCTTTCGGTGTGGTCGCATCCCATGGCCGCGCATGCTATGGCCGGCACATGTCGACTTGGACCTCGGACGTCACAGCGCCTCGTTCCACCTGGTTCCTGCGTGGTGTCCGCGCGGCCTTTTCCCTGCCTGGCCTGATCCTCATCAGCTCGTTTATCGGCTTTGCCGCCTTGGCGAAGGACGCCGGGGTCACGGCGGCACAGGCCGCTTTCATGACCGGAACAGTGTGGGCGCTGCCATCCATGGTCGTGCTGGTGGGCGCGATCGCGTCGGGAGCGGCGCTGCCGGCGGCGATGTTCGCCGTCACGTTGTCCGCCATACGTCTGATGCCGATGGTGATGGCCCTGATGCCTGAGATGCGCACCGGGAAAACCCGGCAATGCGTGCTCTATCTCCTGGCGCATTTCGTGGCCGTGACCTCCTGGGTGCTGGCCATGGAACGCTTCAAGCGCGTCCCGCCTCAGATGCGTACGACCTACTATTCCGGCCTCGGCTGCACGCTGGTGACGATAAATATCATTGTCGTGACCGTCGTATATGCGGCGGCGGATGCGCTGCCGTCCGCGTTTTCGGCGGCGTTGCTGATGTTGACGCCGATGTATTTCCTGACCTCGTTGTGGGGCTCCGCACGCGAACGGGCAGGGCATGTGGCAATGATCCTGGGTCTGGTCTTTGGGCCGGTCTTCCACATCGTGTTGCCGCGGATCGATTTGCTCGTTGCCGGACTGATCGGCGGCACTGCCGCCTATGGTTGGCACTTGTGGCGAGGCAAGGCGCGCGCGGCGTGAGTTACTTTTCCAACGGCGCCTGGTGGTGGCCATACCTGTTCATTCTCGTTGCCGGCTTCGCCGCGACCGATGTCTGGCGCTTCCTCGGTGTCTATCTAGGGGGCAAGCTTTCCGAAGATTCAGACCTGTTGGTGCTGGTTCGCACCATGGCGACCGCGCTTGTTGCCGCCGTAATCGGCAACCTGATTGTTTTTCCAGGCGGCGCGCTTGCGCATACTTCGTTTGGCTTGAGGATTGTGGCGGCGGCCCTTGGTTTCGTCGCCTATCTGGCGTCGGGAAAGCGCATGGTCGTCGGCATCGTCACAGCCGAGCTTCTGCTGCTGTCGGGACTCTATCTGAACTTTTGATCTCGCCCCATCTCAGCCCGCCAGAGCCGCCCGGATCTTGCCGGCATTCTCGGCCAGCACCTCCGGTTTCTCCATCTGTCCGGAGTGCGGCTTCAACTGTACGCCCTCGAAGCGCGGGATGACGTGCACATGGAGGTGGTAGACGGTCTGACCCGAGGCCGGCTCGTTGAACTGCATAAGCGTGACGCCGTCCGCGTTGAAGGCCCTTTTCACCGCCACGGCAACCTTCTGAACGGCGGCGAACAACGGACCGAGCGTTGCCGGATCGGCGTCGAGCATGTTGCGCGACGGCGCCTTAGGCACCACCAGCGTGTGGCCCGTGCCTTGCGGCATCACATCCATGAAGGCGACGACCGCTTCATCCTCGTAGACGCGGTGCGAGGGGATCTCGCTGCGCAGGATTTTTGCGAAGATGTTGCCTTGATCATAGGCTTCAGCCATGGCGGACGCTCCCAATTGCGCATTCGCCGTCCGGTGTAGCGAAGGCGCGGATGGGCGGCAAGGCGCTCAGGCGAGATCCGCCATGCGGACTGGAAACCAAGCACGAGACGGTTTCGCCCCTATTCCCCCAGATCCTTGCGGAAGGGCGTGTGCTCTTCCAGGTATTCGCCCATACGCTCGACCTCGCGCCGTTCGCGTCTGAGATAGTCGGCGACGGCATTGCGCAAACCCGGATGCGAAATGTAGTGCGCCGAATGCATGGTCACCGGCCGATACCCGCGCGCCAGCTTGTGCTCGCCCTGCGCGCCAGCCTCCACCACCTTGAGCCTGCGCTCGATGGCGAAGTCGATCGCCTGATGGTAGCAGACCTCGAAATGCAGGAAGGGGTGGTCCTCGATGCAGCCCCAGTTGCGCCCATAGAGCGCGTCGGCGCCGATGAAGTTGATGGCGCCGGCGATATAGCGGCCGTTGCGCTTCGCCATCACCAGAAGAATGTCATCGGCCATGCGCTCGCCGATCAGCGAGAAGAACTGCCGGTTGAGATAGGGCCGGCCCCACTTCCTGCCGCCGGTATCCATGTAGAAGGCGTAGAAATCGTCCCAGGCGCTTTCGGTGATATCCTTGCCGGTCAGCCAGTCGATGCTGATGCCGTCGGCCAGCGCTTCGCGCCGCTCCTTCTTCATCGCCTTGCGCTTGCGCGAGGCGAGCGTGGCGAGGAAGTCGTCATAGCTGGAAAAGCCCTCGTTGAAGAAATGGAACTGCTGGTCGGTGCGATGCAGGAAGCCCGCCGCCTCCAGCGTGGCGATGTCGGGCTCGTTGGCGAAGGTGACATGCGCGGAAGAGATGCCCAGCTTGTCGGTTACGAGTTTCAGGCCTTCCGCCAGTCCGGCCCTGACGGCGCCTTCATTCTCACCTTTGCTGACCAGAAGGCGAGGGCCGGTGACGGGTGTGAACGGCACCGAGCATTGCAGCTTGGGATAATAGCGGCCGCCGGCGCGCTCGAAGGCGTCCGACCAGCCATGGTCGAAGACATATTCGCCCTGGCTGTGTGATTTGAGGTAGCCCGGGACGGCTCCTAGAAGCCTGCCTTGCGCGGTTTCAAGCCTCAGATGATGGCCCTGCCAGCCGGTGCGTCTGACAGCGCAGCCGGAATCCTCCAAGGCGCTCAGAAAGGCGAATGAGACCAAAGGGTTGTAGCCGTTTTCCGTATCGCCTCGCGCGGTCCCGGCGAAGCCGTCCCATTCCTCGCGGGTGAATGCGCCGATGCCTGCCGCGACGCGGATCGCATAGTCCGCGTTCGCTCCCTGTCCATCGTCGTCATCGCCCTGATCCATGGGGCTTATTTAAGCCTCTGCGAAGCCTCTACAAGTCACGTTTGAGGCACCCGGCTCAGGCCACTTTCACAAGGTCGGGCTCGAAACCCTCGAACGTCATCTGGTCGGCATATTTGAAGGTAAGGTCGACTGCCGGCTGATCATGCACCGTCCAGGTGATGACGGGCATTCTCAGCCTTTCCCGTACGAAGCTGACGAAGGGGTTCGGCAAGTCGCCGGCTGCGTAGGAGGTGAAGGCGAGGTCATGCGCCAGCATGGCGAAATGCGCCTCGATCAACTGGTTGTCCTTGCCATAGGCGGTCAACCCGCCAGGGATACCCGGGGCGTCCCTGGCGAAGTCGCGGATCAGCCAGTGATCAAACGACATGATCGCCACCTTTCCCTTATAGCGCTTGAGCAGCCTGCCGACGCTTGCCACCAGTCCGTCGTCATGACCCGGAACGCCTTTCAGTTCGACCACCAGCGGCACGCGACCGTCGATCAGGGAGAGCGCTTCCTCTAGCGTCGGCACGTGGTCCTTGGTGCCGCCGATCTTGAGCGTCGCGAGTTCGGCCGCAGTGCGCTGCCAGACAAAGCCGTCATGGCCGGTCAGGCGTTTCAGGTCGCCGTCATGGATGATGACCGGGACGCCGTCGGAGGAGATATGGACGTCGCATTCGATGGCGTAACCGCGCTCGGCCGCCGCGGCAAAGGCCGACAGCGTGTTTTCCCAGCGTGTCCTGTTCATGTCGTGGAAGCCGCGATGCGCGACAGGCTGTGCAATCAGCCAGGACAGGTCAGACATCTCGGGCCTCATTCGACTTCGAAGATCGCTTCGATTTCGACCGCGGCGTTGAGAGGCAGCGAGGCGGTGCCGACGGCGGAACGGGCGTGCTTGCCGCGTTCGCCGAGCGCAGCGACCAGGAAGTCAGAGGCGCCGTTGGCGACGAGATGCTGCTCGAGGAAGTCCGGCGCGGAGGCGACGAAGACGGTGATCTTGACCAAGCGGCGGATCTTTTCAAGATCGCCAAGCGCTGCCTTGGCCTGCGCCAGGATGTTGATGGCGCAGAACTTCGCGCCTTCCTTGCCCGCGGCGGTGTCTATGTCGCGCCCGAGCAACCCGATTGCCTGCAGCTTGCCGTCCGTCAGAGGCAATTGACCAGCGGTGAACAGCATGTTGCCGGTGCGACAATAGGGCACGTAGTTGGCGGCGGGCGCGGCGGCGGCCGGAATGGCCACGCCAAGGTCACTTAGCCGCTTTTCGATTGTTTCGCTCATTGGTTTTCCCTATTGCTGGAAGGCGCCGCGTCGGCCGGGCCGAAATTGCTATTTTTGCCTCGCTTCCGCCACGACTTTTTTTATGCTGGACCATCTTTCCCTGCGGCCTGCCTCCCGGCCGCGACGATCGGAGTAACGTATGCGCGCAACGCGCCTTTTCCTCGCTGCCGCCTGCTTTTCGGCGGTGCTTCCTATGGCGCCGGCCTTCGCGGTGCCCGCGCTGCAGGCGCACCGCGCCGTCTACGACCTGACGCTCAGCAAGGCCTCCGACCGTTCTGGCATTACCGGCATCACCGGCCGCATGGTCTACGAGTTCAACGGCTCGGCCTGCGAAGGTTACACGGTCAAGTTCCGCTTCGTCACCCAGATCGTCACCAACGACAACACCCGGCTGACGGACCAGCAGACGACGACCTTCGAGGACGCCGAGGGCAAGACCTTTTCCTTCGTGACGAAATCCTTCGTCGACCAGAACCTCGACAAGGAAGTGAAAGGCGTGGCCGTCAGGGAACCGAAGGGCCTCAAGGTCGATATCGACAAGCCTGAGAAAAGCAGCCTTGAGCTCGCGGCAACCCAGTTCCCGACCCAACATCTGGTCGAGCTGATCGGCAAGGCCGAAAAGGGCGAGAATTTCTACCAGACCAACCTGTTCGACGGCTCCGAGGACGCCAACAAGGTGATGACCACCACCGTCATCGTCGGCAAGAAGACGGATTCCGACAAGGCGGATCCGGAAGCACCGGCGCTGGCCAAGCTGGCCTCCGATAAATATTGGCCGGTCGACATCGCCTATTTCGACGATACGGACAAAAGCGGCGAGGAGGTGCCGGAGTACCGGATCAGCTTCAAGCTGCACGAGAACGGCATCACCCGCGACCTCGTGATGGACTATGGCGACTTCTCGATGACCGGCAAGCTGGTCAACCTGTCGCTGTTCGATCAGACCAAACCTTGCCCGGCTTCGAAGTAGCAACGCTCTGACGGCAAGCAGCCAGGCACGGGCACGCCAGGCAGCGACGCGTCATGTTTCGGGATGACGGAGTGCGGCGGCCTGATGGCGGTCTATGTCGATGCGGCGATCTGGAGATGGGCCGGCCACCGCTGGTGCCATCTTCTTGCCGACGACACGGATGAGCTGCACCGCTTCGCCACCGAACTCGGCCTCAAGCTTTCCTCCTATCAAGGGCCGCCCAAGACGTCGGCGCCGCATTACGACATCACCGGCTTCGAGCGTGACCGCGCGGTTCGGCTCGGCGCGATCGAATGCAGCCGCGAGGAAATCGTCGCGATCTTTCGCCGTGTCAGGGTGCCGAACGGCAAAGCGAAGCGTTGACGGTTGCGCGGATCGCCGCAGGGGACGCCTTTTCCGCTGCCTGGCTTGCGTTTATGGGACTTCCCCTCTATATGCGCGCTCATTCCACACACGGACTTTGGTGTCTGCCCGGGAGAAATCCGGCTGAAACCTCCGGTGGCATCAGGACATTCCGTCCGAAATGCCTATGTCCGTGGAGGCCAACCGGAAAGGAACTAAAGAATGGCTCTGCCAGATTTCAGCATGCGCCAGCTCTTGGAAGCTGGTGTTCACTTCGGCCACCAGACCCACCGCTGGAACCCGAAGATGGCGCCTTACATCTATGGCGCCCGTAACAACATCCACATCATCGACCTGTCGCAGACGGTGCCGCTGCTGCACCAGGCCCTGAAGCAGGTGTCCGACACCGTCGCCAAGGGCGGCCGCGTGCTTTTCGTCGGCACCAAGCGCCAGGCGTCCGACATTGTCGCCGACGCCGCGCAGCGCTCGGCCCAATATTATGTCAACTCGCGCTGGCTGGGCGGCATGCTCACCAACTGGAAGACGATCTCGAATTCGATCCAGCGCCTGCGCAAGCTCGACGAGACGCTCGCCGGCGAGGCCCAGGGCCTCACCAAGAAGGAGCGCTTGAACCTCGACCGCGAACGCGAGAAGCTCAACAAGGCGCTCGGCGGCATCAAGGACATGGGCTCGACGCCGGACCTGATGTTCGTCATCGACACCAACAAGGAAGCGATCGCCATTCTCGAGGCCAAGCGCCTCGGCATCCCGGTGGTGGCCATCATCGATTCGAACTGCGACCCGGACAAGATCGACTTTCCGATCCCCGGCAACGATGACGCGGCCCGCGCCATCCAGCTCTATTGCGATCTGATCGCGAAGGCCGCCATCGACGGCATCGCGCGCCAGCAGGGCGCGCTCGGCGTCGATATCGGCGCTTCGGCCGAGGCTCCGGTCGAGCCGGCGCTCGACACTCCGGCTGCCGAAGCTCCGGAAGCTTGATTAGGAAGGCCGGATCCCGGCCTTCATCTTTCCAATAAGTTGGCGCGCTAAAGCGCTTTTGCCGAGCGCATCATCGAGTTCCGATGGTGCGTCGGCGCATTTGAGACAAAGAGGCGACAATGACGATTTCGGCTGCACAGGTCAAAGAACTCCGCGACTTGACCGGCGCGGGCATGATGGACTGCAAGGCGGCGTTGAACGAGACCAACGGCGACATGGAAGCGGCAGTCGACTGGCTGCGCAAGAAGGGTATCTCGAAGGCAGACAAGAAGGCCGGACGCACAGCCGCCGAGGGCCTGATCGGCGTCGACGCCGGCGTGCGTGAAGCCGCGATTGTCGAAGTCAATTCGGAGACCGACTTCGTCGCCCGCAATGCAGCCTTCCAGGAAATCGTCGCCAAAGTCGCCAAGGTCGCGCTTGCCTACGGCACGACCGAGGCGGTGGCCGCGGCCAAGTATCCGGGCTCCGACAAGTCGGTCACCGACACCATCAAGGACGCGGTCGGCACGATCGGCGAGAACATGGGCTTCCGCCGCTCGGCCAAGCTGACCGTGCCGCATGGCGCGGTGGCGACCTATGTCCACAACGCCGTTGCCGACGGCCTCGGCAAGCTCGGCGTGCTGGTCGCGATCGAGACCACCGGCAACGAGCATGCCGCCAACGCCTTTGCCCGCCAGGTCGCGATGCATGTCGCAGCCAGCAACCCGGTCGCGCTTTCCGCCGAGGAAGTCGATCCGGCGCTGGTCGAGCGCGAGAAGGCGATCTTCTCCGACCAGGCGCGCCAGTCGGGCAAGCCGGAAGCCATCATCGAGAAGATGGTCGAGGGCCGCCTTCGCAAGTTCTATGAAGAGGTGGTGCTTCTGAAGCAGGCCTTCGTGCTCAATCCCGACGTCACCGTCGAGAAGGCGCTGAAGGATGCGGAGAAGGAGATCGGCGCTCCGGCCAAGATCACCGCGTATCTGCGCTACGCGCTGGGCGAGGGCATCGAGAAGGAAACGACCGACTTTGCGGCGGAAGTCGCGGCGGCGGTCAAGAAATAGCTCTGATCCCGGGGAACGCTTGGCGTTTCCCTAAGGTGAAGAGCTCACGAGCTCAGGCAACTCGGCCGGGTGTCCGCATGGATGCCCGGCCGATTTCTTGTGCGGTGTCGATAAAGGCCCTGAGCTTCGGCGCCATCGATGCGCGGCGCGGGAAGTAGAGGAACAGGCCAGGTTCCTCGATCGCCGCCACGTCCGTGCCGTTTCCGCATTCTGATTTCGGCTCCGAAATACGCGCCGGTGACCGGCGGAGCCTTGACCGGCGACAAGCCGGCCGGTTATTCGCCTGCGGTCATGATCGAAGGCGAGGCGGTCAGCATCTCAAGTAACTGATCAAACGGCGGCAACTGACCGGAAAAGCCTGGGATTTTGCACGAGGGCGCGGCGTGACATCGCCGCGCCCTTCGTGTATCGGGTCATCCCGTCATGACAGCATTGCCGGATGAAGCGGGGGCGGTTCGCCTCCAGAATTGCCGCGCCGAGATATTCGAGGATCCAGAATGACGAAGCCCCTCTATCGACGTGTCGTGCTGAAAGCTTCCGGCGAAGCGTTGATGGGCGAGCAGCATTTCGGCATCGACGTCTCGGTGGTCGACCGCATAGCCGCCGACATCGCCGAAGCGCGCGCGCTGGGAGTCGAAGTGGGGGTCGTGATCGGCGGAGGCAACATCTTCCGCGGAGTCGCCGTGGCGTCGAAGGGCGGCGACCGCGTAACCGGTGACCACATGGGCATGCTCGCCACCGTCATCAACTCGTTGGCGCTGCGCACCTCGCTTAACAAGATCGGCGTCGACGCCGTCGTGCTTTCGGCCATCGCCATGCCCGAACTCTGCGAGAGCTTTTCCCAGCGCCAGGCGACCGCGTACATGAACCAGGGTAAGGTGGTCATCTTCGCCGGCGGCACCGGCAATCCGTTCTTCACCACCGATTCGGCCGCAGCCCTTCGCGCAGCCGAGATCGGCGCCGATGCGCTTTTCAAGGGCACGCAGGTTGACGGCGTCTATTCGGCCGATCCCAAGAAAGACCCGAACGCGGTTCGCTTCGACCGTATCAGCCACGCCGAGGTCATCAAACGCGGGCTTGCGATCATGGATACGGCTGCGATTGCACTTGCGCGCGAAAACAACATTCCGATAATCGTCTATTCGATCCACGAAAAAGGTGGTTTCGGCGATATTCTGAGGGGCGGCGGCCATTGTACGGTCGTCGCCGACAAATGATCGGGGCCGGGATCCGTTAAACGGCTACGGGACGACGACACAAGCAGTGAACCCGTAGAACGGGTCGAGGAGATGACCATGAGTGGCGAGTACGAAGACCTGAAGCGACGCATGGACGGGGCGATAGCCGCCTTCAAGCACGATCTGGCTTCGCTTCGCACCGGCCGGGCGTCCAGCAACCTGCTCGACGCGGTCCAGGTGCAGGCCTACGGCACGACGATGCCGATCAACCAGGTGGCCAATGTGACGGTGCCTGAGCCGCGCATGATCTCGGTGTCGGTCTGGGACAAGTCGATGGTCAGCGCGGTCGACCGCGCCATCCGCGAAGCCAATCTCGGCTTCAACCCGATCGTAGACGGCACGAATCTGCGGATTCCGTTGCCCGAGCTCAACGAGCAGCGCCGCAAGGAGCTGGTCAAGATCTCGCATGGCTATGCCGAGAACGCGCGCGTCGCCGTGCGCCATGTCCGTCGCGACGGCATGGACTTCCTCAAGAAGGCTGAGAAGGACGGCACCATCGGCGAGGACGACCAGCGCAAGCGGTCCGACCAGGTGCAGAAGCTGACCGACGAGATGATCAGCACGATAGATCGCCTGCTTTCCGATAAGGAAGCTGAAATCATGCAGGTTTAGGGTCGGGTTTTCCGGCTCGAAAGCGAGACAATGGCAACGCCCGCGCATGTCGCGATCATCATGGATGGAA
>Ga0315336_1003888_pt1 | contig 18935 bp, 15 predicted proteins | sample ASW5metaG_FD_204512 | JGI IMG/M metagenome (GOLD analysis project Ga0315336, IMG submission 204512) | Ammonia-oxidizing marine archaeal communities from Monterey Bay, California, United States - ASW #5 | ecosystem: Environmental > Aquatic > Marine > Intertidal zone | place: USA: California... | reverse complement strand
ACTCGTCCGTGTCGGTACGCCGCTTCCTCGTCATCTTGGGATTCCTCCTCACGAAGAGCTTACACTCTTCTCGGAGCGCCCACTATTCCGGGGGAAGTTCAGTTCAACGCGAAACAAAAAGTGCCACGATGCACCTGTGCACATCGTGGCATTCCCGCAGTGTCGACAACAAACAATGTTGCGTTCATCGAGAACGTCGCAATGTTCGCGCGAACGCAACAGGCCCGCAAATCATTTAGCCAACTTACAAAACAGCCAATCGCTTCAAAGTCAGCGGGCAGCAACTCAGTGCATCGGTTTCGGTAACATCAACCGCGCACCAAGAACCCGCCGGCACGTATCAAAAAGGCAACGTCACGACCCGGCCCGGTATCAGCCGGATGACGCGGTAGTCCGAGCACAACTCTCCCGAGGCATCGTAGCGCTTGATTCGCACGGTATAGATGTGGGGAACGCCCGGCAGCAGAGGCTTTTCAGACTCGAACTGCCACACACCGTTCGCGGCGCGATACCCGGTCATGTCGTGGATACAGACACCGGCGTCAGCCGAAACGCCGCAGACGTTGACCATGCCAATACGCGGATGTTTGTCACCCGGTATCGGGTGGGACGGCCGCTTGTAGGTCCGCCCCAACGTACCTGGGGGCAGCGGGGCCGGCTCGATCGCGCGACCGGCCATATCGGGCCAACCGCCCCGCATTGGGGCAGCCGGTATGCCGTAGGGATCCGCATGAACGAAACCGCGGCCGTGAACCGGCATCGAATTCTGGCAGGGACACCCGGCTCGCACCGGCGAACCAGGAAGCAGTAGAACGAATACGCTGAATATTATGAATAGGGCAAATGGACGAATCGGAAACAACGTCATTCGAACGGTTGGAGCTGTGTGAAATGTCATATTTCATGCGGTCTCCGTACAAAAGGGGGGCATGTCGGGGAAGGCGTGTGCCAATGTGCGTCGGCATTCGACGTGTCGATGTTGCGAAGCCCGTTTCACGGCTGGCTGCCGTGAGCACGCGGCGCGTTAGGGTGGCGGCTCCGTCAATAGAGCAACGGAAATCTATCACGTGTCAAGTGGCTTGTTGGAGAATTTCCGTTGCGGTCCGCATTTCGACCGTTTCACATTGGCGATACAGACGGTGGTCGTAGTGTGGCAACGGTTGCCGTTTGAGCAGAGCTGGAAACGATGAGAAGCTGGACCGGATCTGCGGGACGAGATTTGCGCGTTGCGAGAAGTTGGGGCACGTTCGCGGGCGGAGATGTGCGTAGAGACGTTCCGAAGCGGAGTTTCGCAATGAGACGACGAGCTGCCGAGATGTGCGACCCGGCATCAACCAGCCAACCTGGCCATCAACAGATCGAACAACCGGTCGACCTCGCTGCGCGTCTCTTCATCGAGTTCATACCCGACTGGCTCGCGGACCAGCGCGTTACTGAAGATGCCGCGCTTGACGAGCAGATACTTTTCGACCGCCAGAAACGCATCCAGGCTGTTCTGGATCGCCACCAGCGACGAGATCGGTAGCGATAGCTCGTAGGCGCGCCGTTCGTCACCCGCCTCGAGCGCATTCCAAAGTGCTACGAGTGCGTCGACAAGATCGGCACCGGGCATCGTGCCGACCACGCCGCGACGAAAGCTGTCGACGAGCGCGATGCCTCCGGAACCTTCAAAGATTTTTGCTTCGCCGTTCGTCGCGTCACGCAGAGCCGAAAGTTTCGGGCCGATGGGAACGGCTTCGGGCTTGTACATCACTCGTTCGCCGAACTCGTGCAGAATGCGCGCTTGGAGTGCGATGGGCATTGGCCGGCCCACGTAGCCGCTGGCATCTTGCACGATCACCGGAAGATCGACGGCACCCAAAATTCGCTCGTAGTACCGCAGCAACTGGTCATCGTCGAGAGCCATCGAGATCGGCGGAATGGCCATCAGCGCATCGGCGCCGCAGTCGGCGGCTTGACGCGAAAGCCGCTCGGCCACGTGGCCGCTTTCAGCACCCGTGCTAATCACGACGGCGCCGCGCTGGCCGGCCGACCGGCAGACATGAGCCGCGAGCTGCTCACGCTCGTCGGTCGAGAGCCGCAGTATCTCCGACACCATCGCCATGACGAGGCCGTCGGCGCCCGAGCGGAAAATCCAATCGACTTCACGGTCGAGCGTGTCGAAGTCGATCGATTCGTCGTCCCGATAGGGCGTCTGAAAGACGGGCAGTACGCCGCGTACGGCGGGCCGGCCCGATGAAGAACTCGTACGAGTGCCGCTGTTGTCCGCCATCGAAATGCACCGTCTTGAGCAAAGTCACTGGAGAGGAGCCGAGGCGCGAAGAACGCCCCGACGCATTCTAACGCAACCGGCGTCCGGCAGGAATCGGATCGGACCGGGGCATGCGGCCGCTTTGACTTTCTTGAGCTGGCTACTCGTGACGCAGCGCTTCGATCGGGTCGAGCTTTGCCGCGGCCCGAGCTGGGTAGATGCCGAAGAACACACCGATCGCCACCGAGATGCCGAAGGCCAACGGCAGGCTCCACAGCGCGATCTGCGGCTGCATCTCGACGAAGATGCGGCCGACTTCGGATTGCTCCATCGCCGAATCCATGACGAGTTCCTGGGCGACCCAGCGAATGCCGCCAAACGCGAAGGGAGTGAGCAAACCCAAAATAACGCCGATCACGCCCCCCGTTCCCGCCAGCACCACCGTTTCGGTGAGGAACTGCTGAATGATATCGCTCTGTTTGGCGCCCAGGGCGCGGCGAATGCCGATTTCGCGCGTCCGCTCGGTCACCGTGGCCAGCATGATGTTCATGATGCCGATACCGCCGACGATCAGGCTGATGGCGGCGATCGACCCTAAGACGATGTTAAAGATCAAGCGAATCTGCTTGGCCTGTTCGAGCAGTTCTAGCGGCACGACCACGCTGTAGTCGCGTTGATCGGGGTGCGTTATTTCGAGGGTTTCTCGAACGACGTCGGCGGTCTTGACGACGTCGTCGGCGTCCGCCACCTGTAGCGTAATCTGGTTCAGCTCGACCCGTTCGGCGGAGAACGTGCCGGTTTTGAACTGAATAATGAGATCACCGATTCGGACCTGGAACGTCTTGATGGGTATGTAGACGTCTTTGTTGAAGTCCTGCCCGGAAAGGCTGCCGCCGATGGCGGCCGACGCGGTGCGGTCCTTGATCACGCCGACAATCTTGAAGAAGTTGTTGTTGATCTGAACGGCTTTGTCGATCGGATCTTGGGCCGGGAACAGCTCCTCGGCGATTTCGTGGGCGATGACCGCCACGTTGAGCATATTCCGCTGGTCGCGCTCGGTGAGAATACGTCCCTGCGACAACTCAAGATGGTTGATCTCGAAATAGTCGGGCGTGCAACCGACGAGACGGCCCGGCATCTGCGCGGCGTGATAACGGATCTCCTCGGAACTTTCACGAATGGGAATGCCGTTGGTGACCGTGGGAATTGTGTTAACGAGCAGATCGTAATCAGAACGCAGCAGGCCGTAGCGCAGTTCCCGGCTCTGGGACGTCGCCTGCGAGCTGGCACCTCCGTCGGGCGGCTTGACGCTTCGCACGATGATATTCGTCGCTCCCAACTCGAGCACTTGTTGCTGCGCCTGAGAACTCGCCCCTTCGCCGATCGCCAGCATGGCAATCACCGAGAAGACACCGAACACGATTCCCAACATTGTCAGCACCGAGCGCAGCACGTGAAGCATCAAGCTCTTTAGAGCCAACTGCACGATGCGAACGAGGCGAAATGGGGACATAGAACCGTGCCGGTTGTTTTCGAGCGGAGGTTTCGAGGCTCGATGTGGGTCGTTTTGGATTCGACGGTTTTTACAGGTATCAGACCCGTCAGAACGTGCCGAAAAAGTTTCTATTCGAACAGCACGCCTTCGCGCTCGATCAAGCCGTCCTTCATGACGATCTGGCGGCGAGCCCTGGCAGCAATGTCGGGTTCGTGCGTGACCATAATAATCGTGCGCCCTTGTGCGTTGAGCCCCTCCAGCAACTGCATGATCTCTTCGCCGGTTTGAGAGTCGAGGTTTCCGGTCGGCTCGTCAGCTAGGATGATCTGCGGGTCGTTGACCAACGCCCGGGCAATCGCAACACGCTGCTGCTGGCCGCCGGAGAGCTGAAAAGGCCGGTGGTCGAGTCGATCCGCCAGCCCCACCATCGTCGCCAGCTTGAGGCAGTGGTCGGAATCGCGCTGGGAGATTGGCGGGTATCCCTCCCGGTAATGCAGCGGAACCTCGATGTTCTCGAGCACCGTGTATTGCGCGATCAAATTGTACGACTGGAAGATGAACCCGATCATCTGGTTGCGGATGGTTGACAGTTCATCATCGCTGAGCTGTGAAACGTCTTGGCCCCCGAGTACGTATCGCCCGCTGGTCGAACGATCGAGGGCACCCAGCAGGTTCAATAGCGTGCTCTTGCCACTGCCCGACGCTCCCATGATGGCGACGAAATCGCCTTGGGGGAAATCGATCGAGACCCCGCGCAACGCTTTGACGATTACCGAACCGAGATCAAAAAACTTGCACAGATCGCGGATTTCCGCGGCTGTTTTCATCTCGGCGGACCCCCGCCCGGCCGGCCACCACCGCCTCCGCCACGCATCTTCTTCATCATGTTGGTGAGTTCGGTTCGATCGACGGCACCATCCTTATTGGCGTCGATTTGGTCGAAGAACTGCGCGAATTGGCTGGGGACTTCGTCCCGCGTCAGCTTGCCGTCGCCGTTCTTGTCCATTTCCTTGAACCGGTCGGGCCGCTTTTTCGATTTGCCGCCTTTGTCGTTCTTCGGCTTCGCTCCGACCTTCGGGTCGCTGCCTGATTTCTCGCCGACTGGCGGGTGACCCTTTTGATCGCTCTGCTTGTGATCCTGGGAAGCCGGATCAGTTTTTGATTCGTCTTCGTCGGCTTGCGCCTGCGCGGTGGACGTCAGCTCGTGGATCTCGTTGGGGAACAGCGAACGCGGGTTCATGACCGCCTGCTCGCCCTCGTTTAAGCCGTCTTTGATCTCGATCACCTTGCGGCTCGAGTCACCGATGACGATCTCACGGCGCTGCATGCCCTCGTCAGAAGCGACCCACGCATACCGCTTGGGCCCGATGGCGACCACCGACTGAACGGGAACCTGCAGTACGCCCGCTCGTTCTTCGGCGATAATCTCGATCTGCGCGGTCAAGCCGGGCTTCAACTCAGCGATGGCTTCCGGCGAATCGGTGATGCGAATGATGGCCTCGTACTGTTTGAGGTTGGGCGTTCGCCAATCGGGAGACAGCGGGACCGACGAAACCGAATCGACCTCGCCATGAAACATTTCCGTCGAGAGAGGCACTTCGATAAGAACCTTCATTCCCGGACGCACGAGGCTGATCCGCGATTCGTGAATTTTGGCGTCGACCTTCATCTGGGTCAGATCGGGCAGCTTGAGTATCTGTTGAAGCTGACGCACGCTTGCGCCTTCTTCGATCGCCTGAGAATCACTGCGGCGACTGCTTTGCCGCGCGTAGACGACTTCACCGGCCTGGGGAGCCAGAATTTTGCAACCCTCGATCTGCGTCTTCAGGTTGGCCAGCAGTTCTTGGTCCACGGTGAGGGCCAGCTTACGCGACGCGAACTCCGCCTCAAACTGGGCGAGGGCGGCTTCCCCAGACAGTTGGACACGTTTCAATTCGCGGTCGGTTTCTATGGAGTTCGCTAGCAGCTCGGCGCGGTCACGTTCGAATTGGTACTTGGTGAGAACGTCCAAGTCTTTCTGAGCGCGGGTGACCTCGACCTCTGCCTTAAACACGGCAATGCGGTCGGCTTCGAGTTCGTTCTGCTTCTTGTATCCCTTCTTCGCGATTCGCTTGCTGAATTCGTAGGTGTCTTGTGCACGAATGAGCTCTTCCTGCGCGAGCGCCAGAACGCCCTTCTTTTCGCTCTCCAGTTTCGATTTTTCGCCGTCGTCGAATTTTGTCAGATCAAGATCGGCGAGTTCGATATTGAGATTGGCGGCGGCGATGTCGCTCGCGTTTTGCTGTATTTGAATCTTGACGTCGTTTTCCGCCTTGTTCCTGGCGGCGTCGGCCGTCGTCAACTTGATTTGCTGTTGTTTGTACTTTTCAACCAGCGAAGATGAGTCGAGCTCGCAGACGAGTTCCCCCTCCTCGACCCGCTTGCCTTCGGGGACGATAAAGATGATCGTCGTCGTGCCCTCGACGCTGCTGGTCAAAGTGACGTTCTTGAGGCTATCGAGTTCACCACGCTCGGTTACCGAAATGCGCAGTGGACCCCGCTTGACTTTCTCCATGACCGCGCCCGCGTGCTCGGTTTCAGTTGCGGGCAGCAGATCGGGGACGTTCCAGTAGGCGGCTCCGCCACCCGCGCCCAGGGCGACGACCCACATCAGCCCTTTGAGGCTCTTGCGTGGTCGGCGCGGGGATGGGGCTGAGGAAGAACTCGGGTCCATCGGGTCCTCTGTCGGCGTATGAAGGCTGTTGTGAGGGCCCCCAGGCGGCGCGTTCTCGGCCGGTGGTGAAATGTGAGGCTTCAGGCTTGGGGAGTCCGATGGGTGCTGGTCCGTCGAACTGCTGCGGCCCGTCTGCGTCGACGGTCTGTGCTTCGGCTTGTTGCTGATAGAACTCATCAATCCATATCCCCTGGGAATCTATTTCCATGATACCCATATCACGATGAATGTTAAGGCGATTCGATTCGTATTGAACCCAGTTGTTGATCAATTGTTGCTGTTGAGACAACACTTCGCCCAAAGCATTGAGAATGTCTAGACCGACAGGCCGGTTACCCTGCCTTTGAGTGGGACTCGACGCGGTTTCAATCGTCGAATCGAGCTGCAAGGCGGCACTTCTCAGGCCGCGTTTGACGGTTTCGAAGTTACGGGCCGCCAGCCGGAGATTTCTCCAACTTCGCTGGATCTCTTGTTCGACTCCGTCCTTGAAGGCCATGTAGTCGCGCCGAGCGCGCTGGTAGCTGATCAATGCCGCCCGGTATTCGTTTCGTTCGGCGATCTGGTCGAGCGGTGCCGTGAACTGCAACCCGACGCGAAAACTGCTCTCATCTCCCCGAAACTCGAATGGATGCCGGCCGACAGGTGTTCTTATGTCACCTTCTGCTCGGATGTCCAATACAGCTTCGAGATTATTGGCGGCCACTTCGACGCGTCGCCGCCAGTCCATCGTTTCAGCTCGAATATTCTTCAGGTCGAGTCGATTCACCAGCCCGTTCTGCACCGATTCGGTCATCGACATTCTAAACGGCTGAAGCTCGATCAACTCGACTCGTTCGCCGACCTGGACGACCTGTAGTCCTTGAGCCACCTTCAAGAGCTTTTCGCGAACGGCTCCCATACGCTCTCGGAGGTCACGCCGATCATCTCCCGTCACTTGATCATTACCCGTAAAAGCGTCGATTTGTTTCACTTCTTTGGAAATCGCGGCCAGCGCGTTCTGGACACTCGAGAAAATCCCCTGCACACTCGATAAAAGACGTCGGTCTCGGGCAACGTCCTGTAAGAGACGTTCGCGGTCTGAAGATTGTGAATCGTCGTCGTTCCAAGTCTCAATGAGTTCATCCACACGGCGGATGTCTTCGTCGACGACGTCGAAACCGTCTCTCTGAAGTTCTTCGGTCAAACGCATCAGCCCCCTCGCGACGCTCTGCAACTGCTCAAGGCTCGGGTCGTCCTCATCGAGCTGAGCCCACTCGTCGATGAACTCGCCGATCGTCACCTCGATGGCCCGCAGCTTGGGGTCGATGAGTTCAAATTGTTTCAGCATCGAGTCGTCGATTGACAGCTCCATCGACGTCGGCAAGCCGAGCAGAATCTTGAACGAATCGAGCTGATTCTGGAAGCCGACCTCGGCGCTGCGGAGTGCATTACGCGAACTCGACAACTGCGTTTCCAATTGCAGGACATCGATCGTCTTCGTTTCATTGCGTACGAGACTTGCCAACTCCCGTACGGTCGTCTGATACGCGGGATCATTGCTAAGCTGCGACAGTTCGTTCTCCTGCTCCGCGGTCATTGCGCCACGCCAATACAGTCGTTTGAGTTCCGAGTTGTATCGCAACAGATCACTAAGACTTTCGGGAATTTCGAATCCTGGAGGTAACGATTCGAGTGCCTCGGAGAGTTCGCTAGGACCGGCCTGCTCGAGCACCCGCTGCAGTTCCAGTTGTTCTTCGAGCTGTTCGACGTTGTTTTTTCGGTTAATTGTACTTTGCCGTTGTTGGAGCAGTCCCAAAAAGCCTCCGCTTTGCCCGCCGACGATGTCGGTGAAGAACTGTTTGCGGAACCGGGCTAAGTCGCGCGTCTGATAAAGCACGTTTCGTTCCGACTGCGTCAGGTTTTCGAGTACGACCTTGCGGCCGGCTCCCATCAACAACGGCTGAACCAACGAGTACGAGATCACGCTTGCGGTGCTGGTTGTGTTTCGGCCTTGGAAAAACCAGATGGTGTTGTTCGCTAATTCGATGATCCATTGGCCACCGGTCGGCAACAACTTGCTGATGCCGGCTCGCTTATCGTGCGCCAATGAGTTTTCGCCATCGCGGACCGACGTGTACGTCAGGTCGGACGTCGGCTCGCGGGCTCCCAGACCCAGAAACCTCAGGTCGAATTGAAACCGTTCGAACGTGAGCGCCAATGCGGCCAGGTAGAGGTCTTCAATCTCTGTCTGGTACATTCGGCTATTGATGTTGGCCAGCTCGAGCGACTCGGCCAGCGAAATGGTCTTGATCTCCGGCACCGGGCCGACGATCTCGCCCTCTTCGTTTAAGCACTCTGGACCGATGCCAAACGATTCCAGCCAGAGCGGGTTTTCGATCGACATGGCTTCGCCGATCTTGTGCCAGCTCTTCGAACCTCGTATTCCGGCCACTTCGTGCATGTACTCGTTCGCCGCCGGGTCGTCCGGGGGCAACGGCTCGTAGTCGGGGTCGTAGGGGTCGAAGAATCGGCTTCGCGGATCGGGTTGCACGTCGAGACGCGGCACGTTCCACCGCGGATCACTCGCCTTTTGCTCGAGCAGGCGATACGTGTCAAAATCAGCATGGTTCCGCCAAAAAACGCGCGAACAACCCGGTAATGTGGCGCAGACCATCAGCCAAAGCAGCAGCGGCAATTTGCCGCGCCCGCACGGCTTTATCGATGAGGAATTGTTGTTTGACCACGAAGGCATAACGAACGAAACTTGTGAAGTGAGTCTTGCTGGATAATGACGTAACGCGGTTTCAGAACACACGGGGCAACGAACACGTCCCGTCGGCTCAGAGACTTTTTCGGCTGCCAGCCGGGTGTCGGTTCGACTGCTAAGCCGCTGGAGCTTGTTGTTCAGGGGGCGATCGGTCCGGACCGACACGCAGGGTCACGTCGGTCGTTGACGGTATCGTACTGGGATGATCGACACGGGCCGGCGCCGCCGTGCCGAGATGCGATTGGAGACTCGAGAGTTCGTTGACGAGAACGTGCAGCAGTTCATAGAGCAACGCCCGCTGGGCGTCGTCGAAGCACTTTAGGAGATCATCAAGATGAGCAGCGTGCGACTGCCGAGCCCGGGTCAGCATGTCGCGTCCCTGCTCACTCAGCATCAGCACCTTCCGTCGCTTGTCGGTCTGAGATTGAAGCCGATAAAGCAGCCGGCTTGAGCGCATCCGGTCGACGAGCGTGCTGACGCTCGATTCGGACTGACCCAAATGTTCGGCGAGTTGGGCTTGCGAACAGCCTCCGCTTTCGGACGAGCGGTCGATAATTTCCAGCGCCGTGAACCGAATGTCGTTGAGGCCGAATTCGGAGAGGTGGGAACTCAACAGCACCCGCAGCCGCTGAGCCGAGCGCAGAATCGCCGCGACGATCTGCTCGGCTTCCTTTTGTGAAGCACCCTCGCTTCCGGTTTGCCCGGTCTGGGGTTCGCCCGTCTGTCCCGCTATGGACGTTGAGAAGTCGGCCTCGAAGTCTGGCATTCGGTCACCTATCTCGATTCTCGATTTGAAGTGTTCCAGCAGCACTTGTGGCACATCTGTTGTCGGTCTCGGTCGGCGGCACACCCGCGGTCGTCTGATTCGTTATTGCGACGTCGAATTTGAGTCCGTGTGCGACCGGTCTCTGTCGATACCATCCCGTCCTAGTGGTCAACGAGTCTGCTGAGGCACGGTCGACGATCTGGTTGCTTTTGCCTAACAATGGTTCGCTTCCCAATAGTTCGGACGCGAACCCTTTGCGCCTGAAGTAATCCTGCCGCAAAGTGTGCGTTCCTCCCCCAATTTCTATGAATCGAGTGCCTGACTTCGACTCGCTGGCGATCAGGTTGGGTGTTTGCGTAAACTACAGAAAATGCGTTTAACGTGGCCGCCATCGATCTCGACGGCACCGATTTTCGTTGGACGGGTCTTCATCGAGCGCCGGGGAGTGCAAATGTTCGCAAGCGATCGGTTTCGGACTGTGGCAGAGGCCCATTCATGGGCATCGAGCTTGATTCCAGCAATCCTGCGGTACGGCGTCGCGCAACATGTGGCGGCGGCCTGTCTGTTGCTACTGGTTGGGCCGGGGGTCGCGGCCGCTGATAAGGCACCGCCGCCGAATTTCGTTGTGATCTTCGCAGACGACCTGGGTTACGGTGACCTCGGCTGTTTCGGACATCCGACGATACGCACTCCAGAACTCGACCGTATGGCGTCCGAAGGGATGCGGTTCACTCAGTTTTATTCGGCAGCATCGGTTTGCACTCCTTCGCGTGCCGGTCTGCTCACGGGCCGGCTTCCCATTCGTAGCGGAATGTGCAGCGACCGCCGCCGCGTTCTGTTCCCGAATTCCGCCGGCGGCATTCCGGCTCGGGAGGTCACGCTCGCTGAGGGGCTCAAGGAACGAGGTTACGCAACCGCCTGCGTTGGAAAATGGCACCTCGGGCACCTGCCCGAATTCTTACCAACCTCGAACGGATTCGATAGCTATTTCGGCATCCCTTATTCAAACGACATGGACCGCGTCCCCGGCGGAAAGCGTGGGCGTGCGATCTTCTGGGAGCCGAAGTCGGAGTACTGGAACGTGCCGTTGATGCGCGACACGGAAATCATCGAACGGCCCGCCGACCAGACGACGATCACCAAACGCTACACCGAACAGGGCGTGCGTTTCATCGAGCAGAACAAGGATCGGCCGTTCTTTTTGTACCTGCCCCACAATCTGCCCCACGTTCCCCTGTTCCGCTCGAAGGCGTTCGAAGGTCACAGCGCGCGGGGGCTGTATGGCGATGTCATCGAAGAGATCGATTGGAGCGTCGGACAGATTCTCGAAACGCTACGCCGGCTCGAACTCGATTCACGCACGCTCGTGTTCTTCACCAGCGACAACGGCCCTTGGCTGGTCTACAACGACCATGGTGGATCGGCGGGATTATTGCGCGAAGGCAAAGGCAGCACCTGGGAAGGCGGTATGCGTGAGCCGACTCTCGCCTGGTGGCCGGGACGCGTCGAAGCGGGAATCATCTCGCAGGAGCTGGGCTCGACGATGGACATCTATACGACGTGCCTGGAACTCGCCGGCGCCGACGTTCCTGCCGACCGCGTTGTCGATGGCGTCAACTTGAGCCCGGTCTTATTCGGCACCGGCCCCAGCCCACGCGAGATGATGTTCTTCTACCGTGGCACGCGCCTGATGGCCGTTCGCAAAGGGCCGTTCAAAGCCCACTTCGTGACACAGTCGGCCTACCGACGGGAAGCGGCCGAAGAGCATGATCCCCCGCTCCTGTTTCATCTCGAGCACGATCCGTCGGAAAAACAGGACGTGGCCGACAAGCACGCCGACGTCATCGCGGACATCAAGAGCGACGTCGAACGTCATCGGACGAACTTAAAGCAACCTGAGAGCCAACTCGAAGCGGCCATCAAGGCGAAATGAGACGGCCGGCGCTCACGAACGGACGCCCATTCGCGGTATCAACGGCAGTTCGAAGCGACGTCGGCTCTAGAATCCGTCCTAAAATCCGGTTGTGGTGGAATCTGACCCTACAAATCAAAGGCACTTGTTAGCCATCAGAGGGTTTTGGGACCACTCCTAGAGCAGCCCGTTGCCACGCAGATAGAGCAACAGGCTATACACGACAACGCACGCCACGACCGTTGTACCAAAGTTGAAGACCCATCGGGCCGTGGTGAGTCGGCTCTGTGCAACGATCTGCACGATAATCGCCACCAGGGCGACGATGCCGAATTTGAAAAACACCATCCCGGGGAACCCCCAGTTCAAAAAGAAGTAGTGCGCAACGGGGTTCGATTCATAAAACGTTGTCGGCCCGCCGTAGTCACCCTGGTATCGCAACAGAATGTACGTCATGAACAGATCGAGGGCGCTGGCCAATACGTACAGCGTCGTCTCGGTCTCCAGCGGACGCGGCTGACGAAACACTAAATACCACAGTGACGATGCGCTACGGGTGTTCGTGTGAACGGTGGCGTCCATTTCCATCTCGCCTCCTTAGGGAACAGAGATGCGGAATATCCAGAATGAACTGTCGGCACGGAACGATGCAGAAGTCGGTCGAACCGATGTCGTCGCGCTGTGATCAAGAAGCCCGTCTATTAGTGAGTTTCGGCTGCGGCTTTGGAGGAAGTTGAGCCGTTTCGATGCCCTGTAACCGCGCCGCGCGCAGAGCCGATTGAACGACAAGAACGAGATGGTGCGAATGACGCAGTCTGCGCGAACTGCGGGCCGTGTGCGGCTTGTTCCCATTGTATGTACCAACGGTCTGTTCAGAGCGCTCGTTGACTTGGGGATGCACCGCAAGTATCCTTTTTTGTTCGACTTGCGTACAGATGTCTTTGCCACGTTTTGAACTGGACATCTTAGTCCTTTTAGGCTGAAACGCGTTCGCGACCGACAACGGCGACTGGTTGCTGCTCCTTGCCGGACGCCTTTGGAGCAAGAGCCGGCCCGCTTCCGGCAGCGTGAACAGCATTCCGCATTTGTCCGGTCTAGCGAGTCGGAATGATTTGCCAACACGAGACTAGTACGTCAGGTCATTTGAAAATGTGCGTCGAGCGACCGGAAATCGAGTCAGAAAGTGCCTGCTCTTTCTGACGTACCATGAAATCGCAACTGCCAAAATCAAGTGGCGTGGGCCACTAGAACCCATCCTGAAACCCGGTTGTGGGCGAAATCGACACTTCAAAACAAGGATGCTCTTGAGCCAACAGAGGGTTTCAGGACTACTTCTAAAGAGACCTCGACCATGAATACGCCCCGATCGCGCCCTCAGTTGGCACTGTTTGGAGTTTTGGCCCTGTTTCTGCTCACCGGGTGTCCCGGTGAAGTGCCACAGCCAGCCCCCCAAACGGGTGACGCGGCCAAGTCGTCAGCGGACTCGAACGCCACCGACGGTTCGAATCGCCCCGAGGCTGCGACTCGGCGAATCATCATCTTGACGAATGGGAATTCACCGTTTTGGGATGCGGCTCGTGCCGGCATGAAGGATGCCGCGAGCGAACTGGGCATTGAGGCGGACGGGTTTCAAACCGTCATGGAAGTCAGCGACCCCACGCCGCAGGGCCAACTCGACAAGCTGAGACAGTTTGCCAGTCAGAGCGACGTTGCTGGGGTCGGCATTTCACCGGTAGACGCTGACAACGCCGCCATCGCTGATGCAATGCGCGAGTTACAGACTAGGGGAGTGAAAGTCATAACGATCGACTCGGACGTCAACAGGAGCATGATGCATGACGCCCGTTTCGCTTATATCGGAACGGACAACTTCGCCGGCGGCCGAGAGCTGGGCGTTTGCGCCAAGAAACTTCGACCCGAAGGCGGTGGATACGTGACCTTCGTCGGTCTGACCGGGGCGCAGAACGCTATAGATCGAATCGGAGGATTCGCCGAGGGCGCCGGCGATCGATTTGAGTCGCTCGACAACATGGGTGACGGCACCGAACGCGCGCGCGCGAGAGACAACGTTCGAAACGCAATTCAGAATCATGTGGACAAACTCACAACGCTTGTCGGCATCTGGTCGTACAATGCCCCTGCCATAGTTGACGTCGTTCGCGAAATGGACAAACGCGACGAGCTGACGGTTGTCGTATTCGACGCCGAACCGATCGCCGTGCAACAGATTGGCGAAGGAATGATCGACGCGATGATCGTTCAGAACCCCTATCAGATGGGTTTTCAGGGCGTCCGGCTGCTCAAAGCCCTCGCCGAAGATAACGCGGCCGTCGTCAAGAAGATGTTTCCCCATCCTGATGAACCCGACGGTCGCATCTACGACACCGGCCTGAAGGTTGTCGTGCCCAACAGCCAATCCCCCTTGAAGCGAGAGCACTTTGGTGAAAACACCGAGTTCTTGACCCTCGATGAGTTTAAGAAGTGGCTCGACGAATACGGTTTGCAAGGATCCTGACTGTCGACTGTCAACGAATTTACAAATGACAAATAGTACCCATTCCCGCGCGGTGGGGCGGGGCCTAAGCGGAGCGTGGCCTCGATGATGACGAACCGGGACCGTCGTGCCATCAATAGAAAACGTTGATTGAAATTCCTTCTCCCTCTGGGAGAAGGTTAGGATGAGGGCGAATAAGATAAAACGCCCCTCACCCCGGCCCTCTCCCGACGGGAGAGGGAGCCGCGTAACATGCGATTGGCCTCTTCGACCTAATGGCGCGGCGTTGTATCCCAATGGCGTGGCGCTGCATCCCATTGGTGTGGCGTCGCCAGCGATCTGGCGATGGACGGAGCGCTATGAATTGGCTGTAAAATCTCCCATCCGGACCGCGGCGTAGAGTCGGAAGATCACACTCTGAAAAGCGCCAACAGGGCGTGCGGATGAGTTTTGGTATCGGGTTGCCCAACGGGCGTTGAGAATGTCGAAGTCATCTGCCAATTCCTCGCAGCGCTCGAGCTTGATTCACCGGCACGAGTCTGTGCTGTTTGGGGCGATTCTCGTCGTGCTGTTGTTGACGACTTTGCTCGACACACAGCACAACTACTATCACAACACCTGGACCAGCGCCGTCGACATCACCCGGCAAACGTCGATGCTCGGCATCTTCGCGCTGGGAGCGGCGATCGTGATCATTGCCGGGGGCATCGATCTCTCCAGCGGCTCAGTCATCGCGTTTAGCGGCACAACCTGCGCCACGATCATGCTGCTGCTCGCTCCAGAAGAAATGATCGGCGCGCAACCGGTCGGACTCGGCGTGATTATGATCGCGATCACGGGCACGTTGTTTGTGGGGTTTCTCATCGGCAGCCTGCATGCCTGGTTGATCACAACGGTCGGTTTGCCGCCGTTTGTTGCGACTCTGGCGACGCTCGTCGGTTTGCGCAGCTTTAGCCGCGCCATCGTCGAGAACATCACCGAAGCGGTCATCGGTGCGCCGACGACACAAATTCAAATTTTCGATTCGTCATTCCGCTACCTGGCAACGTCAGTTTGGATTCCGGCGGCTCTGTTCATCGGGCTGGCGGCGCTATGTTGGCTGCTACTGAGCCGCACCGTTACCGGCCGGCACCTGTACGCACTCGGCGGCAACGAGCAGGCGGCTCGCTTGAGCGGAATTCAGACCGATCGGTTGAAATGGTTGGCGTACTGTTTGAGTGCCATTCTCTCGTCGATTGCGGGCATCATTTACATCGCCGAAGAGAGCGTCGCCGACCCGCAGACGCTCGGGCGGGGGTACGAACTCAACGCGATCGCCGCCGCGGTTGTCGGAGGCTGCAGTTTGCAGGGCGGCATCGGCACGATTCCCGGCACGTTGCTCGGGGCACTATTTCTGCGGTCGGTCATCGACGGGGTTGCGAAGGTCATCAAGACCGGAGCCGATGTCTATGAGGGGTTGATCGTCGGTTGCGTCGTCGTGTTTGCCGTCGCCTTCAGCCAAACGAGAACCCAATCGCGGGGTATGAGATTTTTCGCGGGGCCTCTCGGCTTAGTGACGATTCTCAACCTCTCGATTCTCGCCGCTGCCCTCGCAGCACTGATCGGCCCCACGTTTCTTGGATCGTTGATGAGCCTTTTGCGTCTGTCCGATGCCCATCTTGAGGCAACGCATCTGGCAGCGTTGGCCGGCTTTGGTACTCTGGCACTCTTGATGCTGGCCCGTTCCCGGACCAGTTCTCGCTGGCGTGCGAGGCTCACGGTTGTGCTGGCGGTCTGCCTGGTCGTTGGCGCATCGGTTTACAACGCCGCACTTCCCGGGCTGCGCTATCAAGCGGCGATCGACGCCATCTCCACAGCCGGCGGAACCATGGAAAAAGTTCATGACGGAACGGCCGCCGACTTTACGGCCACGTCATTGGACGATGCGACGCTCAAGAAAATCGCCGGGCGTCTCGAACATTTGACCGACTTGGTGGAACTGCGTCTGGCTTCGACTCGCGTCACCGACGAAGGTCTGCTGGCAGTCAAGGTGCTCAGAACGCTCAGGCGGCTCGATGTTTCAAACACGTCGGTGACCGCGGCACGAATACGCCAGCTTAAGCGAACCGTTCCGAACCTGGATGTCACACGGTGAACGATAAGCCGCTGATTTCTATTCAAGACATTACGAAGCGATTTGGTGGCGTGGTTGCGCTGAATCGCGTTTCGTTCGAGATTGTTCCGGGCGAGTTTCACGCCGTCGTCGGTGAAAACGGCGCCGGTAAGAGCACGCTGATGAAGATTCTTGCCGGTGTACTCACCGAATACGAAGGGCAGTTGCTGCTACGGGGCGAGCCGATTCGCTTTTCCGGCACACGCGACGCCGAGCGTTCCGGCATCAGCATCATTCATCAGGAGTTGAATCTCGTCGAACAGCTCTCGGCGGCCGCGAATATCTTTCTGGGCCGCGAGCAACGATCGGCGCTGGGCTGGCTCGACGATCGTCGCATGGAGCGGGAAACCGCCTCGTTGTTCGAACAACTCGAGTGCGACGTGCGGCCCGATCAGCCGGTTCGCGAATTGCGCGTGGGCGACCAACAACTGGTGGAGATTGCCAAAGCGCTGTCGCTCGATACCGATATTCTCATCATGGATGAGCCAACCAGTGCGCTAACCGAATCCGAGGTCGAGCGGCTATTTCGCGTGATCGAGCAACTGCAACAACGCGGAGTGACGATCGTCTACATCTCGCACAAGATGGACGAGGTCTTTCGCCGGTCCGATCGGATCACCGTGCTCCGCGACGGTGAACTCGTCAAAACTCTCGACCGCAAATCGACGACACCGCGTGAAGTGACTCATTTGATGGTGGGCCGTGCGATCGAAGAGGTCGACCTCGCACAGAGCCACGCGCCCGATGATGTCATTCTTGAAGTCGAAAACCTGTCATTGCCGTGGAGCGGACATGCCCAACAGTGGAGGCTCAAAGACATCAGTTTCTCGCTGCGACGTGGCGAGGTGCTCGGCTTCGCGGGGCTGATGGGAGCCGGTCGAACCGAACTGTTGGAATGCCTATTCGGCACGCCGCAACAACCGCATTCGGGCCGAGTGCTGCTCGACGGAACTCACGTTGCGTTCGAACATCCGACCGAAGCGATGCGGGCGGGAATCGCGCTGGTGACCGAAGACCGCAAGCGATTGGGTTTATTCGATCACATGACGGTCCGCGACAATATCACGCTTTGTACCCTTTCGGAATCAACGCGGGCGGGAATCGTCTCAAAAGCCGCCGAACGCCTCATGGCGGAAAGCTCGATCGACCTGTTGAACATTCGCACTCTTGGTCCCGAAGCGCCGGTGTCGAGCTTGAGCGGCGGAAACCAGCAAAAGTGCGTCATCGCGCGTTGGCTGCGGACCGAGCCGAAGGTGTTGTTGCTCGACGACCCAACGCGCGGTATCGACGTCGGCGCCAAGGCGGAAATCTATAAGATCATCGATCGTTTGCGCAGCGACGGGCTGGGCATCATCATCACGTCGAGCGAACTACCCGAACTCATCACGCTCTGCGATCGAATTCTCGTTCTTTGCGAAGGCCGGCTGACGGGTGAATTCCCCCGCGAACGGTTCACCGAGCAGGCCATTATGGAAGCCGCCACCGATCGGCAGTAAGGTTGCAGTCACGCGTCCGACGAATCGAACACGCGAACTTGCTTCCAGTTCGCCTTGTTCTGTTCGATGAACTGAACGTGCCGCTGGGAAACCTGGTAGGTGTCGTGGGCCTCTCGGCTGTCGAAAAACACGTGTAGCCCGACCTGAAATTCCTGATCGTTGACCGGACGGTTCAGATCGTCGACGAGCGTGCCTACGCAGAAAAACGCGACGCCCGGATGGCCGGTGAGATACTCTTGACAGGCATCGATCAGCGCCTGCCGGTTGGCTGCGGTGTCGTCGTTGAGCGTGAAATAAACGTTGTGTCCAAGCATTCGTTTTCTCTCCTGGCTCACTTATACTCCGCGCAGGCTTGGATTCAAAGGCAGACCCCGTTCAACGGCGTTTGTCGCGCCGTGATTTGCGATCGTGTTATCGTCGATGGGAATTGGTATAAAGTAGGAACAGGTACAAAAGACGAAAGCATGTTTTGAAGCTCGCCAATCTGCTCCCTCTCCCCCCGGGAGAGGGCTGGGGTGAGGGGAGTTTTTTGCTTATTCTGCCCTCATCCTAGCCTTCTCCCAGAGGGAGAAGGAATTTAAGTAGTCGTTGTGAGTCCTAACCTTCTCCTAGAGGGAGAAGGAATTCGAATACTTGGTTTGAGAAGAAGATTGCGAGTACGTTCTGAATGAAAGACATGCGCTCAAAACGAACGCTGCACATCGATTAAGGAATCGCCCTGTATGACCGGCCCTCGTTTGCCCGCCGAACCCGGGCGATATCCCTCGACGCGGATGCGGCGCAACCGTCGTCACGACTGGTCGCGTCGGCTCGTCGCGCAACATCACCTGTGCGTCGACGACCTGATTTGGCCCTTGTTTGTGCATGACGACAAGAATCGGGCAGTTCCCGTGCCCTCGATGCCGGGCGT
>Ga0315336_1003887_pt1 | contig 18939 bp, 19 predicted proteins | sample ASW5metaG_FD_204512 | JGI IMG/M metagenome (GOLD analysis project Ga0315336, IMG submission 204512) | Ammonia-oxidizing marine archaeal communities from Monterey Bay, California, United States - ASW #5 | ecosystem: Environmental > Aquatic > Marine > Intertidal zone | place: USA: California... | reverse complement strand
AACCATCCCACTATCTTTCCTTTTGATAATAAATTTGCAATTGTTGAAGCTAAATTTATTTCATTCTTAAATTTATACTTAATCTTATTTTTATCTAAAAATTGTTTTATAAATGAATTACTAAATGTTGGGCCAAGATAAGAATTATGCATTGAATCTTTTTTTGAATTTATAATTCTTTTTTTTTTAAAATGCTCGTAATATATTATTAAAGCAGCGCCTAAAGAACCCCCTGCATCCCCTGCTGCAGGTTGTATCCATAAATCTTCAAAATAACCTTTCTTTAATATTTTTCCATTTGCAACACAATTTAAAGCAACTCCCCCTGCTAAACATAAATTTTTTATTCCATATTCCTTATGCAAATTTTTTGTTAATAATAAAACCACTTCTTCTAAAACTAATTGAATAGATGCAGCTATATCCATATGTTTCTGCAAAAGCATTTCATTATCTTTTCTTACTTCCATTTTAAAAAGTTCATTAAATCTTTTATTTGTCATAGTTAATCCAGTTGAGTAATTGAAATATTTCTGATTTAACCTAAAAGATCCATCTTCTTTAATATCAATAAGATAATTTTTAATAATTTCGCTATATTTTGGTTCTCCATATGGGGCTAGCCCCATTATTTTATATTCTCCGTCATTTACTTTAAATCCTAAAAAATATGTAAAAGCTGAATATAAAAGACCTAAGGAATGAGGAAAGTTAATTTCTTTTTTTAATTCTAAAGAATTTTTCTTGCCTATATAAATGCTAGTTGTTGCCCACTCACCAACTCCATCCATATTCAAAATTATAGCTTCATTAAATGGTGATGGATAAAAAGCGCTTGAAGCATGGCTGTGATGATGATCTGTAAAAAAAATCTTATTTTTTATTGAAGTATCTTTTTCAATTGAATATAAATATTTTAAAATTAATTGTCTTTGAAAAATTTTTTCTTTAATCCAAAGAGGAATTGCAAGTTTGAATGATTTAAAACCATATGGTACTTTTTTCAAATATGTTTCTAATAATCTTTCAAATTTAATAAAGGGTTTTTCATAAAATACAAACGCATCTATGTCTGATAGTTTTAAGTTTGCAGAATTTAAACAATATTTAATTGAATTAATAGGAAATCTTGCATCATGTTTAATTCTTGTAAATCTTTCTTCTTGTACAGCAGATATAATATTGCCATTGACTACTAAAGCTGCTGCACTGTCATGATAAAAACATGATATACCTATAATATTCACTGATTTAAAAAATAGTATATATAAAAGGAGCTACTACAGTTCCTGAAGTAAAAAAAAGCAAAGCTCCGAATAAAATTAAGATAACAATTATAGGCAAAAGCCAAAATTTTTTTCTAACCCTTAAAAAATTAAATATTTCGATAAAAAAATTCATAATTTAAAACTGTTTTGTAAAATATTTTTTATTAAATTCATTTGAATAACTCCAGTAAGATTTCAAATTTTTATTAATTTTCTCTTTTAATGGATCATAACGAAAAATTTTTAAAATAAAGCCAAAAGGTACAAAAATAAAAAGATAAAAAATAAACATTATTATTGGATTTATAATTTTAGCTAATAACTGAGCTAATTTTGAAAATAAAACTTTTATTAAATTTAAAAAAGAAGGTTTTAAATAAGAAATAATAATGAAAAATACACTTAATAATATTAGTATTAATTCAGTTATACCAAAGAATTTTAAGTATAAACGTATTAAAAGAACAATAAAAAAAACAGCTGATAATTGTATGCCGAAACTTTTATTACTTATTGATATAGAATTTTGAAAATCTTTTAATTGTTCATGCTGCATAAAATTATAAATAATATAAATTTTTACTTTATAATAATATTTTTTTTATTATTTTAAATATTAAATATGCCGGCTTAGCTCAGTTGGTAGAGCAACTGATTTGTAATCAGTGGGTCAGGGGTTCGACTCCTCTAGCCGGCACCACATAAAAAAGTTGTTTACTAAAAAAAAAATTAATAAAGAACTCCTAAGTTGGTCTTTATTAGATTGGGCTAATTCTTCTTGGCCAACAGTTATTATAACTTTTATTTTCTCAACTTATTTTGTAAAAAATATAGCACCAGATCAAATAACAGGTACATCACTATGGGGTTATGTTTTAAGTGTATCAGGCTTGGTTCTTGCTATTTCAGCTCCAATTCTTGGAATTTATTCAGATATTTTAAAAAAAAGAAAAGTTTTTTTAATAATTTCATCAGTTTTAACTTGTTTTTTTGCGTTTCTTTTATGGTTCACAGATCCATCTAAAAACATATTAATATATTTTTTAATAATTATTGTTCTTGGTAATATATGTTTTGAAATATCAACTGTTTTTTACAACGCATTATTAAAGAAAGTTTCCGATAAAAATAATATTGGAAAAATATCAGGAATTGCATGGTCTTTAGGTTATATTGGCGGCATTGTATCTTTAATTATATGTTTTTTTCTTTTTGTTAATCCAACTAAACCAATATTTCATTTAGATAAAGAAAAATTTGAACACATTAGAATTATAGGCCCATTTATAGGACTCTGGTTTTTAGTATTTAGTATTCCAAGTTTTATTTTCATAAAAGAAAAAAAAACAAAAGTAAAAAAAATCGATTTAATAAAAAATATAAAAAAAACTTTCTTATCAATCAAAAAAACAACGCTTAAATTTTTAATCTCAAGAATGCTATATACGGATGGATTAAATACATTATTTGCATTTGGTGGTATTTACGCAGCTACATTATTTGATATGAGCTTTAGTGAAATAATATTATTTGGAATAACTTTAAATATTTTTGCTGGAATAGGTTCAATAATATTTGCATTTTTTGATGACAAGTATGGCCCAAGAAAAATTATAAAAATATGCCTGTTGTCACTAATATTTATTTGTTCATTAATTTTATTATCTAATAATAAAATATTATTTTGGATATTGGGAATTGGTATTGGATTGTTTATTGGAGGATTGCAGTCAACAAGTAGATCTTGTATGGCAAGATTATCAAAAAAAAACGATCAATCTAAAATGTTTGGTATATATGGTTTGTCTGGAAAAATAACAGCATTTCTAGGCCCCTATTCCGTTGCTCTATTAACAACTACTTTTAATAACCAAAAAGCAGGTTTTATAAGTATTATTATTTTTTTTATTTTAGGGTATTTAATAATTAGAAACTTAAAGTTGCCAAATTATTCTAATTCTAAATGACCAAAAATTTGATCTACTATAGTTTTAATTGATAAATCAACTGTTTCATCTCTATGATTAGTGTAGAAATAATAATCTGACAATCTAGAAAACAAAACATTGTATTTTACTACCATTCTTTTTTTTTCATCTTTATTTGATTTAATTCCTGCATTGTAACCTTTAATAAATATCTTCTTTCTTTCTGTATCTAATTTGATCCAATCATGTCCGGTATAATAAAATCTTTTTATATTATTTTTTATAATTAAGTTCTCAATATTTTCAATTAACAAGCCTTTTTTACCACAAACTTCGTTAAATAATTTATTAAAGCTTTGTTTATCTATTTTTTCTGATTCATCTGCTTCTTTAATTTCCCAATACCAACCTAAAATAAAAGCTGCAACGAAATCCTTTTTTTCTATTTCATTCCATTCATCAGTAGTACAAAACTCGGTTGTTTTTATTTGATTAAATTTTTTATCAATTAATTCTTCATCCACCTCATTAGCAAAGAGTGAAGATGAAAGAAAAAAAATACATAAAAAAAAGTAAAAAAAATTTTTCATAATTTTTTTTTTAAAGTTATAATCTTAAATAAGATGCTTAAAGTTTTCAAAATCTCAATACTTTTATTTTTTTTTTCATTAATCAATACTAGCTTACTTTATTCAAATAATTTAAGTGAAATAATAAAGAAAGCAGAAAAATCAGTCAGTGATGCTGAAGATGCTTTCGCAATAGGTTCAAAAGGTCATTTCCAAAGTCTAGAAGATTTATTAAAAGTAAGAAAAAAATTAGTTAAAGCAAAAGATATGTTGTCAGAAATAAAAAATAGCGATCCAAATAAAGCAATTAAAATTTTGGATGAGCTTGAGCCATTAACTAAATATATAATTGAGCATTCTGGTCTTGATCCAAAGCATTAAATATAATTTTTAGTAAAAATTTTTAAATTTTCTAATAGAAACTGTTCTTTTTCTAAGAGTCTTTTTTTTGATTGTATAGCAAGTAATAATCTTTTACGAGCACTAGAAGAATTTTTATAAAAGAAATTTAAATTATTTTCATTTTCATAAATAGGATCTAATTCTTTATTTTTCGTTTTAAGATAAAATTCTTTATAAACTTTATAAGTGTCAAAATGATTTTTCAATGACTTACATAGACCGTGCTCATAGAAAGCAAAGTCTCTAATAATATAATATGCTATTGCTGAATATAATCGGTCATCCTTTATAGAAGATAAAATTTTTTTAACATTTGCTAAAGATTGTTCTGGAGTATAAATTGTTTCAATAGATCTACTTACCTCAATTCCTAAAGAATTATCTAATTGTTTTTTTCTATTAATTGTTTTGTCAGGTTCATCTAAACCAAGCTTTTCTTTTCTAGCATTTAATAAATTCTCAAAATTAACATCGCCACAACTTGACACAGCATTATCAACTATTGTTTTTTGTTTTTTATTAAGATCTAATGGAGGAAATTCGTCTTCTGAAAAAGATTTGTCAACGCTTGAAAAAAAAAGAAGAATTAAAAGAAAAAAATTAAAGTAGAGGTTTCGCATACCCTTCATCCATTGCAGATTTATTAAACATAATAAAAGGAGCATCTATTCCATCTATAACAGAAAATCCTAACCACATTCCAGATCCTCCGTGTCCTGGAACACCACAAAAAGCTGAATATTTACCAATGGTATAATCATCTCTGTTTTTTGCTTTAAATTTAACATCTTCTTTACAAGAAAGACAGCCTTGTGATGGTGATAAACTATAAGCTCTTGCAATTGCAACTAATTGTTCGTCTGCTTCTTGCGGAACATCGCCATCCCACATTTTAATCACAGCTACGCTATGCCTATAATTGCCGTCTGGATTAACAAATTTTAAATTCACATTCCATCCTTGAGGAACAACTAAGTTCGCAGAACCGTTATAAAAACCATTGTAATTCCATGAACCATTGTTTCCGTTATATGCTGAAGTTAAAGTAAAAGTAACTAACTTGTTGCTACTATCAACTACCATCCATGAAGGATTAATTTTTTCTCCAGATTCATGGTGCTTGGCACTAACAGAATTTAAAAAAAATAATAAAGTTAAAGAAAAAAAAGAAAATAATAATTTTTTTAAAAACATTTTATTCTTCAATAAAAAATAGGGCACCTTTTTAAAAAAAAAGATGCCCCATAATATCTAGACTTTAATTATTAGTCTACTGTAAAAACAAGAAGGTTGTCCCCACGTGGTGCATTAATTTGTGCATTTCCACCAGAGGCAACTGCAACGTGAAGTTTGCCGCCTAGCTCATATAAAGCACAAGCAGCATTTGCTCCAGCTCCAGTTTGGAACTCCCATAGTTTTTTACCAGTTTTAGCATTATAAGCTCTGAAGTAACCATTGGCTTCTCCAGCAAAGACAACGCCGCCGCCAGTAACACAGCTACCACCGATCATTGGTTGTTCAGTATCAACTTCCCACTCAATTTTACCGGTGTCTACGTTAACAGCATTGATTCTACCCCATTGCTTTTCACCAGGAATAGCAACAAAAGCAGATCCTAACCATAGCTTACCTTTTTGATAACCAGCACTATGAGTTATATAATTCATAGGTTGGTGAAGGTTAACATAATAAGCTAGACGTGTTTTTGGGCTAAAAGCCCCAGGTGACCATTCAACTCCACCATTAGCACCAGGAAGCATTCTTGTTCCTTCGCTAGTTGGTAAAGCAAAAAGGTTTTCATGAGGGATCATCTCTTTGGATCTACGAATTAAATGTCCATCAGATGCTGCGTGAACATAAACCCACCCAGTTTTTCCACCATGAATAACGCCTTTGACCATAGTTCCGTTTTCGTCCTTTACATCCGCTAGGATTGGAGGGGAAACAGAATCAAGATCCCAGACATCGTGTCTAATATATTGGTAAGCCCATATTAGCTTTCCATTATTAGCATTGATTTTAACTAGAGAGTCAGACCATCTATTATCTCCAGGTCTAATAAGTCCATCTAAATCAGGTGATGGATTTCCAGTTGTAAAATAAACAGATCCTTCAGAATGATCAACAGAACCTGTCATCCATGCAGAAGCACCGCCAACTTTCCAGGCATTATCGTGTTTACCTGATTTAATAGCAGCTTTTTCTGCAGCAATATCACGATTTAACGGTTCGTCACCAATTCCTGGATCAGTAACATTTACGAAGTCACCAGTCCAACCTTTAAGGCCGTCAGGATTAGTGTATGTTGGAGATGGAACAGTGTACCATTTCCAAGCTAACTTACCGTTATCAATGTTGTACGCAGATATAAAACCACGGATACCGTATTCAGCACCAGACATACCCATGATTATTTTATCTTTATAAACAGCAGGTGTATGAGTTTGAGAATAGCCAGCTTCATTGTCAGCTATTTGTATTTCCCATTTAATCGCTCCTGTTTTTTTATCCAAAGCAACTAACATTGCATCCAAGGTTGCAAAGACTACTTTATCTTTCAATAAAGCAACTCCTCTGCTATTCGGACCACAACAATAAATTGCTGGTTTGTTTTTGTGAGTGTATTGCCATAACTCTTTACCTGTAGCTGCATCAACTGCAAATACATGATTGTAAGGAGTTGTGTAATACATAATGCCATCTTCGATAACTGGAGTTGTTTCGTGTGAACCCAGTTTTTCACCATGCTGATGAATCCATTTTACATTTAGATTCTTAGCATTTTTGACATTAATACCATCACTTGGATGATATCTTTGTTGTCCAGCATCGCCACCGTAACCTAACCAGTTTTTACCTGGAAGTTTAGCGTATTCCCCAGCACTTGTCGCATATGCAAAACCAGAGATTGTAGCTAAAACAGTAGCAACACTTAGAGTTTTTTTGATCGAAGTCATATATATAACCTCCCGAGATTAATATTATAAGTTGAGTAATATCAACATATAAATACTTATATAAAAAAGTCATGTTTGTCCATATAAAAATGCCATATTTTTGCCATATTTATGATTTTAGTAATCTATTTTATAAATTAATGATAAGTTGCTTTGTAAGCGCTTTTGCCTTTTTTTCTAAAAAATCCATTCTATTACATTGAAATTCTGCTTCCTCTTCTGCATCATCAGCAATTTCAAGTATCCATCCTTTTTTACTTCTTCCTATATTTCTTTTTTCTAATTTTTTATTTTTTAAATTTTGCTTTATTAATTCTTCTTCTAAAAGTTCAACTCTTGTTATAAATTGAAAAACTCCGTGTTTTGCAAAAATAAGATAAAGGGACATTTCTTGAAAAATACCAGAAAATACTAAATCAAATTTTTTTTCTTTAATATTTTTATCATTAAATTTATTTGAAAAATCATTTATTGCTTTTTTTCCCTGATCTATCGAATTTGCATGATTCGTAATATAGTTTACCAAATCTCTAACATCTTCATCATTTTTCCATTTAGAATTTAAATTTATTTTTTTTTCTGGCCAATAATCTGTTTGTTTAGGTGGTTCTAAATGATGCAGCCTACATGGCCACTCATCTTCTTCTATTACAATCTGATTGGCATATAATGAGTTGTAGTTAAAAAATAAAATAAATAAAAAAAAATAAAATTTATTTTTCATAGTGATAAATTAATAAATTCTACAATATATAATTATCATAATGGTAAAAATAAAAAAAATTAGCGATTTTAATTTAAATTCAAAAAAAGTTTTAGTCAGATTAGATCTAAATGTACCTTTTAACAATAACAAAATTTTAGATAACTCAAGAATTAAAGCTTCTTTGCCAACTCTGAAAGAAATTACAAAAAAAAAAGGTATACCCGTAATCATTAGTCATTTTGGAAGGCCAAATGGTAAAGTAAATAAAAAATTTTCTTTAAAAAAAATATTAAAAAGTTTATCAAACCAACTTGGGAAAAAAATTATTTTTTGTAATCAATGTATAGGTTTAAAAGTTAAAAAAATTTTAAAAAATGCCGAACCAACTCAAGTTTTTTTACTTGAAAATTTAAGGTTTCATAAAGAAGAAACTAAAAATAACAATAAGTTTGCAAAGAATCTAGGTAAATATTGCGATATCTATATTAACGATGCATTTAGTGCGAGTCATAGAAAGCATGCGTCTATTGACAAAATTACAAAGTTTATACCATCTGGAATGGGGAAAAATATGGAAAATGAAATAAACAATTTGAATAAATATTTAAAAAAACCAAAAAAACCGATAACTGCTATAGTCGGTGGATCAAAAATGAATAATAAAATAAACCTAATTAATACTCTTGTTAATAAATGCAAATATTTAATTTTAGGTGGGGGTGTGGCTAATACTTTTTTGAAATCAAAAAATTTTAATATCGGTAAATCTATTTATGAAAAAAAACAAATAAGAAATGCAATAAAAATTCAAAATAAAGCAAAAAAAAATAATTGTAAAATAATACTACCCCTAGATGTTGTGATTTCTGAAAAAAAAAAAAATATAGATATTTCTAAAATCAATAAAAATCATCAAATTCTTGATTTGGGTAAAAACACACTTAATGTGATTTTTGAAATAATTAATAATTCTAAAACTATAATTTGGAGTGGACCTGTGGGTTATTTTGAAAAAAAACCTTATGATAATGGAACAAATAAAATAGCTACTTTAATTAATTCAAAAAAAAAATTAATAAGTATTGCCGGTGGTGGAGATACAATAGCCGCATTAAAAAAAAATAAAAAAATTAAAAACTTTTCTTATTTATCAACAGGCGGAGGTGCTTTTTTACATTGGCTTGAAAGTTTTACATTACCTGGGATAAAAGCTTTAAAGAAATAATTAGTAAGATTTATATGATTTTTCTTCAATAAGATATGAACCCGTTAGTTTATTAATTTTTTTTTTTATTTTAGATCTTTCGTCATTATTTAAATATACTGCTCTCGCTAGATCTACAAATTGTTGATTAAAATTTTTCTTTGACTCAAAAAATCTAATTTTATCTTCAATATCCCACAATTTTATGTTTATCTTTATTAATTCTTTTTCATATAACAAAATTTTTTTATTCTTTTTTAGGTTTCTTTTATAAATTTCATTTAATAAAGATAATTCGTTATTAATATTTTTTAATTTTGATTTATTTAATATTTTTTTCTTTTTTATCTTTAGAATAGAAATTTTATCTATTAATTCTCCACTTGAAACAGGTATTATTATATCTTCTTTTTTCATTTAAAAAAATTCTCAATTTTTTTTATAACATAATTTGTGGTAATTTTATTAATATTTGATGAGCCAAAAATTCTTGAGTCGATTGATAATGAGCCTGTAGTTAAACCAGTATATTTTCCAGGAAGACTTCTTCCAAAAACTTTTATTATTGGAGCACCACCTGCATCTATCATATGAGCTGTACCACTATCGTTAGCCAACGCACACTTTATTCTTTCTGACAGAGCAATAACAAAAGCTGGCCCTTTAATATTTTTTTTTTTATATATCCCCCATTCAGGAAATATAGCATTAGGAACTTTTTTTTTTATAATTTTTAACCAATCTTTCTCTTTAGGCCCTAAAAAAAAAACTGGAATTTTATTTTTATTTGAAAAATATGCTGCAACTTCAATAAAATTTTTTAAACGCCAGCATTTTCTTGTATCTCCAGCGCCTGGTGCAAAACCTATATAGTTGTTATTTTCTGGCAAAGCTTTTTTTGCTAAATCTCTATATTTTTTTTCAAGCGGCAATGGTGGGGGTGGAACTTTTATTTTTTTCCCTGATGCTATTTCAGCTAATTGAGCCAATCTTTTAGATAAGTTTAATTCTCTTTTAAAATTTGCCTTTGGTTTTATATTTGAAAGATGAAAGTTAGCGCAACCTGATAAAAAATGCTCGTGTTTAATAGTATTAACAATTATTGTTGTAAGCACGTGTGTTTGTGTATCAATTAATAAATCAAACTTTCTATTTTGTAATGGTGGTTTAATTAAATTTTTTAAATCTTTTAATCTTTCTAATAATTTTGCTTCACTAACACCAATGAACCCAATGTTACATTCTTCTATCACTTCATCTAACAGGCCTTTTACTAAAGGTGCTAATGTACGTTTAAATTCGCTTTTATGCGTACCTGCTATCCATGTTATTTTAGCTTTTGGAAAAACTTGTCTTAAAGATCTTATAAAAGGCAACTTTATTAAACCGTCCCCAACAAAATCTAGGCCAACATAAACACCTATGGTTGAAGGATTTATTGCTATATTATTTTTTTGTAACATAAACAAAGGATGAGGGTTTTATTTTTTTTATATTATTTTGTAACATACCAATATGAAAAACAAATACATAATTTTTTTTTTATTAATATTTTACTTTTTTTTTCAATTATCAACCCTTGATTACGGATCAAAAATTAATGACATAGATTATATCAAAAATCACTATCTAGATGAAAAAATTATAAAAGATTTCATAGAAAAAAAAAAAATAAAAAAGAAATCCAATATAGATACCGATGTAAATTGGGTATATAGATATAAACTTTATAGTATAAACGCCGATGAAGTAAATTCCATAATGGGTTTATCAAAGATTGATTTAAAAAATAAAAAATTCGATCCTCAAGTTTATAAATATGGTGGGGCTTTTATCTACCCACTAGGTTTTTACTTTTATACATTAAATAAATTAAATGTTTTAGAAAATATCAATTCAAAATCTATTTTAAAAAATGAAAAATTAATTGATGAAATATATTTTTATGGAAGATTGTTTGTTTTAATTTGTTTTATATTATCTTGTTATTTTTTATATAAATCTTTAATTATCTTTTCTAATAAAACAAATTCTTTAATATTGTCATCAATCTATTTATTTGCTCCAGGATCAATAATATATTCTCAAGTTATGAAGCCTCATTGGTATGGTTTATTATGGGTTAATCTGTCAATATATTTTGCTTTAAAATACATTAAGCAAAATCCAAAAAATTATTATTTACTTTACTTATCTATATTTCTTGGTTTGGCTATTGGGTCAAATTTAGCTTTTTTACCATTTTATATTTTCTTAATTTTTTCATTATTTTTTTTAGACAAAGAGAATAGTCTGAACTTTAGAAAATTATCATATTTAGTTTTATCTTCATTTTTAGTTTTTATATTAACAAACCCATATATTTTAATTAACTTTTCTAACTTTTTTTTCGAAGCAAATAATGAATATTTATGGGTACTAAAAGGATTTAATTTTAAGAATACTTTGTTATTCCTTAATACATCTTACATCCAAGGTTTTGGTGTTTTACTTAGTTTAATAACAATATTTTACTCAATAAGTGAATTCAAAAAAAAAAGAACACACAATAAAAAAATAATATTTGGAGCTTATTTGCTTTTTTTCTTTGGTGCTGCAGTAGGAAGTTACGCTCTTTGGCATATACAATTTAGATACATACCTTACATACTTCCTATATCAATAATTTTTCTATCATATAAACTAAAAAATGAAAAAAAAAATTTATTAATTTGTGTTTTAATAATCACAATTTTACAAACCCTGCCACTAAAAATTGCATATTTTGATGAAAATAATAAATTTTCTACTAGGTTAAATTCTGCAAAATGGATAAACGATGAAATTGTTAACCAAAAAAAAACTTTGTGTAAAACTGATCCCTCTCCTTATTATTATCCGCCAATAGACTTTAAAAATGCTATTATAAAAAAAGAATGCGAATTTGAAGTACTTGTTCTTAGAGAACCTAAAAAAATTAAAAATTACGAAAATATTGTAAAGAAATTTGAACCAAGATTCCAGTTTAGTCAAATTCCTTTAGTTTATAGTCATATTAATCCACTTATTATAATTTTTAAAACGACCAACAACTAATCATTGTACAAATTATTTTGGTAGCGAGGGGGAGATTTGAACTCCCGACACACGGATTATGATTCCGCTGCTCTAAACCACTGAGCTACCCCGCCCCATGGTTAGGATGTATAATAAAAATAACTATTTCAAGTAAATTATTCATGCAATAGAAAAGATTAATCCTTTTAATTTATCAGTAATTTTAATTTGACAAGCTAATCTAGAATTCTTTTTTAAGTTATGTGATAAAGACAAAATCTCTTTTTCTTCTTTTCTTTTTTTTGTAATTAAATGATTTGAAATAATATGAACATGACAAGTTGAACACAACATTTCTCCACCGCAAGAACCCTCTAGATTTATATTATTTCTTTTTGATACTTCAAGTAAGCTAGCTCCGATATTGGCTTCAATTTTTCTAATATTACCATTTTTATCTAAAAAATTAATCTCAACCATTTAAATTATTTAATTATTACCATTGCTTTTTAGAATTTTTAAAATTTTTGATGCAAAATACAACATCTCATTTTCTGTATTATTCTTACCTAATCCAATTCTTAAAGTAGATTTGGTATCCTTTGTATTTATTCCTAATTCTTTTAAAACGTAAGATGGATCTCCAGAACCTGACCCACACGCAGAACCTGAAGATATAGATATATTATCTAATTTTGAGAACAAAAAATCACCGTCTACACCAGGAAAGGTTATATTAATATTATTATCAACGCTATTCTTGCCATTTAAAATAAATTTAACATTATTTTTTTTTAATTTATTTAAGAATGTCTTTTTTAAATTCTTAATTTTTTTCATATTTTTAATTCTTTCTTTTTCTGCTAATTCTACAGCGTAGCCAAAACCTACACATAAAGCGGTAGGTAAAGTTCCAGGTCTTAATCCATTTTCTTGACCGCCTCCCGATAAAAGAGGAGTAATTTTAATGTCTTTTCTTTTTTTTATAAATAAACCTCCGATACCTTGAGGTCCATAAATTTTATGGGAGGAAAAACTAGCAAAATCTAAATTTAAATAATTTACATCCAATTTTATTTTACCTATTGATTGTGAGGCATCTGTGTGAAAAAATATTTTTTTTTTTTTACATATTTCACCAATTTCTTTTATTGGATGAATTGTTCCTATCTCATTATTAACATGCATTATGGATACTAAAAAAGTTTTGTTGTTAATTCTTTTTTTTAAATCATTTAAATTTAATTCTCCAAATTTATTAATTTTTAGATAAGTTATTTTATAACCCAGTGCTTCTAAGAATTTACAGGACTCTAAAATACATTTGTGTTCAGTAACGCATGTAATAATATGATTTCTTTTTTTTTGAGAAAACGCTAGTCCTTTTATAACTAAATTATTTGATTCAGTTGCGCCCGATGTAAAAAAAATTTCTTCTTTTTTTGCTTTAATTGCTTTTGCTATTTTTAATCTTGATGAATCAACAAATTTATTTGATATCCAGCCATGAGAATGAGATTCAGAATGAGGGTTGCCATAAATATTTGTTAAAAATGGCACCATCTTTTTATAAACTAGTTTATCAATTTGTGTTGAGGAGTGATTATCTAAATAAATATTTTTATTTATCATAGATGTTTATATTCCGGAACCGTCACCGCTTGGATTATCAACAACTCGAGCTGGGATACCAACAACTATGGTGTTTGCCGGCACATTTCTTGTTACTACTGAATTTGCACCAATTTTTGAGTTTTTACCTACTGTAATAGGTCCTAAAACTTTTGCACCTGCTCCAATTATAACATTGTCAGAGATATTAGGATGTCTTTTTTTTTTTTCCCATTTTGTACCACCTAATGTGACACCTTGATATATACTTACATTATCTCCAATAACAGTTGTCTCGCCTATAACTATTCCCATTCCATGGTCTATAAAAAAATTTTTACCAATTTTAACTGCTGGATGTATTTCAATTCCAGTAAGAAATCTGGAAATATTGGACATTATTCTTGCAATTAGTTTTAAATTTAATCTCCAACAAAAATTTGATATTTTATGAAATAAAATAGAATGTAAACCTGGATAACATGTTATTATTTCCAAATAAGATCTTGATGCAGGATCTTTTTTTTTATAAATGTCTAATAATTCTTTAATATTTCTTAAAAACATTAACTTAAAAAATAATAGTTTTATAATACACTTATTTACTTATTTTTATGTAAACTTCTAGTTAATTTACAAGTTTAATAAATTATATATATTTAATAATTGCTTTTAACAAACAATTGATGATAAATCTAATATTTAAATATGTCAGAAGTAATAATAAATGGGCCTCAAGGTAAATTACAAGGATTTTATAAACATACAAAAAATTCAAAGAATATTGGCTTAATTCTACATCCAAGAAATTGTACAGAAAACTCAATGGACAACAATGTAGTTAATTCTTTATTTGAGACTTTTGTAAGTAATAATTTTTCAACTTTAAAATTTAATTTTAGAGGTGTTGAAAAGTCTGATGGTAAATTTGAAGAAGATGGTTCAGGTGAGTTAAGTGACGCAGCAACTGCTCTTGATTGGTTACAAAATCAAAATCAAGATATAAGCAGTTGTTGGATAGGTGGAATAGATTTTGGTGCATGGGTAGGATCCCAATTATTAATGAGAAGACCAGAGGTGATTGGGTTTATAAATATAGCAAGCCCTCTTAAAGACTTTGATTTTTCTTTTTTATCTCCATGTCCTGCATCTGGCTTAATTATCCATCCTATAAAGCAGATTGACATAGAACAGAAAAACATTTACGCATTAACAAAAAAACTTTCAAATCATAAAAAAATTAAAATAGTATATAAAAAGATTAATTCAGATATTAATTTTAAAAATAAGGAGAATGAAATAAAAAAATGTTCGGATAAATTTATTTCAGATGTTCTTTTACATTTAAAAACAATTGAAAGTTCTTCCACCAGTTAATGGTTTTTTTGTACCTGTAGTTTTAGGAAATGTAATAGGTAAATTTAATAATCTTCTTACAGACAAATATCCAAATGCATAAGCTTCTATAGTATCCCCATTCCAATCATAATCTTCAGTTAATAAAACTTTAGATTTTTTAAGTTTTTTATTGATTAATTCAACTAAAAATCTATTAAGTCTGCCCCCGCCAGATAAAATACATAAATCTGGATTTTTAGGAAAGTATTCAAAGGCTTTTAATAATGTTTCAACGATAAATATATTTAAAGTAGCTGCACCATCTTCAATTTTTGATTTTTTTAACAAAGATAGAGAAAAAAAACTTCTATCTAATGACTTTGGAGGAGGTTTAGAAAAAAAAGAGTTTTTTAAAAAATCTTCAATTATTTTTTTTTTAACATTTCCTTTTCTTGCTAATAAGCCAAAATTATCAAATTTTTTATTTGAATTTTTAGATATCCAATCATCAATTAAAGAACAACATGGCCCAGCATCGAATGCTAATATTTTATTTAAATTAGTTTTTGATTTATTATCAAAATATGTGATATTCGAAATACCTCCTAAATTTATAAAACAAATTCTCTTTTTTATTTTTTTTGTTAAATAATAATGAAATATCGGTGTAAGTGGTGCACCTTGACCACCATTTTTAATATCATTTTCTCTAAAGTTGCTAACAACTTTTAAATTCAATAAATTTGATAAATTTTGAGCATTACCTATTTGCCAACTATACCCACTTGAAGGATTGTGTGAAATAGTTTGTCCATGAAAGCCAACTACATCAATTTTTTTTTTATTAATATTATTTTTTTCTAGAAATTTACTTATTGCAATATAATTAAGTTTGGTAAATTCGTTTTCTATTTCAATGATTCTTTTTTGTTTTTTTGATTTTTCAATATTTACTCTTTCTTTAAAAATTTTTTTAATTGTTAATTTAAAAGATCTGGAAAAAGGATAATAACCTGATGGGCCTAGTTTTATTTTAGTTTTACCATCGGTTGTAAGTATACCAACATCAATACCATCAGCCGAAGTTCCGCTCATTAATCCTAGTGCCATATAATTTTTTACATTTAACATTATCAAATCTTTAAATTATAATTTATAAAATTTCTAATAAAGATCGAGTATTATAATGTTAATAAATAAAAATTAGAAAGTTATAAAAAAATGTTCAAACCAAAATCTAATCTTGTTCAAGAACTACAATCAAGAGGTTATATTCATCAATGTACAAATATTGAAGAATTAGATAAATTAGCTACTAAAAAAAAATTAGTTTCATATATTGGATTTGATTGCACTGCAGAAAGTTTGCATGTTGGAAGTCTTATTCAATTAATGCTTATAAGAATCTTGCAAAAAACTGGCCATCAAGTTGTCGCTTTATTAGGTGGAGGTACATCAAAAATAGGTGATCCATCTGGCAAAGATAAATCAAGACAATTATTAAATGAAAAAGAAATTAAAAATAATTCACAAAACATAAAAAAAAATATAGAAAAATTTACAATTAAAAAAAATAATGTTAAAAAAATAAAGTTTTTAGACAATTCAATTTGGTTAGACAATATTAATTATATAAATTTTTTAAGAACATACGGTAAAAATGTATCAGTAAATAAAATGTTATCAATGGACAGTGTAAGTGAAAGGTTAAAAAGAGAACAACCATTATCTTTTTTAGAATTTAACTATATGATTATTCAAGCTTACGATTTTGTTGAGCTAAATAATCGTGAAAACTGTGAAGTTCAATTTGGTGGTTCCGATCAATGGGGTAATATTACAGTTGGAGTAGATCTAGTAAGAAGAATAAATAAAAAAGAAGTTGTTGGCCTTACAACACCATTAATTACTACATCATCAGGAGATAAAATGGGTAAAACTAGTAAAGGTGCAGTATGGTTAAGCGAAAAATTACTTTCATCTAATGGGTATTGGCAGTTTTGGAGAAATGTTGATGATAAAGATGTAATAAAATTTTTAAAATTATTTACAGATATAGAAGTTGAAAAAATTAATAATTTAAAAAACAAATCAAGTAATGAAATTAATAATAATAAAAAAATTCTAGCTGATGAAGCAACTATCTTATGTCATGGAAAAAATCAAGCTGACAATTTTGTTATAAAAAAAAAAGATCTCGATAAAGGCATAGAAGCATTCAAAATTATTAGCCTAAATAAAAAAATTATTCAAAGTAATAGCGAGTCAAGAAGATTAATTAGAGGCGGTGCGGTAAAATTTAATGGAAAGTTAATAACTAATGAACTTGAAATCTTTTCTGAAAAAAATATCAAAAATAATATAATAAAAATTTCAATAGGTAAAAAAAATCATTTTATAGTTAAAGTGGTTTAATTTTCTTCTTCTTTTTTTTCTATTTTAAAAACGCTAAAAAATTTTTGAATAAATCCAGGTGTTATTGTTTTAATTGGATTTACTTTAACATCTGGTTCATTTAAATCGCCAGTAATTGTAAAAACAAATGACCAAATTCCTTTTCTTTCATTGGTTAGTATTTTTCCTAATACAGGTATTGAACCAATAATTTTATTAAGTGTTACCATTGGTATAATAGCACCTTCTAAATCTATTTCTTTTTTTCTTAGATAAATTTTTCCTTGATTTGAAAAACCAATATCAGGTCCATAAGCTTCGTACTTTTTTAAATCTACTATTCCATCTTCTAAAGTAAATTCAGATTTTAATTTATTAATCAAAATTCCCTTACCTGATAAGGCTGAAACAATTCCTATTGAGGCCAAATTTAATATTTTAGCAAGAGTTGGGGCTTTTATCAATTTCATGTCCCTTATAGTAACGCTTGCTTTCAATGGATTGGATACTTTTGTATCATCATAATTTCCATGCAATACAAATTCACCATCTTTTCCACTTTTATTTATATTAAATGTTTTTAGAAATAATCCTGCATCATTAGAATTAATTATGAGCTCTCTGGAACTTGCTTTAGGATTAATACTTAAAACAAATGTTTTATCATTATTTAACGTTGAATTTAATTTTGCACTTTTAAATAATTTATTTTCGTATTTTAATGTAGCGTCAACATCATAAATACTTTTTTCTTCAGCAACCAATATTTCTTTTGCTTTTATATTGATATTTACAGGTTGTAATTGTATCAACAAACTATCTTCTTTTTGTTTTTCAAAAAAAGTTTCTTTTAAAGATTTTGAAAAATCAAAATAATCTCCTTTTAAGTCTAAATTATTTAAATTTTTATTTCTTAGAACTACAATATTAATTTTTTTATCATTTTTTGTTAAATTCAGTTCCAGGCTTTTATAGGGTTTAAATTCTTTAGATAATTTGATTAACCCATTAATCTCTGTGCTTCCCTCTTTGAAGTTTACAATTTTAATTTCATTTAATTTTTTTTTAGAAAAACTAAAATCTATGTCAGCTACTGCGTCTGTTCCTTTATTCTTTATTATGTCTAAAGCAGGAATGTTTATTTCGGTTTCTTTTAAATTATTGGATGTTTTTATTATTTCTTTATTATTTTGAAAAATAAAATATGTTGCTTTTAATTCAATAGGCCCTTTTACATAAGATTGTATAGACAATTTTTCAGAAGTAAGGGATCTAGAATTAATTGATTTTTCTATATCATTTTCATCAATATTTGCTGTTAAAGTATATTTGCTTATATATTTGCTTTTATCCTTATAGTTTTTTTTTCCTTTTAAAAAAACATCTATACCACCTAAAATTGCTTTTCCTTCAACATTAAATCCATCCTTATTCAATATAAAATTCATATTTGTTGATTCTAGGTCTAAATTTTGAAAAACTTTTTTTCTTGAAAGCTTTGTCAAATTTCCATCGGCCAAGTGTTC
>Ga0315336_1003886_pt1 | contig 18939 bp, 18 predicted proteins | sample ASW5metaG_FD_204512 | JGI IMG/M metagenome (GOLD analysis project Ga0315336, IMG submission 204512) | Ammonia-oxidizing marine archaeal communities from Monterey Bay, California, United States - ASW #5 | ecosystem: Environmental > Aquatic > Marine > Intertidal zone | place: USA: California... | reverse complement strand
CGCCCGTGAACGACGCCCTGAAGATGGGCGTGGCGATGATGTACATGTCCGCCGACATCACCCTCTCCACCACGGCCTCCGTGTCGTCGGCATAATCCGACAATGGACGCCCATCGGCGAAGGATATATTATGGCCGCCAAGGTGGAGCAGACCCGTTGTTACACAATCGCCCTCAGCAGCTTCCAACGCTAATCCCAACGCCTGATGTAGCCTGCCGGGCCAAGTCACCGACCCGTGAATTCCAAGCAAAGTGGGCAACCTCTAACCTCCAAACAACTTTTATAATAACCCTGAACTTGATCCCGCTAATTTGATCACAGCGGCTTATCTGCTAGTAGCAATCTGTCATTACCAGGCAGCATCTTGCCATTCCGAGAAGCGCAGCGACTAAGAATCTCGGGTGAGCCCGCCTGCGCAACACTGAGATTCCTCTCCTTCCACCGAAGGATCGAAATGACAAAGGACGCCATATCCGTCCCTGAGCTAGACACATCTAACGGTCAAAAACTGGCTTTGCGTTTAGATTTCAGATTCAAACTTTACCTGACCGAATTCTCTCTAGTGTACCGATTGGCTGGTTTCGCCAATCCTAGATTGCCCCGCAGGGTGTCATGCTCGTACTGGGTCCGGAACAACCCTCGGTCTTTCAAAACCGGCAGGACTAGGTCAACGAAGTCGTTGAATCCCTGGGGCAAGACCGAGGCGTTCATCATGAATCCATCCGCCGCTCCGGCCTCGAACCAGGACTGCATGGTATCCGCCACCTGCTCCGGAGTTCCGATGAAAGGGCTCTTCGGAGTCGTTGACCGCAGCGCCATCTGACGCAAGGTCAGCCCTTCTTCCCGCGATACCTTTTTTATCCTGTCAGTGGCGCTTTCCCAACCGTTGCGGGCGAAGTCGCCAAGGTCGGGGAATTGCTCGTCCAGATCGTACTGGGTGAAATCTATGTCATTGAAATACCGTCCCAGGTAGTTGAGCGCGTCGTCAATGACCACCAGGTTGGAAATCTCTTGATATTTTGCTTCCGCTTCCTCCGGCGTTGCCCCCACTATGGGATTGCAACCTGGGAGTATAAGAATTTCTTCGGAACGCCTGCCGTGCTTTATCGCCCGGCCTTTCACATCCTGGTAGAACTCTTGAGCATCTTCGATAGTGGCCTGGCCGGTAAACACAGCGTCGGCGACCTGGGACGCGAACTCCTTGCCGGCTTCGGAGGACCCTGCCTGAATCAGGATGGGTCTCCCTTGCTTAGACCGGGAGATTGTAAGCGGCCCCTGCACGGAGAAGAATTCCCCCTTGTGGTTCACCCGGTGCAGCTTGTGCGGGTCGATAAACTGGCCAGTTTCCTTGTTGCGAACGAAGGCGTCGTCCTCCCACGAGTCCCACAGACCCTTGGTCACCTCCAGGTATTCCACAGCCATGCGGTAACGAAGGTCGTGCGGGGGATGCTCCGACTTGCTGTAATTAAGCGCCGACCCTTCCAACGGTGAAGTAACGATGTTCCAACCGGCCCGTCCTTCACTTATGTGGTCGATGGACGCGAATTGTCTCGCTACCGTGAAGGGCTCGCTGTAGCTGGTGGACAGAGTGGCGGCGAGACCGATCTGTTTGGTCTCCATGGCTAGGGCCGCCAGCAAAGTCAGGGGTTCGAACCTGTTGAGGAAGTTGGGGTGGGATTTTTCGCTGATGTACAGGCCGTCGCCGAAAAACACGAAATCCAGCTTGGCTTCTTCGGCCCTTCGGGTCAGTTGCTTGTAGTAGTCCAGATTAATGGCGGCATCGGGCACGGCATCGGGGTGCCGCCAAGAAGCCATGTTGCTTCCGGTTCCCGCTAGAAACGCCCCCAGACGCATCATCCGCTGATTCGTCATCTTCCGACCTGCCCTTTCATCGTGATTAAAGAACCATAACCAAGTGGACCACTGGCGTATATAGTTGCTTGTCTAGACCAGGGCATTTTCCAGTACCCCGCTCAACAATTCGTAAGAATGGAATCTCTTCTTAAAGTCCGGGATGACCGTTTGGATGATTAACTCATCAACTTGAAAACGACGCTGAATCTCGGACAATCGCTCCCCGACTCTCTCTTGAGCTCCGTGAATCACGTTCCCTTCTTGAACCTGAAATGTGCACTCTTCCTCGGACTGTTTACAGAAATCTTCAGCAGCCTCCACGGAAAAGACGGTCAGTGTCCGGCCGCTTTCCGTGGAGATGCGGACCAGCTTGATCTGAGAAGCGTATTCTTCAGCCTCATCATCCGAGTCTGCTGCGATGACCGGCAGCGCCAGCATAGTCTGAGGTTCGGTGCCCAGGGAGGTATCGAAGACCTTCCGGTAGGTCTCTACCGCCTCGGTCATAATGGTGTCGTCGTTGTTCAAGAATAAAGCGTAGACGTAAGGCAACCCCAGTTTCGCCGCCGTTTCCGCACTGGTCGGCGTGGTGCCTAGCACATACAAGTCTGCCGGATGGTGCGGCGCGGGACTGGCCCGCAGGCCAAAATGAGGGTTGTTTTCATCCAGCCGGTTGTGGAGAAATTGAATCAGCTCGGCCAGTTTCTCCGCCACGGGTGCCGCCTCTGTTGAGAAATCCTGCTGCAAGGCTCTGGTAGAGCCGGGCATGCCGCCGGGACCTCCGCCGATCCCTAGGTCCACCCTGCCGGGAGCGAGGGACGCCAACACGTTGAAGTTCTCCGCCACCTTATATGGGCTGTAATGCTGCAACATCACCCCACCGGAACCGACGCGGATACGAGAGGTTTTTGCCAGGAGATGGGAAATCAGAACTTCCGGGGATGACCCCATCACCCGGCTGGAACCGTGATGCTCGGCTACCCAGAAGCGGTGATACCCCCACTCCTCAGATTTCTGAGCTAACTCAATGGTGTGTTGAAAGGCTTCAGTGGGCGTTTCGGTCCCATTCACCGGGCTCTGGTCCAGGATGCTCAGCTTCAAACCGGCGATCCCCCAAATATTTAATGGCTGGCGTTGTGATTGCAGAGTGCTATCTTCTCCTGATTTTACACCGGCTAGACCTCCGGCGCACCGGAGTTTCACACAATAGTAAGAGGTGCTTTAACCTTAACCAGTAAACCGGCTGTATTACGCTCAATCTCTGCTATCCTATGACGAATCATCGTCTGGCCCCTATTTAGGAGGGAGACATGAACTGAGATAAATGCCAAACCTCTAATCCCGAGGGCGCCAAATTTTGCATGTCATGCGGAAGCGCTCTTGCAGCATCGTGTCCAGAATGAGGCACCAAACTGCCAAGCGAAGCTCGATTCTGTCTAAACTGCGTCTATCAGTTGGGCCAGTCTTCCGAGGCCGTATCCGCTCGTGCCCAATTGGAACAATACATCCCCAGAGAATTGCTTGAGAAGCTAGAGTCTGCCCGATCCAGCAGTGGTATCCAAGGCGAACGGCGTGTCGTGACCATGTTGTTCTGCGATGTCACCGGCTCCACTGCCGCTGCCGAACAATTAAATCCAGAAGAGTGGGCCCAGATTATGAACGGGGCCTTCGAGCACCTGAAAGCTCCTGTATATCGTCACTAGGGTACGACGGCCCGGTTGATGGGCCGTGCGATCCTAGCGTTTTTCAGTGCTCCCATCGCCCATCAACCGGGCCGTCGTATTGGCGGGGCTGTACATCATCCAGTCTATAGAGCCGTACCGGAATGCGGGAGTGCCGGCATCTGATTCCGGCGCCCGATTTCGTGTCGTCGTGGTTTCGGGGTCGTACGGTAAGCAGAGTTTAGGAACCGTATATCTCTTCCAAGGTTGGCTCCGGCATCCCTGAGTGCCAGGTCGGGTCCCGTAGCTCAAGTCTGTTCCCGCTGGGGTCGAAGAAATACAATTCCCTTCCGGTGAAGAAACCCTGACCACGGTAGGTGAGGTAGGCAATCTTCACATTCTTTTCCTTGAACTCGTTGAACGCCTTGTCCAGGGTCTCGGGACTCACAGTGAACGAATGGTGAACCTTCTGCTCTTTTTCCGCCATGTCGTTTACCGGCTCTGCCCGTTCGCACAGCAGGATGTTGTGGTCGCCGACGTTGAAGCAGGACATCATCGAGTTTCCCAACCGCCCCTTGGCATCCAACCCAAGCAGCCCACCGTAGAACTCTTCGGACTCTGCCAGGTCATTGACCGGGATGGACCAATGGGTGACGCCCTCAATCTTTATATCCCCCATGTTAGCCCCCTATAGACAATCTAAGTCCGGCAATATTACCACGCCCGGCGCCCGGCCTTCCATATCATGCCCGCGATGCCTAGGGGCGCACGGCCGTGCCGACCTACACGAGTTGGGGAATAACCTTCTCGTTCATCAGCCGCAGGTTATTCATCTGTCGTTCGTGGGGTATGCGCCGGCCGAAGTTAATCTCGTAGATTATCTGGTCCAACCCAAGATCTTCAGTCAGTTGCCCCAACTTCTCAACAATGGCCTCCGGAGTACCACACAACACCTTGTCCCGAAGCCAGTAGTCGTAGGTCATTCTCAAGATATTTTCTGACTGGGCGCTCCAGTCTCCGCTGGTGCCATCCCGTGAGGCACTGCCATGGCTTCGGTTACCCAGGTTGGTCACCGAAGCCATGGCGCTTTCCATCGGTTGATAGTAAGCGTCCTCGACCTTCTCCGCTGCATAAACCTGCACCCGCAACCCCACGTTGCCCTCACCAGGGTGACCCGCTTGCTTCCAAGCCTCCCGGTACTGTTGGATACTAGGAGGCAATTCAGGAAGGGAGAAGACCCTTGAGGCGTTCCGGCTTGGTTGGGTCTACTTGATAGTCGCCGCAGGAGTATCCGGGTACATCCGGTCCATCAATGCCTCGCGCCAATCTAGCTCTTTAGCCATGACACCCTCCGTTGCCCGGATGTTGTAGTAGGTCGGCGCGATACCCGGAGAATCTCACCCATCCATCACAGTGCCAACAGCCTCTTCCAGCAATTTTCGCATGGCAACGATGGCCATGTCAGAAGGCCCAAGGAATTCTTTGGTCCGATCTACGATCCGGCCCATGCTCTCTTGCACCGCCCGGTCTTGGACATTGACACCCCGTATGCCAGTGAAGGTCTCATGCTTCTGAATCTCCCAGTCAATCATGTAATCGTTGCTGCGGTTGCGGACGGACCGGAAACCGTTCTCGATGTCGGTGCCAAAGTTGTTGCCCGAACCCCGGTTGATACTCTCTTCCGGCAGCAACGGGTCTTCACCTCAGCTATAGCCCCAGTTGTAAACCATGACGTTGTGGTCGTCCATAGGAATCCAGAAATGGCCGTACACCAACGGTTTCTGACTACCGCCGGGGCGGATCTGGGTGAAAGGCATGACTAAATGGTAGGCCCGGACGTAGTTACCCTCATCCCCCAGGGGCCGGATGCCGTAGTACCGGTAGCCGTAGTCAGTCATGTCCACTTTCAGCGACGGGGCCGCGCCTTGGACGAAGGGGGAGTCGAAAGGAATCCCCGGCTCGTTAGTTTCGGTGGTAGTCCTACGGTGAAGAATCGGTGCGTGGGACGTGTCGATGCCGCCTTCCAAAGCCTGTAGCCAGTTGCACTCTTGAGCCTCCTGGGTCATGTAGCGATGGCCTTCAGGGACATGGGCCCACTCGAATCTAGGTGGAGCGGGCATCTGGTCGACGGGACCCATATAAGCCCAGATCATATCTCCTAGTTCCACGGTAGTATAGGCGGCCAGTTTGACCTTGTCGCCAAACTGGTTCGGCTCGTTCATCTGGTCGACGCAATTCCCGTCGACGTCGTATCTCCAGCCGTGGTAGACGCAGCGCAACCCGGATTCCTCGTTGCGGCCCAGCCACATGGAGGCCAGGCTGTGGGCGCAGAAATCGGCAATCAGCCCAATCCGTCCTTTGGTGTCCCGAAAGGCAACCAATTCCTCACCCATCAGCTTGATTCGTATAGGAGGGCAGTCAGGCTAAGGAATCTCGAAGGGCAATAGGGCCGGTATCCAATATCTTCGTAGAGTGTCACCCATGGGTGTACCCGGACCTATACCCTTCAACAGGTCCTTCTGCTCTCTGCTCAGCATCACTCGCCTCCTGGTTCGGAAGACGTTAGGAATCAAGGCGTCCGCTTATCGGCCCCAGCAAATCATAGAGCCACCGTAGGGTCAAGAATATTCGGCCTCATCCGAGAACCACATTGAAACATATCCTGGGGAACTGATGGTCCGATCGGGTTGCCGGAAGGCCCACGCCGGTGAGAGACTAGCTTCATGGTCCTCGACACACCCGCATTAGACGCGTCGGCTCTCCCTCCTCCGGTTCATGGCATAAGCCGCATCCTGCCCTCATCCATGAGGTACGGACATTTCCGGTTCTACTGGCTGGGACTGCTGGTAGGAGTGACCGGCCATCAGATGCTGCTCAACTTCACCCTAGGATGGTTGATGTTCCAACTGACCGGGGAGGAGCGGGACCTGGCGTTCTTAGGCATCGCCATCGCCCTGCCAGCGATATGCCTCAACGTCGTGGGCGGTACTCTAGCTGACCGGCTAGAGCCCAAGTATATGGTAGCCGCGGCCCAGTCCACTTCCGCGACGGTGGTAGTAGGTCTGGCCTTTCTGGTGATGACAGGCCGGATCGAAGTGTGGCACCTGCTGGTGGCTGCAATCACAATCGGCGCATTGCAGGCCTTCGATCAACCCAGCCGGGCAAGCTTGTTCCCCCGCCTGGTGGAAAGGGAGCATATCGTCAATGCCGTGGCCATGTCCGAGTTGGTTTGGAACGTCGTCCGGATATCGGGGCCAACTTTGGCCGGAGTGCTGATCGACCAAGTGAGCATCCAGGCGTCCATGTTGTTCAGCGCCGGGACCTTCTACATCATGGGGACGGTGATGGCTTTCCTCCGACTGCGACCCCGCTCACCGGCCCCCGGAAATGTACTGAAGCAGCTACGTGAGGGTTTGCGTTATATCAAGGAGCACGAACTCTTCTCACTCATAATGCTGTTGACCTTCTGCAACAGCATGTTCGGAATGACCTACATCCACCTGATGCCGTCTTTCGCCAAAGAGGTCTTGGAAGTGGGGGCCGACAAGATTGGCGTGCTGCTGGGGGCATCCGGGGGAGGGGCCATCCTCGGCACGGTCACTATCGCCAACTTGCGCGGTCATCACCCCAAGGGCCTGATGATTCTTGGCGCGGCGATGGTGTATGGAACAGCTTTGTTGCTGTTCGCGGCAGCGACGTCCCAGGGTTGGTATTGGCCGAGCATGGGAATACTGTTCATCGTCGGAATGGCCAACTCCACCTACCTTGTCGGTGGAATGAGCACCATCCAGCACCTGGTTCCCGACCGGCTTCGAGGCCGGGTGATGGGGGTCTTCGCCATAACCTGGAGTCTTGGCCCCTTCGGAATGGTCCAAGGGGGATTCATAGCCCAGTATTACGGTGCGCCTGTGGCAGTGGCGTTGGGTGGCGGAATCATCGTCATAGTCGCGATATTCATCTTACTGCGCAGCTCCAATATGCGGGCGCTGCGGGCCGAGATGTCCGAGGATTTTCAAGCCGCCTACGCCGAATGACCTTTCCAGGCCTACTGTTCCAACATGCAACCGGTAGCAAGCGACTCAAGATTGACAACCGGGGGCCTACGGCCATATTCTCTTGCCGGTCCGGGGTTACAAGAACGTCATTGATTCCGGATACACAAAACGCTAAATCCTCACCCAAGGAAGTGTTTAAATGGAAAACATAGGACGCAAGATGGTGGAGATCGCCGAGAATACCGTACCTTCCGTGACAGCCAGAGAAGTCTACGAGAAGAAGGAAGCGGGCAAGCCCATGGTCATCCTGGACATCCGCGAGCCCGACGAATGGGAAAAGGGTGTAATCGAAGGCGCAGTACTGCTATCCAGAGGGCGCCTAGAGGGGAGATTGGAAGAAATGGTCCCCGACAAGGACGCTTACATCGTAACGCATTGAATGGGCACCGGAAGAGCTGCCCTGTCAGGGCAGACACTGAAGTCCATGGGCTACACCAACGTGGTCTACATGGCTCCCGGATTCAATGGCTGGAAGGATGAGAACCTTCCCTTTGTAACGCCCAGTTAAGAAGGGACTCAACCCTACATCCGCGAAAGGCCAAGTTCTTTGGCAAGCTCAGGACGAACGGGCGGGATTAGCTTCTCCCGTTCGTGGTGAGCCTGTCGAAGAACCTGCTCCGCTGGTCCCCACCTCTCGCTAGATCCGGTCAGCCACCTGCGCCACAACCGAAATCATGGTGGCGACTGTCCCGGAAACCCGTCAACGATCCTGCACAACTCCCTATGAGATAACTAATATCGTCATAGGCATTAGAGGGAATCGTCACGCAACGGCTACTTGGCAGAGATGGCTGATGCTGATCGGCGTGTGCTTCGCCGGAGCAGTCTGTAGTGGAGAGCCCACGACGACTCCGGAGCCAATTCCCACCGTTTTGGTCCCCCCAAATACCGCAGCCGGCGAACCAATATTTAGCTCGGACTCCGGTCCCACGTTCTCCTTCCCTAAACAAAAGCCAGTGGAAGGCGAAGGTGTGGTCATGAAGGCAGAACTCTTCGGCGAATTGACGGTGCTAAATAGTTCTCTTCGCGTCAACAGCTTTAGTAGATCTAACACCAGCTATTGCTCGTGTGGCCGCCTGACTTCAGGCGGAGCACCGAAAGATTTGGGGACCAGGTCCTCAACGGGGCGGTAAGGTAGCGGCTCGGGTAGTAGAAGAGGTGTTCATGGGTGTGAGTGAAGTAAGGTACGTACACCGACTGGACGAATACGTGCAGCGGCGACTGTCTGCGGACTGTACCGGGCCTTACTGGATCGTCGACTATATAGTCAGTTCAGCTAAGTCTTTACAATTATTCGATCCCAAGATTTACTTGATTCTACAGGCACCGACCGTAGGGGATCGGGTGAATATGTTGGCTGCGGCCAACGTCGAGTTAGTGCTTGACGAGGGCTGTCTTCGCATGGGGTCTGCCGACGGTCATGTAATCATATCGCCGCCAGGGTTCAGTCTGGTAACCGAAGACGATGGGGTCCAGATACTCAATGAGACCGGTCTGATCGTGGCCCGTGTCGGCGAAAAGGTACGTATGAGCGGAGGTCAAGTAAGGTTCCTCGGCAATACCGGAGACTACGTGGTTCGCCACCTACCCCCCAGTTGTCCGGGACCTTATTGGATTGTAGGATTAGTTTTCATCGGCCCGCCTCGAGACAACCCCTACAAACTTTCCAGCGAATAAGACTCAAGCTGCCAGGGGCTCCCTCGAACCCTTGGATCAGCGATCGTGACCGACCGTCAGCGTACGGTCTGCTTTCCTAGATCCAGAACCTTTTCAGCCATGTCCGCATAGAGTTTCCATGCGTCCTCGGGCTTTCTTAACGCCTCAGGGTCGTCCAGATAGGTGTCCAGCAGGACGTAGTCACATCCCAAACTTTCAAGCTCCGCCATGTCCTGGTGAATCTGGTCAAGGCTCCCCTCACCCACTACCCGCCCGTCTGGAGCCGGCGAGTTGGTAACGTGCAGCTTTATTCTGGGGCACAGGGCGGGCACAGTACGCCCCTCTTCGGCGGCGATTTCCTGAAGCCGCGGAATGCCCGTGTTTTTGAACCAATCCATCGTCATTCGGATGGGATGCCAGGCATCACCGTAAAGAACGGCTCGGCGCAGGGCGGCATCGCTAGGCCCGCCTACCCAGATCGGGATATGGGGTTTGCGCAGAGGCCGAGGCGCAGTGTCCACGTCCTTGAACGACACATACCGGCCTTCGTAGGACGCTAAATCCTGAGTCCAAAGCAATCTGATTGCTTCCAGGTACTCGTTGGTGATGGCTCCTCTCCTCTTGTACGACACTCCCAGCCCAGCGAATTCTTCCTGTGCCCAACCGATACCCACCCCCAGAATGACCCGCCCACCGCTGAACTGATCGATGTTGGCGAAGGCCTTGGCAATCTCCAACGCACTACGGTAGGGCACAATCAACACTGTGGTCCCAATCTCTATGGTAGTGGTGATTCCGGCGAGCCATGCCAGGGTGGAAACCGGTTCGTAAAACGGGGCCGGATAACGCCCCTGAACATCCGGAGTTATGCCGATATGGTCGGAAGTCATCAGCAGATGGTAGCCCAGGGCTTCGGTGAGTTGCGCCCAGCGCTTGATGGAATCGGGGCTGGCGCCCGGACCAAAGTTCATAAGGTTCACGCCGATTTTCATTTCAAGCTCCCTTACTTAATTCAATTATTTAGCCACAGAGGCACAGAGAGGAAGAGATCACGGTGTTTTAAAAAATATTCGAATTCTCTGAGCCCTCTGTGTCCATGTGGCAACCCCGCCACCATCGTCTTGCGCCAACAGTTCCCCAAGCGCATACTGGGCGATGTTCCAAATCTCTTCCTACAGAGGTCTTTTCATGGAAAAAGCGGACATTCCGTTTCTCACCGTTGTTCAACTGTCCGAGCTTATCAAGAATAGGGCGGTATCACCAGTGGATGCGGTGGTAGCTTACCTGGACCGCATCGATAGCCTGAACGGCAAGTTGTACGCCTACCTGACCGTCTGCCGCGACGAAGCGATGCAGGCTGCTAAGGAATCGGAGCAAGCTTTAGACCGGGGCGAATACAAGGGTCCCATGCACGGCATTCCATTCGCGGTTAAGGACCAAATCAACACCGCAGGTATCCGCACCACCACCGGCACGCCCATCTTCAATGACTTCGTGCCCGATTCTGATGCCACCGTAATGACCAACCTGAAATCGGCCGGCGCTATCCTGCTGGGCAAGCTGAACATGACCGAGTTCGGCACCACCAGCTTCTCCCACGCGTTCGAGACCGCCCGCAACCCCTGGGATACAACCCGGTTCACCGGAGGGTCCAGCAGCGGCTCCGGCGCCGCGACCGCTGCGTTCTTGTGCGCCACGTCCTTGGGCGAAGATACCGGTGGGTCCGTTAGGAATCCCGCCTCATTCTGTGGCTTGGTCGGACTACGCCCCACCTGGGGCCGGGTCAGCCGGCATGGGTTGAGGCCGGGGATGTGGTCGATGGACACCGTCGGCCCCATATCCAGGACCGTGGAAGACTGCGCCTTGACCCTCCAGGCCATCGCTGGCCGCGACCCCAACGACGCTTACACATCCGACGAGCCTGTGCCCGACTACCGTAGCGGATTGAACCCAGACGTGCAGGGCAAAAAGATTGGAATACTGAAAGAGCTATTGTACACCGACCTGGTGGACCCTGAGGTCCGCGACGCCGTGTCCCGCGCTGCCAACTCTTTGGCGGGACTAGGGGCAGAGATCGAAGAGGTATCCATTCCCCTCGCCATTCACGGCAACACCATCTCCACGATCCTGCGGGTAGAAGCCCCCACCAACTATAGAGACATCATTCAGAACCGGGTAACAGAGATAGAACACGACAACCGCATCGCCTACCTGACCTGGAGTATCACCCCGGCGATGGCCTACTACAAAGGGTTGAAACTGCGGGCTCTGCTGCGCCAGAATGTTCTGGAAGCCCTAACCGGTGTGGACGTGCTGTTGATGCCTACCCAGGGAACGGCCGCTCCCAAGATTGAGCCGGACCCAATCATCGACTCCAGAGAGAAAACAGGCCGGAACCGGACCAGCTTGACCACGACGTTCAGCTTGGCCAGTTCCCCAGCCATCAGCATCAACTGCGGATTCACCTCGGATAATCTCCCCATCGGTCTACAGATCGGCGGCAAACCCTTCGACGAGCAGACCATCCTCAACGTGGCCTACGCATTTGAGCAGAACAACCCCGATTGGCACAACCGCCGCCCTCCGATCGGATAGATCCGCCTGCGGAGATTTGACCTGAACACCGTTCGTCCTAAGCCTGTCAAAGGACCGCTGGGGACAAACCTGAGTAGAACAAGGAGGAACCAGTGTGCCGAAAGCCGAGTACGAGTTTTTCAACCACGAAAATGTTGGCTGGACCCCGGTAGAAGCCGGGTCCGGCGCCGCCGCCAAGGGGATGGTGGAGAAGATACTGAACTGGGACGAAGAGGCCGGGGTTTCCACTAGGATGCTGAAGTTCCCCCCTGGCATCGAGACCTCAGAAGTAATCTTCCACGACTTCTGGGAAGAGGTATTCATCCTGGAGGGCGAGCTACACGACAAGTCGATAAATACCACCTTCACCGGTGGGATGTACGCTTGCCGTCCTCCCGGCATGCCCCATGGCCCCTACCTATCGCCAATAGGCTGCACCACTTTTGAGGTGCGCTACTACCGCAAATAACCCAACCCGCTGGAGGTTCGCCCTATGGCCAGCTTGGCCGTCATCAACATAGGCGCAATAGCTTCGGGAGACCTGGATCAGCCCTTGCTGCACGGCGACTGCGTGTTGGTGGAGGATGGCAAGATTAGCGCTATCGGCGGGGCGGACCAACTGAACGCCAACTCCGCCGACACCGTCATCGACGCCAACGGCGCCACTGTCCTGCCCGGTCTTATAGACTCCCACTTCCATGTCGCCATCGGGGATTACCAGCCCCGGCAGAAAGTTGTGGACTTCATCGACAGCTACACCCATGGCGGCGTCACCAGCATGATTTCGGCAGGGGAGATACACACGCCAGGACGGCCCAAGGACGCTGCGGGTGTGAAAGCCCTGGCAATCCTCGCCCAACGCTCCTACTCCAACTTGCATCCCAACGGAGCCAAGGTTCACGCCGGAGCGGTAGTGCTGGAGCCGACCCTTCAAGAGAAGGACTTTGAAGAGCTAGCGGCTGAAGGTATTTGGCTGGCCAAGTTCGGTTTCGGGGATTACAGCGACCCCTATGACGGTGAGGCGCAAATCAGGTGGGCCCAGAAGAACGGCATCAAAGTCATGTGCCACAGCGGCGGCGCGTCTATTCCCGGCAGCACCGCCATCTCGGCGACGCACTTGCTACGGCTGAAGCCGGACATATGCGGCCACGTCAACGGCGGGCCCACATCTTTGGATAACGACGGCCTTCGTCGCCTGGTGTCAGAAACGGACCTCTATCTTCAATTGGTACAGGCCGGAAACCTTCGCTCGTCCCTGTTCATCCTAGGCCTGGCTCAAGAACACGATGGGATGGGCAGAGTGGTTGTCGGCAGCGACACGCCGACGGGGACTGGGATGATGCCTCTTGGCGTAGTCAAAACAGTCACGGAACTGTCCTCTTTGGGAAGACTCCCGGCGGCCACCGCTTTGTGTTTAGCCACCGGCAACAACGCGAAGGCATGGGGACTTAACTCGGGAATCATCGCCCCCGGCAGAGACGCCGACCTGCTCATCGCCGACGCCCCCAACGGTTCAACGCGCGAAAACATGTTTTCCGCCATGGAGAACGGCGACGTGCCCGGAATCGGGGTAGTAATCATAGACAGCGTAATCCGGGTCTTCCGAAGCCGCAACTCCCCGCCACCGGCCAAGGTCCCCCAAATACTTAAACAACCGCCACCGTCATTGCCCTGCTTCTAGTCCGACGTCCGGGTAAACGCGCCACCGAGACACAGAGAACACGAAGTTTTTTTATATCTTCTCTGTGCCGCTGTGGCTATCGTAGTCAGCCCCAGCTTAAATCGATGGCCGTTGCTCGAACCAACGGGCTTCTTGCTGATAGGCGTAGGCGGCGCGGATGACTCCGGGTTCGTCGAAGGGCTTGCCGGCTATCTGCATCCCCACGGGTAATCCAGACGCAGTGAAGCCGCAGGGGACTGAGATGGCCGGGAGACCGGTCAGGTTGAAAGGGGCGGTGAAGCTGCGTCCTGTGATATTGCTAGTCGCGTCGTAACCCTCGAAGGCCGCCGCCGGTTGGGTCATTGTAGGAGTGACCAGAACGTCCACCTTCTGCAAAACCTCGGCGCACTCCCGGTTGACTACCTTTCGGATCCGTTGCGACTGAACGTAGTCGCTGGCGCTGAACAGGCCGCCGATGCGGAACCTGGCCCGCACCATCTCGCCGAAGTCGTGGGGCCGGGTTTGCAGATTCTTCTCGTGGTAGGCGAAGGCCTCGCTGAGCATGATTACCGAGTTGGCCGCCCGCACGTACTCCAAGCTGGGTATTGTCACTTCCTGTAGGTTGGCCCCCAGCCCCTCCAGTACCTTTAGCCCCTTCTCCACAGTGGCCACAACCTCCGGGTTGACGCTCTCATGAGGAGCGAAGAAGAAGTGGCGGGGGACGCCGATAGTCAGTCCTTTTATGTCTTCCCGCAGCGATAACGAGTAGTCGGGCACCGGAGCGGTGCTGGTGGTAGGGTCTTTGGGATCGTACCCGGCCAGCGCCTGCATCATGTAGGCGGTATCTTCCACCGTCCAAGTCATGGGACCGCAGTGGTCTTGGGACCAACTGAGGGTAACCACTCCCGCCCGGCTGACCCGGCCATAGGTTGCCTTCAGGCCGACGATGCCGCACAGGGATGCCGGACCGCGAATCGACCCACCGGTGCAGGAACCCAATGCGGCCATCGCCTGACCCGAAGCCACGGCGGCCCCGGATCCGCTGCTGGATCCCCCGGTGATGTGGGCCAGGTTCCAAGGATTGCGGGCCGGCGGGAAGGGGGTGGTGAAGTCAGGACCGCCCAAAGCAAACTCATGCATCACCAGCTTACCCAGAAGAATACCTCCGGCGGCTTTGAGCCTGGCCGTGGTCGTGGCATCTTCCGTAGGCACACGGTCAATGTCCACCTTAGAGCCGGAAGTCGTGGTGATACCGGCGGTGTCGTACAGGTCTTTGAGGGCAAAAGGAATGCCGTGCAAAGGTCCCTTGTAGTCGCCACGGCGTATCTCGGCTTCAGCAAGCCGGGCCTCGTCCAAGGCCTGTTCTTTCAATACGATAATGAACGAATGAAGCCGGTCGTCGGTGGCTTCGATGCGGTCTAGAAATGACTGGGTAAGCTCCACCGGAGACAGTTGCCCGCTCTTAAGTAGTGCGGACGCTTCTCTGATGGTCAGGTGATAAAGATTTGTCTGGGAGGTCGTCATTGTTGCCACCTTTCCCGGAATTTGGATTTGATTAAGATCAGTTCGTATACCAGAAATGGACCCGCTATCCCCTCGTCATTCCAGCGAAGGCCGGAATCCACGGAACACGGCTCTGGTATCAGGCGGACGGCCACTCCGGATGGAACGTCACACCCATATCTTCCGCACGGAGGTCTATGGAGTGAATCTGCTGGAGATACGAAGAATAGAGGTCATACAAAGGCTTCAAATAGTCCAACTCTTCCTGGCTCATGCCAAGCCCAGCCCGGTCGGTCATGAGTTTGAACTCTTCAGGGGTTACGCTGTCTCCTAGTGGAGTTGTCATGGCGTTGCGCTCCTATTTGAGGCTATTAATGAATCAATCAGGTCAGGATTTGAAAAGGCTACTCGTTATTCCGGCGAAGGCCGGAATCCAGAGATGACCCATATTCTAGGCAGTACGGTCCTTCTCCAGTGTCCACTGGATTCCCGCCTGAGCAGGATGGACGTATGGACCATGTCTGCCAGTCTCGAAAGGCCTTCACCGAGTCTATGGAAGGAAATTGTGCCTCAGAGGCTCTACGTGATACCGTGGTCGCGTAGGTGACTTCGGGTTTTCTAAAAATCAGCCAGTCTCCCGCACGATCCTAGTTTACACCTGCATCGGTCCGGGTCAACCGGCACATATCACTTTCCTCTTGGAGTATAGATGCAGCCTTTAGAAGGCATCAGGGTCCTGAGCGTCACCGTTTACCTGGCTGGCCCATTCTGCGCCATGAACCTGGCCCGGTTGGGCGCCGAGGTCATCAGGGTGGAGATTCCAGGCAAGGGAGACCCGGTCCGGGGCAACGGTCCCTTCGCCCGGGACGGCGGCTGGCACGACGAACCACAGAACAGCAACGACCTATCGACACGTTTTCTCAAGAGGGCCCAGGGAGTCAAAAGCGTCACCCTGGACCTGAAGAATCCCCAGGGCAAACAGATGTTTCTGGACCTAGCCAAGTCTTGCGACGTAGTCTTGGAAAACCTGGCCCCCGGCTCCCTGCGTCGTATCGGTCTGGGCTACAACGAGATTTCCCAGGTGAACCCCGGCATCGTCTACGCCTCCATATCCGGCTACGGACAGACCGGCCCCTATTCCGAAAAGCCGGCCCATGACCCCCAGATCCAGGGTATGAGCGGCCTCATGGACATCAACGGCGACGCCGACGGACCTCCCACCAGAGTCGGCTTTTACATCGGCGATCTAGTCACGCCCCTGTTCGCCTGCTACTCCATCCTTGCCGCCCTCCGGGAAAAGGACCGCACCGGCAAAGGTCAGTACTTGGACGTTTCCATGATGGATACCCTGGTCTCCCTCATGTTCATGGAGAACCTGGAGGAGAACATCGAGTACGGCCAGCCGTTGCGCACCGGCAACATCAGCCGCAACGGTCCCACCGGTCTTTATCATGCGAACGACGGGGATGTGTCCCTCACCGTTACCAGCGACGACCAATGGGCCAGACTGGCCCGCGCGTTGGACGCTCCCCAATTCCTGGAGGATCCCCGATTCGAAAGCTATGTGAGTCGAACCACGAACGTGGAGGAAGCGCGGCAAGCGATTCAAAGCATCATCGGCGAGTTCACTTTGGTAGAAGCGATGGACCGGCTTGAAAGCCATGACGTCCCCTGCGCCCAAGTCCGCACCGCTAAACAAGTGATGAACGACCAGCATTTCTGGGACCGGGGCAGCCTTTTGCCCCTCCGTCACGCGGGTTTGGCTGAACCGGTGAAGGGAGTCGCTTCCGGCTTCCCGGTGATTTTTTCCGGTGGCGCTCTCCCGGAGATGGCGGGCGCGCCGACCCTTGGGATGCACAACAAGGAAATCTTCTCCAAACTTCTGGGATTGGATGAATCGGACCTGGCCGAACTGCAAGAGGACGGAGTAATCTAGAGCCTCAATCCGGAACCCAATGATTATCAACAACTGAGGATAGTCTTATGGTCACACCACAACAAAGAGTTATCGTTCTCCGAGCCGAGGCCGAAGGCTTCAAGAATTACCTGAACGAACTGCCTGCGGAGGCATGGAGCCAGCCCAGTGCTTGCGCGGGATGGACGATTGCCGACGTGGTCGGCCACCTATATGGGCAGAACTTCGCGTCTCGGATTACCCGAGGATTAGAGGGCGATGCCTCACCGCCCGAAGGCGCTCCGGCGGTGGCAGACCACGACGAGGACCGCTTCGCCGAGGACATCTTTCAGCGGGCATTGTCGAATCGGGAACAGCACGGCGAGAACCTGCTGGAATCCTTCATTCCACGTCTTGATGAGTCCGTCCGAGTGTTCAACAACGTGGGACCAGACGATTGGGAGAAGCCGTGTTACTGGCCTCCTGGCCCTGAACCGGTGCGAGTTTTGCTGGATATGCGAATCGCTGAGCTAACCATGCACGCTTGGGACATCCGCTCCACCACGGACACGGGCTACCACTTGTCCGACGACAGCGTCGGCGTTTTGATGCAGACCGTCGACCGAGCCGTTCGCCGGGCATTCCGCCCAGACGAAGGTATACAACAGCCGATTCGCTACCGGTTCAACGTGATAGGGCCTTACGAGGCAGCATGCGATATCGTCATGACGAACCAGCACACCCACATCGAACCATGCAACGCCCAACCTGCCGACGTCACTTTTAGGTGCGATGGGGAAACTTACGTGTTGGTTATGTACGGCAGACTCAGCCCGGACGACGCCACGGCTCAAGGCCGATTGACCTTCCAGGGCGACACCGAACTGGCCGAGAGCTTCGGTCGTAGATTCAAAGGTGGGTAAGCCGATGCCGCCGAGCCGTGCCGGAACCGACCTGAAGTTTGGCGGATGAAACTGGCGCTCGTTATTCGGCACGCCGAACTGGAAACGCTGGCCGACAATTTTACGTCGATATTGAAATCTGAGAAATTTCAAATAGAACCGCTGAACATATTTGACGACGCGCCGAACTACCGGTTGTTCGCCGCACCACCATTGGAGGAAATCAGTCTCATAGTCGCCCTGGGCGGCCCCATGTCGGTCAACGACGACTATCCGGCGTTGCGCCAAGAACGTGACTATCTTAAACAAGCCATGGCCGTGGGGATGCCGGTATTGGGTATCTGCCTCGGCGCTCAGATGATGGCCTCGGCGCTGGGTGGGGCGGTAGAACCGACAGGGGGATATCGATTCGGGCTAAGCAGGCTCTTGATAAGTGAAGAAGTAGCCGCCGACCCGGTGTTCAGCAAGATTGAGGTACCCTTAGTTCCCACCCTGCACGGCGAGTGCTTTACGATACCCAAAGGAGCGGTCAAACTGGCAGAGGGTCATATGCTGTGCCGGGACGGAACATACCGTCGAATCAACATGGCCTTTCGGTACAACGATTCCTACGCCTTCCAATTCGAACCCCAACTCACTCTGGAAGAACTGAGAATATGGAATGAGGCGTTCAAGGAAGACTATGAACTGATGGGAGACCGCTTCGACCCCAAAGAAGAGTCGGCAAGAAACTTGCGAGAGTTCGCCAAGTTCGCCCCGTATCACGAGGCACAGATGCGGGAGATGTTCCTGGCCTTCTTGGGCGGAGTCGTTTAGCGAACAAAGTTCGCGATCCTGCGTTTACCGACCAAGAGAACTAGATTGGAGGATCGATTTGGAAAAGACTCGAAGGAATCACCCGGATATCGCGCCTTCGGGCCCCACCTACAGCCGGACGGTCCGCGCTGGTAATCTGCTATTTATCGCCGGTTGCACGGCCCGGGGAACTGCCGCCCAGGGACGGTCCTTAATCGAGCAACTCCGGGTAACGTTGGACCGAATCATACGGATAGTGGCTGCCGAGGGGGGAAGACCCGGAGACATCGTCAAGATTACGACCTTCGTCACCAGCATGAACGACTGGCGGGATTCCGCCGGAGAGAACGAGTACCTGTTCGCGGAATTCTTTGAGGGCACTTATCCC
>Ga0315336_1003885_pt1 | contig 18940 bp, 17 predicted proteins | sample ASW5metaG_FD_204512 | JGI IMG/M metagenome (GOLD analysis project Ga0315336, IMG submission 204512) | Ammonia-oxidizing marine archaeal communities from Monterey Bay, California, United States - ASW #5 | ecosystem: Environmental > Aquatic > Marine > Intertidal zone | place: USA: California... | reverse complement strand
GGCGGCCTTCTCGGGGTTCGCCGATAGCCAGTCGAATCTCGAGCTTCCGAACACCGTCTCGAAGGCGGGCCTTCCCGTGCGTACGGAACGGAGAAGCTGCTCGAAGGCAAGATATGGCTCAGTGTTGATCATCTGGATGAAGTCGCGCGGTCCCGGCCTATCTGAACGAAGGACCGCTCCGACTTCCGTCAAAGCAAAATGACGAGAGCCACCTTCAGTGAAGACCCCCTCAGGGGCGAGAAGCCGCATCACGCGGTAAAGGGCTTCCGCATCCGTCTTGGTTGCTGCCGCCAAGTCGTCAACAGATCGCGCCCCGGAGGCCAGAAGATCGGGAATTCCGAGTTCGATGACGACGCGCAGCGCCTGAGATAGGGCAAATCCGAACCCAAGCCTTATGACTTGTTGCGACGGGCTGCTCATGGCTTTCCCCTCCGGCCGGGAGAAAACTTACGCGGAGCGCGACCCAATGTGAAGCGGGGAAGCGGTGTCGAAAGGCGCGTTGCCCGCCGGCTTCACAAATCCGGCTCGCTGCCTAACCGCAACCCAGGGCTCTGCTTAAAGGCCCTCTTTCGCCGCCTCGGACAGCCGCGCGGCATAGCGGGCCATGGTATCGATCTCGATGTTGACGCGGTCGCCGGCCTGACGCTCACCCCAGGTGGTGACGCTCAGCGAGTGATGGATGAGCAGCACGTCGAAGCGGGTGCCTTCGACCTTGTTGACGGTGAGCGAGGTGCCGTCGAGCGCGACCGAACCTTTCGGCGCGATGAACTTCGCCAGATGACGCGGCGCCTCCAGCGTGAAACGCACGGCGTCGCCCTCTTCCTTGCGCCCGACGATCTCGGCCATGCCGTCGACATGGCCGGAGACGATGTGGCCGCCGAGTTCGTCCCCGATCCTCAGCGCCCGCTCCAGGTTGATCCGGGTGCCGGATTTCCAACTCGATGCCGTGGTGAGCCTTAGCGCTTCCTCCCAGGCCTCGACCTCGAACCAGCGCGCGTTGGAGCCGTGTTCCGGCAGCGCCGTGACCGTGAGGCAAACGCCGCCACAGGAAATCGAGGCGCCGATGGCGATGGTCTCGGGATCATAAGCGGTGTCGATTCGAAGGCCGATACCCTTGGGGAGCGGCTTCACACTCGCAACGGTGCCGACGTCAGTCACAATTCCCGTAAACATCAGAGAGTGTCTTTCGTTTTGACCACGATCCGATCCAACAACCGGTTTCCACTTTTTGGGATCATGGTCTCACCCATTCGGCATAGCTGTCCTCGCCGAAGCGCATGTCACGCAATTTGCGAAATCCAGCCGGGATATGATCGGCGTCGATCGGCGATGCAATGCCGTCCTCACCGATATCGTCCGGCCCCTGGAAGAGCACGATGCGGTCGACGAGGCCTTCCTCAAGGAAGGCCCTGGCCACCTTGGCGCCACCCTCGACCAAAACGCTTGCCATGCCGAGCGCTGCAAGGTCTTCCAGCAATTCCGGCAGAGCGACTACGCCGTCATGGGTTTCGGTGCCGATGAAGCGCACGCCCGCGCGTTCGAGCGCCGCCCGCCGGTGCGGGTCGGCCTCCGGGCAGGCGGCTATATAGAGCGGCACGCGGTCGACACCGGACACAAGCTTGGACGTCTCCGGCAGCCGGATCTGCCGATCAAGGATGATCCGCGCAGGCGAGCGGTTCTCCAGCCCCGGCAGGCGCACGGTCAGCGCCGGGTCGTCCTCGAGCGCGGTGCCGATGCCGACGAGGATGGCGTCGGCCTCGGCGCGCATCAGATAGACGTCGCGGCGCGCGATCTCGCCCGTGATCGCGACCTGGCCCGCACCCTTGCGGCCGATCTTGCCGTCGCTCGAAAGCGCAAGTTTCAGAGTTACTTCCGGCCGCTTCTTCAAAGAACGAGTCAGATAGCCCGCCATCTGCTCGGCGGCTTCGGCAGCCAGCACCTTTTCAACCACCTCGACACCCGCGGCGCGCAGGATGGCGTAGCCCTTGCCGGAGACGCGCGGATCGGGGTCGCTCGCAGCACCCACGACGCGCGCAATACCGGCATTTACCAGCGCGTTGGCACAGGGCGGGGTGCGGCCGTGATGCGCGCAGGGCTCCAATGTCACATAGGCGGTGGCGCCGCGCGCCAGCTCGCCGGCTTCGGCCAGCGCCTCGGTCTCGGCATGAGGGCGGCCGCCGACGGCCGTGACGCCGGTGCCCACGATCATAGGACCGACGCCGTCGTCGCGCACGATGATGGTGCCGACGGAAGGGTTGGTCGAGGTGCGGCCCGCATTGCGGCGCGACAGCCTGATGGCTGCAGCCATGAAACGGCGATCAAGAGCCGATTGAGCGGCCTCGTCCGGTTGCGGTCCCGCCATGATCAGCCGGCTTCCTCTTCGGTCTTTTCCTCGTCGCCCTTCAGCTCGCCCAGCAGCTCGTGAAAATCCTTGGCCTCGCGGAAATTGCGATAGACCGAGGCGAAGCGGACATAGGCGACGTCATCCAGGGATTTCAGCGCCTCCATGACCAGGCGACCGACCTCGCCCGAAGCGATCTCGGTTTCGCCGGAGCTTTCGAGTTGGCGCACGATGCCGGTGACGGCGCGGTCGATGCGCTCGGGATCGACATTGCGCTTGCGCACGGCGATCTCGACGGAGCGCAGCAGCTTGTCACGATCGAACGGCACCTTGCGGCCGGACTTCTTGATGACGACGAGGTCGCGCAGCTGGACACGCTCGAAGGTGGTGAAACGCCCCCCGCAATCGGGACATACCCGCCGCCTGCGGATCGCCGCGCCGTCCTCGGCGGGACGGGAGTCCTTCACCTGCGTATCTTCGGACTGACAATAAGGGCAGCGCATAGGGAGCCTTGGGTTCGCGATTCTCGGATGGCGGAAAGGCTTAGTGCCTTTTGGCGACTTGGCAAAGGAGAGACCTTTCGCACTTCAGAGATAGCGACGCGCGATCAAGATTGCCAGCGGCCTCGCGGGCTGGCGGCACGCGTCAGGGCGCGACGTCCTTGGTCGAAAACCCGCAGGACGTGCCGAGATTGCGATACGCCTTGGTGAAGCCATCCATCGGGATGCTGGCGACGGCCTGTTTTCCGAAGGTCACGTCGAGCGAGGTGACCTTGCGCATGGCGCGCAGCAAGGCGAGGCTGGTCTTGGCCTGGTTGTCCACCATCCAGCTGGAGCGACCACCGGCGGCGGCGTTGGAGGTCACTGTCGCAGTCACCTTCACGCCAGGGTCGCCGAAGGTCGCAGCGATCTTGTCGCCGGTCGGCAGGTTTGCGTTGTCGATGATGAACATGATGGCCGGATACGCGTCCGGCGGCAGCGCGTCGCCGGTCGAGATCGACATCGTCAGCGACCCGGCATTGCCGTTGCCGTCGACGAAAGCGGTCGAGGCGGCGCAGGTCTTGTGCGCATCCTGCCCGGTGTCGAGCGTATCGACGATGGTGGTCCACTTGCCGAAGGTGTTTGTGGCAGGCATGTCGGAGGCAGGCTGCGTCTGCCCCTGCGCGACCGCGCCGGCCATGGTGAACGCGGCCAGCGAGCCGGACAGGGCCAGTAAGGCAAGCGGGAAAGTGCGCATCATCAAAACTCCAGTGGGTCGCGCCGCCCGATCAAGCAGCGGCGCGAAGCGCAGGGATAAAAGATGACGCACGGCGCCTCGTCAACCGACAGACGGGGCAGCCGGCAGCTAGACTCACCCCAGGTAAGGGTAGAGCGGGAAACGGTCCGTCAGCGCCATGACTTTGGCCTTGACGGCGGCTTCGACCGCCGCGTTGCCTTCGTCGGAATTCGCCACCTTCAGCCCGTCCAGCACCTCGGCGATCAGCTTGCCGATCTCGCGGAATTCGGCCTGGCCGAAGCCGCGCGTGGTGCCCGCCGGCGTGCCGAGACGCACGCCCGAGGTGACGAAGGGCTTTTCCGGATCGAACGGGATACCGTTCTTGTTGCAGGTGATGTTGGCGCGGCCCAACGCTGCTTCCGCACGCTTGCCGGTGGCATTCTTCGGCCGAAGGTCGACCAGCATCAGATGGTTGTCGGTGCCACCGGAGACGATATCGAGGCCGGTCTCCTGCAGACTGGACGCCAGCGCCTTGGCATTGGCGACGATGCTCTCGGCATAGGCCTTGAAGCTCGGCTTCAGCGCCTCGCCGAGCGCCACCGCCTTGGCAGCGATGACATGCATCAGCGGCCCGCCCTGCAGGCCCGGGAACACCGCCGAATTCATCTTCTTGGCGATCTCCTCGTCGTTGCACAGGATCATGCCGCCGCGTGGGCCGCGCAGCGACTTATGGGTCGTGGTGGTCACGACATGGGCATGTGGCAGCGGCGACGGGTGCACGCCGCCGGCGACGAGGCCGGCGATATGCGCCATATCGACCATCAGATAGGCGCCGACGGAATCGGCGATCTCGCGAAAACGCTTCCAATCCCAGATGCGCGAATAGGCGGTGCCGCCGGCTAGGATCAGCTTCGGCTTGGTCTCATGCGCGGTCTTCTCGATAGCATCCATGTCGAGCAGGTGGTCGTCCTTGCGCACGCCGTAGGAGACGACCTTGAACCACTTGCCGCTCATGTTGACCGGCGAGCCGTGGGTAAGATGGCCACCCGAATTCAGGTCGAGGCCCATGAAGGTGTCACCGGGCTGCAGCAGCGCCAGGAACACGGCCTGGTTCATCTGGCTGCCCGAATTCGGCTGGACGTTGGCGAAGTTGCAGCCGAACAGCTTCTTAGCGCGCTCGATGGCCAGTTCCTCGGCCACGTCGACGAACTGGCAGCCGCCATAGTAGCGCTTGCCCGGATAGCCCTCGGCGTATTTGTTGGTCATGATCGAGCCCTGCGCCTCGAGCACCGCACGGGAAACGATATTTTCCGACGCGATCAGCTCGATCTCATGGCGCTGGCGACCGAGTTCGTTGCGGATGGCGCCGAAGATTTCCGGATCGGCGTCGGCAAGCGTGGTCTCGAAGAAGGATTCGAATTTGCTGGAGGCTGCCGCTGCATTTGACATGGCTTGCTTTCCCTTGGGGCCGGAGGTCTGCGAGGTCGCCGCGCATTAACACAGTTGTTTTCGGGCCGCCACGTTTGCGGCGCGAAATTTGCTAGCCGGTTTGCGTCAACACCGGCCGACCGAACCTAATCCCGCGGCTCGCGTCCCTTGAGGATCGCTTCGGAGAAGGTGACCTCGGTGAACAGCTTGCGCGCCGTGTGGTCGTTGATAACGCCCCGGCGCAACATGGCCTGAAGCTCGGCGCGCTCGGCCTCGATGCCGGCGAGCCTGAGTTCCACCTCGATTCGGCCGGTTTCGCGGGCCACGGCGCGCGCTTCCTCGGCGCCGTCGGAAAGGGAGATGCGCCGCCGGTAGATGGATACGACACTTTCGGCGATAGCGAGCTTCATGCCCGCCGCCTCTCCTTCATTGCCGTCGCTCGCCAAGCTTTCTATCCTGGCGATGGCCGCGTTGGCTGCGCTGACGCGGGCCCGGCGCTCTTCGGCGGCGCCCGGATGCTCTCCGGGTTCGACGAGACCGCGCGCGACCCTCGGCAGGGCGAGGCTGGCAATTGCCAGCGAGCATATGATGACCCCGGCGGCGAGGTAGATCACGAGGTCGCGGGCCGGAAACGGCGAGCCGTCATGCATGGTGAGCGGCAGGGACAGGATGCCCGCCAAGGTCACCGCGCCGCGCACGCCGGCGATCGAGCCGGCGAGCCTGATGCGCAAACCAAAGGGTTCGGCCTTGCGCTTGCCGAGCCGCGCGGCAAGCACGGCGCCGATGTCGCCGATCCAGATCCACACGAAGCGCAGGCCGATCAGGCACAGCGTCAGGAGCAGCACTGTCAATGCCGGCTCGAGCAGCCAGTGCCGGCTCGTCAGTTCAGGCGGCGCCTTGCGGATGATGTCGGGCAGTTGCAGGCCAAGCAGGATGAACAGCGAGCCGTTGAAGATGAAGATCAGCGTCGACCAGAGGGAAATCGTCTGGACGCGCGCCGAGACCACCATGTGGCGGACAATGCCGGAGTATCCGGTCAGAAGGCCGGCCGTGACCGCCGCCAGAATGCCCGAAGCGCCGAAATGCTCGGCGATCAGATAGGCGACGAAGGGGAGCAGAACCATGACCAGCACCTGCGCTTCGGCCGGTGTGCTGGTGATACGGCCGAGGATCTGCAACGACTTGGCCGCGATGAACAGCGACGCGACGCCGGCGAGGATGCCGATTGCCACGGCAAGGAGAAAGCTTAAGGATGCCCCGGCGAATGAAAAGCTGCCGGACAACACCGCCGCCACGGTGAAGCGGAACATGACCAGACCGGAAGCGTCGTTAAGCAGCGACTCGCCCTCCAATATGTGCATCAGCCGCGCCGGGACTACATCGCGGCCGACGATCGAGGATACGGCCACGGCATCGGTCGGCGACAGCACGGCGGCCAGGGCGAAGGCGACCGCCAGCGGAACGCTCGGCACCAGCCAATGCAAGGCGTAGCCGAAACCGACGATGGTGAAGAAGACCAGGCCGATGGCGAGATCCAGGATCGGTCCGCGCAACGCGATCAGTTCGCGCTTCGGCGCCGAAAAGGCATCACCGAACAGCAGCGGCGGAATGAACACCAGAAGGAAGAGTTCCGGATCGATCTCGACATGCAGCCCACGGGCCGGCCAGGCCAGGGCGGCGCCGATCGCGATCTGCAGCACCGGCAACGGCATGCGCACCAGCCGCACGAGCGCGCCCGAAAGCGTCACCAAGGCGAGCACGGCGAGGATGAAGACGGCGACGGCCATGGCGCGATTCCAGCTGTTCGACCGACCATGAGCAATTGCCGGCCTCGCGTCCAGGGGTGCGAGAGCAACAGCTTGGCGCTGGTTGCGAGGGCAAGACCGACTGGGAAATCTCGGTGGTGATCGCGGAAGCCACCATGCGCTTCCATGTCGACAGTCCCAGCGCGGTCCACCGCGCAAAGACGGTCGCGCGGCTGGTGAACCGGCAACTGATTCAGGCGCGCATCACGCTGCAAAAAAGGCCGCTGTGGAAGCGGCCTTTTGTTTTTAGTATCAGATAGTTACTGCGCGGAGCTGATCTGCAGTTCCTGGGCGCCGTCGAGCCCGTAGATGTCGTCTCGGAACTGTACGACACCCGGAGCGGTCGACCATGCCGACAGATAGAGGAAGTGGACCGGCACCGGGTTGACGACCTGGATCGGCGTGTTCTCGCCGGTCTTGATCGCGGCCTCGAAATGCTGGCGGTCCCAGCCGGGCGTGTCGCGCAGGATCCAGGTGACGAGGTCACGCACATTCTGGACGCGCACGCAGCCCGAGGAGTCGAAACGCAGCAGCTTGCCAAACAGGCTCTGCTGCGGCGTGTCGTGCATATAGACGCCGTCCGGGCTCGGGAAATTGATCTTGACCGAGGCCATGGCGTTGTTGCTGCCCGGATCCTGGCGGAACCGGTATTTCGCGGCGTCGTCCGTCGACCAGTCGATGGTCATCGGATCGACCTCGCTTCCGTCCGGCGCGAACAGACGGATGTGGCTATCCTTCAGGTAGTTCGGGTCCTTCCGCATCAGCGGAATGATGTCCTTGCGCACGATCGAAACCGGCGCGTTCCAGTACGGATTGACGATGATCTCGTTGATCTTCGAGTTCACGATCGGCGTCTGGCGGTCGATCTTGCCAACGATAGCGGTATGGCGAAGCACGACACGGTCGTTCTCGACGGCTTCGACCTGGGCGGCGGGGATATCGACCAGGACGTAACGATCGCCCAGCGTGCCGGCCTTTTCCTTCAGACGCTGCAGATTGGTCTGCAGTTGACCGAGCCGGACCTGCGCCGACACGTTCATCGCGGCATAGGTGTATTTGCCCATCGAGCCGTCGGCCGGCAGGCCGTGACGAAGCTGGAAGCGCTTGACTGCCGAGTCCACATAGGAATCGAAGGCAGTCGAAATACCGGCGCTCTGCGGCAGGTCGCCCGAGACCATCAGGCGCTTGCGGAGCGGAACGACGTCCGGATCGTCGACGCCGAGCTGCAATTTCTTGGTAGCCGGAACCTGTTCCCAGCCGCCCTGGGACACGATGTTCTGGTATTGCGCCACCGCCTGCTCGGTGAAGGCCACCGTCTGCTGGCTGAAGATCGGCAGCGTCGAGGCGACCTTGTTGGTGTCGTTGGCGCGGGCGTCGAACTGGTCGTCCCAATTGCCGCGCGTCGACGACTTCAGGATGTCCCCGATCACGTCCTGCGCGCTGGCGTGGCCGGCGGCAAAAGCGGCGGCGAGCGCGGAGGCTCCGGTAAGGAAGAAACGGCGGCTTGTTCTCATGGCAGACATTCTTGGCTGTTCGCTCTCGCTCAATTCGCTTGCCTGGCGGCTTGTCCGCACTCTAGGGGTGGCAAACTTAACAATTCGCCAACCATGACCCGCATCGCCGGCTGCCAGAAACGCGATGCCGCCTCGCGGGTTCCACGGAGCGCGGGGCATGGGCCCGCAGCATCGTCGACAATCCGCATCCACCGTGATTATGGCGGCAACGTGGCCTTGGCCCGCGATTTGCTTGCGGCGGCAAGGTGAGAGGAAGGCGGCGATGCTTTTTTGCATCGCAAACAGCCAGCACGTCCTCGTGAAGTCCGCGCCGGCGCTCACGGTAGCCGTTCGGGCGCAGAGCCTTGATCGCGCCTAGAACGAGCTTCGTCGCGCGCCCGTAGGCGCTCAAGCTCCCTCCATCAGCAGGTCTTTGCAAAAGAACGGGGACCGGCGTGCTACGACACCGGCCCCTATTCTTTCCCCAGCCGCGCTTCTTCGGCGAGGCCCCAGACTTGGTGTGAGCTTACATCCGATAGGCGATCGTGTCGTTCCAGAAGCGGTCGAGGCGCTGCAGGGCGCGGTTCATCTGCTTGAACTCGTCGGTGTTGATGCCGCCGACCGCCTCGATCGAGCCGACATGGCGTTCGTAGAGGCCGGCCACGACGTCGGCCACCTCGTTGCCCTTCGGCGTCAGCGAGACGCGGACCGAACGGCGGTCGATGCGCGAGCGTTGGTGGTTGATGAAACCGAGGTCGACCAGCTTCTTGAGATTGTAGGAGACGTTCGAGCCGAGATAGTAGCCACGCGAACGCAGCTCGCCGGCGGTCAGCTCCGAATTGCCGATGTTGAAGAGCAGCAGCGCCTGGATGGCATTGATGTCGGAGCGGCCGTTGCGGTCGAACTCGTCCTTGATCACGTCAAGCAGACGGCGGTGCAGACGCTCCACCAGCTGCAGCGATTCCATGTACAGCGAACGGATAGCCTCGCGGCGATCGTCGGATACGTTTGCGGTCTTCGCCGCCGGACGCGAATTGATCATTGTCTTTGCCTCTCGTTTGTCGCCCTGGTGATTTTTTGTTTTTCACCTTGATCGCGACACTATCGAATACTCATAAAATTCGACTTAAACGCCAGGGCTAACAAGAGCTTACCGGTAAGAGGTTTCGGAAGACGCTTAACGATCGGTCACCCGAGCAAGAACAATTAACCTAAAGATTTAGCCAACGGATTTCGGAAGAAAACGGGCCGCGAAATCGGCCCGGAATCCAGCCTCGGCCTATTGGCTGAGCTGTCGCTTCTGCAGCCAGATGGTGACGCGAAAGACGATGTAGAGCAGGGCCACGCATGCGTGCGAGATCACGATCAGCAGCCGGTGGCCGAAGAGATTGGGCAGGCCGGCATACATCACCGTTTCCGTCACCGCGCAGATGAACCAGATCACCGGCCCCCACGACGCCAGCATCCAAAGGCCTGCCGCGGCGAAGGGAAAGAAGACGGCAAGAGTTGCCGCCGCCACCCGCCAATGCACCGGCATCAGGTCGAAGCGCCACAATTCGCCCGGATAGAGGCCGATCAGGCGAATCCAGTAGAGGATGCCGAACAAAAGACAGTAGCCGGCGACCACACGCTGGAACCAGGCGAAGATGACCTCGGTGGTCGACGGCTGGAGCACCACCCGCCTGGAGGTTACCTCGCTCACAGCACGAGTTCCCTATCGCCCAGCGACGCGAAATAGGCGTCGATGTCGGCCGCGCTGACGTCATCCAGGCTCGCCGGCCGCCACTCGGGCTTGGAGCCCTTGTCGATGATGGCGGCGCGAATGCCTTCGTAGAAGTCGTGGCCGGCAAGCATGCGGTTCAGGATGCGGAACTCCATCTTCATGCATTCGTCCATCGACAGCGTCGATCCCGCGCTGATCTGGCGCCAGGCGACGTTGAGGCTGGTCGGCGAGCGGGTCTTCAACGTCGCCAGCGTCTTTGCGGAAAAAGCGTCTTCCGCCCCTGCCCTCTCGAGACTGTCGATGATGCCGTCGAGCGAGCTCCGCGAAAAATGGTGCGCGATCGCTTCCAGGTCCTGCCGCTCGGTCTCGCGCTTGGCAGGCACGAAGAAATCGCGCAGTTCCGCATCGGCGTCGCCGCTCGTCGTCAATTCGTCGAGCAGGCCCGCCTGGTCCTCGGCCTTTATGGTGTGGGTGGCGAGCCCCGACCACAGCGCGTCGCCATGGCGGATGCGGTTGCCCGTCAGACCGAGATACATGCCGAACGAGCCGCCTAGGTCGGGCAGCAGGTGGCTGGCGCCGACATCGGGGAAGAAGCCGATGCCGACCTCTGGCATGGCAAACTGCGCGTTTTCGGTCAGGACCCGATGCGAGCCATGGAAAGAGATGCCGACGCCGCCGCCCATCACGATACCGTCGATCAGCGCGACATAAGGTTTCTTGAAGCGCGCGATGCGGGCATTGAGCCGGTATTCGTCGGCGAAGAAATCGATGGGCGGCTGGCCGGCGCGGCCGGCCTCGTAGATGTGCAGGATATCGCCGCCGGCCGAAAACGCCCTGCCCTCGGCCTTGATCACTACGACGCCTACGCCCTGGTCATGCTCCCAGGCATCGAGCGCTCTGGCCAGGGCCCTGACCATGTTGTGGGTGACGGCGTTAAGCGCCTTCGGCCGGGTCAAAGTGACAACGCCCGCCCTGCCCAGCCGCTCGAAGCGGATCTCGTCGCCTCCGCCAAAATCCATCAACAGGAATCCCTTTCTCCGCGGGGGAGAAGTGCTAAAGGGGGCGTCAGGGCGCGTCAATGGCGGCGATCCTTGCGCTGGCGGGCGACCGCGCCAGATGTTAGGTAACCGGCAAAGAACTATGTCCGCGCCCCGACAGGTTTCGAGCAGCGATATGCCTGGAATTTCTCGCTTCGTCGTTGGATTGGCCGGTCTCCTGTGCCTGGGGGTTCCGGCCCGTGCCGCCGCGATAGCCGATCTCTACCAGGCGCAAACGATCGTCACCGGCACGGGAGACGTGAACCGCCAGATCGGCTTCAAGGACTGCCTCGACAAGGTGCTGGTCAAGGTCTCTGGCGACCAGCGCCTGACTCAAAAACCCGAGATGCTGGCGCTGCGAGACAAGGCCGCCGACTTCGTCCAGTCCTTCCGCTATCGCGACCGGCTCGAGGGCATCCCCATCCATGACGAGCAAGGCACGCATGACCGCCCCCACGATCTGACCTGTCTCTACAAGCCGGCCGTCGTCGACAAGCTCCTGGCGCAGCTCGGCAGCAGGCCATGGCTCGGTGAGCGGCCGCCGGTCGCCGTCTTCATGAGCGCCGAGCAAGGCGCGCGGCATTTCATGCTGACGGAGGACGAGGACCAGGGCAAGACGATGCGGGAATCCTTCGCCAATGCCGCGGGCCCCCTGCTGATGCGTATCACCTTTCCAAAGGCCGGGCAGCTTGGCGGCCTTGACGAGAAGGCGCTTTCGGGGGCCGATATGGCAAGGCTCGACAAGCTCGCCAAGAAGGCGGGAGCAGCCCGGGCGCTCGCCGGCAGCATCGTGTGGAGCGACAAGGAGCTCGGCTGGATCGCCGATTGGCGCTTGGCCGACCACGGCAAGATCTTTCGCTGGCAGGTGCGCGGCGTCAGCTTCGACGAGGCGTTCCGGGTTGCGATCAGAGGCGCGGCGCAGATCTTGTCAGGGCACGGACAGCCTTAGGACAAGTCGATATTCAGCCGATGCCGGTCTGCGAAAGGCGGCGCCCTGCGCCCCGGTGCCCGCGCACTCCGAGATACGCTCCGCTCTGGTTCGGCAGCCACCATTTTCTTCTCGGCGTGGCCTCAATCTCAGCCTGCCCACACCCTGGCGCGCGGCTGGCACAATCGTGTCGCATTGGTCAGCGGCGCGGACGCGTGGTAAAAGCCGGCCCGAAAGAGAGTCTCGGCCATGAACAGATTCACTCCTGCAAAGCCCGCAGGCGCGCGCAGCGTCGACGAGATCACCGGCAGCCGGCGGCTGCGGCGCATGCGCAAGGCCGACTGGTCGCGCCGCCTGGTGCAGGAGAACCAGCTTTCGGTGAACGATCTGATCTGGCCGATCTTCGTCATCGACGGCAAGAACAGGCGCGAGCCGATCGCCGCCATGCCGGACGTCCATCGCCTGTCCATCGACCTCGCGGTCAAGGAGGCGGAGCGCGCCGCAAGGCTCGGCATCCCGGCGATCGCCACCTTCCCCAATGTCGAGCTTGCGCTGCGCGACCAGACCGGCTCGCATATCCTCGACCCCGACAATGTCATCAACCGCGCGACGCGCGCCATCAAGGACGCGGTTCCGGAGATCGGCATCATCACCGATGCCGCGCTCGATCCGTTCACCAGCCACGGCCATGACGGCATCCTGCGCGACGGCATCATCGTCAATGACGAGACGGTTGAACAGGTCGTCGCCGCGGCCGTCATCCAGGCTGCCGCCGGCGCCGACATCATCGCGCCATCCGACATGATGGACGGCCGTATCGGCGCCATCCGCGACGCACTCGACGCCAACGGTTTCCAGGACGTGGCGATCATGTCCTATGCGACGAAATTCGCTTCCGCCTTCTATGGCCCCTACCGTGAGGCGGTGGGCACCGCCGGCCTGCTCAAGGGCGACAAGAAGACCTATTACATCGACCACGCCAATTCGGACGAAGCGGTGCGCGAGGCGGAGCAGGATCTGGCGGAAGGCGCCGACATGCTCATGGTCAAGCCGGGGCTGCCCTATCTCGACATCATCCGCAGGCTGAAGGACGAGTTGCAGATGCCAACCTTCGCCTATCAGGTTTCGGGCGAATATTCGATGATCAAGGCGGCTGCCGCCAATGGCTGGATCGACGGCGAGAAGGCGATGCTGGAATCGCTGCTTTCGCTGAAGCGCGCGGGCTGCGACGGCGTGCTGACCTATTTCGCGCCGACCGTGGCGGAGCTGCTGCGGGGGTAAGCCGCCAAACCGGCAAGCAGGGGCGCCGCTGGCCAGCCGTCAGAATTCCACGTCGACCTCGACGATCTCCTCGGGCTCGGCGAGCGCGCCTTCAGTCCATTCCCGCATCGGCGGCCAGGCAAAGTCTGTTTCGCATTAGCGGAGAGAGGGCTCACCAGCACCGATGGCGACAGGAGCAGCAACTCCTTGCGTGAACGAAAGAAGGAAACGCGCCTCAGTACTTCTCCGGCACATAGAGCTCGCGCGGCAGCACCTGGCGCTCGTAGGAAGGATTGAACACCCGCTCCGGCAGCGTGATCTCCTCATGCGGCACCTCCTCATACGGCAACTGCTGCAGCAGGTGGTCGATGCAGTTGAGCCGCGCCCGCTTCTTGTCGTTGCCCTCGACGATGAACCAGGGCGCTTCCTTGATGTTGGTGCGGGCGAAGGTTTCTTCCTTGGCCTTGGTGTACTGCTCCCAGCGCACCCGCGACTGCAGGTCCATCGGCGACAGTTTCCACTGCTTCATCGGATCGTGGATGCGCATGAGGAAGCGCATCTGCTGCTCCTCGTCGGTGATCGAGAACCAGTATTTCACCAGGGTAATGCCGGAACGGACCAGCATGCGCTCGAATTCGGGCACGTCGCGGAAGAACTCCTCGACCTGACCCTCATTGGCAAAACCCATAACCCGCTCGACGCCGGAGCGATTGTACCAGGAGCGGTCGAATAGCACGATCTCGCCGCCCGCGGGGAGATGCGGCACGTAGCGCTGGAAGTACCATTGCGACCTCTCGCGCTCGGTCGGCGCCGGCAATGCCACGACACGGGCGATGCGAGGGTTGAGGCGCTGGGTGATGCGCTTGATGACACCGCCCTTGCCGGCGGAATCGCGGCCTTCGAAGATCACCACCAGCTTCTTCTTGTGGTAGGCGACCCAGGACTGCAGCTTGATCAGCTCGGACTGCAGCCTGAGCAGTTCGCGGAAATAGGTCATCCGTTCGATCGAAGGCGGATGCGACTTCTTGTAGATCTTGGCGATCTCGAGCGACAGCGCCGGCTCGGAAATCTCGAGCTCGTAGTCCTCGTCGAGCGTGTCTTCGAGTTCGGCCTCCAGCCAGTCCTTCGCCCCTGAATTCGGTTTCACTTCATTCATCGCGCAGCTCCGTCTGCCTGTCAGCCTTCATCGCATCGGAATGCGCCGCGGCCCCGGCGGACACGCGACTCCGTAAGCCGACCGGGATACAGAGGCGCAATGACGGTTTTATTGCAAGCGACCGGCCGCCGGCATCCATGTTAGCCTAAATGTGATCGGACCGTATCGGCAGCGGGGCGACAAGCCGGCTGAATTGTCCTACAAATCCCCTCGCCTCTTCCCGGCGCTCGCCACGGCGCTTCTTCAACCAATCGCGAGGACTGACATGGAATACCGCACGCTGGGCCGATCCGGCTTGAAAGTCTCGACATTGACGCTTGGCACCATGACCTTCGGCGGCACCGGCCCATTCGCCGCCGTCGGCAATTCAGACCTTTCCGAGGCCAGCCGCATCATCGACACCTGCATCGATGCCGGCATCAACCTCATCGACACCGCCAATGTCTATTCCAACGGCCTCTCCGAAGAGATCATCGGGGAGGCGCTTGGCGGCAGGCGCAAGAACGATGTGCTGATCGCCTCGAAGGCGCGCATGCGCATCGGCGCCGGGCCCAATGACGAGGGCCTTTCGCGTTACCATCTGATACGCGAATGCGAAAAGAGCCTGAAGCGGCTCAAGACCGACGTCATCGATATCTATTTCGTCCACCAGTGGGACGGCCTGACGCCGTTGGAGGAGACGGTCGCGGCGCTCGACACCCTGGTCAACCAGGGCAAGGTCCGCTACATCGGCTGCTCCAACTACTCGGGCTGGCACGTGATGAAGGCGCTGGCTGTCAGCGACAGCCGGCATCAGGCCCGTTTCGTCACCCAGCAGATCCATTACACGCTGGAAGCCCGCGAGGCCGAATACGAGCTGCTGCCGATATCTGTCGACCAGGGCCTCGGCGTGCTGGTCTGGAGCCCGCTGGCCGGGGGCCTGCTCTCCGGCAAATATCACCGCGACAGCCCGACCGCGCGCCAGGTCGGCGGCTGGACGGAACCGCCGATCCGCGACCAGGACCGTCTGTGGCGGATCGTCGAAGTGCTCTCCGACATTGGCAGGGCGCGGGGCGTGTCGGGAGCGCAGGTGGCGCTTGCATGGCTGCTTGGCCGTCCGGCCGTAAGCTCACTGGTGATTGGCGCGCGCAACGAGGGGCAGCTCAAGGACAACCTCGCCGCGGCCAGCCTGCCGCTCTCCGAAGAAGAGCGCCAGCGACTCGATGCCGTCAGCCGGCCGCCGGTGCTTTACCCGTACTGGCACCAGCAGTTCACGGCCAAGGACCGTTTCGGGCCGGCCGACAAGCTGCTCGACCGCTCGCACGCCTAGGACTTCGGTGAGCACTCAGCCGGCGATAAAGCGCCAGACTTCCGTGTCGGGCTTGATCTGCCCGCTCAGCGCGAAATATTTGTAGAGGACGAGCAGCGAGATCGCCTGCTCGACCGGCTCATTGTGGAATTCGCGGCAATAGGCGTTGGCGGCGGCGGTTATCCGCTCAGCTTCGTCGGGATGCTTTTCGAAATAGGCCACCTTGTCGACCAGGTCGGAGAAATCCGGCTCGAGTGGCACGTAGTGGACATTGGGCTCGACCTTGGATTCCGCAAACCAGGTTTCGTAGGTCGGTTCCGGCATCAGGCAGAGCGAATTGGAACTCATGATCCATTTCAGGTTCGTCGCGACGTCATTGCCCTCGAGCGAAACGATGTAGCGATAGCGCCGCTGCTGCTCGATGTTCAGGAACGGCTTACGGTATCCGTCCGGCGCGTCGGCCTTGTGGGATCCCGCATCGCAGATCGGCAGGCCTGCGGCCTTTTCCACAAAGCGGGTGCGAAGCGGATTGTTGAGGTGACCGCGCCAGACCACCATTGGGCGCTTGGCGGCGAAAGGTACGCTGTCGGGCGGCATGTAGAAGTGCCGGAACTTGTTCAGCTTCATCAGGACGCCGTTCGCATTGTCGTCGCCGATGGGCCGGTCCTTGACGATCCTCGGAACCTCCGGAACGTCGACGACGTCGCCGAACTTGTAATCGATCAGGAGGCCGGGATCGAAGTAGCGGGCGAACTCCTTGAGGTCGTAATAGTACATGCTGGAAGAGTTCTGCAGCTCCCCGACGGGGACGGCGTCCGGACTGGGCGCGAACGGCTGTTGGAGCTTGTTGTAATAGTTCAGCCGTTCCCGAACCGTCTTGCCTGAAAGCCTGGCCTGCTCGAGCCGGCCAGCAAGGCGATCTCGGAACAGGGACTGCGGAGCGCGATCACGGGCGAAATTGCGCGCGTAGTAAAACAGCTTGGAGGCGGTTCGGGAGAGTGTGGCCATGCGTCCGCGAATTCAGCAAGATGGTCGGTGGAAGTCGGCTTCATCCCCCTGACCACCTACAGCATTCTCCCGGCCAAGTTTCAAGCCCGCCGGTGCTGCCGATCTTGCGTGCGCGTTCCGCCTCAAGCCGCGACCACGGCAAAACCGCGCGCGCGCAAACCGCGCCGGTCGTCATGCAGCGAAGTGACCAGCCGACCGCGGCTGCCGGCGATGTGAGCGGAAAGCAGCCGCGCCGCGTCATCGGCATTCCCGGCCCCGACAGCGGCAAGGATCGCATGATGTTCGGCCCAGGCGCGGCCGAGCGCCGTCTCATCGCGCACTTCCAGCCATCGCGCCCGCGACAGCCTGGTCATTGCGTCGCGAACCGCTCTGAGCAGAAACTCGTTGCCGGAAAGCCTCGCCAGTTCGATGTGGAAATCCATGCCGACGCGATGCCACTCCTCTCGCGGTGTCCCGGCATCGCAAGAATCAAGCATCGCCGCGATCACGTCGATCCCGCTTCGATCTTCGAGCGCCGCCGTCAGGCGAACGGCCGCGACTTCGACTGCCTCCCGGTAGACGGCGATCTGGCCCAGTTCCGCCAGGTTGATCGGCGCCACCGCCCAGCCGCGGCCGTCACGACCGATCAGGCCTTCCGTTTCCAGGCGAAGCAGCGCCGCTCGAACCGGCGTGCGCGATGCGCCGAACCGGCTCTCGATCCAGCGTTCGGTCAGCCGCTCGCCCGGCCCTATCTCCAAGCTCAGGATCATCTCGCGAAGTTGCCTTTCGACATTTTGCATCTGTGACATCGGCGTCCAGCTCTCCAAAGCCGCATTGACAGCGGCAATTATCAGGTCCATGACGGATACCGACTTGGTATCCCAAGTCGGTATCCGTAACAACCCCAGCATCGGCGCGCGCGAAATGACGCAGAAGGAACCCGGACAGAGCGGCTTCAACATCCATTGGCGGCGCAACCTTGCCGTCTGCTTCGCCGGCTCGTTCAGCACGCTTATCGCCATGACGCTCCTGTTGCCGTTCCTGCCGCTTTACGTCGAACAGCTCGGCGCCGAAGGTCACGTGGCGATCGTGCAGTGGTCCGGCATCGCCTATGGCGCGACTTTCTTCGCGGCTGCCCTGGTCGCGCCCCTGTGGGGCCGGCTGGGCGACCGCTACGGCCGCAAGCTGATGCTCGTGCGCGCATCTTTCGGCATGGCGATCTGCATGTCGCTGACCGGCATGGTTCAGAGCGTCTGGCAGTTGGTGCTTCTTCGGCTGCTGATCGGCTTTGCAGGCGGCTATTCGTCGGGCTCCACGATCCTGGTCGCGATGCAGACGCCCAAGGAGCGCTCGGGCTGGGCGTTGGGCGTGCTGGCGGCGGGCATCACCGCGGGCTCGCTGGTCGGACCGCTGCTCGGCGGCCTGCTGCCGCCGCTTATCGGCATCCGCGCGACTTTCCTGCTTTCCGGCGGCGTCATCTTCCTGGCCTTCCTGGCGACGACTTTCCTGATCAAGGAGAATCCGCCGGCGCCCAAGCGGGTCTCTGCTACGAAGCCCAAAAGCGGCTGGTCCCAGATACCCGACAAGCGCCCGGTCGTCGCCATGCTGACCACAGGCATGCTGCTCGCCTTCGCCACCATGTCGATCGAGCCGATCATCACCGTCTACGTGCAGCAGCTCGTCGAGGACCCGGGCAAGGTGACCATGGTCGCCGGCGTCGTCATGTCGGCGGCGGCGCTCGGCACCATCCTGTCCTCATCCTGGCTGGGGAAACTCGCCGACCGCGTCGGCCACTGGAACGTCGTGGTGGGCGCGCTTGCCGTGTCGGCGCTGCTGCTCGTTCCCCAGGCATTCGTCACCAGTGGCTGGCAGTTGATCGGCCTGCGCTTCCTGATGGGCCTGGCGCTGGGCGGCCTCTTGCCCTGCATCACCAGCGTCATCCGTCACAACATCCCGGATGGCGTCGGCGGCAATGTTCTCGGATTGGCGATCTCGGCGCAATACGTCGGCCAGGTCGCGGGGCCGCTTATGGGCGGCTTCGTCGGCGGGCATTTCGGCATGCGCTCGGTATTCCTGGCCACTTCGGTGCTGATGGCGCTGGGTGCTGCCTACAACTGGATTGTCCAGTCGCGGCGGACACGGCATATGCTGCTGGAGGCTGGCGAGTCCTGATCGGTCGCGCCGGCCAGCCAACAGGGAGCATCCGAAATGAGCCTCGCCGCGCAACTGTCGAACGGCGGCAACCGTATCCTGGTCTTCATCGCCGGGCTCCTCGGCGC
>Ga0315336_1003884_pt1 | contig 18943 bp, 18 predicted proteins | sample ASW5metaG_FD_204512 | JGI IMG/M metagenome (GOLD analysis project Ga0315336, IMG submission 204512) | Ammonia-oxidizing marine archaeal communities from Monterey Bay, California, United States - ASW #5 | ecosystem: Environmental > Aquatic > Marine > Intertidal zone | place: USA: California... | reverse complement strand
ATCAGGATGCGCTCTTTGAGCGCTTGCTGAAGGGCCTGAAGACGGGAGCTGCGAGTGGACATGGGGACTACCTGAAAAGCTGGGACAAAAGAGCGCGAATGATAGCAAAGCTGCATGCTTTTTTAGCCTTCGCGCTTTTGCATGAGGATTATTCAGGTTGGGCAACATTGGCCCTGACCCGGAACAGCCGCATAGAATGCTCGCTCACCTCAAGGCGCTCGTTGCATGTCTTTCCGTTTCTGGCTTGGTTGCTTTCTATTTCTCTCGCTCACCTCTGCGCGCGCCGAACCCCTTTCCTATGAGCGTGATATTCAGCCGCTATTTACCGCGAAATGCGTCGCTTGCCACGCCTGCTATGACTCGCCCTGCCAGCTCAATCTTGGCAGCGGCGAGGGTGCATCCCGTGGCGCGCACAAACTGCCGGTCTACAACGGCGCCCGTGTAAAGGCCCAGGAGCCGACTCGCCTGTTTCTCGATGCGGTAGGCGAAGAGGCGTGGCGGCGCAAGGGCTTCAATTCGGTACTCGATGCCAAGGGCACCCAGGCCGCGCTGATGGCACGAATGCTCGAACTCGGCCGCAGCCAGCCGCTGATGCCCAATGCCAAGCTGCCGTCGACGCTGGAGATCGGCATCGGCCGGGAAAACACCTGCCCGCTGCCGGACGAATTCGACCGCTATGCGCGGCGCAACATGCATGGCGGCATGCCTTTCGCCGTAACCGGGCTGAACGATGCGGAGTACGCACTCCTGCAGCGTTGGCTGGAGCAGGGCGCATCAGTCGAAGCGTCCTTACCGCCCGAGCCGTCGACGACCGAATCCTTGCAGATCGACGAGTGGGAACGCTTGCTCAATACGCCCGGTGCACGCGGCAGTCTGGTTGGCCGCTGGTTGTATGAGCACCTCTTCATCGCGCATCTGTACTTCGAAGGGGCGCAGGGCGGTCGCTTCTACCAACTGGTTCGTTCGCGCACGCCCAGTGGCGAGCCGGTCGATGCCATTGCGACGCGACGGCCGAACGATGATCCGGGTACCCGGTTCAGCTATCGCCTGCGACCGATTACCGACGTGATCGTGCACAAGACGCACATCACCTATCCACTCAGTGCCGCGAAGCTGGAGCGGGTTCGCTCGCTGTTCTTCAGCGGCGACTGGAAGGTCGATGCGATTCCCGGATACGGCGCAGGCCACAGAGCCAATCCGTTCAAGACTTTCCAGGCCATTCCCGCCGAGGCCCGTTACCAGTTCATGCTGGATAACGCCGAGTATTTCGTCCGCACCTTTATCCGTGGGCCGGTGTGCCGCGGGCAGATCGCCACGGACGTGATTCGCGACAACTTCTGGGTGTTCTTTCAGGATCCGCAGCACGATCTGTACATCACTGACCGGCGCTTTCGCGAACAGACCACGCCGCTGCTGGCGATGCCCGGGCAGTTCGATGAAATGGGCGACCTGCTCGCGTTCTGGAAGAGCTACCAGGTCAAGCGCAACCAGTACGAACAGCTGCGCATGAGCGCGTATGCGGGCAAGCCCGCGCAGTGGGAGCAGATATGGTCCGGCAATGACAATGCCTTGCTGAGCATCTTCCGCCAGCATGACAGCGCCTCGGTGCGCAAAGGGCTGATCGGCGAGATTCCGCAGACGCTCTGGTGGATGGACTATCCGCTGCTCGAGCGCACCTACTACCAGCTTGTGGTCAATTTCGACGTGTTCGGCAACGTCTCCCATCAAGGCCAGACACGGCTGTACTTCGATCTGATCCGCAACGGCGCGGAGCTGAACTTCCTGCGGCTGCTACCGGCTGCCTCCCGCCAGGCCATCCTCGATGACTGGTACGAGCAGGGTGGGCAGCTGAAGCTGCTTCTGGCCTACACCTCCATCGACGATTCGACGCCGTCGCTGCTGACGCTGAACAGGGCTGATCCGAAGCGCGCGTTCGCTCGAGCGATGCTGACAAGGTACGCCGGCATCAACGCAGCCCTCGATCCGATCAACCGTTGCCAGGGCACCCATTGCTATCGCGCAGGGCAGCCCGCGAGCTTGCAACGGGCCGAGCAGGCGCTCAGTCGCCTGACCAATCGGCTCGCCGGAGGCTTGCCGGCGATCCAGCATCTGCCGGAAGCCACGCTGCTGCGTGTCGAGTACGATGGCGATCGGCGTGAAATCTACAGCCTGCTGCGCAACCGGGCGCACAGCAACGTCGCCTTCATGTACGGCGAATCACTGCGCTGGCAGCCGAGGTTGGACACCCTGACGGTGTATCCAGGCGTTCTCAGCAGCTATCCGAATTTCCTCTTCAATGTACCTGCCGCCGAGGTGCCGACATTTGTCGCAGCACTGGAGGAGGTGAAGGCGAGTCATCAACTGGAGCGCCTGGTCGAGCGCTGGGGTGTGCGGCGCAGCCATCCGCGTTTCTGGGATTACTTCAACGATCTGACCCGCTATCTCGAAGAAACCGAGCCACTGGAAGCGGGCGTACTGGATATGAATCGCTATGAAAACCTTTGATTCGTCGCGAGCGGCGCCCCCGGCTGGAACTCGATCACGGCTAACCCGACTAAAATACTAGGACTTAACCGCGGCAGTGGTTTGGCGTACACTGCGGCGCATGTCTGCGAGGAGTTCCCATGAGCGCGATCACCATTACCGAAGCTGCACACGATTATTTGGCCGACCTGCTCGAGAAGCAGAACACCACCGGCATCGGCATTCGCATCTTCATTACCCAGCCGGGCACCCCGTATGCTGAAACCTGCATCGCCTACTGCAAGCCGGGCGAGGAGAAGCCGGACGACATCGCACTGGCGCTGAAGAGCTTCACGGCCTGGATCGATGGCACCAGCGAGCCTTTCCTCGAGGATGCGCTGGTCGACTACGCGACCGACCGGATGGGTGGCCAGCTGACCATCAAGGCGCCGAATGCCAAGGTGCCAATGGTCAATGAAGACAGCCCGATGAACGAGCGCATCAATTATTACCTGCAGACCGAGATCAATCCGGGGCTGGCCAGCCATGGCGGGCAGGTCACGCTGATCGATGTGGTCGAGGAAGGCATCGCCGTGCTGCAGTTCGGCGGTGGTTGCCAGGGCTGCGGGCAGGCGGACGTCACCCTCAAGGAAGGCATCGAGAAGACCCTGCTGGCCCGGATTCCGGAGCTCAAAGGCGTGCGTGACGTGACCGATCACACCAATCGCGAGAACGCCTACTACTGATCCGGAGCAGTCCGGCGGAGCAGCACCGTTGGGCCGTTCGGCAGTTTTTAAGGTGAAATGCCACTATTTTGCCTTCATTGCGCGCACAGCGCGCCTTTCCTGCGATAAGCTCTCGTGCCAAGGTTGATCGGGTAACGAGAGCTCGTACCACATGTCTGCCATTTCCCTGTTGATCTGCGATGACTCCGCGCTGGCGCGCAAGCAGCTTCTCCAAGCGCTGCCTGCCGGCTGGCCGGTCGACGTCAGTCAGGCGGCCACCGGCCTCGAAGCGCTGGAGCAGGTCCGCCAGGGCGGCGTCGACGTCCTCTTGCTCGACCTCACCATGCCCGAGCTGGATGGTTATCAAGTCCTCGCGCAGCTGCGCGAAGAGCAGCTGCAGTGCAAGACCATCGTGATTTCCGCCGACATTCAGGATGAGGCCGTCCGGCGCGTCCTGGCCCTCGGCGCGCTGGCCTTCATCAAGAAACCCGCCGATCCGGTGCATCTGCACCAGACGCTGGCCAGCCTTGGCCTGCTGGACGATGTCTCGTCACTGATCGCTAGGGTCGCGGGAGAAAAGATCGGTTTTCGCGATACCTTTCGTGAAGTGGTCAACATCGCCATGGGACGGGCTGCGGCGCTGCTGGCGCGTGTGCTGGGTGTGTTCATCCAGTTGCCGATTCCCAATGTAAATATTCTCGAAGTCGGCGAGCTGCATATGGCACTGGCCGATGCGGCGCGTGGCGAGAAGCTGACCGCCGTCTGCCAGGGCTACATCGGTGGCGGTATCGCCGGCGAGGCGCTGCTGCTGTTCCATGACTCCGAAGTGGCCGACATGGCGCGTCTGATGCGACGACAGGACTACCTGGAGATGGAGATGCTCCTGGATCTGTCGAGCCTGCTGATCAGCGCATGCCTCAGCGGAATCGCCGAGCAGATCGAAGTGGTGTTTTCCCAGGGACACCCGCAGGTGCTGGGGCAGCACGCATCGATCGACGAGCTGATCAGACTCAATAGCGCCCGATGGAAGAAGACCCTGGCAGTGGAGATCAGCTACAGCCTGGAAGGCCACGATATCCACTTTGACCTGCTGCTGTTGTTCACGGAAGATTCGGTCGAGCTGCTGACGCGCAAGCTTGCCCACCTAATGGATTGAGCATGAGCTATTCTGCCGAGTTGAACGAGCTTCACTGGTTGCTGGCGATCGTCCAGAGCATCGACGTGGGCGTCGTCGTGCTGGACCGCGACTACCGTGTCGAGGTCTGGAACACCTTCATGGAGAACCGCTCCGGCTTGCAGCCGGAGAATGCGCGCAATCGGTCGTTCTTCACGCTGTTTCCCGAAGTCGATGAAGACTGGTTCCGCCGCAAGGTGGAAAGCGTGATGACCCTCGGTACGCCTTCTTTCACCATCTGGGAGCAGCGCCCTTATCTGCTGCGCTTCAAGAACTACCAGCCGATCACCGGACTGGAAGACTTCATGTACCAGAACACCACGCTGCTGCCTCTCAAGGGCGTCAATGGCAGCATCGACCAGGTGTGCCTGATCATCTATGACGTCACCGATGTCGCCGTGAACCGGCGCCAGTTGCAGGCGGCGAATGCCGAACTGCAGCGTCTTTCCAGCACCGACCGGCTGACCGGGCTCTATAACCGCGGACACTGGGAAGAGATGCTCCGCCTCGATTACGCCCGTCATCGTCGCTATGACAGCCAAGCGGCTTTGGTCATGTTCGATATCGACCACTTCAAGGCGATCAACGACACCTATGGACACCAGGTGGGCGACACCGTGATTCAGCAGGTCGCGGAACTGATTCGCGAGAATCTGCGCGATTCGGACGTGGCTGGCCGCTACGGCGGTGAAGAGTTCGTGGTGCTGCTGCCGGACACCGACAAGCAAGGTGCAATGACCTTTGCGGAACGTTTGCGGCATGCGGTGGAAAGCCGCGAGGTTCAGCACGAGCAGCACCGTATTCGCTTCACCATCAGTCTGGGTGTCGCGGACCTCAGCGTCCCCACCCACAGTCATGCGCAACTGATCGAATGGGCCGATTCGGCGCTCTATGCATCGAAGGCGGCCGGTCGCAATCGCGTCACATTGCATCAGCCCTAGGGTCTGTTCCCGTTTCGTCGCAAGCCGCGTTGCTGCGCCAAATGGCGCCATGACCGGGCGGCGTTCCGCAAGGCGCGGGACGCAGGTAATGGTGGTTCCCTTGCCAAGTCCCGCAACGCCGCATGGCTCCGGCGCGGCCGCGTGCGAACGGGAACAGACCCTAGCGCTTCAGCCTGCCGCTTTGCGAAGGAAGACCAGCAAAGAGACCTCTTCGGCACTGAGCCACTTGCGTTTGCGCGCTGTGCGCAGATCAGCCAGCCCGCCTGCACTGAAAGCTTGCAGAATCGCCGGGTGGATGTAGCACTGGCGGCAGACCGCAGGGGTGTTGCCCAGTTGGCTGGCGACCTGCTTCACCGTCTCGACCAGATTCTGCTTGGCGATGGCTTCCGTGGATGCGTCCAGCTTGCGTAGCCGTTCCAGTGCCAGCGCGCTTCCCGCCCAGGTGCGATAGTCCTTGGCGGTGAAGTCGCAGCCGGTCATCTGGCGAAGATAGAGGTTCACGTCGTTGGAGCTGACCGCGCGGCGCTGGCCGTCTTCATCCAGGTACTGAAAAAGCTGCTGACCCGGCAGCTCCATGCAGCTGCGCATCAGCCTGGCCAGCCGGCGGTCGCGCAAGGTGACTGCGTGCTCCACGCCACTCTTGCCTCGAAAGTGGAAGCGGATCGAGGTTCCTTTGACATCCACATGCCGCGTACGCAGGGTCGTCAGCCCGTAGGAACGGTTGTCCCTCGCATAGCGAGAATTGCCGATCCGGATCAGGGTCGACTCCAGCAACATGACCACCAGCGCCATGACCTTCTCACGCGTCATGCCGGGGCTAGCCAGGTGTTTTTCCAGATCGCGGCGCAATTTCGGCAAGGCTTCACCGAATTCGAGCATTCGTTCGTACTTGTCGCTGTCACGAATCTCTCGCCAGCGGGCGTGATAGCGGTATTGCTTGCGGCCACGGGCGTCGCGGCCGGTCGCCTGAAGATGTCCCTGAGCATCGGGACATATCCATACGTCACGATAAGCGGGCGGAATCGCCAGCTTGTTGATACGACGGATTTCGTCCTCGTCGCGAATGCGCTCGCCGTTGGGCTCGAAGTAAACGAATTTGCCGCGCTGTCGCCTGCGGCGGATGCCTGGCTGGGAATCATCGACGTAATGCAGGTCCGGCGGCAGTGTCGGGCACAACAGCGTACCGGTGTCGCCGGTTTCGTCGGCAGGAACAGGGCGAGCGCCCTCGGCCAGAGGCACCGGGTCGTCCATCAGGGTGTCGTTGCGCATGTATGACCGTTCCCGCGATGGCCTCGCCGGGGTAGCTACCGGCGAGGCTGTTGGATGGGATCAACTGTCCTTTTCATTGCTGTTGCGCATCAACAATCGAATGGCTGCGACCAGCTCGTCGATGGCCTCGCGATAGAGCTCGGGTTTGGCTTCGGTTTCAGCCTGATCGGCATGTTTGCGCGCGGTGTCGAGGTGATCGTTGATCGATGAATAGTCGCCAAGCATGGTGTGCTCCTGCTGTAGGTAGTAGAGAAGGCGTACCCCGGAAGCGGGTTCCGGCGCCTCTAACAACTGACCGGCCAGCTGGATGGCGGTTCTGACCGTGTATCAGCGCGATCTCAGCGTGGAAAGCGCCTTCGACCAGGTCGGATTGGAACACCGCGGACATTGTTGGGTTTGCTGGCTATCCAGCGCCTGGGGGAAGCCGCAGCGGCTGCAAGCGTACATGCCGGCCGCCGGCACCTGGTGGAAGCTCGGTCTGTATTCCGGCGGGAGGACGGACAATCCTGGGCGTACTGCATGGTCTTCATGGAAAAACAGGCTGACGTTGCCATCGTTCTCGAGAATGCCGAGCCTGACCTGGCCAAGATGCTCGACCCCTTGCTGGCGCAGTTCCATGAAGAACTCATCGGCAGAAATGTTCAGACTGTCGAGGCTACGCAGCTCATAGATGCCATCGCGAATGATGGTGACGGGACGGCCTTCGAGCCAGGTTCCGAATCGCGGGCTGCGATTCATGAAGAACACGGTGAGGCGGTACAGCGCCAGTAGGGTGGCGAATACCGCTGCGACCGGCAGCAACGGCACGTCTTCGTAGAATGAAACGTCGCCGGCGGCGGAACCGAGGGTCAGGATGATCACCAGCTCGAACACCGAAAGCTGGCGAATGCCGCGACGGCCGCTGACCTTGAGAAAGACGAATACGGCGACGAAGGCAAGCAATGCCCGCAACGCGACTTCGGCGACGAACATCAAGGGAAATTCGTGCAGAAGCATGCGCTGCATGTCGAAGGGGGTCATCTTGAATCGTCCCTCCAAGGGCTCCGGTGCGATCTGTCAGGCCCGGCTCGTAGCCGATGTCGGTGCCCATCATGCTCAGCTCGCGGCTGCTATCTCGAATTCCAGGTTGATTCCGTCACCGCTGCCGTCGCCGACAACCGAGCCGGTTGCGGGCTTGTGGCTGACAGTCCGACCGTCATAGAAATCGCTCAGGTGCCGCTGTGCGATGTCGCCGATATGCGTGATCAGGCCCGGAATCTGGGCATCTCGCGGCACGATGAAGTGCAGTGTGACGGTATGGGCGCCAGGGTCTTGCGGAAGGTCGGCGAGGCCGCAGCTTTGCCATTGATCGTTGACGTACGCTTCTGCACCTTTCATGAGCTTCTCCTGTTTCGCGTGTTGCTGTTAGGACCGTCAAACACGTGAATGGATCAGTAGAGCAGTTGGCGTAGCCGAGTTCAGGGCATGAAAAAAGGCCTGGGGCACCGCCGCAGGCCTTTGTTCGTGCAAGCCACGGTTACTCTGGCATGTGCCAGGGCGACAGGTGCGCGCCGTCGCGGCTCAGCTGTGCGCGAGTCTGTTCCAGGGTTTCGCCGAGCTTCACTGGATCGGTGAATACGCTGCTGGACATCTTGCAGCGGCCTAGCAGACGGGCCTCGTCGCGGTCGACGACGGTGATGCTGACTTCACCGTTTCCTTCGGGCAGGGTCCAGGCAACGCACTGGAATGGCTTGAACGCGCGGTCGGTGATCAAAAGGGCTTCGTTGATACGCAGCGGGGTGTGCATGGGGCATGTCTCTCTGTGTGATACCCAAAATACCTGCAGCCAAGCTCGTTGGCGTTGGCCTTACATTGCAGTTGATGTACCCAGAGGACTGACGAGTCACATGCGAGTTCGAAAAAATTTGAAGGGCTTTGCAATTAGCCAAAAGTATAACGTTGACGCCTGGCCGGGTCGGCTTAGTACCTTGGAGCTAACTCCCTGTAAATATTGAAGAACTTCGCAACGCCTCATGCAGCGTGGGGGAAACCGGTCAGGCGCAAAAAAATCCCGTGCGACAACCTGTCGCGACGGGAAATGTGTCGAATCTCGAAGGGCGTGCTCCGCGGTGGAGCGTGGGGCGGGGCGCCTGCTTCGTCGAAGTGCCTGCGGCCTGCTCATCTGGCGGGTCGCAGGCAGGCGGTATCAGACCTTGAACTGGCTCAGCAGACGGTTCAGCTGGTCTGCGAGCTCGCCAAGGCGCTTGCCGGCTTCACTGGACTGCTCGGCAGCCAGGGTGCTTTCCTGTGCCAGTCCGGCCGCCTGGGTGACGTTCTGGTTGATGTCTTCGACCACGTGGGACTGTTGCAGCGTGGCGCTGGCGATCGATGCGTTCAGACCCGAGAGGTTGCGCAGTGCCTGGGCGATCTCGCCAAGGCTCTCGCCGGCCTGGCTGGCCTGCTCCACGGTGAGCTGGGAGGCGCGATTGCTTTCCATGATCACGTTTACCGCAGCGCCGGAGTTCTTCTGCAGGCGTTCGATCATGCTGTGGATCTCGGCAGTCGATTGCTGCGTGCGTTGCGCCAGCAGGCGAACTTCGTCGGCCACCACGGCGAAACCACGGCCCTGCTCACCGGCGCGGGCAGCTTCGATCGCGGCATTGAGCGCGAGCAGATTGGTCTGTTCGGCGATCGAACCGATCACCTCCAGTACCGACCCGATCTTGGTGGTTTCATCAGCCAGCGACTGAATCACGTCGACAGCCTGGCCGATGGTCGCGGAAAGCTCGTCGATCTGCTGCAGACTCGTTTCGATATTGCGCTGACCCTGGCCCGCCTGGTTTTCGGCGCTGCCGACTTCGCTGGAAGCGTGCTCGGCGTTCTTCGCGACTTCCTGTACGGCGTAGGTGACCTCGTTGACGGCGGTGGCGACCTGCTCCATTTGCAGCATCTGCTGCTGGCTCTGCTCATGGGCCTGACCGGAAAGCTGGCTCAGCGAGCGGGAGGATTGGTCCAACGCGCCGGCTGTCTCGAACAGCTGGCCGACCACGGTGCGCAGTTTCTGGGTGAAGCGGTTGAAGTCACGACCAAGGGTGCTCAGCTCGTCGTTGCCGGATACATCCAGAGTCCGCGTCAGATCGGCTTCGCCACTGGCGATATTCGCCATGGCCGACATGGTGTGGCGCAGGGGGCGCACGATGCTGCGGATCAGGATCGCCACCAGCACGGCCATGATTGCCGAGATGAACAGGCCAATCAGGGAGAAACGAGTCAGATAGTTCCAGAATTCCTGCTCGACATCGTCCACGTAGATGCCTGAGCCGATGATCCAGCCCCAAGGCTTGAACAACTGCACGTAGGAGATCTTCGGTACCGGATCTTCTTCACCAGGCTTGGCCCACATGTAGTCGACCAGGCCAGCTCCGTCGCGCTGGGCGATCCTGACCATCTCGTTGAACAGTTCCTTACCTTCCGGATCCTTGATCTTCGAAAGATCCTGGCCGTCCAGCTTCGGCTGCATCGGATGCATGATCATCGTCGGGCCCAAGTCATTGATCCAGTAATAGTCCTGGCCGTCGTAGCGCAGCAGGCGGATCTGCTCCATGGCTGCCTTCTGTGCTTCGCTCGTGGTCATGGCGCCACTGGTTTCCAGTGTCCGGTAGTACTCGAGCACGCCGGAGGCAGCTTCCACAATGTTCCGTGTAGCTTCCTGCTTGCCACGATACAAATCGGAGCGGACCTGCTGGATCATCAGCATGCCGAGGATGAACAGCATGACGACGGCGACCACGGGGATCAGCCAGAGGCGCTTGCTAATGGGGACGTTGCGCAGCAGATTCATGGATAGAGCTCCTGATGGGACTTTCTTATCGTTTTTCGTTTTGTTCTGGCTGATCGGTGGGTCTATCGCGCCGCTGTCGACCTTTTGGTCCCGGTCGTTTCGCGGCACCCTGTATAGCTTTTCGGCCGCCCGTGACTAAAAATGAGCCCCGTTTCGTTTGCAGAGGAATTTAGTTCTCTCGAGCGAGTCAGAACAGCCGGCCAGATGGCTTTCTGACATATACCTTGGTTGCATTGAGTCGCGATGGGTTGCATCGCTTTAGGGGAATAGATGGATCTTTGGGTTGCGATTCAGGCGCTGATTCTGGGTGTGGTCGAGGGTGTAACCGAGTTTCTGCCGGTATCCAGTACCGGTCACCAGATCATCGTCGCGGACCTGATCGGTTTCGGTGGCGAGCGGGCGCTGGCCTTCAACATCATCATTCAGCTCGGGGCGATTCTTGCGGTGATCTGGGAGTATCGACGCAAGATTCTGGATGTAGTGATTGGCCTGCCCCGGGAATCCCAGGCGCAGAAGTTCACCTTGAACCTGCTGATCGCCTTCATGCCAGCAGTGGTCCTCGGTGTCGCTTTTGCCGATCTGATCCACGAATACCTGTTCAACCCCATCACCGTAGCGACGGCGCTGGTGATCGGCGGTGTCGTGATGCTCTGGGCCGAACGGCGTGATCACACCATTCGTGCCGAGACCGTCGATGACATGAACTGGGCACTGGCGCTGAAAGTCGGCTTCGCCCAGTGCCTGGCACTGGTGCCCGGCACCTCGCGGTCAGGCTCGACCATCATTGGCGGCTTGCTGTTCGGCCTGTCGCGCAAGGCGGCTACCGAGTTCTCGTTCTTTCTGGCCATGCCGACCATGGTCGGTGCGGCGGTCTACTCCGGCTACAAGTACCGCGAGCTGTTTCAGCCGGGCGATTTCGCCGTGTTCGCGGTCGGATTCGTTACCTCGTTCATCTTCGCGATGCTTGCCGTGCGGGCGCTGCTCAAGTTCATCGGCAATCACAGCTACGCGGCCTTCGCCTGGTACCGGATCGGCTTCGGCCTGTTGATTCTGGCTACCTGGCAGTTCGGGCTGATCGACTGGGCCAGCGCCCAGGGTTGATCAATCAGCGCGATGTTGCGGCGTTCGCCCTGCTGATACAGCGCACACGCGTGCCTGGCTTTGCCATAGTGAAGCCTCCAGTCAGGAGGCCTCATGAACAGGACCGCGGACCATTTTCAGCTCGACCTGAACGGTATTTCCCTCAGCCTTTATAGCGCCGGCCCCGAAGAGGGCAGGTCTGTTTGGCTGCTGCATGGCTTTCCCGAGTGTTGGTATTCCTGGCGCAATCAGATCGATTCGCTGGTGGCGGCGGGTTATCGCGTGTTCGTTCCCGAGATGCGTGGCTACGGGCGCAGCAGCGCACCAGACGACGTCTCGGTCTACGATGTGCTGACGCTGTGTGGAGACGTTCGCGCGGCCATGGATCGTTTCGGTCACCGGCAGGTAGCGCTGGTCGGGCACGACTGGGGTGCAATGGTCGCCTGGTATCTCGCGTTGCTGGAGCCGGAGCGTGTCACCGCGCTGGTGACCATGTCGGTGCCGTTCGCCGGAAGACCGCGGCGGCCCGCGACCGAGATCATGCGCGAAGCCAGCGGTGATCGGTTCAACTACATCCTCTATTTCCAGCAGCCCGGTCGCGCCGAGCGTGAACTGGATGCCGACATTGATCGTACCCTGCGCCTGTTGATGTATTACCAGGAAAGGAACCTGTTGCTGCAGAACAAGCCTGCCGGCGGCACCTTGTTCGAGAACGACATGCAGCCGGGGCCGTTGCCCGACTGGTGCTCGGAAGAGGACCTGGCGGTGTATCGGCAGACGTTCGCCGAGCACGGTTTTCGCGGTGCGCTGAACTGGTATCGCAACTTCGAACGCAACTGGCAGGTCACCGAGCCACTGCAGGGGCGCAAGATCACTCAGCCGACCATGTTTCTGATCGGCGACCACGATCCGGTAGGCGAGCTCGAGGCCTATACGCTGAAGAAGATGCCGGAATGGGTGCCGGATCTGGAGCGGCACGAGCTGGCGCCTTGCGGCCACTGGATTCAGAACGAGCAGGCGGGGAGGGTGAATGCGCTGTTGCTGGACTTTCTCGCCCGGCGCTTTGCCAACTGATGCACGGCGTCACGCGTTACCGGGAGTTGCCTATGAACCTGCAGCGCCCTCTCTGAAGGCGCTGCGATACGCGGAGGAGGCTGAGGATCAGACCAGTACGCCCTGGCTGCGCAGGTAGTCGTCGTAGCTGCCGCTGAAGTCGGTCACGCCGTTCTCCGACAGCTCGATGATGCGCGTTGCCAGCGAGCTGACGAATTCACGGTCGTGGCTGACGAAGATCAGCGTGCCCGGGTAGTTCTCCAGCGCCAGGTTGAGTGCCTCGATGGATTCCATGTCGAGGTGGTTGGTCGGTTCGTCCATCACCAGCACGTTGGGCTTCTGCAGGATCAGCTTGCCGAACAGCATGCGGCCCTGTTCGCCACCGGAGATGACCTTGACCGACTTGAGGATCTCGTCGTTGGAAAACAGCATGCGGCCGAGGGTGCCGCGCACCAGCTGCTCGCCGCCCTGGGTCCACTGACCCATCCAGTCGAACAGACTAACGTCATCCTCGAAATCATGCGCGTGGTCCTGGGCGTAATAGCCGTAGTCGGCGCTTTCGGTCCACTTGACGCTGCCGCTGTTCGGGATCAGTTCGCCGACCAGGGTGCGCAGCAGGGTGGTCTTGCCGATACCGTTGGGGCCGATGATCGCCACACGCTCGCCGGCCTCGACGGTGAAGCTGAAGTTCTTGAACAGTTCCTTGTCGTCGAAGCCCTTGGACAGGTGCTCGACGGTCACTGCCTGGCGGTGCAGCTTCTTGGTCTGCTCGAAGCGAATGAACGGGCTGATACGGCTGGACGGCTTGACCTCGGCCAGCTGGATCTTGTCGATCTGCTTGGCGCGGCTGGTGGCCTGCTTGGCCTTGGAGGCGTTGGCCGAGAAGCGGCTGACGAAGGTCTGCAGTTCGGCGATCTGCGCCTTCTTCTTGGCGTTGTCCGACAGCAGCTGCTCGCGCGACTGCGTGGCGGCGGTCATGTACTCGTCGTAGTTGCCCGGGAATAGGCGCAGCTCGCCGTAGTCCAGGTCCGCCATGTGGGTGCAGACCGAGTTGAGGAAGTGGCGGTCGTGGGAAATGATGATCATGGTGCTGTTACGCGCCGTCAGAATCGTTTCCAACCAGCGGATGGTGTTGATGTCCAGGTGGTTGGTCGGTTCGTCCAGCAGCAGCACATCCGGATCGGAAAACAGCGCCTGGGCCAGCAGCACACGCAGCTTCCAGCCGGGAGCGACTTCGCTCATCGGGCCGAAGTGCTGTTCCAGCGGAATGCCCAGGCCAAGCAGCAGTTCGCCGGCGCGGGATTCTGCGGTGTAGCCGTCCATTTCGGCGAATTCACCTTCGAGTTCGCCGACTTTCATACCGTCCTCTTCGCTCATTTCCGGCAGCGAATAGATGCGGTCGCGCTCAGCCTTGACCTTCCACAGCTCCTCGTGGCCCATGATCACCGTATCGATCACATTGAATTCTTCGTAAGCGAACTGATCCTGGCGCAGCTTGCCCAGGCGCACGTTCGGCTCGAGCATCACCTGGCCGGCGGACGGTTCCAGATCGCCGCCGAGGATCTTCATGAAGGTCGACTTGCCGCAGCCATTGGCGCCGATCAGGCCGTAGCGGTTGCCACCGCCGAACTTGACGGAAACGTTTTCGAACAGCGGTTTGGCACCGAACTGCATGGTGATGTTGGCGGTGGAAATCAAGAGGCTCTATCTCGCGGGTTTCAGAGGTGGGAATTTACGCTTGGTCCCGTTTTGGTCCCATTTTCAGCTTTTCCATCTCGTTCCAATCGCCTTCTCCGTCGAGCCAACGGGCATACCGGGATAGGAGAATTTGTAACGAATGGCAAGCTGTTTAGCGATGAAGGCAGGGTGCATGCCGGCCATCAGGCACATGGTTGCGTAGGTGTGTCGGGCGTCGTATCGCCGGCGCCTACGGATACCCAGGGCATCCAGCGCGGCGTGAAAGGGCCTAATGGTAACACTTGGCTGCTTGGTCCACAGCCCACCCCCGCTGGGCAGAGGATTGATGACTTGATGCGCCTTGGCTTCGGCATGGCTAAGGATGCTGGGGCCCATTAGCGACGGGTGGAGCGCGCATGCCTGTCGTTCCGGCGGACGTCATCCCTGGTCGAGCGGTTCGAGCACGCCCATCGCGCCGCGTCGATAGCGCGCGATGGCGGCGTGGATGCCCAGTTCGTCGTTCATGATGAAGGGGCCGTGCTGGAACACCGGCTCGCGCAATGCGCGGCCGGCCAGGACCACGACCCGGGCGCCGTCTTCGGAGGCAATGCGCACGTCGGCTTGCTTATCGTGGGCAGTGGCCGCCACGGCATGGCCCGTCGTCAGCGACGCCTCGCCGCCGTCGGCGCGCACCTGTGCCGCGCCGCTTTCGACATAGACCAGCATGTTCCAGCCGGCCGCGAGCGGCAGGACGACTTCGTCGCCAGCGACCAGGCCCAGGTCGAAGAGGCTGGCCGGTTCGGTCGGCGTCAGCGCGGAGGCGATGCCCGCATGTTGGCCGACCACCACGCGCAGGCGGCTGCCGCGCGGGCTGTTCCATGCCGGCACCTGGTGGGCGGCCAGGCGCAGCACCCGCGGCGCACTCTGCTTGTTGGCCGCGCCGAGGTTGACGAATATCTGCAGGCCATGCACCTGTCGGCCGGTCTCGGCGGGCAGTTCGTCGTGGATCACCCCGGAACCGGCCTGGGTCCAGACGATGCCGCCCGGCTCGATCACGAAATCGTGGCCGAGCGAATCGCGGTTGCGCAGCCCGCCCGGGCTGTCCTCGAACAGATAGGAGACGGCCGAGAACCCGGCGTGCGGATGCGGCGCGAAGGTCACCGCGTCCATGCGGTAATGGTCGAAGCCCATGATCGGGTCGGCGGCCCCGCCGAAGCGCTCCGGCACGATCCGGCGGGCGGAAAAGCCATCGCCGAGGCGGGCGCTCTCAGCGGATATCACCGGCGTCAGCAGCAGGCTCATTGCGGATATACCCCCAGTTTCTGCAGGTTCTCGCGCATCTGCGTCTTGTCGTAGGAATGGTAGTCGGTATCGGTCGCCTTGGGGTTGGCGGCGATGCCCACCGTGACCAGCCCGACCTCCTCGTTGGCGACCCAGTCCGGTTCTACGTGACGGCGTGCGCGGGTGACGACCGGGCCGAGGATCTGCGCGGCGACGCGGTGGCGGTCGCCGGCCTCGGCCGACAGCACCCGGCGCATCATCAGCAGCGCGGCCTGCTGCAGGTTGATGATCGAGGCGCCGGGCACCGGCTCGACCGCGCTGCCGCCGAGGATCAACTGGTAGCTGCCGGTACGCGGCAGCCGCGGGCTCCAGGCCCGGACGCTGGCGACGTGGGCGCTGGCCGCGTCGATGAAGTAACGCTGCCAGTCATCCTGGGCGATGTCCCACAGCGGCTCGCCCTGCCACCAGCCGCCGATCGCGGCGACCACGTCGGTGACCGGGCCATGTTCGGCGACGATCCGTTCGGCCAGCGTCCTGGCCGAATCGAAGCTGCCGTAGTCGCCGACCGCGAACGCCAGGCGCTCGGGCTGGCCGAGGTCGGACAGCACCTGGCGAAAGGATTCGACCCTGGATTCGCTGCGCGAGGGCACGATGACCTCGGCACCGGTCTTGAGCCAGGCGCGGACGATGCCTTCGCCCACGTCGCCGGTGCCGCCGGCAATGACGACGCGGCGGTCGCTCAGATCGGGGTAGCTGATTTTGTCTGGATCGATGGTGGCGTTCATGAGACAGGAGGCTCCATAGGCGCTGGTACGTGTGTGGGGCTGGATCAGGCCTTGAAGAAATCCAGCAGGATGGCGAGCAGGGCCTCGGGCTGTTCCTCGGCGGGGAAATGACCGCAGTCGGGGATGATCGTCGCCTGCACGTCGCTGGCCAGGTTGCGCTGTTCGTTCTCCACCATGGGGCCGCAGGCCAGCGCGCCGGCGAAGGCGAGCACCGGCACTTGGACCTTGTTCGCCATGTGCACGCGCACCTGCGGGATGGTCTGGTCGATGGCGCGGTAGTAGTTGAAGCTGGAGGTCAGGGTTCCCGGCACCCGGCGCAGCAGTTCGATGTAGAAGTCGCGCGCGTACTTCGGCACGCCGTCCGGCGAACCGGCCTTGGAGGCGAACTGGTAGTTGAAGTAGACGTCCTCGCGCCCCTGCACCAGCCGCTCGTTGACCTCCAGCGCGCGGTTGAAGTTGAAGTGCCAGAGGAAGTCGCTGAGGATGCGGTTGTCGGGAATCAGTTCCGGGGACGGCGAGGCGCCGGGGATGGTGCCCTCGCCGAGGGCGAGGCGGGTCAGCCGTTGCGGCTGGAGGGCGGCCATCGCATAGCCGACCATGACGCCGATGTCGTGCCCGGCCAGGGCGAAGCGCTCGTGCCCGAGCACGTCCATCAGTTCGAACATATCCGCGGCCAGCGTATCCACGTCGAAGCCGTCGACCGGCTTGTCGGAGATGCCCAGGCCGCGCGGATCGACCGCGATCACCTTGAAGTGCCGGGCCAGCGGCAGCATCAGGTAGCGCCAGGCGTACCAGCTCTGCGGCCAGCCGCAGTGCAGCAGCAGCGGCTCGCCCTCGCCGCCGATCACCGCGTGCAGGCGGAGCTTGCCGGTGTCGACGCTGTGGCTCTGGAAGACGTTGGCGAAGCCTTCCGGCAGTCGGGGAACGTTGGAAACCGAGCCGAAGCCGGACAGGGGCATGATGCGTGGGGAGGCGCTGGCCATGTGTTCATCCTTCTCGTGCTGATTTATATGCTGGATGACACACAAATAACATGAGCACAGGGCAACGGCAACGTCGGGCCGGCCGGGACGATGGGCGGCATGCCGCCGGAGAAGGCTTGCGGGCCGTGAGCCGGGCTGGTGGGGTCTAGGTTCGGGGCGCGAACAGGCGCTGACAGAACAGTTGCGCGGACTGGCGAAGCGCGGATTCCGGCACGCCGTCCACCGCTTCGATCGCCAGCCCGGCGAAGAACGTCAGGACGCATTCGGCAAGCGCCGCCGGATCGCTGTCCGGGCGCAGGTCGCCCTCGGCGACGGCACGCTCGAGGCGCGCCACGAGGCGGGCGCGGAAGCGGCGGCGCTGCTCGCGCAGGAAGCCGCGCACGCTGTCGTCGGCGCTGCCCAGATGCGCGGCGCCGAGCACGATGAGACAGCCGCGCGGCGGATCGGTCGCGACGAAGGCGTCGATCGATGCGAAGAGCAGGCCCCGCACCGCCTGCCGGGTGTCGTCGATCCGCTCCAGCGCCTGCCATGCCGACTCGGCTTCCGAGGCGATGTAGAAGCCCACCGCCTCGCGGAACAAGGCCTCCTTGGAGCCGAACGCGGCGTAGATGCTGGGCGAGCCGATGCCCATCGCCTCGACCAGTTGCAGCATCGACGTGCCCTCGTAGCCATGCGTCCAGAACACCTGCATGGCCTGGCGCAGTGCCTGGTCGCGGTCGAAATTGCGCGGGCGTCCGCGCGGGCGCGCGGGTGGCGTGTCGGTCATGGCTGAAATCCTGGCGCGTTCGCTGCGCTCATGCTGTCCCGATCACGGCAGTGCGGAGCGATCGCCGAGTAACGCATTGCCTTGGGTGACCCGGTGGGTGTGCCCGGTACTTGAAAGCCTGGAACACACGCGATCCACGGTCCTGCGGCGCCCGGGTGGCGTTGCAGGCGGGAGCACGGCGTCCATGTTTTCATGCCTGTCGATCCTGGCCGAGCATCTCGGGCAGGTGCAACTCCACCCAGTCGGCCAGGGCCTCGACCCGTTGCGCGGCCTCCCGGCCCAGCGGGGTGAGCCGGTAGTCCACGTGCGGCGGCACGACCGGATAAGCGGTGCGTTGCACCAGGCCGTCAGCTTCGAGCCATTGCAGGGTTTGCGCCAGCATGCGTTCGCTGACGCCGCCGATCTTGTGCCGCAGCTCGCTGAAGCGGTGGGTGCCGCCGAGCAGGGCGATCAGCACCAGTACGCCCCAGCGGCTGGTGATGTGCTTGAGCACTTCGCGGGCCGGGCATTTTTCCGAAAACAGCTCGCCGCGTGCCATATGTTCGGACAGGGTGAGGGGAGCGGAGGGTGTTTGACGCATCGGCACTAACCTTTGTGTGCGTACTTACTGAAAGTACGCATGGTTGCTAGTCTGCCAGACATCCCCATGGTTCCCCAAGGAGCTTTCAACATGATTGCCATCACCGGCGCTACCGGCCAGCTGGGCCGTCTCGTCATCGAAGCGCTGCTCGACCGCGTGGCGCCCGGGCAACTGGTGGCCGTGGTACGCGACCCCGCCAAGGCGGGCGCTCTGGCCGAACGCGGTGTGCAGGTGCGGCAGGCCGACTATGCGGCGCCGGCGGCGCTGGAAGCGGCCCTGCAGGGAGTGGACAAGCTGCTGCTGATTTCCTCCAGCGAGGTCGGCCAGCGCGTCGCGCAGCATCGCA
>Ga0315336_1003883_pt1 | contig 18945 bp, 18 predicted proteins | sample ASW5metaG_FD_204512 | JGI IMG/M metagenome (GOLD analysis project Ga0315336, IMG submission 204512) | Ammonia-oxidizing marine archaeal communities from Monterey Bay, California, United States - ASW #5 | ecosystem: Environmental > Aquatic > Marine > Intertidal zone | place: USA: California... | reverse complement strand
TGCGAAAAATACAAATCTCGAATCTCGCCAAAGCAGTCATCGTCGATCGGGTCGGATAGATCAACGTCCACAATCTCCAGGCCGAAGTTCGGCATCAGCGGTCTCGTCTTCATCAGGGGTTACCCCATCGTTGCGTGACAGTACGCTCCACTGTAGACACCATCGCATCATACAAAATTTCGTGACGCCATTATGCCGGCCGGTTCAAAACGTACCCAAACAAACTGAACCCCCGACCCCCGGGGCTTCACGCATTCAGATCGCGTTCAGCCAAAGCCGTATCATCAGCCGCGGGGCGTTGGGATCAGGTCAGCGTCCGGCTCGTCTCGCCCACCAGCCAGTCAACCACGGCTGCGAGTGCCGCCTCCTGGCTGGCCCCGGCACTGCGCTCACGGTGAAAGATGTTCAACTGGCGCTGAGCACTGGTGCCGCGTGAAAGAATTACCCGTGCGTGAGCGACTTCATCCTCACATTCGAAAAATGCCGCATCTTCGGCAACCAGTTCAAGAATCTCTTCGAGCAGCTCCGCATAAGGGACCAGTACGCCCCGGCCAAAATCCAGCAGCTCTGCCGCGCAGCCGTAGCGCTGGGCGCGCCAGCGGTTTTCGGCGATCAGCATTCGGACATAGCGGCGCCAGCGCTGATTCTGACTGCGCAGTCGATAGAGCATCCGTAGCCAGCAGCGAAACAGTGCGGCCAGACAGACGGCGTCCTCAAGTGAGGTGCAAACATCGGTAATACGCAACTCAAGGGTGGGAAATCTCGCGCTCGGGCGCAGGTCCCACCAGATCTTGCTGGCGTCTTCAATAATGCCGGCGCCGGTCAGGACCTCCACATGGCGGGTGTACTCGGCATAACTTTCAAAAGATTCCGGCAGCCCGGTACGAGGCATCTCATCCCAGACCGCGATCCGGTAGGACTGCAGCCCGGTATCCTGGCCTTCCCAGAAAGGTGAGGAACCGCTCAGCGCCAGAAAATGTGGAATGATATAGGCCGCCTGATCGAGAAGATCCATCCGTAGCTCATCGTTCTCAACCCCCACATGCACGTGCATACCGCAGATCATCAGGCGGCGGGCAACCTGCTGCAGGTCTTCCTCCAGATCGTCATACCGGGTCTTGGGGGTATGTTCGAGTTCTTCCGGCCGCGCCCAGGGGTGTGTTGAAGCCGCTACCAGCTCCAGCCCATAGGGGTCAATCCGGTTTGCAATAGCCTGCCGCAACGACTGCAACTGAGTACGGACTTGTTCAATATTTCGGCAGACAGTTGTACCGACTTCAACCTGGCACTGCAGAAACTCAGGGCTTACCTGTTGTCCCAACTCGGCGGAGAGGTCGGCCATCAGTCCCTCAGGCGCGCGCCGGATCAGATTGCGCGTGGCGCGACTCACCATCAGGTACTCTTCTTCAACCCCGATCGTAAAACTCGGTGCCTGCATCAGTTATGCATCCACTGCTGGGTGTACAGCAAGAATAAACACCTCTTGTGCTGCAGTCTATCAGCGGGTGCCGCGGCCGGCGCCATTCGATGTTATCACCAACGGGGCCGTCTCGATTATAGAGGCCCAGACTTAACTCGGAAGATGGCCGGGGGTTTTGATGTCGACCGTTCAAGCCGACGGTAACGGGGGAGAAAACAGGGAACTGGTGGCTATGGGTGGGATCGAACTGGACTGTAAGCTATTGAATTGCAGAGAAGGATTCTGCTCCATCCCAATAGTTGCCGTCAAAGCTACCGTCAGTAGTGCTGGATTTGATTGGACGAGGTTGGACTTAGCTGGTCGAAACTACGACTGTCCAGCAGGAGCAAGTGTTTTATCGGTAGAACTGCCAACGGCTTTGATTTTCTGGGTTACACCATCCACGCACAGCGATGTCATCGATGGCTAAAGACAGATTCAAAGGTACTCATCACGCACAAGGAAGGCATCAACCTCTACTACATCTGCATCCTGAGGCACCCGGGAATACCCTGACCCCAGCTGTTACGTGGTAATGAAGCTCGAAAACAACCGTTAAGGCGAGCACATCGCGTGTTGGTGATTGAAAAGACAAGAGAGGAGCAATGAAATCGCGATTAATCAAAATAGGTGCGATGTAATAAAGGCAATGACAGAGCTTCGAGGCCCGCTGATGGTTAACAAGCCTGGGTTTGCGCCAAAAGCGACTTCCTATCCCTCATTAAAATATAATTTCGTTATTAGCAAATCCAGATTTTATATGATTTAGAAAGATAATCATCGTCCATCTGTTGCCGTTGGTTACTGGTTCAATCCCATGAAGTATATTTTTGTTATGTATCAAGATATCCCCAGCGTTATACATATTTACAATAATCTTTTTATCATTAAATTTAAAATATAAAAGCCCGTGTCTATAATCAATTTTATTGTTTAATGTTATACCTATAGTTTCTTCACAACAATCATAATGTTCGCCTAATGAATTGCGACCATTTCCATCTGATGAATATTTCCGTACTATTATATGGATATTACGAATCTTAACTTTTGAAAATGATAAAATGCTAGGTAGAAATTCACTTCCACAAAGTTCATTTAATTTATTAGGACTAATCTTAGTTTCACATAAAGGTTTATGATCTACCGTATCTAATGTTACATAATCAATTTTATCTTCTGCCCAATTACAAATACGTTCACAAATTTTATCACTTAGTAATTTTTCAATATAAGACCATTTAAGATCTGGTTTTAAAGTTAAATAACTTTTTTTTACTTTAGTATCTTTTACTGAATAAGTTTCGGTTGTAATTGGTGTTTCATTTATGAGTTTTTTCTGAATCTTCATATAATTCCAATCGATTTAATGTTGTTAAATCATCGAGTTCACCTTTCGGAGTTGTATAAGCTATTCTATTTATCCATAAGGCTTCTATTTTCATAAAACCAACACAAATATATCTTGGAATATTACCAAATACTTTAGCCCCTCCATGTAAAAGATGACTACAGTGAATAAATATTGAACCAACCGGATTAATTATTATTTGTTTTTCAGGATCTTCACTTAATGCTGGTACCACTGTACCTCCACCTTGAAAACCAGTATTCAAAGTTATGAGACAAGTTAACAAACAACTAGAAGCATCCCTATGTAGATCAAGTCCATTCTGCAGTGCTTTATTTTTGCCGGAACCGCCATATTTAACAATAAATAGATCATGAAAAGACAAAAAATTACACTCATAATACTGATTTAATATTGGTGTTATTTTTTCATTAACTTTTTTCTTAAACCATTGTTCCCAACAAATAGGTTTATTTTTTTTTAGATATGATAAAGGTATATCTGTTGTTGGATATCTAGAATGTCTTTTTGTTCTCCAACCGTTATGTGTTTCTGCTGATTTAATCATTTCATCGCATTCGGTTTTAGAACAAAAATCAAATACATACATATTCTTTAATAATGATCTTTTGGGGAAATCCGGAATTTCGTATTTTGAAATATAGTCCATTATTATTTTGGATTTATAAATACATAATATTGGGGAATTGAAACCACTATAGAAGTAATAATTGGTGTGATGGGAATGCGACGTAAACCAAATTAAAGGCTACTGGGCGAATGCGTACCCAAGCCACTCGCGACACCGTCCGAATGCTTATCACCGATATTCTTAATGCGGTCCTTCATCAGCAGATCTTAATGAATACCTGGTTGATTGGGATTTCCGACGAAGCGTGAATGATCGTCCGCTCCAATCTTTATAATGTGGCCCACCCGACACGCCTTCCAACTCCTCATCACTCAAGTCTGCCGAATCTTCCAACTCCTCTTTAGTAAATTCACAGCCATATTCAGCGCCAAGTGCAATTAGCGCTTCGGCCTCTATCTCATCGCCTATCTTCTCCTGTAGTTCATCACTATTTGCTACCTGATTCATAAATTGTTCAAGACTTTCTTTGCTCATGTTGGCCTCCGATTTTCCCCGGCTTGTTCTCGGGGCTGGTTGTTAGTGCTTTTTCTTATCTCACATACCCTTCTTGTAGCGACCCATCTTTTCCGCCTTTTCCCTCATTTGATTAGCGCTTTAATCTTTCCGCATTTTTGCGTACGTGTTCCCGTACATTACTACCTCTACCTGCGTCCTCAAGTCCTAATACTAGGTTGCGATACTTCTTATTAAACATTTGACTGCCTCCTATTTGCAACGTCGTTTCGGTACCATGTCCTGCCAGCACGAGAGCGTCATAAGCCCCACCCGAGACACCCTCTAGTACTTCATCAGAAAGTGCTTGAACAGTGCTATCCAGTTCTTCTTGGATGACGGTGAATCCTAATTCTCCAGCAAACGCAATCAAGTTCTCATCGTCGAACTCTGGGTTAGCTATCAAGTCATCTAATCGACCTTGAAGTGCTTCATCTGCCATCACAGCATTTGGGAAATCTAAGATCCCGATATGATTGTCTCCTTTCCCATCGAATGGAAAATACTACGTATGTGGACTATCCAATGTAATTAAGTGAATGTTCCAACTCAATTCTGAAGAAACCATCCCAGCCTAAGTATGACCCACATCACCTTATAAAAGTGTTGGTAGTAACAAAGAGAGATGTGTGCAATCCGATAGCTGCACGCAGGACTGAGTGACTTAGCCAGCTGGAAGGGAGGCAGAAACCGCTGTACTGATTACATTTGGGTATCTGCTGTGCCAAATTTGTGCCGCGGTACAACTGACAAATAGCGGACCAAAACTAACTAATTGATTAGATGGTGGCTATGGGTGGACTTGAACGACCGACCCGGTGACTTCACGCATTCAGATCGCGTTCAGCCAAAGCCGTATCATCAGCCGCGGGGCGTTTGGATCATCTTCATAGGCCTCACGATCATGTGCTGTCTTGTGATTGTCGATGAACAGCATGTCGCCGGGCTCCATTGCAAAGTCATGGCAAAACCTGGCATCGTTCAGTGTTTGATCAAGCACATCAAAGGCCTGGATATCCAGCGGATCCAGCGGCTGGCCCATCTGTTCATGGCCCTTCTCCATCCAGTAGCGCATGTATCTGAGCGTAGGCCCATCCTCTGCATCAAGAAAAACCGGAAACGCGTTCTCCCGTATCGCTGCGGTGCGCTCTTTCACCCCCGGGGTGACCACATCCCGGAAAAATGACTGCTTGAGCCGGCGCAGCAGTTTTGGATCCGTCTCATCGAGATGATCATGAACTGCGACCGCCGAACTCAACCTCGAACCCCCACCGGCCAGTGCCTGGCGGACGCAGGCCAGACCCACCCAGCGCGGATGGGTATCGCGCCGGGAGCTATCCGTATGGAGTGAGGTTTCGGCTTTGGTCTGAGATACGGGGATTGCCTTTTCCAGATGTGACTCACCCAGATCCTTTACCTCATAGAGCGATCCGTAAGTCGTCTCTTCCTCACCAAGGCAGCGACCGATGGCACGAAAACATTCCTTGAACGACGCTTCATCTTGCGGGTCGAGGCCGCGGACAAGGGCAACCCCCCAACCCTGGCAAAGCTCATCGATGACCGGCTGACACCACTGGTGAAGATCAGCGCCTGGGGCCTCAGCGAGGTCCGGGGAGGCATTAAAGATCCAGCGCTGCGTGGCGCCCAGATCAGCAGCGAGCCAGCCCTTGAACCTTGGCGTGGCATCCGTCATTTGCAAAGGCGAAAGAGGATATGCAGCGGCATCCCGCTGAGCGGCGTGAAAAACTCCGGATCCGTATCGAGATGTTCCTGGGTAACGCCGAGCTCTTCGACTTCGGGAAGGCGCGACCAGCCGGCGTTCTTCAACGCCGAGAAATAGTCGGTGAACGTTTTGTGAACCGACCGTATCTCGTTACTCACCCCATCACGACGCCATATACGGCCCTGGAACGTGACGTCACGACTGCCAAGATAGGTATGCTGTTTGGGCTCGATATAAAAAGGAGGCTGTGTTGGGCGCAAGAAAGCGAGGCTCGGGTGCGGCACGGTAAAAGCGAATGTCCCCTCGGCCCGAAGCGCTGTCCGGACCCGCGACATCACGCTCTGCATCTTTGCGGCCGTCAGATAATTGAACAGAAAAACAGCAATGGCCACATCACAATCGCCATCCGGGAACTGTTCCGGATCAGAAAGATCAACCGCCCGGTAATGCAACGGCCCGCCGGCCTCTGCAGATAAGGCACCCGCCTGGGCTTTTGCCAGCCGGATCATTTCCGGCGAAAGGTCAAAGCCCTCGACCCGCGCCGGCTTGCCCGCCGCCAGCCTACGGCCGACAAATCCCTCGCCGCAGCCCAGATCCCAGACCGTCAGCCCTGAGACATCCCCGACAGCCTCGAGCACCCGGGGACGCGCGGTGAAGTCGCTCAGCAGCAACTGCTCCTCACGGCCCCAGTTATCCGCAGATCGGTCGTACAGGTCCCGGGTATTCGTCATCAGGTTTCGCTAGACCTTGCCCGGATCAAGCGCTCTTTGATAAAGCCAGTTCCACACCGAATCTCTCAACGTCAGCGCTTTATACATGCCTTTGGCGAGGTCAGCACGCCCTGTCGTGGAAGTGGCGAAATCGGCAGCAATAGATTTCAGGATCGCCTGGTGATGATCATCGACGGCCGTATGTAAAGGGAAAAAGACGCTATCGCGAGGCGTCAGCTTTCCAAGATGCGCGATGGCGCTGCAAAAAGGCATATAGATCCGCTGGACAATGGTTTCGGTCCCAAGTCCCAGCGCGCCAACGGCCTCAGCCGGTGTCGCGCTGCTCAATGTCGATATGAACATCTCGCGCCAGCACACGACTTCGATATGGTCGTCAGCAACCGCGGTGTTAGCCACCCCGAGCGCCTTGCGAAACCGCTGGAACAACGCCGGATGGGGGATCCCCACGATCCACTCGGGATCAACACCGAACTCCCTGAGTTCGTCCAACTCTTCCTGGTCATACTCGCCGGATTCTTCTGTGAGATTCGCCAACAAGGCCTCTCGATGATCGGGGTTTTCCAGCCGGGAAATCAGCGCCGTCAGATAGCGCGGAAAATGCGCTGAGTAGCTGTAGTAATGCTGCGCGAAATCAGCAAGGGCAAAAGCCATATCGGGCAAATCCCCCGCATCCAGCGCTGCGAGGTACGGATGCTGTACCGCTCGGTGCCGCAATGCCTCCCTGGCAAGCTCATCAACATAATCACCGGCCGATCGCTGATCTTCGCGAGCCTCAGCGTCCAGCCGACTTTCCTGCTGCTCCAGAAGACCTTCAATGAGTGTCTGCAGCAACAGGGGCTGGGCACTTAGCGCCTGAAAAGTCTGCTCACGATCAAGTGCCAGGACCCGGCAGTCGGCATCAACGAGGACATCGGCAGTGCGGGGACGATTATCAAGAAACGCCATCTCGCCGACTACGTCACCCGCTGACAGACCGATTGCCCGGCCGGACCCGTCAACCGTTACCGATCCGTCAACAAGAAAATAGAGGTTGCTCTCAATCGACCCTGCATTGATAAGTAAGGTACCGGCCTGGTGTTGCTGTTCTTCGCCAACAGCACGCAATACTCCTTGAAGATCGGCAGGCAGGGTTTCGAAAAATCCCATGGAGATTGACCGGATTGAAGGATCTGCGGGGTCTTGGTGATTGTGCCACTAATTTACTTGATGCATGGTGCATCACGGCCTGATATACGCATACCCCTGCTGCTGCAGTTCAATGATACGCACCGCACCCGAGTCGACGATGGTCACCCCTTCCACCAGCTTGGGCGCAGCGCCCTTTTTCTTGGTGACCTTCTTGATCGTGTTGTTGCACGCGCTGAAAGTAATATTCTGCAGGGCAAGATCCGCGACCCTCTGCGACTGTTTGCCGGCAAGCGTCATGATGCCAAGACCCGGGCCATAGGCCACAATCTCGATCCTGACCTCATCGGCCCCCAGTGATTTCTGGATGTTGACGGCATTATTGAGTGCGATTTTCTGGGTACGCTCATCATCCGTGCTGACCTGGATGACAACTTTATGGGCCGCTTCATCTGCAAGGACCGTCGCTCCCCCCAACCCTCCCCCGCAGATAAGCAAACACACGGCTGTGATTTTACTGACCAGATTATTCATGGTTGGTTTCTCCCGTTCAAAGATGCAAAGAAAGACTCGCCCGGCCCTGTTGTTAGCAACAGGATCATCTCGATTATAGAGGCTTGGAAGACAGCCACTGGTACCGCTGGCTGCACGGGGGACTTAAGGGATCAGTCACACGCAAAGGAGGGATACGGCGTTATTACGTTTACATCTTAAGGCGACTCAGGATTCCCTGAATCCCCTGCCCGCCGGTTGATGACCGGGGGCAGGAGGTGACGGGTCTTAATTTATGACTTGTGGCAGGGACTTTATTGCGTTAGTCACTACAGGTCAAAATGGAGCGGGCTTCCATCACTCGCAAGCCGCTGTTGCGCTGGCCCTATCGAAACTGCCGCCATAGCCTCCGGTATTGTAATCGGTACCTGTCCAGCAATTGGCCCAGGTGTTGGTGCACCCCCTGCTGCATGGGTTATAACTGCTACTGTGAGCGGCGTACCAATCGTCGAATGGTATGCCTTGCGCGGTAGGCGTGCCGCCTGTTGCATCGAAGCATGCCCTTTCGCAGCTGCCATTTGCGCTTGTACAGGCATCGGTAGTCCTGCGCCACGTATTTTGCAGCCCCTCGACGCAGTTCCGCTCGTCCTCTGGGCTGCGTGAGGTTAATACGAGGGTTGGGGGCGTGCTGGAGCTCGATGAGCTCGATGAACTCGATGAGCTCGATGAGCTCGATGAACTCGATGAGCTCGATGAACTCGATGAGCTGCTGGAACCGCCTGCCCTGGGAATCATCGTTGCCGTATCACTACCCACACAAGTTGGATGCTTGAGCCATTGATCATTGCAACTACCGACGCCATTGTTCGGCCATATGAAAACTTTGTAGGGGAACGAGGTCCATGATCCTGGCGGGTGAAGTGATGCCCTTGGATGAGTGCCAACGGTAATCAACCAACTGCCTCCAGACGGGGTGTCTACCAGATCCCCCCAGCCAATGTGATTACTTGGTACCCTACCGCAGAACGGACCCGGCGAGGTTGAGCTAAAGGTAGCGGTAACGTGCTGGTATTCTATAAACGTGCTTGGAGAGACTGATACGGATGTACTGCAATCGTCGCCCTGGCGAGGGATGGAACTTGAAGAACTCGAAGAAGTTGTGGTCGTCGTAGTCGTATCATCGGGTATATCGGTGGTGGTCACGGTAGTGGTGCTACCAGGCCTCTGGCAACTGTTGTTGCAACTGTCGCTATCAACCTTGTTGCCGTCATCGCACTGCTCGCCGTTGGAAGGCTGGGTATAGCCGTCACCACAGATGGCAACTTTGCAGTACTGGGTACAGCTGTCGGTGTTATCGCTGTTGCCGTCGTCACATTGCTCGCCGGCATCATGGGTGCCGTCACCGCAGAAGTTCTCGGCAACGATTTCCCCGCCTCTTCCCTCCTTTAAGGTGCAGTTCGCGGTACAGGTGTCGCTGCCGGAAGGGCCATCGTCACACTTTTCACCTGCCTCCGGGATGAAGTTGCCGCAACTGGACGCCGGGATAGCGGCAAGGGTGAGGACGGTGGTGGTGGCGACCTCCGGAGGTTCTGCATGCTGGTGACCAAGACCCTCGCCCTGGCCTGGGTTGGAAACCCCTGTTGACTCATGCCCCTGTGGGCCATGGTCGTGGTCAGCTTCCTTTTTAAGGGCAGCGTTATTGATCGCCCCACCTTCTGCCGCATCACGGCTTAACGGGGTGATCCCGGTCGTAGACGTCCCAGAATCTGAGCAGGAAGTGATGATTAAAAGGGCGATTAAGGCGCTGCCGAGTAAACCGGCCTTATTAAGGGAATGCATAAATGAACTACTCCGTGATTTTTCTGAGACGATGAACCGCACCTGAACTGCCATTACTATAACGCAGGCTTGCCCGCGGGGAAACATCGCGGATCGGCCGCGACCCCCATTTTTCGGGCAGAAAACACCCGGGAACTGGTGGCTATGGGTGGACTTGAACCACCGACCCCGGCATTATGAGTGCCGTGCTCTAACCAGCTGAGCTACATAGCCACGGCGGGGTCGCGAATCTAACGCGAAAACCCCCATTTTTCAAGGAGATTGGCGTTTCGTCCCCGTACGTCAGGGCCTCCCCATTGTCCCTCAGTGATTATTGGGTGTTTATTGTAAGATTGTCTGGTTGTAAATCTCTGTTGTCATAACAGTGTTGATCTGACCTATCCAAAGGAGGAAACAGAAAGATGAGCAAAATCGATCACGAAATCCGCAAACTGCAAAAGCGGGTGACCAACGGCGGGATGGACCGCCGTGAATTCATCAAGGCTGCCACGGCAATGGGTTTTGCCGCGACGGCCCCGGCCCTCTTCAGCCACGCAGCCCACGCCACACCCAAAAAAGGTGGTGTCTACCGAGTGGGCTTTGGTGGCGCCAACACCGGCGACATGCTGGACCCGGCGGATAACGGCGACACCTACATGATCAATATGAACATGGGCGGGTGCCGTAACGCCCTGGTCGAGGTAGGCACCGAAGGACAGGCCGTGCCCGAACTTGCCGAAAGCCTTGAACCATCAGCAGATGCCAAGACCTGGGTGGTGAAACTGCGCAAGGGTATCGAATTCCACAGCGGCAAAACCTTTGAAGCTGACGATGCGATCGCCTCCCTTGAGCACCATCGCGGCGAGGATTCGACCTCTGATGCCAAGAGTGTGGCCAACTCTCTGGGCAACATCCGCAAAGACGGTCCGAACACCCTGATCTTTGACCTCGAAAGCGGTAACGCTGACTTTCCCTATCTGCTGAGTGACTATCACCTGCTGATGGGTTCGGCCGACAGTTCCGGCAAAGTGGATTGGGCCTCCGGGGACGGTACCGGCGCCTTCGTTGTGAAAAGTTTTGAGCCGGGAGTGCGATCGCACATGGTGCGAAACGACAACTACTGGAAGCCTGGCTGTGCAAACTTTGACGAGGTCAAACTCACTGCGATCAATGATGCCGCCGCCAGAATGAATGCTATGGCAACAGGCCAGGTAGACGCGATCGTTCGCTGCGACCTCAAGACCGCGCCGATGCTCGAGAAAAAGCCCGGTGTTAGCGTGATCCAGGTCTCGGGTACCAAGCACTTCACCTATCCGATGGATGTCCGCCAGGCGCCGTTTAGCGATAACAATGTCCGGATGGCCCTCAAGCACGCAATTGACAGGGAAGCATTCGTCAACACGGTGCTGCGCGGTTACGGCTCGTTGGGCAATGATCACCCGATCAGTTCCAACCAGAACTACCATGCCGGTGATTTGCCCCAGCGCCAGTACGATCCGGATAAAGCCAAGTGGTATCTCAAGCAGGCCGGACACAGCAGCATAGACGTTGAGATTGCTGCCGCCGATGCCGCCTTTAACGGCGCCGTAGACGCGACCCAGCTCTATTCCGAGGCTGCCAAAGTTGCAGGTATCAACATCAAGGTCAACCGGGTCTCGCCCGACGGCTACTGGAACAATGTGTGGATGAAAGTCCCATGGAGCGCCTGCTACTGGTCCGGCCGGCCGACCGCGGACTGGATGTTCACCATCGGCTACAAAGCCGGTGGCAACTGGACCGACAGCTACTGGAACCATCCCCGGTTCGAAGCGCTGCTGGTGGCCGGACGTGCCGAACTGGATGAAGCCAAGCGCAACGACATCTATGTCGAAATGCAGACCATCGTCCGCGACGAAGGCGGCGTGGTCGTGCCTTGCTTTGCCAACAACGTGGACGCAGCGTCTGATGCGCTGGGTCGGCCAGACAAGCTCGCCGGTAACTGGGAACTGGATGGCTCACGCAGCATTGAGCGCTGGTGGTTCAAGTAAGCAGGGTTAAGCCATAACTGCGTTTTGCGTATTTATGGCCCGCACCCCACGGAAAAGGCCCGGACCGGTTCCGGGCCTTTTCTCACTTGGGCAGGTGATCTGACCTTATGAAGAATCAGTTGCTGCGGCTCGTCGGCAGAAGGCTGGCGCTCGGCATCCTGACGCTGATTGCGATCTCCCTGCTGATTACCATCGGCGTTGAGGCGCTGTCGGGCGACGTCTGCACCGCGATGATGGGGCAGATGGCCTCTGAGGATAAGGTGGCCGCCTGTCATCGGGCGTTGAATCTCGACCGGCCCGTGCATATGCGCTATCTCGAGTGGCTGGTGAACTTTGCGCAAGGTGACATGGGCAAGGCCCTGACCAACCATCGTGATGTGGTAGACGTCATCGGCAACCGCATCGGCAACACCTTCTTTCTTGCTGTGTCAGCGGCCCTCATTGCCGTGCCAATCTCACTGATCCTCGGCGTATTGGCCGCGCTCTACCGTAACTCGTTTTTTGACCGCTCCATATCAATGATTACCTTGAGCGGAGTATCGGTGCCGGACTTTTTTATCGCCTACATCCTGATGGCGATTTTCGCCGTTTCCTACGGTTTCTTTCCGGCCATCTCGAACATCGACGAAACCATGACGCTCGCCCAACGGATCAATGCGTCGGCGCTCCCCGTGCTGACCCTGACACTCGCCGTCAGCGCCCACATGATGCGCATGACCCGCGCATCCATTGTCAGCCTGATGGCGAGCCCCTACATCGAGATGGCCAAACTCAAGGGCATCCGGCCGGGGCGGATCATTGTCTTCCATGCCCTGCCCAATGCGTGGTCACCCATTATCCAGGTGATCATGCTCAACCTGGCGTGGCTGGTGGTGGGCGTCGTGATCGTCGAGGTCGTGTTTGTGTATCCGGGCCTCGGGGCGCTGATGATCGATGCGGTGTTCCTGCGTGACCTGCCGACGGTGCGGGCGACAGCAATGATCTTCGCGACGGTCTACGTGATTCTGAATCTGCTGGCGGACATCCTGTCGCTGATGTCGAACCCGCGGCTGATGCACCCCAAGTAAGTAATCATGCAGGTCCGGCAACTCATCAGCGAAATGAACTGGGCAAGCCGGATGGGCCTGCTGGTGGTCAGCGGCTTCGTCTTCTGTGCGATCTTTGCGCCGTGGCTTGCGCCCTATGGCCAGAGCGAAATCGTCGGCGATGTCTGGGAGCCGTTGTTTGGCAAATTCTTTTTCGGGACCGACCAGATCGGCAGGGATATGCTGTCGATGCTGATTTACGGCGCCCGCAACATGATTGGGCTCGCATTGCTCACAACCGGCTGCGCATTCGGGCTGGGATCCCTGCTGGGCTTTCTCGCTGCCACCATGGGCGGCTGGGCTGACCAGGTGCTGAGCCGCTTCGTCGATGTCGTGATTTCCATTCCAACCCTGATCTTTGCGCTGATTGTGTTGTCCTCGACGGGTACTTCGATATTCGCCCTGGTCACGGTCATCGCGATCATCTATGCCATGCCGGTCTACCGCATTGCCCGTGCCGTGGCGATGGATATCGAAGTCATGGAGTATGTCGAGGCGGCGCGGCTTCGCGGCGAGGGCCTGTGGTGGATCATGCGCAAAGAGATCCTGCCGAACGCACTGACACCGTTGGCCGCGGAATTCGGCCTGCGCTTTTGCTTTGTATTTCTCCTGATCAGCGGTCTGAGTTTTCTCGGCCTTGGCCTGCAGCCGCCGCTCGCCGACTGGGGGGCCATGGTTCGGGACAACGGCGGCGGTATCGCCTGGGGCTTTATGCACCCGCTGGTACCCGCTACCTGTATCGCGCTGCTGACGATCGGCATCAACCTCATGGTCGATTCCGCGGTACAAAAAGCGAGCGGGCTGCGCGAAGACCACTGAACCCTGGCGGGCGGCGTTTATTCCTCGGGGATGACCTCAGCAAACCCCGGCGCCCGCAGCGTCTCGCCGGCGTCGTCTTCCATCATTTTGACCACATGCGCCGTCCAGGCGTCTCCCCCATAACGCTCGCGTGATGCCGTGAACATCTGCTCCACCAGCGTCGCCAGCTGCAGCGGCACCTCAAGGTTCCGTCCAAGCTCTGTTACGAAACCGAGATCCTTAAGACCAAGATTGGTAGTGAATCCGGTATTGAGACTGCCGTTCAGGATCACCGGTGCCCAGTCCTCAAACTCGCGGCTGCTGCCGGAACTGGCAATGATGGCTTCATAGCACTTGCCAAGATCCAACCCACCGCGTTTAGCCAGCATCAGCGCCTCGCCCATTGCCGCCAGATCCACCAGACACAGAAGATTCGTGATGACCTTGATCAGGGAGGCATTGCCAAGCTTGCCCATGTAGACGAGCTGGCCGCTCAGGGCCTCCAACAGAGACACATGGCGTTTGAATAATGCCTCATCACCGCCCACCAGCAGCGTCATCTCACCTCGCGCCGCCCGGTGCACGCCGCCGGTAGCAGGGCACTCCAGCACCCCGATACCCTGCTCTGCGGCCAACTCTGCCAGGCGGATCATTTCTTTTACATCCGTGGTACTCATCTCAATCCAGCAACTGCCCTCATGCATGGCATCAAGCGCACCGTCGGCACCGGTCATCACTTTCATGGACGCCTCCGGCGAGGGCAGACAGGTGATGAGCACGTCGACCTCGCTAGCCGCCTGCGCGACAGAAGCCGCGCCCGTCGCCCCGCGGGCAACGAGTTTTTCTACCGCCGCATCATCAAGATCGAAGACCTTCAAGGCGTGACCCGCACCCATAACCTGACGTGCCATCCTTGCGCCCAGCATGCCAAGACCAATGAATCCACACTGCATGAGATACCCCCGCTTTTTAAGCCGATAAGTCCCGGCACTACCAGCCGGGCACTCCCCGGGTGGTAAACGACATGCCGTGCCGCCCGACTGGAGAGCCCGGTACCGAACCTGCCTTAGACGTTAAACCGGAAGTGCATGATATCGCCATCGCTCAGCACGTATTGCTTTCCCTCAAGGCGCAATCGGCCGGCCTCGCGAGCGCCCTGCTCACCCTGGTACTGGACAAAATCATCATAGGCGATGGTCTCAGCCCGGATGAACCCGCGCTCAAAATCCGTATGAATCTCGCCTGCGGCCTGTGGCGCAGTCGCGCCACGGACGACCGTCCAGGCCCGGGCTTCCTTGGGCCCCGCAGTAAAGAAGGTCTGCAGACCCAAAAGGACATAACCCGCATGGATCACGCGGTCGAGGCCTGATGTTTCAAGTCCGAGATCCTGGAGGAAGCCATCCCGCTCGTGCGGATCAATCTCCGCGATCTCCTGTTCGATAGCGGCGCTTACCACCACAACCTGTGCCTGGATTTTTTGTGCATGCGTGGCCAGCTGGGCAACCTGATCATTGTCATTGAGATCCTGCTCGGAGACATTCGCCACATAGACCACGGGTTTGGCCGATAACAGGCAAAGCGGTTTGAGAGCAGCAGACGCCTGTGGATTCTTGAGCAGCGACTGCAAACCCTGCTCGTGCGCAAGTGCAGTGTATGCCTGGCGCAAATAGTCCAGTTCACGCAGGATTTTCTTGTCGCCAGTTTTTGCAGCCTTGGCCGTTCGGTCAACCGCACGCTCAACGGTCTCAAGGTCGGCAAGGGCGAGTTCTGTTTCGATGGTGGCAACATCAGCCAGGGGATCGACTTTGCCTGAAACATGCGTGATGTCGTCATTACTGAAGGCACGGACCACATGGATGATCGCATCCACCTCGCGGATATGTGCAAGAAAACGGTTGCCCAAGCCTTCGCCCTTGGAGGCACCTGCCACGAGTCCCGCAATATCGACAAACTCAATGGCGGTCGGAATCACTTTGGCCGGATTGACGAGTTGTGCGATCGCCTGAAGACGCGGGTCGGGAACCTCAACGATGCCGACGTTAGGGTCGATGGTGCAGAACGGATAGTTCTCCGCCTGCGCGCCGGCGCGGGTCAACGCGTTAAAGAGGGTCGACTTGCCGACGTTGGGCAAGCCCACAATGCCGCAGCGAAAGCCCACTCAGGATTTTCCTTCCTGCTGGGTATGCAAAACCTTCATCACTGGTTCAAGATCACCTTCAACCAGTTGGTCAATCTGTGCTACGGCACGGTCGACCGCATCGAGCATCGCCTCTTTGTCCTCTGGTGAGGGTTTGCGCAGCACCCAGTCGCTTACATCGTCACTGTTTCCCGGGTGTCCGATACCGATGCGCAGCCGAATGAATTCTTGCGAGCCGAGTTTCGCAAAAATATCGCGCAAGCCATTGTGCCCGCCGTGGCCACCGCTCTGCTTGACCCGGACCGTACCGGCCGGCAGATCAAGATCATCGTGCACCACCAGAACCTGCTCGGGTGGAATATCGAAGTAAGCACAGACGGCCGCTACCGAACCCCCACATTCGTTCATGAAGGTCCTGGGTTTGAGAAAGCGGACGCGTTGGTTTGCTAGCTGGGTATCGGCGAGATCACCAAAAAAGCGTGTTTCAGGGCGCCAGGGCAACGAGCAGGTACGCGCCAGAGCATCCAGAAACCAGAACCCGGCATTGTGACGTGTTGCTTCGTATTGGGCGCCGGGATTACCAAGGCCACAAACGAGTGAGATAGCTGCCATCGTGTCGACCGATCAGCGCGTCGGGATCGATGCAGCGCCGCACCGTGGCGCTGCATTCAGCCCACTGACCGATTGTCCGCTACTCGCTTTTTTCGTCGTCAGTGTCGGCGGGCGGTGTACCCTCAGCCCCCTCGACCCCCTCAGCCCCCTCGGCGACCTCAGCCTCTTCACCTTCTTCAGGCAGTGCCTCTTCTTCCTCTTCGACCACCTTCGGCACCGTAACAGCGGCCACCGTGGGATCTTCTCCCTCATGATAGGCGGTCACAGTCAGTTCAACACCTTCAGGCAGTTGAATATCAGACAGGTGCAGCGATTCGTTCATGCCAAGAGCAGACACATCAACCGCTATGTACTCGGGCAGATCCTTTGGCAGACAGGTGATATCGAGTTCGGTCATAGTGTGGGCAAGGATGCCGCCGTCGGCCTTGACGCCGGGGGCAGTATCTGCCCCTTCGAAGTGCAGCGGTATCTTCATGTGCAGCTTTTCCGTCGCCTTGATACGCTGGAAATCCATATGCAGCACCAGTGGGCGATGCGGGTGCATCTGCACTTCCCGGAGAATCACCTGCTGCGATCCCTCGTCGGTTTTAAGATCAATAATGGCTGAATGAAAAGCTTCTCTTTCAAGGCTGTGCATCACCTGATAGTGATCCAGGGTAACCGTTTCGTTATCCTTGCCCGCCCCGTACACGACCGCCGGAACGTGGCTGTCACGGCGCTGCCGTCTGCTGGCACCCGTGCCGAAAGCATCGCGCGACTGGGCGTTGAGTACATAGTTGCTGCTCATTACAGATTCTCCTTAACCTTGCGGTCCTTCGAACCGCTTATTCCATAAATAAAGAACTGACTGAATCCCCGGCGGCGATACGTCGGATCGACTCGGCCAGCAGGCTGGCTACGCTGATCTGGCGAATCTTGGTGCTGTGCTTTCCCACCTCATCGCTCAGCGGAATCGAGTTCGTCACCACCACCTCGTCCAGTTCCGATGTTTCAATACGCTCGATGGCCTGACCTGAGAGCACCGCATGGGTGCAGCAGGCTTTGACCTGAACCGCGCCCGCATCTTTAAGGGCGGCAGCCGCCTCGCACAAGGTGTTGGCCGTATCCACCATGTCATCCATCAGTACACAACTTCTCTGGTCGACCGATCCGATGATATGCATGACCTTGGCCTCGTTGGCCCGCGGTCGCCGTTTGTCGATGATGGCAAGTTCCACACCCAGTTGCTTGGCCATCGCGCGGGCCCGGATTACACCGCCGACATCGGGTGACACCACCATCAGGTTGTCGGGCTCGTGCCGCCACAACTCTCCGTTCAGTACCGGCGCCGCATAGATGTTGTCTACCGGAATATCAAAGAACCCCTGAATCTGATCTGCATGCAGGTCCATGGTGACCACACGGTCCGCGCCTGCGATCCCGATCATGTCAGCCACCAGCTTGGCAGTGATCGCGACCCGGGCAGTACGGGGACGGCGATCCTGTCGCGCATAGCCGAAATACGGCATTACCGCTGTAATGCGTTCCGCAGATGAGCGTCGCAGCGCATCAATCATGACCAGCAGTTCCATGAGGTGCTTGCTGGCCGGCGCGCAGGTGGGCTGCATGACATAGACATCCGCACCCCGCACGTTTTCCATGATCTCGACGTTGACTTCGCCATCACTGAAGGTGCTGACGACCGCGCGACCGATGCCAATGCCGAGTTGTGCCGCGACCTCGCCGGCCAGATCCGGGTTAGCGTTACCGGTGAACAGCGTCAGATCTTCTATCGCCATCGGGTTTCTCGCGTTTTTGGAAATCGACCAGGCTTGTCAAAAATGGCTGGGGTGCCAGGATTCGAACCTGGGAATGCCGGAATCAAAATCCGGTGCCTTACCACTTGGCTACACCCCATCAGGCTCATCGGCAAATGTGGGATTCCGGTTAATTCCATTGGCAACCAGGCCACGGAGTGGCGACGGCAGCTGTTGGAGAAGTTTTTCGCCGGCCCTGTCGTCCCCGACTGCCAAAAAGGCCGCGGCACCGCTTCCTGTCATCCGCGCTACCCCGAACTGCCCCAACCAGTCCAGACAGTCTCCCACCTGGGGAAACCGCCTTCTCGCCACCGGCTCCAGATCATTTCGCCGATCACCCTCAAATGGGCCCGGTATTCTGATTCGCGGGGTGTTCTGTGTCAATTCTGGGTCGGAAAATATGGTCTTTGTGGGCACACTGATATCCGGCCAAACCACACAAAAATGCTGTCGCGGCAATTCCGCAGGGATCAGCCGCTCACCAATCCCCTCTCCCCATGCCGAACGGCCCCGGACAAAAAGCGGCACATCCGCACCCAGCGATAACCCAAGGTCCGCGAGGGCATCCTCTGTAAGATGGGTTTGCCAGAGTTGATTCAATGCCACCAGTACCGTAGCCGCATCAGAGCTACCACCGCCAAGACCTG
>Ga0315336_1003882_pt1 | contig 18947 bp, 15 predicted proteins | sample ASW5metaG_FD_204512 | JGI IMG/M metagenome (GOLD analysis project Ga0315336, IMG submission 204512) | Ammonia-oxidizing marine archaeal communities from Monterey Bay, California, United States - ASW #5 | ecosystem: Environmental > Aquatic > Marine > Intertidal zone | place: USA: California... | reverse complement strand
TAAAACCTATGACCTCGAGGTGTGGCTCCCAGGCCAAAGTCAGTATCGGGAGATCTCCTCCTGCAGCAATTTTGACAGTTTTCAGGCGCGGAGGATGCAGGCGCGTTGGAGAAACAGTGAAACGGGAAAACCTGAACTGCTTCACACACTGAATGGATCCGGTCTCGCAGTGGGCCGAACTTTGGTTGCACTGATGGAAAATTATCAGGATGCGAACGGCGCGATTACGGTGCCGGACGTACTTCGCGGTTATATGGGCGGCGTAGAAAAGATTTCGGCATAAAAAACCCCGGCATCAAGCCGGGGTTCCCAGGGCCTCCTAGGTTAATCGTCGCCGCCGAAGATACCTAGGATATGTAGCAAGCTCAAAAAGAGATTGTAGATGGAGACGTACAGGGTGATCGTCGCCATGATGTAATTGGTTTCCCCTCCGTGAATGATTGCGCTGGTCTGATAAAGAATCATTCCGCTCATCAGAATGATGAACATCGCGGAAACTGCGAGGGAGAGCGCCGGAATGCTAAAGATTGCAGCGCCGAGGCCCGCCAAAAACGCAACTAAAATTCCCGCGAATAGCATACCACCTAGGAAACTGAAGTCCTTGCGGGATTTAAGCGCATAGGCAGACAACCCGAGGAAGATGACACCGGTGCCACCAAGTGCCGTCATAACGAGTTGATCGCCGTTGGGGATCGCATTTATGTAGTAACCGACAATCGGGCCGAGTGTGAGACCCATAAAGCCCGTAAGTGCAAAAACAAAAACCAGGCCCAATGCCGAATTTCGAAAGCGCCCAGCCAAGAACAACAAGCCGAAGTATCCTACCAGGGTAATTACTAGGCCCGGATGAGGCCAATTCATTAGCATAGACAAGCCAGCGATGGCGCCACTGAAAAGAAGTGTTACTGAAAGCAGTGCATAGGTATTTTTCAAAACCTTGTTGAATTCGACACCTTCAACAGCTGGGCGTGACGCACTCAGAGTCTGACGGGTAATCATTTTGGGGAAGTTCTCCGGATTGTTAAGCGAAGCGGTCGCATTAAACGTATGGGGTAATTATGCCAGAATTCAATTGCCTTGACTTTGGCGGGGAGCTTCCGGTTACGAAAATACGCCTATAATTTAAAGGGATCATTTCTATCTACAAGTAGCTAAAATTCTGAGCGACCTACGGAGAGGTGGCAGAGTGGTCGAATGCGGCGGTCTTGAAAACCGTTGTACCGCAAGGTACCGGGGGTTCGAATCCCTCCCTCTCCGCCATCTGCTAGAGCTGCGACCATTGATGAGCCCAGTCTCCGTATCGCCATACTCGACATTTCTGGATCAGCCGGGTTAGCCGGTCGAGCGCTTTATCACGATTTACGTACATCAACCAGTTCATGACCTTGCTTTCGTTAAGGTCTGGATGCATGAATCGTTCCTGTCCAGAATCAATGTCATAGGGATGGATGTAAGTCGTTATTGGCTCGCCTGCAGATTTCCGGGTAAGTGACCAACTGGTCAACGCGAATGGCAACACCCGGAGATAAACGCCGCCTGCGAGGGGAACCTGTGGTAGTGGGCGGGCGTGTAGTGTGACCGGAATTTCTAGGACGCCGCCTCCTGCGGGGATCATCCTTGGCTCGGGGCCAAACTCGGGCCAACCGAAAAGGGGATTGCGCGCGGGCAAAACTGAACTACTGTAAACAATGCCATTTTCGGACAGGACCTCGTAGGCCCATTTTGTTTGATTAGTCAAAGAAAATGTTGGAGCGCGAAAACCAATCACACCGCCAGATTGGGCTGTTTTTAGGGCTTCCAGGTTGCGGACAAGATCATTGCTAAAGCGCTCGCGGTCCATCTTGGTTAATTGAGTGTGGGTATCACCGTGGGCTGCGATCTCATGCCCTTGGTAGGCAATTTCCTGCAAGAGACCAGGATAGCCCCGGGCCAGGGTGCCAACCGTGAAAAAAGTCCCTTTGACGTTAAGCCGCTTGAGCTCTTCCAGAAGGGTTAGTACATTTTGCTCGAGGCGGTCCTGGTACTGATGACCATTAGGGACCTGGTCGCGGACATCCTCGAGGTCGATACCGAGGAGTAGGGAAGGGCGGGAATCAACGTGCAACATGCGTTCCTTAGAAGGGTTATGAACTGCCCTGGTTCGGAGGTTTTCGGGATCGGAACGATGCAGCTGCGGACGAAGCGGTACTCAGCAAAAAGGCAAGAACAATCGGATAGGTGGTATTCAATTGCCGGCCGATCTCGGAGTAGGAGGTGACCTGCACAACAGTTAATATCATCGCGTAAGAGATAATTCCGGCCAACAGAGCAATACTCATGACATCCGCAGCATGCACCTTTGAGCCCCGAACAATCTTGACCATGCGCCAGGGTATGAACATCAGGGCAAGTACAAAAGCGAGTTGAGGAAGGTGCCGGTAAATCCACAGAATTTTGTCAAAAACGAAGCGACGTTCATGAATCCGTCGTTTTTGGTATTCGGGCACCCGTCTTAAGAGTTCAATACTCTGAGGACGGACTGGAGATTGCGTAACATACTTGTAGTTGACGATGAGCTTGTCCTCGTTGACGCTGCCAACTCGAGGCCCGTTTCCAACAAACCCCTTGAACTTGGTTATACGGGCCAGAGTCTTTAAAAAGATTCTCACAGCAAGTGGGTTCCACTCAGAATGCCAAGCAGGTGCAAGATTCGTAAACCTTGGCCTACAATCGATGCGACCGCTGTCGCAGCCCGCATCAATCTCCTGGCCAATTTGGGCCAGGAACGCGTGGGTCTTCCCCGCCTCACGGAATAGGCCAATCGAGTAGAGCCCATCCCGGAAAGCCCACGGAAAATATGCCGCCGGATAGTCAGAAAAACCCTTCATCCAGGTTTCAGCACCACGACCTGTTTCGAAGTATCGCTGAAGTCGCCTGAACGATGGACTGACCCTGTAAGCCGCATCCCGTGCCTCTCGATTCACTGGAATCGCGCGTTCCCAACGGACAGTCTGGATGCGTAACAGACCGCCATAGGCAGACTTAAATGCCGGACTCGTCATCTCATTGGTCGTGTAGACGCCGTAGCTTTGGTAGTTCTTGAATGCGATAGAAGTGTTAACGGCAAAAAGGCCGACCCACACTAAAAAGGCTGCCCCAAAAACTGAAACTAATGTACGAGATAGTTTTCCACGCTCGGTGACATGGTGCTTGAAATACCAGTAGGCTAAAAGAACAACGCCCAAGGAAGGTGCCACCCAGATCGATTCTCCACGTATATTCCAGAACCATCCCAACAGGAGCCCGAAAAGCAGAAGCAGCCCCCAGTGTGGTCTTTTGCGGGTAGACAGAATCAGAATGATTTGCGCAACAGCAAAAATCATTAACGAGACGGCGGGATAAATGGTGAATCGGAAAGGATAAACGTTCGGGAAGAAGTTATACGTAAATGGATTGAAGGCCAGTATGCCAAAGGCGAGCCACAGGAACCATGTGGAAGATCCAAGTAATCTGAGACCCCAGGTAAATGCGAAACAAGCCCCAAGATAGAGGAGCTCCTGACTCAGGATAAGGGGCACGCCAATGATGTTACTAAAGGCGATAAAAATTGGGTAACCCGACCCTTTCATCAGAGTGAACTGATCATAGGCGCCGAGCCACTCCCCCTGAAGAATATTGAGCGCAAGCCCAACAAAGAGCGTGTCATCGTGCGGAGCGGTTCGCGCAACGATCTCTTGCGGACTAAGGAGCCATAGTTTTAGCAGCACCATAGCAAAGCATCCTGCCAGCCAGAGGCGGGACTCGGAAGACTCAGACTTGAATAAATTCATAAGGGCGCGCTGGGTTGCTGATAAACTGCGATAGAGTAGATCGGGTTGTGATGAATTCTACTAGTGCGATGTGCTTTAGCAACTTTTAAGGTGATGCCTCAGATCTGCATCAGACCCTCGCTCTAAAGTTAATGGAGATTGAGCGATCGCCCCAACTACGGTTCCGCCTGGAAATAAGATAATGACGGGAACGCTTACTTTGGTTGTACCGGTCTTTAATGAGGAAAAAGCGCTTGATGTTTTTCTTCCAGAATTGACCGCATACTGCAGGCAGTGGGATTACTCTTTAGTCTTCGTGGATGATGGCTCCAGTGATGATTCTGCGGCCCTAATTGAGACCTATTGCGATTCCACCCAGTTTCGCCTGCTCCGCCATAAGGTCAACCGGGGATACGGCGGCGCTATCAAGAGCGGAATCCGGGCGTGTGCCACAGACTTTGTGGTAACGCTTGATGCCGACGGGCAGCACAGACCCGAAGATGTTGGGAGGCTGTTTGAATTCGCATCAAAAAATAATGCGGATATGGTTGTGGGCAAACGACAGTCAGGAAATTCGGGTGTTTACCGGGCGATCGGTAGGAAATTGATTCGATGGATTGCAGGCCTCCTGGTGTCCCTTCCGATCTCGGACCTTAATTCCGGGATGAAGTTATACCGCACAGGACTCGCCAAGCGCTATCTGGTGCTGTGTCCCGATGGCATGGCATTTAGCGATATCATTACTTTGATATTCGTACATCGACGTGATCTAGTTCTGGAGACTGGTATAGAGGTTAGGCCGCGCTCCGAAGGGGTGAGCACTATAAACACCAGCACGGCACTCGAGACGGTATTTCAGATCCTTAATATCGTAGCGTTATTTAATCCTGGACGGATATTTTTCCCACTAGGGGTAGGTTTTGTTGTATTTGGGTTAGCCTGGGGGTTGCCGTTTATCGTGCGCGACGAAGGTGTTTCCGTGGGAACCATGCTGCTACTGGTTTTCGGTCTTATATTTTTCCTGGTTGGGCTTATTGCCGAGCAGGTCGCGCAACTCCGACGTGGGCAGATTGGCGAAGGACATTAAGATTAAGCGCTGCCAACGCGCGTTTGACGTTGCAAGAAGTCGGCCTGCCCTATGATAATACCCGCCCGAAATAGAATGATTACAGGAAGATATGCGCGCCAATCTAGTTAGTGTCAATGACTTGGATCGACTGTCTCGTGACGGAACGGTCTCGATCCTGGACTGTCGGTTTGCGTTGAATGACCCGGATGCGGGTAGAGCAGCCTATGAGGGATCCCATATTCCTAAGGCCCGTTATGTAGACCTGGAGCGAGATCTCTCGGGAATTATCTCATCGGAGACCGGACGCCACCCACTCCCTGATTTCTCCGTATGGTGCGAAAGAATATCCAAACTTGGGATTGGCGGCAGCAGTCCAATCGCGCTGTATGACGGGGGTCCCGGTGTATTTGCCGCGCGGTTGTGGTGGATGCTTGCCTGGGCGGGGATCGATAATGTCATGCTCGTGGATGGCGGTTTTTCTGAGTGGCGTAAGCAGGGCCTGGCACTTGAGTCTGGAGATGCGCAAGACGATCAGTCGGCGCCGGCGCCTCGGGGAGCGATGCTTGCGCAAGATAGAGAACAAACCACCCACGTTAATGCCCAGTTTCTGCTGGAGCAGCTTGATGACTCGCAGGTCTTAATTCTGGACGCGAGGGAAGAAGAGCGGTTCAGTGGGCGAAAAGAACCCTTGGATAAAAAAGCGGGATGCATTCCCGGGGCGGTAACCCGTCATTTTGCCTTGAATCTGTCGGAAGGCGCCTTTAAGACACCAGCTGTGCTTGAAGCGGAGTTTAGGGAAGTGCTCCAGGGGGTTGCACCGGAGTCAGTAGTCCACAGCTGTGGCTCCGGGGTGACTGCTTGCCATAATCTTTTTGCAATGGAATATGCAGGATTAACCGGATCCCAGCTTTACCCTGGGTCCTGGAGCGAATGGATCGTCGATCCGGTTCGCCCGATTCAGGTTCGGGGATAGATCATTCCCTCGAGATAGGGCCTAAAACAGCAAGGCATAACGGAAAAGACATAGATGAAAGTGCACGAATATCAGGCAAAGGAGCTCCTGCGTAACCGCGGTGTTCCCGTGCCGCGAGGTGAACCTTGTTTTAGTCCGGTCGACGCGCTACGCGTTGCTAACGATCTTGGCGGCGATCGTTGGGTCGTAAAAGCGCAGATACACGCAGGAGGCCGGGGCAAGGGCGGGGGCGTCAAGGTTGTCGATTCTCGAGATCGTGTAAAGGAAGCGGCAGAAGAGATGCTGGGTATGATGCTGGTTACGCATCAGACCGGCCCGATGGGTCAGCAGGTCAACCGGCTCCTGGTAGAGGAGGGCGTAGACATCGCCCGAGAGCTCTATGTAGGGCTCGTCATCGACAGGAGCTCCCAACGCGTTGTGGTGATGGCGAGCGCTGAAGGGGGAACGGAGATCGAAGAAGTGGCGGCCCGTACTCCCGAAAGGATCTTTAAGGCCTTTGTTGACCCCAAGCTCGGTCTCTCGGAGACTGACGCGTTAAATTTGATGGAGAAACTGGGTCTTGAGGACCAGCAGGCGAAAGAAGGGGCGAAGTTTCTGCAGCGGCTTTTCGAGGCGTTTTGGGAAACGGACGCATCCCTTGCGGAGATCAATCCTCTGGTGGTTACATCCGATAACCGGGTGATTGCACTGGATGCAAAGTTCAACTTCGATGACAACGCCCTTTTTCGACACCCGGAAATTGTTGCGATGCGGGATACAGACGAGGAGGACCCCGCCGAACTCGAGGCCTCGGCAGTAGGGCTCAGTTACATCTCTCTGGATGGAAACATCGGTTGCCTGGTCAACGGTGCCGGATTAGCAATGGCCACGATGGACATTATTAAGCTGTATGGTGGAGAGCCGGCCAATTTTCTTGATGTGGGTGGTGGGGCGACCACCGACCAAGTCACAGAGGCGTTTAAGATTATGTTACGGAATCCGGACCTCAAGGCGATTTTGGTGAACATCTTCGGAGGAATCATGCGGTGTGACGTAGTTGCGGAGGGTCTGGTGCAGGCCGCGCAGGTCGTTAAGCTAAAGATTCCGCTAGTGGTTAGGCTAGAAGGGACAAACGTGGAACGCGGACGTGAGATTCTTGAAAAGTCCGGTCTTGACATGATTACGGCGACTACCATGGATGATGCAGCCGAAAAGGTTGTTGCGGCAGCCGGAAACTGAACGATGACGATACTGATCGACAGCACCAGTCGGGTAATCACCCAGGGGATTACCGGGAAAACTGGACAGTTCCACACGCGAAACTGTCTCGACTACGGCATGGGTTCGGACTGTTTTGTCGCGGGCGTGACGCCCGGAAAAGGCGGCCAGGAATTCGAGGGTATCCCTATTTTTGACACGGTTAAGGAGGCTCGAGCCCAGACCGGCGCTGATGTGTCAGTGATCTATGTTCCACCCCCGTTCGCAGCGGCCGCAATCGACGAAGCGCTCGAGGCAGGCATTGGGACCGTGATCTGTATTACTGAGGGTGTTCCAGTCAAGGATATGATCCTGACTCGGGACCGCATGCGGGACAATCAAGCGGTGTTAGTTGGGCCCAATTGTCCCGGAGTGATCACGCCCGGCGAGATCAAAATCGGGATCATGCCGGGGTATATCCACACCCCTGGCCGGATCGGGGTGGTGTCGCGCTCAGGGACACTTACTTATGAAGTCGTTGATCAGTTGACCAAGCTCGGAATGGGTCAGTCAACCTGCGTCGGCATTGGTGGTGATCCCGTGAACGGACTGAAACATCTCGATGTGATGAAGATGTTTAACGATGATCCCGATACTGATGCTGTAGTGATGTGCGGTGAGATCGGCGGTTCGGACGAAGAAGAATGTGCTGAGTGGATCAACGAACACATGACAAAGCCAGTGGCCGCTTTCATTGCCGGCGTAACCGCTCCGCCGGGAAAACGGATGGGACACGCCGGGGCGATTATCGCCGGTGGTCGGGGCACCGCAAGTGACAAGATCAGCGCGCTGGAAGACGCTGGCGTGGCAGTAACAGCAAATCCGGCGGAGATTGGCCTGGCAATGCGTCAGGCAATCGGGACAGACTAACCGAGCCTCAAACCAGGGCTTGAGTTACAGGTTGGCGAGAACGGCGCTGATACTTTCTTTGGCGTCGCCAAAGAGCATTCTCGAGTTATCCCTGTAGAAAAGCGGATTCTCCACTCCGGCGTAACCCGTAGCCATGCTTCGTTTCAGGATAATCGTGGTTTTCGCTTTCCACACCTCAAGCACCGGCATTCCGGCAATGGGGCTATCAGGAACTTCTTGCGCGGCTGGGTTCACGATGTCGTTCGCCCCAATCACCAGCACCACATCGGTTTCGGGGAAATCAGAGTTTATTTCATCCATTTCAAGAACAATGTCATAGGGGACCCGAGCCTCTGCAAGCAGTACATTCATGTGTCCCGGCATTCTTCCAGCGACCGGGTGGATTGCAAATCGGGTCTCTACCCCCCGATCTTTCAGATTCTTCACGAGCTCTGATACAGGGTGCTGGGCGTGGGCTACTGCCATCCCGTAACCCGGAACTATAACTACGCTTTTCGCAGAGGCCAGTAGTTGAACCGTTTCTTCAGTTGATACCGCGACCGCTTCCCCCTCGATTTTGGGTCCGGAGCTACTCGAGGTTTCGCCTCCAAAACCGCCCAGAATGACAGAGAGGAACCGGCGGTTCATCGCCCGGCACATGATGTAACTGAGAATGGCGCCGCTCGACCCCACCAGGGCGCCGGTGACGATAAGAAGATCATTGGCCAGCATAAACCCAGTAGCCGCAGCTGCCCAGCCGGAATAACTATTCAACATTGAGATGACGACAGGCATGTCGGCACCGCCGATAGCGAGCACCATGTGTAGACCGAAAATAAATGCGAGCCCGGTCATAATCAGCAGCGGCCAGATTCCCGCGGCAGGAAACTCCGCCCCAACAAACAGAACCCCGAGCCAGATGCAAGCTAGACCGATCGCAAGGTTTATCAGGTGTCGCCCGGGGAGCGTCAAAGGCCGGCTGCTGAGAATCCCCTGCAGTTTTCCAAATGCTGCCACAGAACCCGTAAAAGTTACTGCGCCAATCAGGACCCCGAGAAAAACCTCAATATCATGAACTACCTTTTCGGCACCACTGAAATGGCCAGCAGGCTCAAGGAACGACGCGAATCCCACCAGGACCGCAGCGAGTCCGACAAAGCTGTGCAAAATAGCGACTAACTGGGGCATCGCGGTCATTTCTACGCGAGCGGCTAAGGTGCTTCCTGCAGCGCCGCCAATAGCCATGACACCCAGGACGAGGCCGTAGCTTGTTGGGGTAAACGCCAACAGTGTAGCGCCGATCGCAAGTGCCATTCCTGCAATACCAAAGAGGTTGCCTTGACGTGCACTTTCCTGATGACTGAGGCCGCCTAGGCTCAGGATGAACAAGATCGAGGCGGCAATATAAACCGCGGATGTGAGTCCCTGCGCCATCACGTGTCTTTCCTGAACATACGCAACATTCGCTGGGTGACCCAAAATCCTCCAAAAATATTGATGCTCGAAACAAACAGCGCAATCGCGGCCAACAACATCACCAGGCCTGAAGTCGAACTCATCTGAAGCAGGGCGCCGACCACAATGATTCCACTGATCGCATTGGTCACGCTCATCAAGGGAGTGTGAAGGGCCGGACTCACATTCCAGATGACTTGCCATCCCACGAATACCGCCAGAACAAAAACGGTGAAGTGGCCCATGAACGATTTTGGTGCGAGTGCGCCGACTCCAAGAATCAAAGCGATGACCACGGCGATTCCAACAACGCTTCCCGCAGCCGACCGCTCTTTTGATTCCGGTCTAGCGACGGGAACAGGCGAGGGCGAGGCCTGCCCAGCCGGTGGCGCGGCGGATAGCCGGGGAGGCGGTGGCGGCCAGGTTACCTCGCGGTCATTGACCACGGTTAACCCACGAATCACCTCGTCCCCCATATCAACATTAAGCTGTCCGTCTTTTTCCGGGCAAAGCTCGTTCAGGAGGTGGACGACGTTGTTGCCGTAAAGTTGACTGGATTGAGCGGCCATGCGGCTCGGGAGGTCGGTGAATCCGATGACCGTAATCCCTCCATCGGAGACTACTTCACCAGGACGGGTCAGTTCGCAGTTCCCGCCCTGTTCAGCGGCGAGATCTACAATGACGCTTCCCGCCCGCATCAGTCGTGCCGTTTCAGCAAGGATCAGTTTCGGAGCCGGTTTACCGGGGATCAGCGCCGTGGTGATGATGATATCGACGTCGCGTGCTTGCTCCTCAAATAGTTTCATTTCAGCTGCAATGAAGGCCTCGCTCATCACTTTTGCATAGCCCCCTTCTCCGGAGGTCTCTTCGTCGAAATCGAGCATTAGAAACTCCGCGCCCATGCTTTCGACCTGCTCTTTTACTTCGGGCCGGGTATCGAAGGCGCGGACTATGGCCCCCATTGCCACCGCCGCGCCAATCGCGGCAAGCCCTGCAACACCGGCACCAATGACAAGTACTTTAGCTGGAGGAACTTTCCCCGCCGCTGTTACTTGACCGGTGAAAAAGCGCCCGAAGTGATTTGCCGCTTCGACGACTGCCCGGTATCCCGCGACGTTTGCCATGGAGCTCAGGGTATCGAGTTTTTGAGCGCGGGAGATTCTCGGTACCGCATCCATGGCGAGGGTTGTGATGCCGTGCTGAGCGAGCGATTCAAGCAAGTCTTGGTTCTGTCCCGGTGCGATGAGGGAAATTAGGATCTTGTCGGAACTTAGCAGGGAAAACTCGTCGTGGCCTCCTGCATCGGTACGCAAAGGAGCACGGATCTTGATAATGATCTCGCTCGTTTGATAAAGCCGCTCCGCGGTCTCGACGATCTTGGCTCCGTGATCCCGGTATTCGTCGTCCGAAAAACCAGCGGCATCTCCCGCACCCGTTTGAAGACACACCGTGAATCCGAGTTTTATAGCCTCTGCTACCGATCCTGGACTAAGTGCGACACGCTTTTCTTGGCTGGCCCGCTCGACGGGGATTCCGATAATCATTGGCGTTGAGAGGAGAGTAAGTTATCCGGAGTGCCGGCATTGTCCTTGAACGCTCAATAACAGACAAGTTGCTTGGACCGAGGTTTCCCTCTCATTATGGGTATTCGAAGGAATCGCATGGGATACACAAATTCGGGGCATACGGCTGCCCAGAATTTCTGTATCCTTCGACTATTCGGGGTTTCATGGTAAGACCAGATGATCGAGACAGGAGAACTTTCGCAGCGACTGCGAGACATGGCGGAGCGGATTGAGACGCTAAGGGGGTATCTTTGACTACGATGGGCGGAAAGAGCGGTTAGCTGAGGTTTTACTCCGGCTCGAGGATCCGGACGTCTGGAGTAATCCACAAGAGGCGCAGCAGCTTGGCCAAGAGCGCGCGAGCCTCGAAGCCAGCACCACAGTGTTAGATGAACTTACGGTAAAAACCGAAGAGGCAGTCGAACTGTTGGTGCTTGCCCGAGAGGAGGAAGACGAAGAATCAATCAATCTAATTTCCGTTGAGGCCGATCAGGCGCTTTACCAATTGGAAAAACTCGAGTTTCTTCGGATGTTTTCTGGGGAACTCGACGGCGCCAACGCGTTCCTCGATATTCAGGCAGGTTCAGGCGGGACTGAGGCGCAGGACTGGGCAGAAATGTTGCTGCGTATGTACTTACGCTGGGCCGAGGATGAAGACCTGGCGGCAGAGCTCGTTGAACGCTCCGACGGCGAAGTCGCCGGTATTAAGAGCGCCACTATTCATGTGAAAGGAGAGTACGCTTTCGGCAAACTTCGAACCGAGACCGGGGTGCACCGTCTGGTTCGAAAGTCACCATTTGATTCAGGCAACCGACGCCATACGTCATTCGCCTCTGTGTTCACCTATCCCGAGGTGGACGAAAGCGTCGAAATTGAAATTAATCCTGCGGACCTTAGGATCGATACCTACCGTGCTAGTGGCGCAGGTGGTCAGCACGTAAACCGAACGGACTCCGCAGTCAGAATCACGCATCTCCCTTCGGGAATTGTGGTGCAGTGTCAGAACGACCGCTCCCAGCATCGCAACCGAGCCGAAGCAATGAATATGTTGCGAGCCCGTTTGCATGACGCCGAGATGCGCGAAAAACGCGAGAAGCAGCAGGAGCTTGAGGATTCCAAAGCAGATATCGGCTGGGGTAGTCAGATTAGGTCGTATGTTCTTGACCAGTCACGGATAAAGGATCTCCGCACAGGCGTTGAGACCGGAAATACCCAGGCGGTTCTAGATGGCGGGCTCGGATTATTTATTGAAGCGAGCCTGAAAGCGGGTTTGTAACGTAGACTCAGAAACTATGAATCAGAAGAACGATACCGACACCGAGCAAGTTGCACAACGGCGCGCGAAGCTCCAGACAATTCGCGAGAGCGGGAACCCTTTCCCGAACGATTTTCGCCGGGATGCGGAAGCTGCAGAACTGCATGGTCAACATGACAGCGCCGATCCCGAGGCTCTTGAGTCACAGCAGATTGAGGTTTGTATTGCAGGACGCCTGATGACCCGAAGGGTTATGGGTAAAGCTGGATTTGCCAATGTGCGCGATGAGTCTGGGGATATCCAGATCTATGCCCAGCGTGACGCTCTCCCGGAAGGTGTTTACAACAACATCTTCAAGAAGCTCGATATCGGCGACATCGTAGGGGTGTCAGGGGTGCTGTTTAAGACCCGCACGGGGGAGCTGACGGTAAATGTCCGCGACCTGAGATTGCTGGTGAAGTCTCTACACCCGTTACCAGAGAAGTTTCATGGGCTGACAGACGTAGAAACCCGATACCGACGCCGCTACGTAGATCTCCTGGTTAACCAGGATTCGCGAGATGTTTTTCGCAAAAGGGCGGCAACAGTTAGCGCATTGCGACGGTTCCTGGATGAACGCGGGTACCTTGAGATTGAGTCGCCAATTATGCAGTCGATTCCAGGCGGGGCAAACGCGCGACCGTTTGTTACTCATCATCATGCTCTTGATGTGAATCTCTATTTGCGTGTCGCGCAGGAACTTGCCATCAAGCGGTGTCTGGTCGGGGGCTTCGAGAAGGTTTATGAGTTGAATCGGAATTTCCGAAACGAGGGTCTCAGTACACAGCATAACCCGGAGTTCACGATGCTGGAGTACAACGAGGCATACGTCGACTTTATCGACTACATGAACTTGACCGAAGAGATGTTGCGGGAAGTCGCGGGCGAGGTGGCCGGCAAGACCGATCTCGTCTATCAAGGCGACCAGATCGATTTTTCAAAACCATTCGCACGGCTTTCGATGGCCGAGGCGGTGTGTGAACACAATCGAGGACTTTCTGTTGATCACTGTGCAGATCCGGGCGCGCTCTCACGGCATCTTCAATCCATCGGCTTAGAAGGCGCTGGAGGCGGAACTGCTGGCGAGCTGCTCCTGGCACTCTTCGAGGAGACCGTCGAGGACAAATTAATCTCACCCACCTTCATCACTGGATATCCGGCCGAAGTCTCCCCGCTGTCGCGGCGTCAGGATGCGAATCCAGACTTCACTGACCGTTTTGAACTGTTTGCAGCAGGCCGGGAATTGGCCAATGGGTTTTCGGAACTGAATGATCCGGAAGATCAGGCAATGCGGTTTCGAGAACAAGCCAAGGCAAAGGCCGAGGGAAATGAAGAGGCCATGTTCTACGATGCGGACTACATTACGGCGCTTGAGTACGGATTGCCACCGAACGCAGGTGGAGGCCTCGGCGTTGATCGTTACGTGATGATTCTTACAGACAGCGCCTCGATCAGGGACGTTCTGTTGTTTCCCCACATGCGTCCCGAAGCCGCTGACTGACGCTGTAGGGCCAGCGAGGCTGAGATGATCCGTCCGGTTGCGCTGTTCATTGGGCTTCGGTACACCCGGGCCCGGCGTCGCAACCACTTTGTTTCTTTTATTTCGGGAGTCTCTATCCTAGGGATCACGGTTGGTGTCTGGGCGCTGATCACGGTCCTCTCGGTCATGAATGGGTTCGAACGGGAACTCCGGGAGCGAATCCTAAGCGTCGCATCACACGCTACGGTGAGCGCCCGAAGCGGTTGGCTGAACGACTGGCCCGCGTTAACCGAATCGATCGTTGAGCATCCAGAGGTGCTCGCGACCGCTCCTTTTATTTACGGCCAGGGTTTGCTGACCCGCGCTAATATCGTATCCGGCGTCCTGATACGTGGAGTGCTCCCGGAAAGGGAGGCTTCGGTCTCAACCATCCTTGAACACCTAATAGCCGGTGCTCGAAACCCGCTCAGTAAAGGCGACTGGAAGATTGTTTTAGGCGCACAACTCGCGCGGTCACTTGGTGTTGGGGTGGGTGGCCGGGTCACGCTTATTGCGCCGAAGGGTCGAATCACCCCGGCGGGATTGCTCCCTAGGATGCGCCGATTCGAGGTGAGCGCAATCTTTGAAATGAACATGTATGAATATGATTCTGGCATAGCGTTGATTCATCTTGACGATGCCGCGCAGTTGCTTGAGACCGAAGGCGGTGTTACTGGTGTGAGAATGCGTCTTCAGGAGATCTATCGGGCCCCACTGGTCCGTGCGCAACTGCAAGAGCGCCTTGGGGGCGCGTTCCATATTAGTGACTGGACGCGTGAGCATGAGAATTTCTTTACCGCGCTAAAAATTGAACGTCGCGTCATGTTTGTAATCCTTATGCTGATTATCGCGGTCGCCGCTTTCAATATCGTATCGACCTTGGTTATGGTCGTCACAGACAAACGCGCCGATGTCGCTATCCTTCGTACATTGGGGCTTGCGCCGTTGCACGTCATGGTGGTGTTTATTGTGCAGGGCGTCGTGATTGGTTTTGGAGGGACTCTGGCCGGTGGAGCATTGGGTGTGCTCACGGCCATCAACATAGAGACTCTGGTGCCTTGGGTTGAGAATCTTTTCGGAATTGAGTTTTTTCCAGCGAGTGTTTATGTCATCAGCGATTTCCCAGCCCAGCTTCGGTGGCCTGATGTCTACCTGATTTCGGGAGTTTCTTTCCTTGTCTGTTTAGTCGCCACCCTGTATCCCGCCTGGCGTGCATCTCGTACGCAACCGGCCGAGGCGTTGCGCTATGAATAAAATTCAATCGGCGCTTGAATGTCGCGACGCGTCGGTGAGTTTCTCCGAGCCCGGGCTTTCGGTAAACGTTCTTCAGGGGATCAGTCTGCAGATTGAAAGCGGACAGAGCCTATCAATCGTCGGGGCCTCCGGGAGCGGAAAGAGCACCTTACTTCACACTCTGGGCGGCCTGATGACTCCGACGGCGGGTGAGGTGTTCCTTGCTGGTCAGGCATTAAAGGGGTTGCCTGCGGCGCGGCTCGGAGAGTTGCGCAATCTTCATCTGGGATTCGTGTATCAATTTCACCATTTGCTTCCGGAGTTTTCTGCACTCGAGAACGTAGCGATGCCGTTGCTTATCCGTGGAACGCCAGTGCCGTCTGCAAAGGAAGCAGCATGCGCTATGCTGGAACGCGTGGGGCTTGCCCATCGGTTAAAACACAAACCCGCCCAACTTTCTGGAGGTGAGCGTCAGCGTGCGGCCGTTGCTCGGGCGCTTGTCACGAAGCCCAGCTGCATTTTGGCAGATGAACCTACTGGAAATCTTGATCAGAAAACCGCCGGAGAGGTCCAGAGCCTGTTATTGGAACTGGTCGAGGGAGAGCAGCTTGCTTTGGTGGTCGCGACACATGATCTTCAATTTGCCCGCCGCCTCTCCCGTCAATATGAATTACGGGATGGACGACTGACCGAGTCAGACCTCATCTAGACGTTTTCCCCTCTTCGCCTTCCCCCCTTAACACACTCGATAATCACCGGGAGGGTGAAAACTTCACGGTGGCGCCAGCCGTTGGACCCCTACACTCCTTCACACTGCAATAAGGAGTCGGGTTGCACTAAATGGATAAGCGCCTTGTGTGGGCGGTGGCCTTTGCTGTTGGCATCTGTAGCGTTCTCCTGCAAAGATCACTGATACCCCCTCCCATCCTGGTTGCGGTCTCGGTAACCAGTGTTGGTCTCATGGTTGGAGGGCGCGGTGTCATTGTTGGCTTATTCATCCTCGGATGGGCCTGGGGAAATGTGACTGCTCATCAAGCCTTGGGTGAGCGTATTTCGGGCACCGATTTTGACGGCCAAAAAATTGTTGTGGGGACTGTAACCGGAGTCCCGCAAAGAAAGGGCGGACTCGTTCGATTCGACTTTCAGATAGACCAGATCCCGACCGAGAAAGAGGGCGGTTATTCAAGCCGTCGGGTCAGACTTAGGTGGTATGAGACAGGTGAGACACCAGTGTCCGGTGAGAGATGGCGCTTTGTGACTAGACTCCAGGCACCGCGAGGTTACCGAAATACGCATGGCTTCGACTACGAATATTATCTTTTACGCAGTGGGATACACGGTACCGGGTATGTGCTGGAAGGGAAAAGGTATTCGAAAACCAGCGGGCAGATTTGGGCCGCGGTAGACCGCTTTCGATCGGGGTTCAAAACATCCCTAGAGGGTTTCACGGGGGTTACAAATAAAGGAGTGCTTACGGCTCTCGCGGTTGGTGAACGGTCCGGCATTGATCCTGCGACTCGGCGACTCTTACGGGAATCTGGGCTGAGTCACCTAGTAGCTATCTCGGGTTTGCATATTGGTTTGGCGAGTCTGTTCGCCTACTCGATTGCCGCAGGATTGTGGAGAGTATTCCCTCGGGCCTGCCAGCGAGTGCCCGCCCGCTTTGCGGGCTGGGGGATGGGGGTCACAATCGCTCTGGGCTACGCGTTCGTTGCAGGTTTCCCGATCTCCACTATTCGCGCTTTCGTCATGGTTTTTACTGGAGCTCTGCTTTCATGGTCATGTACCAGAACCTCTCCGGAAAACCTACTCGCAGTCGCGATGTTCTTTGTTTCATGCTTTTGGCCGCTCAGCGTTCCGTCTCCGGGATTCTGGTTGTCGTTCAGTGCCGTGTGGCTAATGTTTAGATTTCTACCCGATCGGCACGCGGATCGTCTCGAGGAGGGCGGCGGGGAAACCTCCACGGCTGGCAGACTCATGAGAGTTTCGTTCCGGTACCTGTCCAACCTGACCAAACTTCAACTGATACTCCTTATTGGGATGTCTCCATTGTTGGTGTTCATATTCGGAGAAATTCCATTGTCGGCACCAGTGGCTAACTTGTTAGCGGTGCCGGCTTTCGGCTTTTGCGTCGTCCCATCTGCGCTCGCGGCACTAGGTGTTCATCTGTTGGGATACAGCCAGTGGATTCCCTGGGTACTGTCGCCAGCAGATCAGGTAATTACGGGAATCTTGTGGGCCGCGGAATGCTTGTCCCAGGCAAGCCTCTCGGTAATTAGGGTGACCCCGATCATAGGGGTGACCCTGCTAATCGGAATTGGGATCGTTGTTGCAGGAATATTCCACGCAAAAAAACTCGGCGCGATGCTTTTGGCCATAGGGATCTTCTGGGGCGCAATGGCCTTTCTAGATAGAGATCAGTTGGATATCGGGGAGTTCAATTTGGCGATGTTGGATGTCGGGCAGGGTCTCGCTGTCGTAGTGACCACCCGTCACCATGTTCTGGTTTATGATTTCGGCCCGCGCTTCGGTGACTTCAGCCTCGGCGAAGCAGTGGTGTTCCCCCACCTTTTGGGAGAGGGTCTCAGCGTTATTGACACGGCTGTGCTCAGTCATGGCGCTAACGACCATGTCGGAGGATTCTCCGCTGTGGCGGATAACGTTAGGATACGGCGACAGTTCAGCGGAGATCCTGACGCAGTTGGAGGCATTAGCTGCCACACCCAGCCTCAGCCTAATTGGACATGGGACGGCGTTAGTTTTACCTTTCTTAACTCACGGCCAGCAAAGGTTGGAAATGAGAACGATCTTTCCTGTGTACTTCAGATTGAAGGAACACATGGAAGCGCCTTGTTGACGGGCGATATAGAGAATGCGGCAGAAGCTGCCCTCGTGAGACGTTATGGTTCGGAACTTGCGACCGATGTGCTGCAAATCCCGCATCATGGATCAAAGACGTCATCCACCGCCGGTTTTCTGAAAGCGGCAAGTCCGAATTACGCTTTGTTGAGCAGGGGAAGACGAAACCGATTTAAGCACCCGTCACCAGAAGTGATGGATCGTTACAGGCTTGGGAAGATCCGTGTCTGGGATACAGGCGAAGAAGGTCAGATTGACTTGCGAAGTACCGGCAGCGGCTGGTAAGTCAGGACATTTTCCTCTGCTTCAGCAAAATTTTGGCATTAATTTCAGGCGCGATTGGGTAATAAATCCGAAGCGAAGGTAGAATCAGATTCCCGGCTGATTGTCGTGGTCCCATGTCCTTTCTCCTAAAAGGTAGACAGCGTGCTTGAGTTTCTTCGAAGCGGGGGGTGGCTGATGCTGCCGATTCTCGCTTGTTCGGTTTTCTCACTTGCAATCATCATCGAGCGATCCTTGGCGCTTCGGCGTAGTGTCGTAACGCCGGCGGGCCTTTCCGCGGATATTGATCGGGCGATCGCTCAAGGCCGATTGGACGTAGACCGGATCGCGACGCTCAGGAGGGGTTCCGCATTAGGCCATGTTCTTGCAGCCGGACTGGCGACGGCTCAGAGCGATCCCACCCGCGTGCAAGAGGCGGTCGAAGAGGCTGGACGACATGTAGTGCACGGCCTCGAGCGCTACTTGAACGCACTAGGCACCATCGCCGCGACGACGCCGCTTTTGGGGTTGCTGGGTACCGTCATCGGCATGATTAAGGTCTTTGCGGCAATCACCACCTCTGGAGTAGGGAACCCCCAAGTCCTCGCCGGCGGTATACACGAGGCCCTTATCACGACGGCGGCAGGGCTCTCTATCGGCATTCCCAGTCTTATGTTCCACCGCTACTTCCGGGGCAGGATCAATGAGTTGACAGTGGAAATCGAACAGCAAGCACTCAGGTTGCTGGACATGCTGCGCCAAAGAAACTTTCGATGAAGTTTGCAACGCCAGTTACTGAGGAGGTGTCGATCAATCTGACACCCCTGATTGATATTGTATTTTTGC
>Ga0315336_1003881_pt1 | contig 18948 bp, 18 predicted proteins | sample ASW5metaG_FD_204512 | JGI IMG/M metagenome (GOLD analysis project Ga0315336, IMG submission 204512) | Ammonia-oxidizing marine archaeal communities from Monterey Bay, California, United States - ASW #5 | ecosystem: Environmental > Aquatic > Marine > Intertidal zone | place: USA: California... | reverse complement strand
CCCTTGCCGCATTCGACCTCGAAAACCGTCCTGTCGGCGCCGTGCTCGACGATGTCGAGGCGGCCGATCTCGATCTCGCGCGCCGGTATTTCGACGGTCTCGCCTTCACGGGCGAGGTCATAGGCGCGCTCGCCGGCGATCTTGATGGCCGAGAATTGCGGCGGCGTCTGCATGATAATGCCGGTATATTTCGGCAAGAGCGCCCTCACCTCGGCCTCCGCCGGGCGACGGCCGGAGCTGTTGGTCACCGGGCCTTCGAGGTCATCTGTCGAGCGCTCCTCGCCCCAGGCCACCGTGAAGCGGTAGATTTTGGCGCCGTCCTGCACGTAAGGAACGGTCTTGGTCGCTTCGCCAAGCGCGATCGGCAGCATGCCGGAGGCCAACGGATCGAGCGTGCCGGCATGGCCGGCCTTCTCGGCCTGGAACAGCCATTTGATCTTGGAGACGGCCTCGGTCGAGCCCATGCCGACCGGCTTGTCCAACACCACCCAGCCGGAAACCGGCCGGCCTTTCTTCTTACCGCGACGCGCCACTATTCCTCGTCCTTGTGGTCACCGAGATCGCGCGCGACTTCGGGCGACTTCAGCAGTTCGTTGATCTTGGCGAAATTGTCGAAGGAGGTATCGAGCCGGAAACGGAATTCCGGCATGTACTTCATCTGCCTCAGCGCGCCCGAAACACGGCCGCGGATGAACTTCGCATGCTTGTTGAGCGCCTCGACCACGGCGTCTGTGTCGCCCGCGCCGAGCGGCGAAACGAACGCGGTGGCGATCTTGAGGTCGGGCGACATACGCACTTCCGAGACCGATACCACGCTGTTTTCGATCACCGGATCGATGATCTCGCCACGCTGCAGCGTCTCGGAAAGGGCATGGCGCACCTGCTCACCGACGCGCAGCATGCGCTGGGAGGGGCCTGATGTTGTCGAACGGGGCATTTCCTCGGTCCTGAAATCGTGAGGCGCGGGATGGGACCACGCCACATGTCGAGCATGCAACGTCTCGCATGCACAAAGGAATTTAGGCGGCGGCCTTGCGGCCGCCACCCGTCTGTCTTCGGTAAGTACCCGAATTAGAGCGTCCTGCTCACCATCTCGACGCGGAAGCACTCGATGACGTCGCCGACGCGCATGTCTTCGTAGTTCTGGAAGGCCATGCCGCATTCCTGGCCGCCCGGCACTTCCGAAACCTCGTCCTTGAAGCGTTTGAGCGTCTTCAGCGTGCCCTCGTGGACGACGACGTTGTCGCGGATCAGGCGCACGCCCGCGCCACGCTCGACCTTGCCTTCGGTCACGCGGCAACCGGCGATCTTGCCGACCTTCGTGATGTCGAAGATCTCGAGTATCTCGGCGTTGCCGATGAAGGTCTCGCGCCGCTCCGGCGAAAGCATGCCCGAAAGAGCGGCCTTCACGTCGTCGACGAGGTTGTAGATGATCGAGTAGTAGCGGATCTCTATGCCGGCTGCGGCCGCGGCGGTCCGCGCCTGGGCATTGGCGCGCACGTTGAAGCCGATGATCGCGGCACCCGACGTCTCGGCCAGCGAGACATCGCTTTCTGTGATGCCCCCGGCGCCCGAATGGACGATCCGCACCCTGACTTCGTCGTTGCCGAGCTTTTCGAGAGCGGCGTTGATCGCCTCGATGGAACCCTGCACGTCGCCCTTGATGACCAGCGGGAACTCCTTCAGTCCGCTCGCCTGCAACTGCGACATCATCTGCTCGAGCGAGCCGCGCTGGCCGGCATGCTTGGCCACTGCCTTGTCGCGCGCCAGGCGCTGGCGGTACTCGGTGATCTCGCGGGCGCGGGCCTCGTTGTTGACGACGGCGAAGCGGTCGCCTGCCTGCGGCGTGCCCTGGAGGCCGAGCACCTCGACCGGCATCGCCGGCGGCGCTTCCTGCACATGCTCGCCGCGATCGTTGACGAGCGCGCGGACCCGGCCCCATTCGTTGCCGGCGACAATGATGTCGCCCGGCATCAGCGTGCCGGTCTGCACCAGAACGGTGGCGACGGGGCCACGGCCCTTGTCCAACTGCGCCTCGATGACCGCGCCTTCCGCCGTACGGTCGGGATTGGCCTTGAGGTCGAGGACTTCGGCCTGCAGCAGGATCGCCTCGAGCAGCTTGTCGAGATTGGTGCCCTTGGTCGCCGAAACCTCGACGTCCAGCACCTCGCCGCCCATCGATTCCACGAACACTTCGTGGCGCAGCAGTTCGGTCCGCACCTTCTGCGGGTCGGCGTCGCGCTTGTCGATCTTGTTGATGGCCACGATGATCGGCACGCCGGCCGCCTTGGCATGGTTGATCGATTCGATCGTCTGCGGCATCACGCTGTCGTCGGCCGCCACCACCAGCACCGCGATGTCGGTGACCTGCGCGCCGCGGGCGCGCATGGCCGTGAAGGCGGCGTGGCCGGGCGTGTCGATGAAGGTGATCTTGTGACCGTTCTTCTCGATCTGGTAAGCGCCGATGTGCTGGGTGATGCCGCCGGCCTCGCCGGATACGACATTGGCGTTGCGGATCGCGTCCAGCAGCGAGGTCTTGCCGTGGTCGACATGGCCCATGATCGTCACGACCGGCGGACGCGACACCAGGTCTTCCGGACGGTCGGCGATGTTGAACAGGCCTTCCTCGATGTCGGACTCGGCGACGCGGCGGACCGTGTGGCCGAATTCGGAAGCCACCAGTTCGGCCGTGTCGGCGTCGATGACGTCACCCGGCTTCAGGATCTGGCCTTGCTTCATGAAGTACTTGACCACGTCCACGGCGCGCTCGGACATGCGCTGCGCGAGTTCCTGGATGGTGATGGTTTCGGGCAGGATCACTTCGCGCATGACTTTCTCGCGCGGCTCATTATGCATCGCGCGTTTGAATTTTTCCTGGCGGCGGCGCATCGACGACAGCGAGCGAGCGCGCGCGTCGTCATCCGACAGCGCCGAGTTCAGCGTCAGCTTGCCGCGGCGGCGATCTTCCTCGCCCTTGGTCGGCTTGGCCGGCCGTGCCACTTCCGGCGTGGCGAGACGGCGCACCGGCGCACTGGCAGCAGCACCGGAACTACCGGCACGCCGCGGCTTGACATCTTCCTCGTCATCCGACGAGGCGACCTCGGCGGCCAGCGGCGCGCGACGGCGAGCCTCTTCCTCGGCACGGCGCCGCGACTCGGCCTCGGCCTGCAGGCGAGCTTCCTCCTCGGCCTGACGGCGCGCGGATTCGTCACGCTCGCGCTTGCGGCGTTCCTCGTCCTCGGCGCGGCGCTTGGCATCTTCCTGAGCACGCAGGCGATCCTCGGCCTCGCGGGCCTTGGAGCCTTCCAGCGCCCTGCGACGCGCTTCCATCTCGCCGCGCGACAGCTCGTTCAGCACCATGCCCGAACGCTCCGGCGGCGGGGGCGGCGCCTTGGGCGCTTCCTGCACGACAGGCGCGGCGGGAGCAGGAGCAGCGGCGACGGGCTTCGGCGTGAAGACAGATGGCGACACCGGCTCCGGCTTGTCGCCGGGCAGCGAGAACTTGCGCTTCTTGGTCTCGACCACGACCGACTTGGTGCGGCCATGCGAGAAATTCTGGCGCACGGTGCCCTGCTCGATGCCAGGACGCTTCAGCGTCAAGGTCTTCTTCGGCGTAACGCTCAACGTCTTGTCGTCGCCCGATTTCGTATCGCTCATTCCATATCCTCTGCGGCATCATCTTCGTCAGCAACGGCCGCAAGCATTGCCAGATCGTTCGGGGTACCGCCCCGATATCGGTCGAGCGCCACAACGCGCTTCTCAACCGCCAGTCCCGCGTCCTGCGCGAGAACGGCAGCATGTATCACATTTGTACCCCCCAATGCCAAGCTCAACTCGGCCTCGGAGAAAAGTTTGTAGGCAAGAATGGCGGGGCCGCCGAGATGGACGGTAGCCCGCCGCGCCTGACTGATCTTGCGGACACCGTCGTCCGAAGCCTCGGTCGCATGCAGCACGAGCAGCGCCTGCCCGTCGCGCACCGCGCCCTCGACCTTGGCGGCGCCAAGAACGACCGCGCCGGCCTTACGGGCAAGGCCAAGCATACCCAGAGCGGATCTGGAAAGCAGCCCGTCGACCATACCGCCGAGATCGGATGGAACGGTCACCTGAGCCTTGAAGGCGCGGGCGAACAGGTTCTTCGCCGCCGCCTTCTCGATATGTAGGCGATCGGCGGTGACCCAGCAACCACGGCCGGGCAGATTCCTTTTAATGTCGGGAACGACGGCCGAATCCGGGCCGACGACGAAGCGGATCAGTTTATCCGCTTCGGCCTGCCTGCGCGTAACGATGCAAGTGCGATCGTTCATCTCGTCCACGGTCTGTGCGATTGGTGGTCACCTCACGCACCAACGGTTTCGCCAGGCGCTGCCTGCTCGGCGGCGAGCTCTTCCTCGGTGATCCATCCGGCCAGCCTGCGAGCGGCGAGCACCATCTGTTCGGCCTCGGCGCGCGAGACGCCGTGACTGGCGAGCACGCCCGGATAGACCTTGGTCTCGCCGTCCTTGCGCTCTTTCCAGCCGATCAGATCGTCCGCCGCATAACCGGCGAAATCCTCGATCGTCTTCACGCCGTCCTCGCCAAGCGTCACCATCATGGCGGTGGTGATGCCCGGGATCTCGCGCAACTCGTCCTTGACGCCCAGCGCCTTGCGCTTTTCGTCATGCTCGGCTTCGATCTTCTCCAGATATTCGCGGGCGCGGGTCTGGATTTCCGAAGCTGTGTCCTCATCGAAGCCGTCGATCGAGGCGATTTCGCCCGAGTCGACATAGGCGACTTCCTCGACGCTGGTGAAGCCTTCGGAGGCGAGCACCTGGCCGACCATCTCATCGACGTCGAGGGCCTCCATGAACAGCGCCGAACGCTCGACGAATTCCTTCTGGCGACGCTCGCTCTCCTCCTGCTCGGTGAGGATGTCGATGTCCCAGCCGGTCAGCTGCGAGGCAAGGCGCACATTCTGGCCGCGGCGGCCGATGGCCAGCGAGAGCTGGTCGTCCGGCACCACCACTTCGATGCGCTCGGCGTCCTCATCGAGCACCACTTTGGCCACTTCGGCCGGCTGCAGCGCGTTGACGATGAAGGAAGCGGCCGAGGGCGACCACGGAATGATGTCGATCTTCTCGCCCTGCAATTCGCCGACCACCGCCTGGACGCGGCTGCCGCGCATGCCGACGCAGGCGCCGACCGGATCGATCGAGGAGTCGCGCGAGATGACGGCGATCTTGGCGCGCGAGCCCGGATCGCGGGCGACCGACTTGATCTCGATGATGCCGTCGTAGATTTCCGGCACTTCCATGGTGAACAGCTTGGCCATGAATTGCGGATGCGTGCGCGAGAGGAAGATCTGCGGGCCACGCTGCTCGCGGCGCACGTCATAGACATAGGCGCGGACGCGGTCGCCATACTTGTAGTTCTCGCGCGGGATCAGCTCGTCGCGGCGGATGATCGCCTCGCCGCGGCCGAGATCGACGATGACGTTGCCGTATTCGACGCGCTTGACGGTGCCGTTGACGATCTCGCCGATACGGTCCTTGTATTCGTCATACTGGCGGTCGCGCTCGGCCTCACGCACCTTCTGCACGATGACCTGCTTGGCCGACTGCGCGGCGATGCGGCCGAAATCCATCGGCGGCAGCTGCTCGGCGATGAAGTCGCCAAGCTGTGCGTCCGGGTTGCGCTCGCGTGCGGTGGAAAGCGCGATCTGCGTCGCGTAGTCATCGACCTTCTCGACCACTTCCATCAGCCGCTGCAGCTTCATCTCGCCGGTGTTCGGGTTGATGTCGGCGCGGATGTTGGTCTCCTGGCCGTAACGAGAGCGCGCCGCCTTCTGGATCGCGTCGGCCATCGCGGCGATGACGATCGACTTGTCGATCGACTTTTCACGCGCGACCGCGTCGGCGATCTGCAGCAGTTCAAGCCTGTTGGCGCTTACAACCATCGTCTTTCTCCCGATTTCGCGCCGGGCATGCCGCCCGGCTACTCAATCAACTTTCCTGTTCGGTTTCATTTTCCTCGCCGGCGGCGTCTTCCGCTTCGCCGCGGCGCTTCCTGGCTTCCTTGCGAGCCCGGTTGTCCTTCGACAGGGCATCGCGGATAAGATCGTCGGTCAGCACCAGCCGGGCTTCGGCGATGGCGTCGTAAGGCACGCGCACCGTCGGCTCCTCGCCATAGGCCGCCTTGTCGCGCTCGATCAGGATGCCGTCGGCGTCAGCCTCGGCGATCTTGCCCTTGAAGCGCTTGCGGTCGCTGACGAGGACCGACGTCTCCAGCTTGACCAGATGGCCGGTCCAGGCGGTGAAATCCGACTTGCGCACCAGCGGCCGGTCGATGCCGGGCGACGACACTTCGAGATGATACGCCTTTTCGATCGGATCCTCGACATCGAGCGCCGGCGACACCGCGCGGCTGACCTCTTCGCAATCCTCGACGGTCATGGTGCCGTCCTCGCGTTCGGCCATGATCTGCAGCGTCAGCCCGTTCTGGCCCGTCAGTTGCACGCGCACGAGACGGAAGCCTATAGCCTTGAGCACCGGTTGCACGATCAGCGCAATACGCGCATCGATGCCGCTTTCGCGGATGATACGGTCGTCGGCCTCGCTTGCCGCTGCAGTCATCAGATCCCTGTCGCTTCTTCGTTTCCGGCCGGCAGGTAACAAAAAAGAGCGGGACCGGGTGGACCCACTCTTCGTCATACCGACCAAGAATTTGAGGCTCATATAGACGATCCCGGGTTGCGTTTCAAGCCTGCAGGCGGTCCGGGGCGAAGTTCATGCCGAGACGGCGAGGTTGCGGGCCGCGCATGGCCGCCATGCGGCAGGCCGCCTTGTGGACAGCGGCACAAGCAACCACCTATGTCGCAAGGCAAAAGAGAAGGACGCGCGTGTGGCGCGCCGTTGATCATATGGACCGTGGATTGCTTTTCATCATCGGTGACTTCTTCAACACATTCGGCGGCGCGGCGGCCGCGGCGCGTGCCGTCGAGCGTGGCCGCAAGCCGCACCGCCGCGGCCGGGAGCCGGCATCAATCCGGCGGCTTTAGACACGATCGGCCGCTTCCAGCCTCATAACGGAAGCGCTACCCGCTGACACTTCGTGCGTTATTTCTGGGTCTCAGTGAGCGACGCTGCAATTGCCGCCAGCGAGCGGAATAGGATGAGCGGATAGTCCCGCGTCGGGAGAAACCCGTGGCGGTACCAGAACCGCGCCGCCTCTGCATCGATGGAATTGACCATCAACGCGCGCCCTCCGATCCGTTCCGCCGTCTGAATGCATCGCCGAACGGCATGCCTTACCAAACCCGTGCCGATGCCGCGCCCAGCCCAACCGATGTCGGTCGCAAGCTGGCCGAGGGCCAAGCACGGCACCCGGTCGGGCGGTTGTCCCGTGCGGGACGATCGCGGCAAGATCGATGGCACGACGGCCGTCGGGGCCAAAACCATAATATCCAACCACCCGGCCGGCTTCGTGGACAACGAGAACGGCCGTAAAGCCCTTCTCCTGATTGGAGAGTGCGCGGGTTTTCAGCCAGTGATCGAGCCCGGGGATCGCCCCGCTATTTCCGGATGAAGGTCAGATAGGCAGGCCGCCTTCCCTCGCGGATGGCCTTGGCCTCGTAGCGTGTACCGGGCCAGCCTTCGTAAGGCCGGTGCCAACCGGCGGCGTCTTCAGCCTGCCATGTGAAAGTGCCGTGATCTCGGCAGGCAAGCAGCGTCCAGTTCACGTAGCTGTCGATGTCGGAGGCGAAACGGAACTTGCCGCCCGGTTTCAGCACGCGGGCAAAGCGGCCGAGATTGGCGGCGCTGACGAAGCGCCGCTTCCAGTGCTTCTTCTTCGGCCACGGATCCGGATAAAGCAGGTCTACACCGTCGAGCGAGGCCGACGGCAGCCAGTCGAGCAGGCGCGTGGCGTCGTCGTCATAGACCCTCAGATTGCCGAGCGGCGCCTTGCCGAGCGCCGTCATCATCTTGGCCATGCCGTTGACGAAAGGCTCGACGCCGATGAAGCCGATTGCCGGCGATTCGGTGGCGCGATGCAGGAGATGCTCGCCACCGCCGAAACCGATCTCAAGCTGGAGCGCCAAAACCTCCGCCTTGAACAGGCCCGTCAGATCCGCGGGCGCTTCCGCCGTCAGGTCTATCCGGTACTCGCGCAGGCCGCTATCAAGGGCAATTGCCTGCTGCGGGCGTATCGTCTTGCCGTGCCGACGGCCGAAGAAGCCTTCGGTCGCCCGGCTCGGTCTGTGCTTTGCATCCGTTGACGTCAGGCGGCGACGGCGTCCTTGAGCGCCTTGGCGAGATCGGTCTTCTCCCATGAGAAGGACCCGTCGCGACCGGCCTTGCGGCCGAAATGGCCGTAGGACGAGGTTTTTGCGTAGATCGGCTTGTTAAGGTCGAGATGCCTGCGGATGCCCGATGGCGAAAGGTCCATTACCTTGCGCAGCGCGTCCTCGAGCTTCGACTCGTCCACCTTCCCGGTGCCATGCAGGTCGACATAGATCGACAGGGGCTGGGCGACGCCGATGGCGTAGGAAAGCTGGATGGTGCAGCGGTCGGCAAGCTTGGCGGCCACCACATTCTTGGCAAGGTAGCGCGCTGCATAGGCGGCCGAGCGATCGACCTTGGTGGTGTCCTTGCCCGAGAAGGCGCCGCCGCCGTGCGGCGCCGCGCCGCCATAGGTGTCGACGATGATCTTGCGGCCGGTGAGACCGGCATCGCCGTCTGGCCCGCCGATGACGAACTTGCCGGTCGGGTTGATATACCAATTGCAGTCCTCGGCGATCTTCAGGTCGCCAAGCGCCTCGCGGATATAGGGCTCGACGACCTCGCGAACCTTCTTGGAGTCCCAGCTCGCGTCGAGGTGCTGGGTGGAGAGCACGATCTGCGTGACTTCAGCCGCCTTGCCGTCGACATAGCGCACGGTGACCTGGCTCTTGGCATCCGGTCCGAGCTTGCCGGCCTCGCCCTTGCCTTCATGGCGCGCGGCGGCGAGCAATTCGAGAATCTTGTGGCTGTAATAGATCGGCGCCGGCATCAGGTCCGGCGTCTCCCGGCAAGCGTAACCGAACATGATGCCCTGGTCGCCGGCACCTTCCTCGCCCTGACGGTCGGAGGCATTGTCGACACCCTGGCCGATGTCGGGCGACTGGCCGTGCAGCAGCACCTCGATCTTCACGTTCTTCCAGTGGAAGCCGGCCTGCTCGTAGCCGATCTCGCGGATCGCCTTGCGGGCAACCGACTTGAATTTGGTCGGGTTGACCACGGGATGACCGGACGCATCCTTCAGGATGGTGCCTGCCTTGTCCTTCTTGAGAAGCGTATCGGGGACGCGGACCTCGCCGGCGATGACGACGCGGTTCGTGGTGGCCAGCGTTTCGCAGGCGACGCGAACCTTCCACGGATCCATGCCCGTCTTCTTGGCCTCGCGATAGACGAGATCGACGATCTCGTCGGAGATACGGTCACAGACTTTGTCGGGATGACCCTCGGAGACGGATTCCGAGGTGAAGAGATAATTCTGCCGCGTCACGGGTGTCCCCTCTTGAAAAGATCGGCAGGCTGCCGATTTTGGCGCGCCACGTGTTAGCGGTGCCGGGCGCTGCTCGTCAAGCGGCGCGACGGATCTGGCATGAATGTAGGCAAGGCCGGCTATGCCACCGGCGGAGCGGTACCGCCGGTGACACGAGACAGTCAATCGGTGTCGTCGGCGGCGAGCGCCTTCACCAGATCGATGATCCGACGGCGCACCTTGACGTCGCCGATCTTGACGAAGGCGCGGTTGAGTTGAAGCCCTTCAGGGCTGCCGCAGAATTCGATGGCGAATGCCATCGAGGAGTCTTCGGCAAATCCCCGGTTGGCACCGCCGGCCTCCTCACCTGGGGCATCCTCGAAGAAGAAGGCGACGGGAACGCTCAGGATGGAGGCGATCGCCTGCAGACGACTGGCGCCAACCCTGTTCGTGCCCTTTTCGTACTTCTGGATCTGCTGAAACGTGATGCCGAGGTTTTCACCCAGCTTTTCCTGGCTCATTCCAAGCATATTGCGACGCAGCCGGATACGACTCCCGACGTGGATATCGATCGGATTCGGCTTCTTCTTATTTTCTTCTGTCATTTTTTCCTCGCCGAATTTTTCCGGCTTTTTCTATTTTGTTCCGCCCATATGAAGCCGGAGCCACCTGCCCCAACAGAACCCTCCAACCGACTTCAAGAAAATTTTAGGCGTTACAGTATGAGTTTCTAATGTGCCGACTGTCAATTCACCCGTAGCCGCTGCCTTACATTCAACGTGAAGGCAATCAGCGCAAACAGCAACATGATCAGCAATCCGTTAATGCGCCGCTGTTGGGGGGAGAGCAGGGACCGCCCGGAAACTGGCACGTGGGCGTCGATGGCGCCGCGCGCGTTCACGGCAAGCGCATCCACGATTCGGCCGCGCGAATCGACGATCGCGGAGATGCCATTGTTAGCCGCGCGCAACAGAGGCAGCCCATTCTCTACCGCACGGATCTGGGCCTGCCGGAAATGCTGGTATGGGCCCGGCGTGTCGCCAAACCAGGCGTCGTTGGTGACGTTCACGATTACGTCAGACGACGCTGCGTCGGCGGCGACGAGATCGGGAAAGATCACCTCGTAGCAGATGAAAGGGGCGGCGCGCAGGCCGCCCGGCACGCTGATCGGATGCCGCTCGTTGCCGGCGGAGAAATTCATCGGTCCGGCAACGAGTTGGCCAATGCCGAAGCGTTCGAAAAGATCGGCGAAGGGCAGATACTCTCCGAAGGGAACCAGATGCACCTTGTCGACGGCATCGACGATCTCGCCCTTGTCGTCGACCGCCACCACGGAATTGTAATAGCGGCTGCCGGCATTCGCCGATCCGCCCTCCTCGCGCACGACACCGGCGATCAGCATCTGGCCGTCGGCCAGCATGTCGCCCAGCGCCGTCAGCGCGTCCGGACGCTCGGTGAAGAGGAACGGCACCGATGTCTCCGGCCACAGGATGAGCTGGGGCTTAGCATGACCTTCTTCGGGCGCCTTCCCCGATATCCCCAGCAAAGTTGCGAAGATGCGGTCGCGCACCGAGGCGTCCCACTTTTCGCCGAGATCGACCGCGGGCTGGACGATGCGGACGTCAAGGGAGCGTGTCGCCGGCTCGGCCGGGGTGGCGAGCCTGAAATAGCCGAAGCCGACATGGGCGGCGACGAGGATGACGAACAGGGCAAGGCCCAGCCTCAGATGCCGGCGCGCCGCAACCAGCGCGGGCAGCGAAAACAGGAAAACGGCGAGCGCGTTCATGCCGACCATGCCGGTCACCGACACGCTCTGCATCAGAAGCGGCACCGGCATCGCCGCGTAGCCGACGGCATTCCAGGGAAAGCCGGTGAAGAGGAAGTCGCGCAACCATTCGGCGAGGCCAAAACCGAAGGCAAGGGCGGCGATACGGCCGATATCGCTGCTCCAGAACAGCCGCGCCACCACGGCGGCAAAGCCATAGAAGAAGGCCAGCGCGAGTGGGATGCCGACGACGGCAAAAGGCAAGGCCCAGGCGAAGCTGTCGGCCTCGACCAGCAACGCTTGGCCGATCCACCAGAGGCCGGCCAGGAAATAGCCGAAACCGAACCACCAGCCCGTGGCGAAAGCCGGCCTCAGGCGCCTGAACCAGCCGTCGGATGCCTCGCCGGTGGCACCGTCGAGCAGCCAGACCAGGACCGGGAACGAAACGAAGCAGACCGCGAAGAAATCGTAAGGCGCCTGGGCAAGCACCGCCAGCGCCCCGGCGGCAAAGGCCACCAGCGCCCGCCGCCACCCCCACAGCAGAATTATCCGGCCGGCAAAGCGCTGCATTCAGCTTCCCAAGTCGCGCGAATCAGGGAGCTAGAGGTTTAACAGGCCCCGCCCGGCGTTCCAAACCCGGATAAGCGCGGGCTGATACACGATGGTGCTACCTATGCCAGCCGTCGATCCGCAGGCCGCTCAATTGCTCGGCTTCGTCCTTCGGCACGACGCGGACGGTCCGGGTGAAAGTCCAGACATGACCTTCGGGATCGCGGGCGCGATATTGCCGCTCGCCGTAGAAATGATCCGCCGGCTCCTCGAGAATTACCGCGCCCGCCGCACGCGCCTTTTCACAATGAACATCAAGATCCTGCTGCAGACGGACATAGACGGACTGTGTGTTCCTGCCGCCGACGGAGGCGGGACTGGAGACATGATCGGCCCATTCGGAATCAACGACGATATAGCCGTCGCCGAAGCGCATTTCGGCATGGACAAGCCGCCCGTCGGCATCGCTCACCAGCATGCTCGGCTCGAAACCGAAGGCCGCCTGCAGAAAGGCCATAGCCGCGCGCGGATCCCGGTAGAAGACGCCGGAGCCCAGAACCGCGTGCCTGAACGGATCGCCGGATGGCATGCCGGGATGTCAGGCCTGCTCGGCGCGCGCGGCGCGGCGGCGCTGACGCTCGCCCTTCTGACTCTGCACGATGCGCACGCGCTTGACGCGGCGCGGGTCGGCATCGAGCACATGGAACTCGAAGCCTGGAATGGCCTGCACGACTTCGCCCCTGGCCGGGACGCGGCCTAGCGTGTTGAAGATCATGCCGCCGATGGTGTCGACATATTCGCCGTGCTCGCCGGCGGCGAAGTCCTCACCGATCATCTTGGCGACCTCGTCGATCTCAGCCTTGCCGTCGACCACGAACACGCCGTCGCCCGTCTGAGTGATCATCGGTTCGTCGTCGTCATGCTCGTCCTCGATGTCGCCGACCACCATCTCGACGATGTCCTCCAGCGAGGCGAGGCCGTCGGTGCCGCCATATTCGTCGATGACCAGCGCCATCTGCGTGCGCGTCGTCTGCATGCGCCCCATCAGGTCGGAGGCAAGCATGGAGGGCGGCACGAACAGCACTTCGCGGATCAGATTGAGATCGCCGATGGTGCGCGCGAGATCGACCTGCGCAAGATCGAGCGCCGTCGTTACCGGCGCCTTCGCTCTGGTGCGGCCCTTCTTGACACGGGCGACCTTGGTGATGTGGGCGAGAACGTCGCGGATGTGGACCATGCCGCGCGGATCGTCGAGCGTCTCGGAATAGACCGGCATGCGCGAATGGCCGGATTGCTCGAAAAGGCCGAGCAGGTCGCCAAGCGTGGTGTTGATCTCGACGGCCTCGATGTCGGCGCGTGGCACCATGACGTCCTCGACCCGTACTTCGCGCAGGCGCAGGATGTTGTTGAGCATGGCGCGTTCGCCGGGCGAGAAGGCGCCGGCATCGGTCGCCGTCTCGGCAAGCGCGCCGGCGATCTCCTCGCGCAGGCTGGTGCCGTTGCGGTGCCGGAACAGGCCCAGCACACGGTCGAAGAGGGAAGGACCGGCATGCGTCGGCTCCGCGGCCGCGCTGCCGGTGGGAATACTCGTACTGGAGCCCTCTTCCGTCTTTTCGGAAGGCTTGGCAGCACTGCCGGCGTCCGGACGGGCGGCAGTTTCTGGTGTGTCGTTCATCGCCATCGGGTCAATTGAGCTTTTTTGTTACGCGTAGGGATCGGGAATGGCAAGCCTCGCAAGCGCGGCGCGCTCGATCGCTTCCATCTCCTCGGCCTCGGCGTCGGTCTCGTGATCATGGCCCAGAAGATGCAGGAGGCCATGGATGACGAGATGGGTGATATGGTTCGCAAGCGGCTTGTCTTCCAGTGCGGCCTCGCGCGACACCGTCTCGGAAGCCAGCACGATGTCGCCCAGCATTGGCGGCAACGGACCGCTTTTCGGAAACGGAAAAGCCGGAAACGACAAGACGTTGGTGGGTTTGTCCTTGGCGCGCCATTCGGCGTTGAGCGTCCGGATATGGGCATCGTCGGAAAAGACGACGCTGAGCTCGGAGGCGCCGCTGACGCCGGTTTCGGCAAAGGCGGCTGCGACGGCGCGATCGACGAGACGCGCCAACTCGACTTCCGCGGGCCAAGCGCCCGCTTCGACGAAGATATCGATATCGACCGGGATTCCGGTAGGAGATCTGGTGTCTTCAGCCATGCAGCCTTGATCAGCTTTCGGCGCCGAGCCCTCGCGCCAGCTTGCCGTCGCGGTCATAGGCCTTGACGATCTCGGCGACCAGCGGGTGGCGCACCACGTCGCCTTCGTTGAAGCGGACGGTGACGATGCCGGAGACGCCGTCGAGGATGCGCAGCGCCTCGACCAGGCCAGACTTGGTGTTCGGCGGCAGGTCGATCTGCGTCGGATCGCCGGTGACGATCATGCGCGAGTTCTCGCCGAGACGGGTCAGGAACATCTTCATCTGCATCGGCGTGGTGTTCTGCGCCTCGTCGAGGATCACCGCCGCATGCGCCAGCGTGCGGCCGCGCATGAAGGCGAGCGGCGCGATCTCGATGACCTCGGCCGCGATCGCGCGCTCGACCTTGTCGGCCGGCATCATGTCGTAAAGCGCGTCATAGAGGGGCCGCAGATAGGGATCGACCTTCTCTTTCATGTCGCCGGGCAGGAAGCCCAGCCGCTCGCCCGCCTCGACAGCCGGGCGCGACAACACGATGCGCTCGACCATGCCGCGTTCGAGCAGCATGGCCGCGTGCGCCACGGCGAGATAGGTCTTGCCGGTGCCGGCCGGGCCGATGCCGAAGACCATTTCCGAACGCTCGAGCGCCCGCATATAGGCGTCCTGGGTCAGCGAGCGGGCGTAGATCGTCTTCTTGCGCGTCGATATCTGGGCGGCCGACACCTTGCCCTTGCGCTCCATGGTGGGCAGCGTCAGTTGGTCGTCGGCGGCGATTGCCATGCGAACGGCGCCGTCAACATCCGACTGGCCGATGTCGACCCCCTTCTGCAGGATGCCGTAGAGCGTATCCAGCGCGCGGCGCGCCTGTTCGGCGGCGGAAGCCGAGCCCTTGATCGCAAGCTGGTTGCCGCGCGAGCGGATATCCACGCCTAGCTTCTGCTCGAGGCGCGCCAAATTCTCGTCGAACTGACCGTAAAGGGCGCTGGCAAGCTTGTTGTTGTCGAAGGTCAGTACGATGTGCGCCATGTCGGAAGCCCCGGAAGCCTGGTTCTGGGGCGGATTCTTCAGTTCGGCAGCGCTCAACCGTCTCTCCTCATCTGCCGAGGCTTTTGGCTAGGCCAACTCGGCGAACAGGCTGTTGGGGCCCGTCTTCGTGATTCGCACATCGATAATGTCACCGATTCCACCGGCCTTGTCGTCAAGAATAACCGGGTTCAGCCATGGTGAGCGGCCGACAATCTGGCCAGGGCGGCGGCCGGGCTTCTCGATCAGCGTGCTGATGGTCCGGCCGACGAGGCTGGCGATGAAATCCCGCTGCTGCTCATTGATCAGCGCCTGCAGGCGCTGCAGCCGCTCGTCCTTCACCGCCTCGGCGAGGTGACCGTCCATCTCGGCGCCTGGGGTGCCGGGACGCGGCGAATATTTGAAGGTGAAGGCCGAGGCGTAACCCACCTCGCGCACCAGCCTCAGCGTCGCTTCGAAATCCGCTTCCGTCTCGCCAGGAAAGCCGACGATGAAGTCGCCGGACATGGCGATGTCGGTTCGTGCGGAACGGATGCGGCCGATGAGCGCCAGATAGTCGCGCGCCGTATGGCGCCGGTTCATAGCCCTGAGGATGCGGTCGGAGCCGGACTGCACCGGCAGATGCAGATACGGCATCAAGGCGGGCAGGTCGCGATGCGCGGCGATCAGTTCGTCGTCCATGTCGCGCGGATGGCTTGTGGTGTAGCGCAGCCTCGCCAGGCCCGGGATTTCCGCCAGCCGAAACAGCAGGCGCCCGAGACCCCATTCCTCGCCATTCTCGCCAACTCCATGCCAGGCGTTGACGTTCTGGCCGAGCAGCGTCACCTCGCGCACGCCGGCATCGGCCAGGCGCTCGGCCTCGGCAACGATCTGCGCCACCGGACGCGAGACTTCGGAGCCGCGCGTATAGGGCACCACGCAGAAGGTGCAGAACTTGTCGCAGCCTTCCTGCACAGTCAGGAAAGCGGTCACGCCGCGCCTGGCAAGCTCGGCGCGCTTCGGCTGTGGCAGATGCTCGAACTTGTCCTCGATGGCGTATTCGGTCACGACGATCTTCTCGCCGCCACGCACCCTTGCCAGCACGTCGGGCAGCCGGTGGTAGGTCTGCGGGCCGATGACCAGATCGACCGCCGGCGCGCGGCGGATGATCTCGGCGCCTTCGGCTTGCGCCACGCAGCCGGCGACGCCGATCAAAAGTTCGCGGCCCGCTTCGGCGCGTTCGGCCTTCATGTCGCGAATGCGGCCAAGTTCGGAATAGACCTTTTCCGCTGCCTTTTCACGGATGTGGCAGGTGTTCAGCAGCACCAGATCGGCGTCCTCGACGGTGTCGGTGGCGACGTAGCCGTCAGCGGCCAGCGCATCGGTCATGCGCTGAGAATCGTAGACATTCATCTGGCAGCCATAGGTCTTGACGAAGACCTTCTTCGCCGTGCTGCCAGTGCCGGCCGAGTGGTCGGCGGCAGCGCCGATGCCTTGGCTCTCAATCGTGTTCAATTCCATCGGCGGGCTTCTATCGCCTTTTCGTGACAAAAAACAGACGATTCTGGCCGAATCGCGCCGCGCAGCCTCAGGCTCACCGGCTTTTGGCCGGTTCGGCAAGGACGGCCTGCATCAACTCGCGCACCTTGGCTTCCATGAGCTTTGCCGTTTCCTTGCGGTTCGAGCCCTTGGAAAACGGCACCGGCTCGCCGAAATGCACCTCGGCATCGATCGCACCCTCGGCAAGCAGGCCCTTGAGATGCGGCATCAAATCCTGGTCGCCGATCCAGGAGACCATCGGGCGGTGACGGCGGCCCATCGGCATGCCGTGCAACCGCGTATAGGCGATCGCGACGGGCTGGATGAAGACCTGCTCCGTCGCGCCCTCCGAAATCGCCATGGATGCAGCGCCGAACAGGGTGCTCTTGAATGGCAGCACGAGATTGCCGTCGCCCGTCGTGCCCTCGGCGAACAGCACCATGGCATCGCCGTTGGCCATGCGCCTGGCGATCTCGCTTGCCTGGTCGCCGGAGGTGCGCTTGCGCTCGCGCTCGATGAAGACGGTGCGCTGCAGCTTGGACAACATGCCGATCAGCGGCCAGCCCTCCATGTCGGCCCTGGCGATGAACTTCACATCGGCAAAGGAGCCAAGCGCCATGATATCGGTCCAGGAAATGTGGTTGGCCGCCACCAGCAGGGGGCGTTGCTCGGTCAGCGCGCCCTTCACATGCACCCGAAACCCAAGCGCCCGAAGGACCATTCTATGCCAGATCTTCAGGATGAAGGTTTCAGGCCAGAGCCCGGTCTTCATCGACAGCATCTGCAGCGGCACCAGCACCAGGGAACAGACGACGACGTAGCCGAGCGCCAGGAAAATCCGTAATTTCTTGGTCATTCGCTCCGGCCCCAACCGGCGTCTGGCTAGCGAAGATCGCGGCGCATGACAAGCGCGCCGGTCGGACCGTGCTCGGTCGAGCGATAATAGTTCGGCCGATGACCGACCTGCTGGAAGCCGAGCCTGCGGTAAAGCCCGATCGCCGGCGCATTGGTCTCGTCGACCTCCAGGAAGAGCGCCTCGGCGCGCTGCGCATGAAGTTCGCGCAGCACCGCGTCCATCAACTGCCAGCCGAGGCCCTGGCGGCGATGCGAGCGGGCGACAGCCACGGTCAGGATTTCACCCTCGCCGGCCGCGAGCCGCGCCAGCACGAAGCCAACCGGAGGCTTGGCGCCCTGGCCGGTTTCGCGCGCCGCATAGCCGAACACCGTCTCCTGTTCGAGGAGCGCGGCGAATTCGCCGTCGGTCCAGGGCCGCACGAAATCCTCGCGATGCAGCGCCGCGACCGCCGCGGAGTCGCCCACCGTCAACGGTTCCAGGGCATAGTCCCTGCGGCGCGGCTGAAAGAACGGTATGCGCATCAGGCGTCGTTTCCTTCAGGACCATGAACCTTCCCAAGAACCGGCTCCTGCTTTTTAGGATCTTGGTCTTCGTTCTGGCCCTTGGGATTTTGTCTTGGAAGAATGAAACCCGCCTGCGGCTTGGCGTCGGCACCACGCAGATAGAGCGGCTTCGGCTTCTCGCCAGGCCCCTTGGCTGAAGCCAGCCTGGCATAGGTCGCAATGTCGGCGGTGGCCGCAACCGGACCGGCATCGAAGGCACGACCGGCCGCCTCGGCAATTCGCGGCGCGGCGGTGCCGACAAGGACCGCCTCGGCGCCGATGGCCATGGCCGTCGCCTCGCAAAGCGTGGCCACCGAAGGTCCGTAAGCTTCAACTAACGCTTTATCGTAGAGCGCCACATGGATTTCCTCGCGGCCGGCGTCGAGCGCCGCGAGCACCGCGCGCCCGGGAAAGGCATTCGCTCCCTCCGCCGCCAGGGCTTCCAGCGTCGTCACACCGATTGCCGGAATTTTCAGCGCCAGCGCCAGACCGCGCGCGGTCGAGACGCCGACGCGCAGGCCGGTGAACGAGCCGGGGCCGATCGAGACGGCAACGGCGTCAAGGCCGGGGTAGCCGATCCCGCCGGCACGCAGGGCCGTCTCGATGACAGCCATAAGATGCTCGGCATGGCCTTTGCCAAGATCACGGACCTCGCGGCCAAGCTCCTTGCCCGCGTCCGCGTCATAAACGCAAGCGGCGCAGAGATTGGCGGCGCAGTCGATGGCGAGCAACTTCATACGAGCAACTTCATACGGGCAGCATCATGCGGGCGGTGGGCCGATTGAAGAACTGGATCGAGACACAATTCCCTCTGCCCGGCATAGAACGCCGCCGCAAGGCCCAGAGCGGAGAAATGTTAAGCGGCTTAGCTTCACCGCAACACCTGCACCTTGTTGTCAGGCCGAGGCCGCGATGCGCAGCACGTGGTTGTCCCAGACATAGTCCGGCTCGGAACGGATCGCGCCGGCGCCGCCGACGATCTTACCGTCGCCGGTCGTAGCCAGGAAGCCGGCGCCGTCA
>Ga0315336_1003880_pt1 | contig 18958 bp, 12 predicted proteins | sample ASW5metaG_FD_204512 | JGI IMG/M metagenome (GOLD analysis project Ga0315336, IMG submission 204512) | Ammonia-oxidizing marine archaeal communities from Monterey Bay, California, United States - ASW #5 | ecosystem: Environmental > Aquatic > Marine > Intertidal zone | place: USA: California... | reverse complement strand
TGATCGCGGTTTAGCAAATTGACCGGCAAGGCGACCCACTTTGACAATTGGCAGACCTGCACCAAAAGTCAAAATCACCGCCATCTGCAACAACACACGGAAAGTGTCACGGATATTGTCGGGATGAAATTCGGCAAAGCTCTCCGCACAGTCACCCCCCTGCAGCAAAAAGGCCCTGCCCTCAGCAACCTCCCCTAATGTCCGCCTTAGCTTTCTAGCCTCACCGGCAAATACAAGCGGTGGGTAGCTCTCAAGCTGCTTTTCAGCAGCCCGCAGTGAATCGGGTTCTGGGTATTCAGGCGCTTGTTCTATTGGCAACGCACGCCAGCTATCCCGGGACCATTTGCCGGACATTATTGCCTCGTTCATTCTATCTGCCTTTTGGAGCCGCTTCCTATAAAGGTTTAAAGTTTTGTTTTCCAGGAGAATCCGTTTCTAACGAAAACAAGCCCACACAAACTTGTGTTAACATTTACGATTTTGAAATGGGTTCGCGCATTGTTACGAATTCTTCCCCTGCTGTCGGATGAATACCAACAGTGGCATCAAACTGTGATTTAGTTGCACCACATTTCAGAGCTATCGCAACACCTTGGATGATTTCCGGAGCATCATCTCCAACCATATGACACCCCAACACCTTGTCCGTTTCCGCATCGACGACAATCTTCATCGTTGTGCATTCGTCACGCCCTGATATCGTATGTTTTAAGGGCCTGAATCTTGACATGTACGTTGTGACCGCGCCACTTTTTCGCGCCTCTTCCTCGGTAAGGCCAACTGAACCGATTGGTGGCTGACTGAACACTGCTGAAGCAACATTCGCATAGTCTAATATTGTAGGGTTATTATTAAAAAATGTTTCAGCAAAAACTCGGCCTTCGTTAATAGCAACCGGTGTTAAATTGATACGATCGGTAACGTCGCCAACAGCAAATATATTGTCTATGTTGGAACGATTCCATTGATCGACCAGGATAGCGCCTTTGCCATTCAGACTAACACCGGCCTCTTGAAGGCCAATGCCCTCGGTATTTGGCGCACGGCCTGTAGCATACATCACCACATCTGCCGCCAGTTCCTCACCATTATCTAGAGTCACAGAGTAAGCTCCACCTACCGGTCTCACCGACTGGACTAAAGATTCCCTGTGGAGGAAAACACCTTTTTTCTCCATTTCCGTTGCCAAATCGTCACGGATATCATCGTCAAAACCCCTAAGGATATTGCTGGCTCGTATTACTTCGTGAACCTCTGAACCTAGGCCATTAAAAATTCCAGCGAACTCCACGGCGATGTACCCCCCACCAACAATAACTATCTTCGTTGGACGTTCAGTCAAATCCAACGCTTCGTTAGAAGTAATCACGTGCTCCTGTCCTGAAAACTGGGGAATAACCGGCCAACCCCCAACTGCAGTTAGTATTTTGTCTGCCGTATAAGACTTGCCATGGACTTCAACCGTATGTCGGTCAGCTAAAACACCGCGGCCTTCAATAAGAGACACGCCAGCGTTCTGCAGCAAACTGTGATAGATACCTTCGAGCCTGTCCAGTTCAGTATTCTTGTTGCCAACGAGCGTCGGCCAATCGTGTTTAATGTCTCCTAGATTCCAGCCGAAACCCTTGGCATCATCGAATTGTTCAGCATATTGTGCCCCGTAAACCATTAACTTTTTTGGCACACAGCCCCGCATAACGCAGGTACCACCCACGCGGCTCTCTTCGATAACGGCGACCTTACCCCCATAGGATGCGGACAGCCGGCTCGCTCTAGTCCCCCCAGATCCCGCTCCAATAGTAATCAGATCAAAGTCGAACTTAGACATAACATTGCTCTTTCTAGATAGACGCCTAGTGAAATTCTTCTCAATCTATTCCACTGTAACGCTCTTTGCGAGATTTCGCGGCTGGTCTACATCTGTGCCCCTTATGACTGCTGTATGATAAGCCAAGAGCTGAACTGGCAGAGCATAAAGTATAGGGGTTACGAAGGGGTCAACTTTTGGTAACGCGATTGAAAAGACTGCATTATCTCCGACGCGTTCCACACCCTCCTTGTCACTAAAAAAAACGACCCTTCCACCGCGGGCAACAACCTGCTCCACGTTCGACAATGTTTTCTCAAAAAACGGACCACCAGGAGCAATCACTATAACAGGCACATTCTCGTCTATTAGTGCAATTGGCCCATGTTTCATTTCACCTGCTGCGTACCCCTCCGCATGAATATATGAAATTTCTTTTAGTTTCAGCGCACCCTCTAGCGCTATTGGATAGGACAAACCACGTCCGAGATACAGAACATCCCGTGCCGCGGCAATATCCTCTGAGATTGAACGTATTCTCTCATCGTGACTAAGAATTTCCGCAGCACGAGCGGGTACCTCAGTTATCGAAGTTGATAAAGCCGCTTCCTTAGCATGATCAATAGTGTTGCGAACCTTAGCTAGCTTTATTGCAAAACATGCAAGAGCAACCAACTGAGTTGTAAACGCTTTTGTAGAAGCCACCCCGATCTCTGGACCTGCCAGGGTTTGCACTACAGCATGGGATTCTCGAGCAATTGCACTCTCAAGCACATTAACTACTGCTACCGTATGCTGGCCCTTCTCATTACAATATCGAAGCGGCACGAGAGTATCTAGAGTTTCGCCTGACTGCGACACAAACAAGGCAAGATCACCAGGCCTAAGGGGTGGTGTGCGATAGCGAAACTCTGAACCGATATCTACTTCTACCGGAATTGCAGCCAACTGCTCTATCCAATACTTTGCTACAAGGCCAGCATAGTATGCCGTGCCACACCCAACGATTGTCACTTTGTTTATACTTGCGAGGTCGAAGCCTAAATCAGGCAATGTGATAGTGCGAGAGACCGGATTGAACAAAGAACTCAAAGTGTCCCCAATAACCTGGGGTTGCTCAAAGATTTCTTTGATCATGAAGTGGGGATAACCTCCTTTTTCAATCAAGGCACCAGAAACACCCGTTTCACAAATTTCACGTTCCACTTGGAGACCACTTTCATCTCTAATTATGGCACCCTCACTGTTGACTACAGTCCAGTCGCCATCATGTAGATAAGTGATGCGTTGAGTCATAGGGGACAAAGCAATTGCGTCAGATCCGACGTACATCTCGCCATCGCCGTAGCCTATGGCTAAAGGGCTACCTCTTCGCGCCGCGTACAAAACGGCCTCGTCACTTGCAATCATAATGGCTAACGCAAAAGCTCCGTCCAAGCTTGCAACAGTTTTTTGAATCGCTTCTGCATTAGTGTTGCCACTCTCTATGAAGTCATTGACCAGGTGAACAATAACTTCGGTATCAGTATCGCTCTGAAAATTACAACCTTTACCAGACAAATATTTTCGGAGATCCTGGAAATTCTCGATTATTCCATTGTGAACTACAGCTACTTTTGAAGTCGCGTGAGGATGCGCATTCCGTTCACTAGGAATACCATGGGTTGCCCATCTCGTATGACCTATACCAATATATCCCGTCACGGGATCCTCGAATAAGCGCTCTTCGAGCTTCAGTATTTTCCCCTCCGACCGTCGACGTTGGATTCCACCGGCACTCAGAGTAGCAATTCCAGCGGAATCATATCCTCGGTACTCAAGGCGCTTTAGCCCTTCTATTAGGAATGGAGCAGCTTCGCTCTTGCCTACTACACCAACTATTCCGCACATATAAACCTAGCCATACCGCACCTAGCCTATGATTTTTTTGCCCCAGCTCCCCTAGCTTTTCTATAAGTCACTGCGCGACCCTTTATAGTCTTCTGGGGGGCGCGACTCAAAGCTAGTGCATCCGCGGGAACATCCTTTCGTACGACAGCTCCTGCACCAGTGATAGCGCCATCCCCAAGCGAAACAGGAGCTACTAGAACTGAATTTGAGCCAATAGATACGTCATCACCTATATCAGTATGCGACTTGGAAAACCCGTCATAGTTAGCGGTAATAGTCCCGGCGCCTATATTTGCTCGCTTTCCGACTTTAGCATCGCCTATGTATGATAGATGATTTGCCTTGGAACCTTCTGCCAATGCGGAGTTTTTTATTTCAACAAAATTCCCGACACGTGCCTGGTAACCAATGTCTGTGCCCGCCCTCAGTCGCGCAAATGGTCCAACGGTCGCATTGTCTGAAATGTTAGTACGTTCAATGTGGCAGAAACCTTTAATATTGACATTTCTACCAACTGTGACACCCGGCCCAAAAACCGTGAACGGCCCAACTTCAACATCACTCCGCAGAACAGTATCAAAACTAAAATATACAGTGGAAGGATCTAGTAAAGTGGCACCATTCGCCATAGCCCTGGCACGATAAGTATTCTGCAACACTGTCTCAGCCCTGGCGAGTTCATGACGAGAATTAACACCAATAACCTCGTTTTCATCAGCACGCACCACTTCACAAAAATAGCCTTGCCGACGAGCATGCTCGACAACATCAGTTAAATAATATTCGCTTGCAGAATTAATTGGCTCAATCTCTTTGAGGGCCGCGAAGAGAACTGACACGTCCGCCAGAAGCACCCCTGCATTGCAGTAGCGCTGGGCTAGTTGGGTTTGGGAAGCGTCCTTGAACTCAACAATGCGTTCAAGCCCTCGCTCGCCTAGTATCAACCGTCCATATTCACCAGGATCATCCGGTTCAAAGCCGAGTACAACTAGTTTGGTTTCGGAGCTCTCCGACATTACTTCTCTCATTCTTGAGAGCGTCTTTGACGAAATTAGAGGCGTATCACCATAGCAAACCAGAATATCGCCTTTGTAGTTGCACAATTCGTCTCTAGTCTGATCAACAGCATGACCAGTGCCCTTTCTTTCTTTCTGAACAACCACCTTGCGGCCATCAAGAATCGCTTCCAGGTGAGCCATTTCAGGACCAACAACGACTATAACTGGGCTAATAGCCGCATCATCCAGAGTCTGCAGAAGGTGCAAGATCATGGGACGACCCGCCAACGGATGCACTACCTTTGGCAGACTTGATTTCATTCTAGTCCCCTTACCAGCGGCGAGGACAACGGCAGCAATTGGATGGGCTGTCATATAGGACTCAATTAGCTTTTGTTGAAAAAGTTAAGCAAATGGCATTCATCAACCGCCATCCTTAGCGTCAGACAGTTTATTACGTATGAGAATTAAAGCCATATGAGCTAGTTTGCAAGAAACCCGCGACAAGTGTTCAATGAAGAAATTGTAAGAAAATCGGTTATAAGGCCAAGAGTTGACAGCTTTTAAACGTCTTCTATAAATCAGGCGTCTGCTGCATTAAGGGCGATTAGCTCAGCGGGAGAGCGCTCGCCTCACACGCGAGAGGTCGCTGGTTCAATCCCAGCATCGCCCACCACTCTTCTCCGAATAACAACGGATCGTTCTGTTTGACCCAGAAATTGAGCGAAAACACAAATTGGTAATTGGCTAGGACAGCAGTAAACTTCTATGTACTCGTGCAGCAGTACAGCTCTCCACGGGAGTCAGACCTCTCGATCGTATCTCTCATTAATTGTGCTTAATAGTCGGCTCAAAAAGCGGTCTCGCCATCTTTCTCTTTCGCCAGTGATCGAATCTGTCATTTCAAAATTCTCTATATCACTTGCTGAATAGAGATTTTTCGCTTCAGACACCCTTTCATTAGTATCCAAACGCTCACGAAGTACCGATAACTCTGACGCAAGCACCATAACCATTGTTAAGAGCCTATCTGTATTAGGGTCATCAAAAAAGTAAGGTTGCTGACCCTTCGCACGGCTCTTAGTCTTCTTTGTAGCATCAGTATTTTTCATCTTTAGACATCCTCAAAGCTGTCCACTCAACATACCAAGAAAAAACGCATTTAACATTGATTGTGTAATGTGGTTACTATCCTTAACCATCCCCGGTCTATAGCCAATGCCTAAATATTGAGCACCAAACCGATCCACGCCGCACAAAAATAGCAGCCAATAGGGCGACGGTTTATTTTGTCCGGTTTAAATTCAATAAATCCGAACTACCTTCGCCGGAATCTTCCATAAAAGCTGCGGTCCACTGCTGTTTCTCCCATAGCGCAGCATATAAGCCATTCAATGCTATGAGATCATCGTGAGGTCCTGATTCAACAATCTTGCCCTCATTCATTACCAAGATTTCGTCAACATCAATGACCGTGGAAAGTCGGTGGGCTATCACCAAGGTCGTGCGGTTTTCACTTACTTCTCTCAGATTGGATTGGATTTCTTTTTCAGTATGAGTATCCAAGGCCGACGTGGCTTCGTCAAACATTAGAATAGGCGCTTGTTTTAGAATTACCCTTGCTATAGCGACTCGTTGCTTTTCTCCACCCGAAAGCTTCAGCCCACGTTCGCCCACCACGGTATCGTATCCGTCTGGCAAATTAGAAATAAAGCGGTGAATGTGAGCCAAGTCTGCTGCATCCTCAATTTCTGCTTGGCTGGCTGAGGGCTTCGCGTAAGCCAGGTTATATCTGATGGAGTTATTAAACAGTACTGTATCTTGAGGCACAATTCCGATGTTGGCGCGTACACTCTCCTGAGTCCTCGCCTTTATGTCTTGGCCATCTATCGTAATTCTCCCTTTAGTGACATCGTAAAGACGAAATAGAAGCCGACCGATAGTGGACTTGCCGGAACCAGTTTGACCTACCAAGGCAATCGTCTTACCACTAGGCACTTCAAAACTTACGTCTCTGAGAATAGGCCTGCGAGTATCGTACGAGAACGAGATATTTTCGAATCTAATATGGCCTCTACTTACGGTAAGCGGAGAAGCTCCGGGAACGTCATGCACTTCCGGTACTTCCTCCAACAAATCAAACATCTTTTCTAGATCTACTAGCGCCTGTTTTATATTTCTATACACAAAGCCAAAGAAGTTAAGCGGTTGAGCCAATTGAAACATGTAGGTATTCACCATTACAAAGCCGCCTACTGTCATCTGACCGTTTGAAATGGAGAATCCTGCCATAAGCATAAGAGTAGTAACACCAGAAGCAATAATGGCTGCTTGGCCTGTATTCATTATTGCTAAAGAAACTTGGCTCTTGACAGCCGCCACTTCGTATTGCCCCATCACTCGGTCATACTCGTCGGCCTCTAGAACTTCGTTTCCGAAAGACTTCACAGTTTCATAGTTAAGTAAGCTATCAACTGCCCGCGTGTTAGCTTGGTTGTCCAAAACATTCATCTCGCGACGAAATGGCATACGCCATTCCGTCGTAAGCGCGGTAAAGATAATATAGATGATAACTGTAGAAAGAGTGACTAACGCGAACCATCCATCGAACGACCTCCACAAGATAATAGTTACTAAACCCACCTCGAATAATGTCGGTAAGATATTGAAGAGTGTGATTGAAAGAAGACTTTGTATGGCTATTGTGCCCCGTTCAATCGATCTTGAAATAGCTCCAGTCTGTCGTTCCAGATGAAATCTTAGAGATAGCCTGTGCAAGTGTTCCAGCACAGCTAGGGCTGATTTTCTAACCGCTCTGACACCAACCTTAGCGAATACCGCATCTCTAATCTGCTGAAAGCCAAGAGACAAAAACCGGGCTAATCCATAACCCAGTATCAAACCCAGGGGAACATAGATAACGCTCTCCACTCCCCCCAAAGTGTCGACAGTCCAGCCGAATAAGATGGGAACTACAACATTAGCCGCCTTCGCAAGGCCAATACAGACGAGTGCACCCGTAACTCTAATTTTTATCTCGACATCATGTGCTGGCCACAAAAATGGAAGAAGTGACCTGAGAACAGCAATTTGACTCCTCACTGGACCTGACTCCGGAGGAAATGATGAAGATTCTCTGACCATTCTTGTTCGAGGGCTTCCTAAAACTTCAATAGGGCATAATAGGGCGAGCCTACTATTGCTAATAGAGGACTGAGCACAACCTTCAAAAAAACAACCTGGTGCATCTTAACCGTCTGGTCAGAAGTTCTGATAGTAATGCCCGCGTTTTACTCAACTTGCCTGTTTGTTACCAACCTGGACTAACTTGTTTCAAGACCTCCCATAAGAAGATATTTTATTTCAAGGTACTCATCGATCCCATACTTTGAACCTTCCCGTCCTATTCCCGATTCTTTCATGCCACCAAAAGGTGCCACTTCCGTTGAAATGACGCCTTCGTTTATTCCAACCATCCCATAATCAAGGCTTTCTGCAACACGCCAAATGCGACCTGCATCACGAGCATAGAAATATGCCGCTAACCCGTATTGGGTGTCGTTCGCCATTTCTGTAGCTTCTTTTTCAGTCTTGAATTTGAACAATGGAGCCACAGGCCCAAATATCTCTTCGTGGGCTATATCCATATCCCTGGTAACTTCCGTTAATAATGTAGGTTCAAAGAAGGTGCCACCCAACTTATGGCGGTCACCGCCTACTATTATTCTTGCACCGCGGTTAGTAGCGTTAGCTATCAATATCTCGACTTTCTCTACCGCAGCCGCATCGATCAAAGGCCCTTGGTCAGTATCCTCAGCAATTCCATCCCCTACTTTCAAAGTGCTTACGGCATTCGCCAACTTCGCCGCAAAGACCTCGTAAACATTATCCTGGACAAGAATGCGGTTGGCACACACACAAGTTTGACCTGAGTTTCTATACTTCGACGCCATCGCACCTTCTACGGCCGCATCCAGGTCTGCGTCATCAAAGACTATGAATGGAGCGTTGCCTCCGAGTTCCATAGAGACTTTCTTTACAGTTGTAGTGCATTGGCTCATTAATTGCTTTCCTACTGCGGTAGACCCGGTGAATGTAAACTTCCGGATTAGCGCGTTTCCAGTGAGCTCAGCTCCAATTTCTTGCGAGTTTTTTCCGGTAACAACATTGAAAACTCCTCTTGGTATGCCAGCTCTTTCTGAAAGTTCAGCCAGCGCGAGTGCAGAGAGCGGCGTTTGACTTGCCGGCTTGATAACAAAACTGCAACCGGCGGCAATCGCAGGGCCAGCTTTTCTCGTAATCATAGCATTAGGAAAGTTCCATGGCGTAACTGCTCCGACGACACCAACTGGCTGCTTTATAATAATGATTCTCTTTCCAGGTTGATGACTCGGAATTACATCTCCATACGCCCGCTTAGCTTCCTCGGAAAACCATTCTATAAAGCTGGCGCCATAGGCTACTTCTCCTCTAGCCTCCCTAAGCGGCTTACCCTGCTCGGCGGTCATAATCATAGCTAGATCTTCTTGGTTCTCCATTATTAACTGAAACCAGGAATGCAAAAGAGAGGCCCTATCTTTTGCTGTTTTAGCGGCCCATGCCGGCTGGGCAATGTGAGCCGCCTTTATCGCGCGATGTGTTTCCTTCCCGCCCAAATCCGGAACTGAAGTAATCACCTTCTGATCCACTGGATTGGTCACATCAAAAGTCGCACCACTATCAGCAGTGATCCAATGCCCGTCAGCGTAAGCTTGGTTCCTAAGAAGGCCTTTATTAATTAATTTCATGCACGCACCTCAAATTTAGCTACCGATTTAACCCTTGGTACTCCCGGTTAGGCATCATATCCATTGCGATTGCGACCCTATTGGACATATTGAAAAACCCAGCAACATCAGCGATGTCAAACATTTCGTTATCCGTAAACCCAGCCTCCCTTAAGGATTGGCGATCACTATCACTGATTTGTTCAGGCTCCTTTGTAAGCTTATAGACAAAATCCAGCATTGCCACATGACGTCGCTCAAGGTCCGCAACCCTATAATTTGCTGCTAACATTTCCCCCAACTCAGGATCACCAGACAACTCTCGCACTGCTTGCCCATGCGCAACAATACAGTAATAGCAATGATTCGCAGACGAAACGACTACCGCTATCATTTCGCGTTCTAACTTACTCAAGCCACTTTCACCTAGCATCAACTCATTATAAAAATTAACAAAATTAGCGAGTTTTTCTGGTCTGATGGCATATGACTTCAGCACATTGGGTACAAAACCAATTTTTGTACGGCATATTGCAAAGTATTTGCGCATGCGATCATTCAAGTTTCGCTCCAGATCACTGTCATCCGGAACATGAATTGCCATAACATGGTTTGGTTGTGGCATTAGGCCCTCCATCAGTGTCATTGAAAATCAAAGCAAGATTTGGTTAGACTTAGCCTAATTCTGAAACGAAAGCATTGGGCTTTATTCAAAGAAACCATTGGAGTTGGCAAGACTTAGACGTAAAGCATAACCATTTCTATCCCCGCCTCACCTAAACCGCCAACAAAACAAACGCGACCGTAATCTGTAGACCTAATTCTTGCATTGTATAGCATTGGACTATGTTGGGATTCTCGAAAGCCCTGAGATTTAGAGCTTTTTGTATCCATTGCCAGCCGCTGAGATCAAAGCTTAGCCCTTCTTTGGTCGCGTGGCTGTCGGCAGAACTTCTTTTTCTCTTACCTCACCTGCCCTACCTGACTGCAAAGCTTTACCAGCAGCAATGCATTTTTAATATCAGCAAATTTGCATATCCTATTTTGATTCTATATGTCTTTGCGGATATAGACCCAACTAAATAGTTAGAGCGACCGGCAAACCCGTCGCAACTATCAAGCAGGTGACCCCATGATGACCCGGGAAGAACGCCAATCTGCACTTCATAAAGTGATCCAAGACCGTATTATTGTTCTGGATAGTGCAATGGGTACAATGATACAGGACCATCATCTTAGCGAGGCAGATTACCGCGGAGAACGTTTCAAGGATCATGAATGTGACGTAAGAGGCAACAATGATCTGTTAAACCTCACCTATCCAGAAATTATTTCGGAAATTCATAGGGCCAATTTGGACGCTGGTGCAGATATCATCGAAACAAATACATTCAATTCTACTAGTATTTCCCAGGCTGACTATCAAATGGATAGACTAGCAAGGGAACTTAATTTGGAAGGTGCAAAGCTAGCCCGTGCCGCATGTGATGCTGTTTCAATACAGACCTCAGATAAGCCCAGATTTGTGGCAGGTGCTCTTGGACCCACTAATAAGACCGCATCTATCTCGCCAGACGTCAATGACCCAGGCTTCCGAAACGTTACATTTGATGATCTTCGTAACGCCTACAAAGAGGCAGCGGAAGGTTTGATCGCGGGAGGCGTCGATTTGCTTTTTGTTGAAACTATTTTCGATACCCTAAACGCAAAAGCAGCCCTTTTCGCTCTAGAAGATTTATTTTCCCAAACTAGAAATCGCGTCCCAGTTGTCGTTTCTGGAACAATTACTGACAAGTCCGGACGCACTCTTTCGGGCCAAACCCCGGAAGCATTCTGGAACTCTGTGCGTCACGCAACACCCTTTGCGATAGGCTTAAATTGTGCGTTAGGAGCTGAACAACTTCGGCCCTACATTTCAGACCTAGCACGTGTGGCCAACACATATATAAGCGCATATCCAAACGCTGGTCTCCCAAATGAATTTGGTGAATATGAACAATCACCCGAAGATATGGCAAAACATGTCCGGGAGTGGGCCCAGAATGGGCTTCTGAATTTAGTTGGCGGGTGTTGCGGTTCAACACCAGCACACATCAGTGCTATCGCAAAAGCTATTGCTGAGGTGAAACCGCGTGCGCTACCAAACATTCCAGTTCGTTTAAGGCTTTCGGGTTTGGAGCCCTTTGATTTGGCACCATGAACAACGCTAGAACCATTACGTCATTCGTCAACATTGGCGAACGCACGAATATTACAGGATCCGCAAAATTCAAAAAATTAATTCTCGCGGGAGACTTTGAGCCTGCGCTGGATGTAGCTCGCCAGCAGGTAGAAAACGGCGCACAAATTATCGACGTCAATATGGATGAGGCTATGCTTAACTCGGAAGAGGCAATGGCTACGTTCTTAAAGCTGATAGCCAGTGAACCAGATATTAGCCGAGTCCCAATAATGATCGACTCATCCAAGTGGTCTGTCATCGAAGCCGGACTGAAGTGTCTTCAAGGGAAATCCATCGTAAATTCGATAAGCCTGAAAGAGGGGGAAGATCCCTTCATAGAGCAGGCATCTAAGGCTCGTTATTACGGCGCTGCAATCGTAGTGATGGCATTTGATGAGCAGGGGCAAGCAGAAACAGCTGATCGCAAGTTTGAGATTTGCAGCAGGTCATACGAAATTCTGACCAAGCATGTGGGATATCCTCCCGAAGATATAATTTTTGACCCAAATATCTTTGCTGTTGCAACGGGTATTGATGAACATAATGGCTATGGAATAGCCTTTATTGAGGCCGTCAAACGGATAAAACGCTTATTACCGCGCTGCTATGTATCTGGGGGTATCTCCAACATTTCATTTTCGTTTCGCGGCAATAATGTCGTGCGCGAGGCTATGCATTCAGTCTTTTTGTATCATGCAATCCGTGCCGGTATGGATATGGGGATAGTTAATGCAGGCCAACTGGCAGTCTATGAGGACATACCTACTGATTTAAGAGAACGCGTGGAAGATGTAATCCTGAACCGGAGACCTGACGCAACCGATCGTCTTCTCGAAATCGCAGACACTTATAGAACAACGGAAAGGAAGCTCGAGAGCGATCATGCATGGAGGGATTTAGACACTAATACTCGCCTTACTCATGCGCTGGTGAATGGCATTTCAGAATGGATCGAGCAAGATACAGAAGAAGCCCGGCTTAACGCAGAAATCCCATTAGATGTAATTGAGGGACCCTTAATGGATGGCATGAACGTGGTCGGAGATCTATTTAGTGAGGGAAAGATGTTCTTACCTCAGGTGGTGAAGAGTGCCCGCGTTATGAAAAAAGCTGTGGCCCACTTAACACCCTATATAGAGGCTAAAAAAGCAGGTAGCGCAAGCACCTCTCGGGAGATGGCAGGCAAGATATTAATGGCAACTGTAAAAGGTGACGTGCACGACATTGGTAAGAATATTGTGGGAGTCGTTTTGCAATGTAACAATTATGAAGTAATAGACCTGGGCGTAATGGTACCCTGCAACAAAATTATCGAAACCGCGCGCCGTGAAAATGTTGATCTTATCGGCCTATCGGGGCTGATTACCCCGTCCTTGGACGAAATGGCATATGTTGCCAGTGAGATGAAGAGAGAAAAAATGGATACTCCGCTGCTAATTGGTGGAGCAACCACCTCAAAGGTTCACACGGCGGTAAAAATTTCTCCTAATTATTCAGGCGCCACGGTCCACGTGACCGATGCCTCGCGTGCGGTCGGTGTTTCAAGAAAACTATTATCGAAAGACCAAAGAAAAGCTTTTGTTGAAGAAGTCCAAAAAGAATATTTGGACATTCGCAAGGTTCACAAACGGCAACATAGGTCGAGAGCACGTCAATCAATTCATGCAGCACGCTCCAACAAGGCCGACCTCCCTTGGAAACAATACAACCCACAAGCACCACCTCAGACAGGAATCACGGTTTTTAACGACTACGACATTTCTGAATTGGTCACCCGAGTGGACTGGACACCATTCTTCCAAACCTGGGAATTAAAAGGCATCTTTCCCGCTATTTTGGATGATCCGAAGATTGGCGATACTGCCCTTAACCTCTATAACGACGCTCAAGAAATGCTGCAACAAATAGTTAGAGAAAAATGGCTAACGGCAAAAGCAGTAATAGGCATATGGCCCGCCAATAGTACCGATAGTGATGATATAGAAATATACGAGAATAAAAATCGCAAGAAGATAGTGGCCACAATCCATACTCTTCGCCAACAAATGATAAAGAGTTCAAATCGACCAAACTTAGCTCTGTCTGATTTTGTAGCACCCAAGAGTACGAATAAAACGGATTACATTGGCGCTTTTGTTGTCACCACCGGCCACGGTCTTGCGGAGAAAGTAACAAGGTTTAGTGATGAAAATGATGATTACAATTCCATACTTGCAAAAGCCCTAGCCGACCGACTCGCAGAAGCCTTTGCAGAACGTATGCACGAACGCGTCAGAAAAGAATTTTGGGGGTACGCTCCCCAAGAAACTTTCAACAATAATGAACTTATATCTGAAGCGTATAGTGGCATTCGCCCTGCGCCGGGGTATCCAGCTTATCCCGACCACACAGAAAAAGTCACACTATGGCATCTCCTAGACGCTGAGAATCACGCTGGTGTGCGCTTAACAGAAACCCAGGCGATGTGGCCTAGCGCCTCCGTCAGCGGCTTATATCTGGCACACCCAGAGAGTAAGTATTTTGGTGTTGGTAAGATCGAGAAAGATCAGATCGCGGATTATGCACAACGAAAGGGTATAGATTCAGAGGAAGCAGAAAAATGGTTGTCCGCCAACCTCAACTATTGATTACCCACGTCTATTACCAAAATTGTCTCTTTGAATCGGATTTCCTTGGCAATCCTGAGAGTCTTGTCAGTACTAGGGAGTCCTGCTACAACCGCCCACTTCGACGAGCCGGTACCTGGGGCGCCGCACAGATTCCGGGGGAGTAGTTCAGTTGGTTAGAACGCCGGCCTGTCACGCCGGAGGTCGCGGGTTCGAGTCCCGTCTCTCCCGCCACTCAACAGCGCAACAAACACAATATCCGTAGAGTACTTTTCCACTTGCTCTTTTGTATTCAACTCGTTTCAACGTGTGGAGAAGGTAGTTGTACCAAGATCGCCAAGTAGTTTTTCTTTCGGCCGTGCGCACTGCTATTGGCACGTTTGGGGGCAGTCTAAAAGATATTCCGGCAACCCAGCTTGGTGCCACATGTGTTCGCGAAGCTATAGCTCGGGCAGGTATCAATAAAAGTAAGATAGGTTCTTGTGTGTTTGGAAATGTTATCCAGACAGACACTAGGGACCCGTACCTCGCAAGAGTTGCCGGTATTGATGGTGGCCTTCCTATTGATACGCCAGCGATGACAGTCAACAGATTATGTGGAAGTGGGCTTCAAGCCATTATTTCAGCAGCTCAGCAAATATCACTGGGCGACATAGACATTGCCGTTGCGGGCGGAGCTGAAAGCATGAGCCGGGCACCTTATCTTGTGCCAGCCCAACGTTGGGGCCGGAAAATGGGTGATACGAGGATGATTGATACCCTACTTGGTGCATTAAATGACCCCTTTGGTTACGGCCATATGGGAGTGACCGCAGAAAATGTAGCAGAAAAGTGGAATATTGCTCGTCATGAGCAAGACGCCCTTGCATACCGAAGCCACCGAAACGCACTCAGCGCTCAACAAGAGGGCCGCTTTGTCGAACAAATCGTACCGGTCACAATCACAAAGCGTGCTGGTAGTGACACGTTTGATAAGGACGAGCACATACGTGCGGACGTCACAGAGGACGAGCTTGCCAAACTAAAAGCCGTCTTTAAGGAGGGTGGTACCGTTACGCCAGGTAATGCATCCGGTATCAACGATGGCGCAGCGGCTCTCGTGCTTATGGATAGAAAAACTGCAGAGACGCAGGGCCTAATACCTATTGCAAGGTTAATAGGGTATGGTCATGCCGCAGTCGATCCGTCAGAGATGGGTATTGGTCCAGTGCCCGCCGTCAAAAGTCTCATGCATAAAACGGGAATGACCATTGAAAACATGGACGTGATAGAGTCCAATGAGGCCTTTGCTGCCCAGGCTTGTGCCGTTGAGAAAGAACTGGGTTTGATGCCGGACAAAACAAACCCCAATGGTGGTGCCATCGCCCTTGGCCACCCAGTGGGTGCAACAGGCGCAATTCTGACAGTAAAAACCATTTATGAACTAAAACGGACAGATGGCCGCTTTGGTTTAATTACTATGTGTATCGGCGGTGGCCAAGGTATAGCTGCTATTGTTGAAAATCTGTAATGACAAACATAGCTCAGGATGGTTGACAGAAAAACCGATTACATAGCTGAAAATCATTACATCAGCGTATAAGCTGTTCCAGAAATCTACTTAATTTTTCAGACTAATTTCGTGATAGTTGATTTTACCGTAAGTGTAACGAAACCCACGAACTCGTTTATGCAACCCTGAAAAACCAACTGATTCATAAAGAAAAATGGACGGAGCTTCGTCGTGGTAGAACTTCATGATCTGCTGCCGAAGAGCTATAGCTCTCTCATTATCCCATTCAGTAACGGCGGCTTCGATAGTGGGCGTAATACGTTTATCACAATACCAGGGTGCGGGTTTTTGGCAGGAATGCAAGGCGATAGCACGCACTGCATCCAGTGTTGGTGTTGCACCCCAGACAAGAGTGAACGCATCTCTAGTCAGACTACCTCTCACAAAATCACCGAGGAAAACCATTAAAGGTCTAGATTGTATCTCCATGTTAACACCAATACTTTTGAGGTCAGCCGCCACCCTTTGCAGCACAAGAGCTAGGTTCGGATCACCGGCCGAGGTTTCTACTACAAAAGTGAAGCCATCGGGATAACCTGCCTCTAACATTAAGGCACGCGCTGCCTCAGGATCATGCGGGTAAGGTTTTATAGCGGAGTTGTAGCCGTACGCTGTTGCAACGGCCGGTTGACCAGATAATTCCGTGCGCCCACCCAACAGAACGTCAACAATAGTTTGACGATCTACTGCCAAATTCAGCGCACGACGCACACGACGGTCTGAAAGTGGATTGTTCCGGTCGGTACGGAGAAAAATTCCATTCACCGCACCTTCTCGATAGGTCGCAACTCTGCCGCCCGATTGCGCAACCAATCCAAAGTCGTCGGACGCTATACCCACAGCGATGTCTATTCGATCTGACTGAAGAGCTTGAATTCGTGCAGTTCCATCCCTGATGCCAAGAACTTCAACACGATCAACCATAGGAGGCCTCCATGACCTATTGTTGGCATACATGTAAGCACCGCTCGGTTCCCATCGATCGAGAACAAAAGGTCCCGTTCCAACCGGTTGCTCTGCAAATCCTTCAAGGCCAAGAGACCCCCAAGCTGCTGGTTCCGGCATTAGCATAATTGATGCATAACGAGGCAAAAGCGGCACCGGTTTCTTAGTAGTAATTTGCACCGTTTGTTCATCAATGGCCCGAGCACCAGCAAGAATTGACAGTTCACGGCGAAGATCTTGGGTGGCCGGTCCTGGTCCAGCGATATAGTTGACAAAAAACACGACAGTGTTGGCGTTAAATGGCGCGCCGTTGGCAAAATTAACATCGTCACGCAACTTAAACTCCCACGTAAAATCGTCTACTGCACGCCAAGTGGTTGCGAGCCAAGGAGCTACAGTACCATCACTACGAAGGTGGGTCAGTGAATCGAAAATAGCAGATATAACGGTGATAGTAGGTGTTTGAGCGGTCCTAAAAGGATTGCCGCGATACGTTGGTAAGCCACCGATGGCAACACGTAAAGTCGTACCCTGCTGGGCAACAGCGTCCGCGCCATAGAGACAAACAAAACTAAGACTGACGCCAAGAACTAACACACCGAGTGAAAGGTGACGGATTTGCCCTAAGATTTTGTGACCGACCCAATGCAGCATCGCAATGGTCCTAACCTAACAAGGAATGCAGCGTAACATTGCTCTTAAGCTCACGCGATCAGGCTTGCAACAGGCGAAATGTTCCCTCCCGAAGTCAAAATTTCTCCAATTATATTATATTTCAATGGTTTAGTGTCTACTTTACAGCTAAAAACTCAAAAGAATCTTCTTACTAGATATCGTGGCGTGTAGCCGTGCACAAAATGTGATGTACAGAGAAACGCCATTTCCCCAGATGACAGTGGTAACTAGATATCATAAATTGGAAAATGCATTGCCACTATTCTACATCTCTCGAGAATCATAGAAAATATTTCTAAGCCCGCGTATAGTGATCAAATGCGCAGGAGGAAACACCATGACGAATTACATTCCTGAACCCATTGCTCATCCAATGATGCCCGTTGCAAACCACGACGAGCATGCACGTGAGGACATTACCGTCGACATAAAAAGTTGGATGACTAGCCATATCTACCCTAACGACGAACTAGTGTATGAGAGAAAAGCAAAGCCGAAGTTCAAGAAACAACATGGTCGAAGCCCCGAGGACTGCGACGAAGTCCATCACCTCATGCTGGATGAATCTTATACTCAGATGTGGAGTTCCATAGCTCGCACTCTCCAAGAGATGCTATGGGATAACCAGGGTGAGATCACCGCACGCGAGATGCCTCGTCTCAAGGCAGAAGCTAAGAAGTATTTGCGCAAGCCCAAGGGCAGCTTGACAATGGATTCAAATTTCAAGACTCCGCGCTACGTTGATGCTGTAGATATCCACTGCATGCCTGGCGGCTATCAAACAAGCTTGAGCAACGATGACTTGTTCGTCGCCGGAGTCTACGAACGCGGTGCATACTATTATACTAAGGGAATGGGAGGTCGGCGCAGGGAAGGACCCGGTACCGCACTCGTAAATACCATCAAGAATTTCTATCCCGACTTCTTACCAAAACGAATTTTGGATGTCGGCTGCACCACAGGCGGCAGCAGTACGGCAGTCGCAAGCGCCTGGCCAGATGCCGAATGTCACGCAATTGATGTAGGCCCAGCAATCATGCGGTATGCCCATGCTCGGGCAGAGTGTTTGGACAAGGAAGTCCATTTTCACCTAATGAGCGGAGACGACATGTCCTTCTTGGACGACTCCTTCGACTTGGTAGTCAGCGGCGGAGTGTTTCACGAAACTTCCGCCAAAGGCGCTCGGAGTATGATTAAAGAAATGCGGAGAGTTTTGAGGTCAGGTGGCGTCACTATGAACTACGATATACCCTATGGAGGAGCATTTAATATACATGAGCAATTTATGCTTAACTGGGACTGTTGGTACAACGCAGAGCCTTTCTGGCGCCAGTGGACATCCTGGAATCGAACAGACTTTTTGACAGATGCTGGCTTCAAGAAAGAATGTGTTGTTGATACATGGGCAGATCGTGATCGCCACGGCAATTTTACGTTTTTTGAGAAACCGTTCGACGAAACTCACCCGTCCGCTCAAGGTGGAACTGGAAGGGTTCAA
>Ga0315336_1003879_pt1 | contig 18959 bp, 16 predicted proteins | sample ASW5metaG_FD_204512 | JGI IMG/M metagenome (GOLD analysis project Ga0315336, IMG submission 204512) | Ammonia-oxidizing marine archaeal communities from Monterey Bay, California, United States - ASW #5 | ecosystem: Environmental > Aquatic > Marine > Intertidal zone | place: USA: California... | reverse complement strand
GTGAATTTGCGTTTAAGAGTCAATATGTTACTCCCTACAAAAAATGCCTCTCTGATGAGAGGCAAAAGTTTTACTATTTACCATCTCATCTGCCAGATATTCTCTGCCGGATTTGGCACCATCACTGTTGTGTGGTTGCCGAGGCTTCGTCGGGCCGGTCCCTCCGCCTCTCTGGATGAGTAAGAATGCCAGAGGCATTCTTAATGGAGTTTTCGCTTGCGAAAACTCCACGCTCTATTCGGTTGTGAACGAATGGCTAGCCATTCGCGCTGGAGTATCAAAAACTGTATTTTCGAAACTCCACGTCTTATTTAATTGTGGGCAGTATACCAATCGGATAGGCAGGTGTCAATCTGAGGGGCTGATGCCCAAGAGGTGGAAGGGGTTATAGGTTCTACGGGCGCTAGCTAAACGCCAGGATGGGGGCTCCTGGGGGTTAGCGGGAAGCGGATCCAGGAAGACAGAGTCTGCCAGATCGGGGCAACCGGGGATTTCGTGGTTGAAATAGTCATCGTTGTTTCTGTCGAGGACAGAAAGCTGAGCCGAAGTGCTGGGATCGAATGTTGCGGACATGATGTCGTAGCTAGTGTCGTCTACATGGGCGCCAACCGTGTTGGGCGCGCAGGACGGGGAGGCTCCAAGGACATGGAAAATCTCGTGGAGCATAACCAGTTCGAGCCAATCGGCGAGATTTTCTGTGCGGGTTGGATTGGGGCAGGTTAGGTCTTCGAGATCACCTGAGTAACCGCGCAAGTAGAGGGTACCGGTGACACCCCAATCTTCGGGGCCGCGAATGGCAACCCCACAAGCGGGTTCCCCTCTGGGCAATTCTATTAATCCATCATAGTAGAAGAAGTAAATTTTATGGCTTGTATCAAATCCGCTGTCACGAATGATCTGATCAAAGCCACTAACGACCTGGTTTCCGAGTAATTGCAGATCCTGGCTAGAGTAAGGCAGTTTTAGAAAAGTAATGTCCAGTTTGCCCTGGTAGGTATCGTAGCGCAGTTTGCTTCCACCGGTTTGCTCACTAAGCCAAAAGTTGGCTGCATTAGCAGATAGTTCAATTTCCCCGTTTACGTCGCGGAAACGGTCGGTTCCATCGCTGGGAATGGCATAGATGAAATGAATCTGGAATAGGTCTGAATCGTCGGGGCGATCAAAGCTGCTGTAGTCCACATCGGTATCGCGCAGCGGTGTTGGCGTGGGCGATTGGGAGGCGGATAATGTGGGAGTGGGCGTACGCGTGGGAGCAGTAGTGGGGAGATTGAGCGTCACCTGAGCAAATAGCGCGTTGGCGGTGGCTACGCTGTCAATGTGTGGGGGGCTTGTCGGGCTGGGAAGGGGCGGGGCAGTTGATGTTTGGGTGCTAGTTGGCGGGAGTGTGGTGGAGGGTTGGGATTGTTGGGGCCCGCAGGCAGTCAGGATGAATAAGGCAGCCAGGGTGAAATATGCTTTCATTCGGGCTCTGCCTACTTCTCCAGCTTAATGGTCTCGCCGCGCTTAACCTGGAAATTGTCGAAGTCGCGAGCGACAATGGTATTGGGGAAGACGGCCTGCGCTTCAGCGAGGACATCTTTTTCGCGATAGCGGCGGGAGATGTGGGTGAGGATGAGTTGTCCAACCCCGGCATCACGCGCCAGTTCGGCCGCCTGGCCTGCGGTGAGATGGGCAAAATCCTTTGCCATCTGGCGTTCTTCTTCCAGGTAGGTGGCTTCAATGACCAATGCGTCCAAGCCGCGGCAATGCTCAAGGATGTCGTCGGTACGACCCGTGTCGCCGATGTGGGCCATGCGCGCGCCCGGTTCGGAGGGGCCAAGCACTTCCTCCGGCTCAACTTTGGTTCCGTCTTCCAATGTGATGCTCTTGCCTTGAGCCAGATCGCGGCGGATGGGACCAGCGGGAATGCCCAATTCCTCGGCTTTTTCGGGGAGGAATGGACGGCGGTCGGGCTCTTCGAACAGGAAGCCGAAGCAATCTGGGCCGCGGTGAGTTACGGGGAATGCCGTTATGGTGAAATCTTTGGTTTCGAGAACGGGTCCGGCAGCGAGCGGGGTCATAAGTAGATCCAGATTGCTTGCTCCCTTTTTGGGCACCACACGTACGCCGTAGAGCAGGGCGTCTATGCGCTCCAATGCCCATTTGCCAGCATGAATTTCTATCTTTTCGAGCGTTTCCCAGCGTGAAAATGTGGAAAAGAGGCCAGCCAGGCCCAAAATATGGTCCAGGTGACCATGAGTGATAAAGATGTGGTTTAGTCGTTTGAAGCCGAGACCGGATTTGAGGATTTGGCGCTGAGTGCCCTCCCCGCAGTCGATGAGGAAGCGATGTTCATTGTGCTTGATAATTTGGGCAGAGAGACCACGGCGTAAAGACGGCGCGGAGGCTGATGTGCCAAGAAAAACGATTTCGAACACGAAGAATCCTTGTTGTCTAAGCGCTGCGGGGCGTAATTGTACCTCAGGGATAATGGGCGAATCTCGGGTGTTTCCGCTAAATCGGGGACAGAACAGGCATGCTATACTCGCCAAAGAAAGCCAAATAATTCAATGAGGAAGCAGTGGCTAAACGTAAAACGCGCAAAAGTCTAACGAAGAAGCGAAAAAGCAAGGCTAAAGCCCGCCAGCCTTCCACGCTGCAACGAGCGTTAAACAGCCTTTCGGCTGAAAGACGCGTTGATGTAGCCGGTGTGGGGCTGGCGATGATTGGCGCGCTGACCGTGATTGCAATGATTTCGAGCACGCCGGGCGGATTGGGCGATGCCTGGCTGACATTTCTGCGACGATCCTTTGGTTGGGGTGTGTACATCCTGCCAGTGGGATTGATCGTGCTGGGCTTATGGCTGCTACTGCGCAATGTGGAGTCTGTGCCGGCACTAAAAACCCAAGGCGCGGTGGGTGCATTTTTCTTTTTCCTTAATCTTCTCGTTTGGCTGCACATCTTTACCTTCGCTGAGGATGCCGGAGCGGCGCGCCTTCTTGGTGAGCAGGGTTTGGGAGGGGGGCGAGTGGGTGTTGGGCTGATGCTTTGGCTGCAGGGAGGGTTGGGATCGGCGGGAATGGTTGTCTTCCTCTTTGCATGGTTGATCATTGCACTAACTGTCACGCTGGATGTAAGTGTGCTGGGCTTATTTGCATGGCTTGAGCCGATATTGCAGCGGCTGCGCTATCGCTGGCAGGATCTACGCGAGGGCGAGGTGGATACGCCGAGCTATGTCAGTTCGGCTATGGAGGCGCACAGCCCAAGCGCTGATTTGGATGAAGAAGCTTTCCAGGATGACGATATTGGAGAAGAAGAGGATTCGCTAATCAAGGCGGATGACGGAGAACAGCCCAAGTGGAGTTTGCCCCTGCTGGCAGATATGCTGGATGCAGGTGATGAACTCAGTTACGACGATGAAATTGACCGCCAGCGCGCGGCGGTGATTGAGGAAACACTGGCTTCATTTGGGGCACCAGCCAGTGTGGTGGAAATTAACCGGGGTCCGACGATCACGCAATTTGGCGTGGAGCCTGATTTTGTGGAGACACGCAATGGGCGCACGCGTGTGAGAGTGAACAAGATTTCGGCTTTAGCGGACGATATTGCGCTGGCGCTGGCCGCATCGCGCATTCGGGTGCAGGCTCCTGTGCCTGGGAAAGGGTTTGTGGGCATTGAGGTGCCCAATGAGCAGGAGAGTGTTGTGGCATTGCGGGATGTGATGGAAAGCGCTGGCTTCAAACGCATGCGCGCTCCGCTGCGCTTCGCCTTGGGCCAGGATGTGGCGGGAAAGGCGGTCTCTGCCGACTTGGCCTCCATGCCGCATTTGCTGATCGCGGGAGCGACGGGGTCGGGTAAATCGGTGAGCGTGAACGCGTTGATCGCCTGCCTGCTGATGAACAATACGCCAGAAACGCTGCGCTTTATTATGATTGACCCCAAGCGCGTGGAACTTACCGGATACAACGGCATCCCTCATTTGCTTACCCCAGTGATTGTGGAAATTGAGCGCGTGGTGGGTTATTTGCAATGGGTGACGCATGAGATGGATAAGCGTTATCAGAAATTTGCCAAAGTGGGCGCTCGGCAGATTGGCGATTTCAATAAGATGCAGCAAGAGGCTGGCGGGGACAAGCTGCCTTATTTGGTTGTGGTGATTGATGAGCTGGCCGACCTGATGATGGTGGCCCCCGACCAGACCGAAAAGCTGATTACGCGTGTGGCACAGTTGGCGCGTGCGACTGGGATCCATTTGGTGATCTCCACGCAGCGGCCCTCAGTGGATGTGGTCACAGGTTTGATCAAGGCAAATTTCCCGGCACGCATTTCATTTGCTGTGGCTTCAGGAACGGACAGCCGCGTAATTCTGGATCAGCCTGGTGCGGAACGCTTGCTGGGCCGCGGCGATATGCTCTTCCAGCCGCCCGATGCTCCTGCTCCTGTGCGATTGCAGGGTGTTTATTTGGCGGAGAGCGAAATTCTTCGGATTGTTAATTATTGGCGGGCTTTTGCGGGGGAGGCGGACCCCAAGCAGATGGCAGGAGACAGGCCCACGGATGCGGCGCCAGCTGGTGTGCCGCTGAAGCAGATGCCAATTTGGGAAGAGGTGGAGGAAATTCAGGATGAGGAAGCCAAGGACGCGATGTTTGATCAGGCGGTGGACCTTGTGAGACGCAGGGGAAGGGCTTCGATTTCGATGCTGCAGCGTACCTTGAGAATTGGCTATACGCGTTCGGCGAGGATTATCGAGGATATGGAGGCGCGTGGGATTATTGGGCCGCCGCAGGGTGGGGCGCACCATCGCGAGATTTTGGATTATGGGGGAACGATTGGGCCGCCGGTTGGGGAGTAGAGTTGGCTTTGATTAAATAGATTAATTGATTTCCAGGAAGATGAGTGCTTTCCAGGATGAATATGGTTGGCTTATTGTTTTCTTTGTGGGGCTGCTCGCCCCACGCCCCACCGGGGAAATGCTTTTCCCCGGACCCCTCGCATTTTGTTTACATCAGAAATATATTTCTGGCACTAGATGTGGTGGTTTGCAGATGTTCTGTTGGGATGTTTGCTTTCCCCTCCGTCCGCGTGAAATTTGCTTAAACCAAACTGCTGCTTTAATGATTTAGTAAATTCTTCATAGGAGATGTGCAAGGTGATTGGGGATATTTCTGGATTGAGACGAGAGAAAGGGTTAGTGGATAGTTCCTTTGTGGGGCTGCTCGCCCCACGCCCCATTTGGGAGCAGAAGCTGCCCCCTAACACCCCAAGCAATTTCCTTGAATTAATAAGTGGCTAGATTTTCTGGCACTAATCGATGTGATTCATGGCAGTGATGGAAGGGAATGTCAGACGTCCGCTACCGCAAAGAAAAAAAGCCGCCCATTTGGGCGGCTTTTGGATTGGGAGAGAAAAGTTTATGGGCGGGCGCCGAGGACCAGGTCGACGGTCAGTTCTTCGCCGCCACGCAAGACAATGAATTGAACGGTATCACCGGGGCTGGTGTGGTTGAAGAGATAGGAAATCATCTCGTCGAAGCCGCTGACATCGCGACCATCCACAGCAATGATGGCATCACCCACGAGGAGACCTGCCTTTTCGGAGGGGCCGTTAGAGGCTACTTCGGTGATGAATACGGCACTTGTGCGATCCAGGCCTAATTCTTCGGCGACGGCCAGAGTAAGGTCTGAGATGCTGCTAAGGCCCAGATAGGGGTATTCGTAATTTCCGGTTGCAATCAAACTGGGTGCCACGCGCCGGACAATGTTGGCTGAAACAGCAAAGCCGATGCCAGAGTTTAGCGTATCGCCTTCGTCATTGAAGTTGAACGTGCTGATGGCCCGGTTCACGCCGATCACTTCGCCATGAATATTGAGAAGAGGGCCGCCTGAGTTGCCCGGATTGATGGCGGCATCTGTCTGGATGAGATCGCCAGCGCTGAAGAGCTGGCCGCCAGGGGATTGGTTGAGCGAATCGAGGGTACGCCCAAGACTGGAAACTATACCGGTACTCATGCTGCCGCTATAGCCAAAGGGGTTGCCAATAGCGACGACCATTTCCCCCACACGGAGCGCTTCGGAATCACCGAGTGCAAGAGGTCGCAAATTCTCGCCGGCGACGTCTACTTTGATGACTGCCAAATCGGAATCGGCATCCAGGCCGATCACTTCACCGACAGCTTTCAAGCCCGAGGAAAAGGATACTTCAATATAGACCGCGTCCTGAACGACATGAAAATTGGTCACGATATGTCCTTCAGCATCGATAACAAAACCTGAGCCTTGTCCGCCACCCTGCTGAGTTTCCACGTAGATGGAAACGACGCCAGGGCTAACCGCCTCATAGAGCGAAATAAGGGCATCCTGCTGGGAAACCAAGTCAGCGGAAATGGCAATAGCTGGAGTGATTACCTCCAGCGTTGGGGCTGAAGTTTCGGATTGGGTATCGGGTTCGGTAAGCGTGCTGAATGCCTCGGTAATGGGCAAAGTTGCCTGGCAGGCAAGCGCAACAAGAGTGAGCATGCTAATGGCGATAGTTAGGCGGGATGATTTCATAAATTCCTCAATAATGGGGTTATTTTTTTGCGCCAGAGGCTAGTTGACTAAATAAGTCTTTCTCTTGGTCGCTGAGTGTTTTGGGTATTCTTACTTTTGCTTTGGCGTAGAGATCTCCAAATTTCTTTGGATCCTTCAGCAAAGGCATTCCCTTGCCGCTCAGACGAAAGGATTGACCCGGCTGGGTGCCTGCAGGGATAGTGAGCTTAAGATCGCCGTTCATTGTGGGCAGAGAGACCTCACCACCCAAAACGGATGTGTACAGATCAATATCGAATTCACTGTGCAAGTTATCTCCCTTGCGGGAAAAACGTGGATCAGCGGCCACATCGATGACCAGATATATGTCGCTGGCCTGTCCATTGGGACTGCTGGGTCCAGCGCCGCGCATACGAACTTTGGTGCCGCTGCGTGCGCCGGCAGGTATCTTTACTTCCAATTTCTTGCCGTTCACGTTCATTTGGCGAGCGCTGCCGCGGTAGGCTTCTTCCAAGCTGATGGTGACCGCTTGCTCATAGGCCTGGGGCCGCATTTGGCGTGCGCCTGATTGGGCGGAGCGGCCGAAACCACCTCCCCCGAATATTTGTTGAAAGAAATCGGAGAAGCCACCCATGTCGCCGCTGTATTCGACGCGCACGTTGCTTGGATCGGCGGCACCCCAATCGCTCCAATTGAAACCACCCTGGGCTCCGCCCTGCTCCCATTGGGAATAGGCGCTGCCTAAGCGATCAAAATGAGCCCGCTTTTCGGGGTCGCTGAGAACTTGATTGGCCTCATTAAGCTCTTTGAATTTTTCTTCGGCCTTCTTATCATCCGGATTGCGGTCAGGGTGATATTTGAGGGCGAGCTTACGATAGGCGCGCTTGATCTCATCGTCGCTGGCGTCTCTACTTACGCCAAGAATTTCGTAATAATCTCGATAATTCATGTGACCTTCTTGTGGGGCGGCACTTCTTCTACCGCGAAGGTTTATTGTAGGGTGGTGTGGGGAAGGGCGTCAAGCAGGGCAAGTCGATTTAATGCAACTCTAACGGCGGGCTATCTGAATGTCTTATTCGTGCTATTATTTTCATTCAGTGAAAACGCGCTACGTTTTTCTATTGCTGGAGGCAAATGCCTGCTAAGAAGGAACTATTGCTCGCAGTGGCGGATTCCAAGCTTCGCAAGCGGTTAAAGGAAAAAGTGCTTGAGGATGCTGGCTATGTGGTGGTTGCTGTGGATAGCTGCAAGGCTGCACGGACTAGTCTTGAAACAGGCAAGTTAGCACTTTGCTTTTTGGGCGATGATCTCCCAGATGGAGACCCATTTGATTTGGCTGAAGAGTTTTTGGTGAAGCGCCCAAAGCTGCCTATCGTGTTGATCGCCAGAAATGATGCCCCCGGGCAATTATTAAGGGGGATGCGCATAGGGATGAGTGATTGCCTGGCCCCGCCACATAAGAAGAATGAAGTACTTGCTGCGGTGGAGCGTGGTCTGCAGAAAAGACAACTCAGGGAAAGCTGGTTGAACACGGAAACCAAGCGCAAGACCTCACCTTTGGATAAGAGGCTGGGCGAATTAGAGGAAATTCTACGGCGGGTAGACGATGGTGTTTTACTGCTTGATTCTGAAAACAAAGTTGTGATGGTCAACGAAGCACTGCGCCAAGCTTTTGCTGTCGAGGAGAAGGAAGTGCTCGGTTCTGGTGTGGATCAACTATTTCGGGATGAAGATATCTTACAAGCGCTGGAGGATGAAGGAGAAGAGGGGCATGCAGAAATTTCAGCCAATGATGGGCGCGTGTTTAGCATGCAAGTCACCGAGATTCCAGATGTGGGCAGAGTTGCCAGTTTGCACGATATCACTTATCTCAAGGATCTGGACCGACTAAAGGGCGATTTTGTGAACACCGTTTCGCACGATTTGCGCTCACCTTTGACGGCCATACTGGGCTATGTGGAATTAATCGAAAGGGCCGGAGATGTGAATGAGCAGCAGGCCCAATTTATTGAGCGAGTGAAAGCCAGTGTGGCGAGTACGACCGACCTGATTGAAGACTTGTTGAATCTCGGGCGGCTTGAGGTGGGCGTGGTGGACGATATGCGAGAGCTGCAGTTGGCCGAACTCGTGGAAAGCTCATTGGATACGCACAGCAGTTTTACCAAGCAGAAGGAAATTACCGTGCGATATTCACCATCGACAGACATCCCCAATGTGATGGGCAGCCGCACTCAGCTGAGACAGGTGGCAGATAATTTAATTGGGAATGCGGTGAAATATTGCAATCGGGACGGCGAGATACGCGTGAATCTGAGTTTTGAGGATGGCCAGGTGATATTACGGGTGGCTGATAATGGCCCGGGCATTCCAGCAAAGGAGCATAAGCGCATCTTTGAGAAGTTTTACAGGGCCAAGAATGTGGATGAGGCAGTGGAAGGCACAGGCTTGGGGTTGGCGATTGTAAAGACTGTGGTGGACAATCACGGCGGACGCATTTGGGTTGAATCTAAACCAAAGCAGGGGTCCGTGTTTACGGTGGTCCTACCCGTCGCGACGATATCAGATAATGAAGTATTGGATTTAGTTGGGGGATAAACCAGAAAGGAAATCGGCCAGTAAATTGAGGGCTTCCTGCCCATCGGCATAGGAGTGGATTTGCAAACCAGGCCTATCGTTGCCGGTGAGCATTTTAGAGACTTTGACATCCCGCTGGTAAAGGCAGAGGACGGGCTTGTCTAGATCTAGCGCGTAGGCGATTTCATAGCCGACACCATGAGAAGGTGTGGACAACTCAGCTACCAGAACATCTGAAACTTCTAGCCATGCAATATCGCGGGAATAGACTGTTTCGGGCGCATGGTCAGTTTCCATATGCAAGGTTTCTGCGCTGGCGTTTATTGAGGTGGGAACGTCGTGCCCGGCGGCGAGCATGGCGTCTACAAGTTGGCGGTAAATATCTTCGTCATCTCGGCCACCCGTGATTGAACAGGCAAAGTAAATTTTCACTAGTCCTCGCTGTAACCATGCGGGTGGCTCTGATGCCATTCCCAAGAGCTAGAGATAATCTCTTCGAGAGAGGAGTGCCTGGCCTGCCAGCCCAAATCACTCTGAATACGCTCTGAGGAGGCAACCAGGCGGGGTGGGTCGCCGGGGCGACGAGGACTTTCCTCGGCAGGGATGGGATGGCCGCTGACCTGGCGGGCGACTTCAATGACTTCTTTGACGGAAAAGCCAGTACCGCTGCCAATGTTGTAGACCAGCTGATCTTTCTCAACGAGTCCGTTGAGGGCCAGGACGTGGGCTGAGACCAGGTCGGCGAGGTGAATGTAGTCGCGGATGCAGGAGCCGTCTGGGGTGGGATAATCCGTGCCGAAAATGTGAATCTTCTCGCGCTGGCCGAGGGCAACCTGCAATGTGAGTGGGATAAGGTGGCTCTCGGGCTGGTGGGCTTCGCCGTGGCCGGGGAGCGCGCCAGATGCGTTGAAGTAGCGCAGAGCGGCGTAATGCATGCCATGCACTTGGCGATACCAATTAAGCGCTTCTTCGATCATCAATTTTGTCTGGCCGTAAACATTTTGCGGGCCCAGGGGCGAATCCTCTCTGAGGGCCTGGTCGCTGGATTGGTAAACCGCGGCAGTGGATGAAAAGACAACGCGCTGGATGCCTGCCTGATGGGCAGATTCGATGAGCTGAAGCGAATTGGCCATATTGTTCTGAAAATATTTGCCGGGATCGAGCATGCTTTCGCCCGCTTCGATGAAGGCGGCAAAATGCATCAGGGCATCGAATTTTTGGCTGCTCAGCGCTTTGCTGAGGGAGTCGGTGTCAGCCAAATTAGCGTGGGTAAATTGCGCTGCCGGTGGCAGCGCCTGGCGATGGCCTGTACCCAGTGAGTCGTATATGTGGACATTGTGTCCATCGGTAATCAATTGTGCGGCAACGGCCGAGCCAATATAGCCAGCACCACCTGTTATGAATACTTTCATTTATTCCTTCTCCCTGCCTTCTTCAACAGTTTCTAGTTTGGCAAAGGCGGCGACCACTTTCTTAAGACCGACATCTTCAAAAAAAATATCGACCACTTCGTCATCATCCTGGATGCGGCTGCTGAGGACCATGCCTTCGCCCCAGCTGGGGTGGCGCACGCTCATGCCTGCGCTGAATTGCGGCTCAAGGATTGGTGCGGGTTCTCGGCTGGGCTGCTCCCAGAGATCGGGGCGGGCGACCGTCTTGGCACCAAAACTAATCCCGCCCTCTACAAGTTCATCGGGTAAATCATTGAGGAAGCGGGAGGGGTCGACCGGTTCGGAGTAGCCATAGTTGTTGCGATATTGATCGTGGATGAGAAAGAGCTTGTCTTTGGCACGCGTCATGCCGACATAGAGCAGGCGGCGCTCCTCGGCCATTTGCTCGGGGTCGTCCATCGAGCGGGAATGGGGCAAGGTGCCATCGTCGAGTCCGGCGATAAAAACGTAGGGGTATTCCAAGCCTTTGGCCGTGTGCAGTGTCATCAGGGTGGGCACGTTGGCGTTTTCGTCAACGGCATCCTGATCGGAGACGAGGGCGATGCTTTCGAGGAATTCGCTGAGGTCCTTGCCCTTGGAATCGCCCGCAAGACGGCGCAACTCGAGAATGTTCTCCCAGCGGTCGAGGCCTTCTTCTTCACCTTCAGCGAGCACATAGGTCTTGTAATCGGTGGCATTAATAATCTGGTCGAGTAATTCGAGCGGCTCACTTTCCTGGGCGATTGATTGCAGGCGAGCGAGTTTTTTTGCAAAGGCGTGAAGGGCCTGATAAGTGGGTTTGGGCCATTCGGCAAAATGGTCGCCATCGGGGTTAAGCGCAAGTTCGAGCAGCAGGCCACCTGAGGAGGTCTCGCGCTTAAGCGCGAGGGCTTTGAGGCGCGCCTGAGCTTTGGTGCCGATGCGGCGGGTGGGTGTGTTGATTACACGGCCGAGACTGGCTTCGTCGTTGGGGTTATGCGCAAGGCGGAGGTAAGCGAGCAGATCTTTAATCTCGCGGCGGCCGTAGAAGCGCTGCGCGCCAATCAATTTGTAAGGAAGATTGGCCTGAAGGAAGGCCTCTTCCAGGAGACGGGATTGGGCGTTTGTGCGGTACATGATGGCGAAGTCACCGGGCTGTGCGCCTTCGGTAGCGACATGATGAGCGATGTTCTCGACGATGAAGCTGCCTGCCGCGTCTTCATTGATTGCTTCGTGCAGCACGATTTTTTTACCCTGGCCGCGGTCGGTGAAAAGCTCCTTGTGTGTGCGATGCGGGTTGCGGTCGATGACGGCCATCGCGGCATCGAGGATGCGCTGAGTGGAGCGGTAATTCTGTTCGAGGAGGATGACCTGCGCATCGGGAAAGTCGGTCTGGAAGCGCTCTACGTTGCGGTAATCTGCGCCGCGCCAACGGTAAATGGATTGATCGGTATCGCCAACCACGAAGATGTTGCGGTGAAAAGAAGCGAGGTGTTTGAGCAGGGCGTATTGGGCCTGGTTGGTGTCCTGAAATTCATCAACCAGGACGTGCTCAAAGCGGCGCGCGTATTTCTCGCGCACTGTTTTCTGATCTTCGAGGAGCAGCGCCGTCCAAAGAAGGAGATCGTCGAAATCGAGGGCGTTGCTGGCGAGGAGGAGCTGCTGGTAGCGGGTGTAGACCTGGGCGACGACCTGCTCGCGGTAGCTTTCCTGAGGCAAATCTTCGGGGAAGAGCAACTCGTTTTTAGCGTTGGAGATGCTGGCGTGCACGCCGCGGGGGCGGTGATATTTTTCGTCGATGTTGAGGTCGCGCAGGGCGGTGCGCACGAGGGCGTACTGGTCGTCGGAATCAAAGATGACGAAGTTGCGGTCGAAGGGGAGGTGCTCAGCTTCCATGCGCAGGATGCGGGCGCAGGTGGCGTGAAATGTGCCCAATGTGAGGCCGCGGAGACGGCCGCCGAGGAGCTCTTCGACACGCGCGCTCATTTGTTTGGCGGCTTTGTTGGTGAAGGTGACAGCGAGGATGTTATAAGGGTCGACGCCCAGTTCGCCGACGACGTAAGCGACGCGGTGGGTGAGGACGCGCGTTTTGCCGGAGCCGGGCCCGGCGAGGATGAGGACGGGGCCGAGTCCGGCGGTAAGGGCTTGCTGCTGTTGGGGGTTGAGCTGGGTGGCGAGGTTGGTGGTCATGGGGGGAATTGTACTTGCAGTTGGGCTTAGCCCAACTGCTTAAGAGAACGCACTGCGTTCTCTACGGGTTCGTTTCCAATATTAGGAGACCATTTTTCTTGTGGGGCGACCGCCCCCACACCACTGTCGGCTGCAGTTTGGTATAGCCAAACTGCTTGAGAGAACACATAGTGTTCTCCGCGATTGAATTCTCCCCCGGGCCCCTTCGCATGGGAAGATGTCGTATAGGACTAGATATAGGGAAGTGACGCCTGACCCTTGATGCGCAAATCCGCATCCAATAAAGTGAATATGAGATTTCCTCTAGATTCAAAGGAGGAGGAAGATGGAGAAGAAGGTTGGCGAGATCACTCATTTCTTTGCTAAGCCGCGCGCGGCGGTCTTGAAACTGGAATCGGCGTTGAAGGTGGGGGACAAGGTCCACATTCACGGGCACAGCACACACATCACTCAGGAAGTTACTTCCTTACAGGTTGACCGCAAGGAAGTAGATGCGGCCAAGCCGGGCGATGATGTGGCGATGTTGGTGACTGATAGGGTGCGCGACGGCGACGAAGTTTTTTTGGTGGAAGAGTAGAGTCAAATTATTGAAATTGGGGGATTAGAAGATAGGGGCTATAAGATTAGTTGTTATTGTGGGGCTGCTCGCCCCACACCCCTGCCGAGTGCAGTTTGGTATACCAAACTGCTTGGGAGAACACTTTGTGTTCTCCACGATTGAATTCTCCCCCTAACCCCTTCGCATGGGCGGAGTTCATTTTTGGGATTTTATATGGGACTAGATGAGGTAACTTAGCCTGCTACAATGGCGCTCCAATGGTCAACTCTTTTGCAAAGATTACTGCGCTCATATTGTTGTTGACGGCCTGCACGGCGGGCGGGCTTAATGCGGAAGAGTCGCTGGGGACTGCGCAAGTATTGGCGGCCACGCAGATTAAGGAAACGCAGCGCGCAGCCCCGACGAATACGCAACCACCGCCGCCCACGCTAACCCCGCCGATCAAAGTAACTGAAACGCCCTTCCCGGTATTTACCCCTCTTCCTACAATGACTGCCACCTTGACTTTACACGTGCCCACAGATACCCCCTGGGTCAATCCCAACGAAATTGCTACATTGCGCTTCGATAACAAAAGTGAGGAAAACATTTTTGCAGTGATTAGTGGACGTGCCTATGGTGAATACAGCTTTTCGGATAGCTGGAATCTGATGACGCCCTGGGGCGAATATGATTATCTCGTCTGGATCGGCGGGGTAGGGCCTTTTGCCGGGAGCTTTGCGATCACAAATCGGGATACGCATACCTTGGTCATTGAAACAGACAAAGTACATTTCGAGGGTCCATAATGGCGAACAAATGGGGATTTCTGGGGCAGGATTGGGCAGTCAATTTGTTGAGCGGTCAGGTAGCGAATGACCGACTGAGCCACGCGTATCTGTTTACCGGGCCAGAAGCCATAGGCAAACGAACATTGGCAATACTACTGGCAAAAGCTGTAAATTGCCAAAACCCACCCGCAGAGGGTGAATTCTGTGATGAGTGCCGCGCTTGCCGCGGCTTTGCGCAGATGGGCCATCCTGATCTGCACATCGTGCAGCTTCAGGAAGGCGATCGTGATATCAAAGCTGGAGCTGTGCGCGAGCTAAGCCGCATGTTGTCGCTAAGCCCCTACGAGGCAAATTACCAGATCGCCTTCCTGCTGAATTTTGAGCGGGCCAGTGTGCAGGCGGCCAACGCGCTCTTGAAAACCCTGGAAGAGCCGCCACAAAAAGTATTGCTGTTAGTGACTGCGGAAAGTGCCGAAAGCCTGCCGGCTACGATTGCATCGCGGTGCGAAATAATCAGGCTGAGACCTATGCCGACAAATCGATTGGCGGATGGATTGGCCGACGACTTTGAGGTGGCAACAGAGCGTGCTCAACTCTTATCCGCGCTAAGCGGAGGGCGTCCGGGATATGCTCTGCGCTTAAACGAAGATGCGGAGCTGCTGGCGCAACGCGAGGAATGGCTTGGGCAGCTGACCAGCTTGCTGGGGCAGGGACGCGTTGAGCGATTCGCATACGCTGCCAGCATGAGCCGGGATCGGGAAGTCTTAAAAGAGGCATTGCAAGTGTGGCTGTCTTTTTGGAGGGATCTGCTCTTGCGAAAAGGGGAGGCCGCTGCCGCCATTAGCAATCTGGATCATGAGGATGAACTTTCTTTGATTGCAAAAAAGCTCAGCCTTGAAGCGGCGAGAGAGGCCTTAGCTTCAATAGAAGACTCATTGCATTCCCTGCGGGGCAACACAAATGCGCGATTGGCATTGGAAACTTTGTTGCTGAAAATTCCACGCGTTTAGCAATATTAATGCCTGCATATGGCCAATCAGCTATACTGTGATGCAGAAAAAGCAAAGCAGTGATCAGAAAAATTCCATAAATTTGTAGCATTCAGCTCACAGGATCAAAGTTGAAAAAGCAATGGCGAAAGAGGCTGTAAAAGTGAAAGGAAGCAATCGGGCTTCTCTTGATCTGCTTTATCACATCAGTCACGAGCTAGCCTCGGACCTTGAATTACGCACTGTGTTGGAACGCGTGCTAAAGCTCTCATTGGAAGATATTCCAGGGGGCAGCGGTGCGATTATCGTGCTGGATCAGGATGGAAAAGCACTCGACTCGATCATTGTTGTCAAAGACAAGGTCATTCAGGAAACTACTGAGCAGTTAGAGTTTACGCTGGATAAGGGCCTGGCGGGATGGGTTGTGAGCAAGGGGGAAGGAGCACTTGTCCAGGATACAGGCAAGGATAAGCGTTGGAAAAAGGCACCGCGAGGGAGAAAGGGCGCAATTAAATCAGGTTCGTCAGTGAGCGCTCCTTTGAGTGTGCGCAAGCAGCTGGTTGGCGTGATGACGCTAACTCACCCAGAAGCAGGTTTTCTCAACCAAACTCACTTTGATTTAGTGCGAGCTATCGCCGACCAGGCCGCATTTGCAGTGCTGAATGCGCGTTTGTATGCAGAGAGCCAGCGGCGAGCCGATGTGATGAGCGCGATTGCCAACAGCGCAGCAGCGATTACGGCCAGCCTTAAAATCGATGAAGTATTGCAAACGATCCTGGAACAGACGACTGTAGCGTTGGACGTGGAAGCCGTTTCGCTGGCCCTGATAAATCAGCAGGACGGCGAATTGAGTTTTCGTGCCGCCACAGGTGAAAAGGCCAAATCTGTAATCGGGCTGAGTATTGATTTAGACCGAGGTGTGATTGGCTGGGTGGCCAAAAATGGGGAGAGCGTGGTGGTGAGAGACGCGCAAAAAGATCCTCGCTTCTACGCAAATGTTGACCAAATTACGGGGTACAAGACCCTGGCAATAGCCTGTTCGCCAATCCGTTCGAATGGCAAATTGATCGGTGTACTTGAGGCGATGAATCCGCGCCGCAGGAATTTCAACGAAGGTGATCTCACTGTTTTGGAAGGGATTGGTAACCTGGCCGGAGCTGCGATTGAGCATGCCCAACTCTTTGAACAAGTAGAGATTGCGCGAAGTCGCTATTTAGAACTCTTTGAAGACAGTGTTGACCCCATTCTGATCACGAATAGGGAAGGCGACATTCAGGAGGCAAATCGCCAAGCCGAGGTGCTCACCGGTTTTGATGAAAGCGCATTGTATGAAATGAGTATTTATCAGCTACATGAGGCGGACTGGAATGTATTGGGTAAGGATCTGGCCAAGCTAAAATCGGGAGAAACGCTTTCTTATGAAGCGTCTCTAAAGATTCACACTAAGGAAGTCATCCCGGTTGAAGTTTATATACACCGCATCCGTGTGGGTGAAGTGGAGCAATTGCAGTGGATTGTACGAGACGTTACAGAACGCAAAAATCTAGACAAATTGCGCGAAGATCTAGCCTCAATGATCTATCATGATCTACGCTCCCCGCTGGCAAATGTCGTTTCAGGCCTGGACGTGTTAGAGATGATGCTGCCTTCGGCCGAGGACCATACTATTCGCTCTGTGCTGGATATCGCAATGCGCTCGACTGAACGAGTTCAGCGATTGGCTACATCGCTGCTGGATACCTCACGAATGGAATCGGGCCAAAGCATCGGTAATCCAGAGCCGATTGGCGTGGCAGAGTTAGTGGAGGAGGCCGTGGAAGCGATGCTACCGCCAGCCGAATCGAAGGGCGTTGAGATTGCGACCAGTTTAGCCACAGGTCTGCCAGCCGTGTTGGTAGATGTTGATATGATCAAACGCGTGCTGATTAATCTGATAGAAAACTCAGTGAGATACTCTAAAAAGGGGATGCGAATTTCGGTGGCTGCTAAGCGTGAGGACGATTGGGTAGAAATTCACGTGGAGGATGAAGGCAGCGGAATTCCCAAGGCGGAGCAAGAACGTATTTTTGAAAAATTCACTCAATCGCACAGGGGTGGTGAAGGTAAAACTAAGGGTCTGGGACTGGGTTTGGCTTACTGCAAGCTAGCCGTCGAAGGTCACGGTGGCAAGATCTGGGTAAAAAGTGCAAAGAGTAAGGGATCTCGATTTAGCTTTACCATTCCAATCGCGTAATTATCAACTAGGTGCTTATTCGTAAATGAAAAAACTCAAGGGTAATATTTATATCGAAAATAGATTTTCAGGGGTTAGCGTTGGAGCAGTGCTGTTGTCCAGAGGAACGGTTCTGGTGGATGCGCCGCTAAAGCCCGAGGATGGGCGCGCCTGGCTATCAGCGCTAAGCGATGCGGGGGCCCACCCGCGCAGGATTCTGGTTAACCTCGACTCGCATCCTGATCGCAGCCTGGGAGCCCAGACGCTTGAAAGCCAGGTAGTCACTCAGGAGAAAAGCGCTGAACACTTCCGCAATCGCGCAGCCATCTTCAAGGCAGTACGGCAGGAGAGTGGTGCAGATTGGGAAAAATTGGAAGGGCTGGGCGGATTGCGCTGGGCGATGCCCAGCCTGGTGTTTTCCGACACGATGCAACTTCATTTTGGTAATCGGGAGCTGCGCTTGGAGTCCAGGCAGGGGGCAAGCCCGGGGGCAAGCTGGCTGGTGGCTCCCGATTCGAAAATCTTATTCGTGGGTGATGCGGTTACACGAAAACAGCCCCCATTTCTTGCATTGGGTGATATCCCAACATGGGTGGAAAGTTTGGATGTGCTGCTTGGAAAAGAATATAAGGACTACCGAATTATCTCGGGGCGCGGCGGGCAAGTGAAACTGGAAGATGTGCGTACACAGCGGCGCTTTCTGAAAGACGTTGAAAGCCGACTAGAGCGCTTGGCGAAGCGAAAAGCAAATGTGAGCGAAATCGACAAGCTGATCCCCAAATTGATGCTTAAGTATAAGTTTCCAGCCAAATTGCGATCTGCGCATACGCAGCGACTGAGTTTTGGACTTAAAAACTATTATCAGTCGCAGTATTAATGGGTGGAAGGTTTCAATAAAATACAGTGTATAACGATTGATCTATGAAGCTAGCTAAGCGGGCCCTGGCAGTACACGAGCGCTTGCTTGAATTCTATGGCGAGCCAAGATGGCGTAAGCCTCTTCCAGCGCTTGATGAGCTGATATCCACTATCCTTTCTCAGAACACAAATGACATCAATCGGGATGTAGCTTTTGATGGCTTGAAGGCTCGCTTCTCAAGCTGGGAAGCGGTGCGGGATGCGGATGAGAAAGAAGTGATGGAGGCTATTCGCCCTGCAGGGTTGGCGAATCAGAAGGGGCCGCGTATTCAGAATGTGCTGAAGGAAATCACTGCAGAGCGCGGGGATCTCTCGATTGATTTTCTCGGCGATTACAGTCAGGATGAAGCAAAAGAGTGGTTGATGAAATTTAAGGGAGTGGGGCCCAAAACGGCGGCCATTGTGCTGCAATTTTCGCTGGATATGCCTGCTTTTCCGGTGGACACGCATGTTTTCCGGGTGACGGGCCGGATTGGTTTGCGGCCCACTAAGATGAGTGCGGACCAGGCTCATGAGTATTTTGAGGATCTGTTACCCGCCGAAAGTTATTACGCGGCGCATTTGAATATTATTCGCTTGGGGCGGGAGATCTGCCAGGCAAGGAAGCCAAAATGCCCTGATTGTGCGTTACAGGAATTCTGTGACTATTATGCTGACAATTATGATGAGGAAGGACGCCTGCTTGACGCTGACTAAATCCTAACGGTATACTGAGAACACATGCACGGGGAGCCCCTTTGAGGGCTGAGAGGCAGGCAAAGCCCTGCGACCCGCGAACCTGATCCGGATCATGCCGGCGGAGGGATGCCTACAAGCAAGCACTCGACCTCCA